>Ga0137306_100145_pt1 | contig 111032 bp, 96 predicted proteins | sample Inofroosms_March_FD_97187 | JGI IMG/M metagenome (GOLD analysis project Ga0137306, IMG submission 97187) | Mouse cecal microbial communities from Vienna, Austria - N-Acetylneuraminic and N-Acetylglucosamine D2O microcosms_March | ecosystem: Host-associated > Mammals > Digestive system > Large... | reverse complement strand
TTGCATAATCCCTAATGAAATCATTTACATCCCCCTACCAGCAAGTTCTTCCGCCATCCACAATAACCGTTGCTCCTGTCATATAAGAACTTGCATCAGATATCATATATAAAACCGTGCTCTGATATTCATCCTTTACAGCCATACGCTTCATAGGAATCAAATTAGTCAACTTGTTTATAAATTCCTCACTCTGTCCATTTTCAATTCCTGCCGGACAAATCGCATTGCAGCGAATTCCTTTCTCCGCCCAATAAGTTGCAGTATACTTTGTAAGTCCTATTAATCCATGCTTTATAACAGAATAGGTTACTGGTTTTATTGTTTGTATTGATTCCTCTATTCCCTCCTTCTGATAAATTCTTTGATCGGGCGCGATAATTCCAAGATCTGATGAAACATTTAAAATAACGCCTCCACGCTGTACCTCCATTTGGCTTCCAAATATTTTTGTACATAAAAACGCTCCTGTCAACCCAACTAATATATCTTCGTTCCATATACTTAAAGGAAAATTGCCAAACTTTACTGAACCCATATTAAAAGTTATTTCTTCCATCTTAGGATTATTAGCAGCATTATTAATTAGAATGTCAATATGTCCATACTTTTTTACCAGTTCAACTTTAACATCTTCCAATTGTTTATCACACGTAATATCTATCTGATAAGTTTCAATAGTTTGATTTTCAAATTTTTTTTCCAAACCAATTTTTGCTTTTCTAATCTTTTCTTTGTCAATATCTATAAGAACAGGAACTCCTCCTCCTGCCAACACGGCGCATGCGTGATTGTAGCCCATCAATCCTGCCCCACCAGTAATTACACAAACTTTATCAGTTATTAAAAACTTTTCTAATGTATTATTCATAACATCCCTCTATCAACTCGCATAAAATATGTCCAATCATAATATGTGTTTCCTGAATCCTCGCTGTTTTTTCATCTGGAACAACAATGGAAATATCACATATCTCTTTAATCCTTCCCCCATCACGCCCCAACAATGCGATTGTCTTTCCATTGCACTCTTTCGCTTTTACCACTGCCTGATATATATTCTCTGAATTCCCACTTGTACTAATTGCAAAAAGCACATCACCAGCTCCCATTAGTCCTTCAACTTGTCTGGAAAAAATCTTTTCATAACCATAGTCATTCGCAATAGCCGTAAGTGATGAGACATCCGCATTTAGCGATACTGCTGCCATACCAGGTCTCTCTTTTTGAAAACGGCCTATTAATTCTCCCGTCAGATGAAGCGCATCTGATGCGGAACCCCCATTTCCACAGAAAAAAATTGTCCCACCGCCATACAGCGTATCTCGCATTATCTGTGCAACAACAGCAATTTTTCTTTTTATTTCATCTTCTTTTAAAATTACTTCTTTTGTTTTAATACTATCTTTTATGCGTTTTTCAATAAGCTCCATACTATTCATATACAAATTCCTTTATTCTTAATCAGAACATAGATAATGGATGAAATCACTCAAACCCAAAACCCCTTCATTATTCATTGCAATATTATCAAATTCTCTTTTAACAATTCTATTCAATACTTCATCAGAAAAAAATAATGGAATTTTTTTTACTCCACTCTCATCTTCATTTATTTCTACGAGCTGGTGCGTCCATGAGTGTATAGTAATCAACTGATTACCTAACTTTATTCCCTTATAATAATTAAATGCAGAAAACCAATTGGGTATTAATTTATCACAGGAAACAGACGGATAATCGTCTGATACACATAATTTTCTTTTCTCTATATCCAGCAGATATGCCTTATCATAGTTCCCTGGAAGCAATAGTAATTTATCTCCAATTGCTTCTATGATTGAAAATACTCTTGCCTCTCCACTAACAGACATATTTATCCTTAAATCTATAATTCTTTCACATATACAGTCATTCCATTCACTACAACGATATATGCTCACTGTACCATTATCATTTTTACACTCCATCCATAATTCACCATTTGAATATCTGGTATTGTCAATACTTACAACTTGCTTTGGTAAATATAAACTCAATATAGAAAACTCATCATTTTTCGGATTTAACTTTAATATCGTCCGAGAGGTTCCAATCTGAAAATAAAGAAATCCATCATGAAAAAAAGTTTCATTTGGGAACCAGTTTTCATGCTGATCCCCTCCAAAAAGCAACTTCCTCCATTCTTTAAGTACTGTCCATTGATTATTCAATAAATCATATTTCACAATCAGCGGACTTGCCCAACTAAAATAAATATGGTTTTCCAGTTTAATATATTTAGCTGACCAATTTAAAGCCTCCTGAAATATTTCATTCGGGATTGAATATGACATAGTTTTACCATCTTTAATATCATATATCCATAAACGTCCTTTTTTTGCAGGAATCAATAGTAATTGATCTTTATTCTTTACCAGTGACCTGTATTGTCCTTCTTTTTTCAGAGAAAACAATTCTTTTGCCTCTCCTGTCACTCTATTTATCTCAATCAAAGAAGAAAGTCTGCTTGCTATATACCAAAGTTTATATTCATTACCTGTCAAACAATCGTACTGCATCAAATATCCACTCTTGTCCATAACAGCCCTCTTATCACTTTTTCTGTACAACTGCATGAATTTCTGAACAGAATTCCGTTTCATCCATAATTTTTTGGAAATGGTCTATCTGTGACAACATTTTTTTCTGCAATAATTCAGCAAGCGTAAAATTCCCTTTATGCTCAAGACTAATTATCATAATTCTAAGTAAATCTGCCGCATCTGCTCCAAATCTCCATACGCCTAATTTTTTCCAATTATATTTATTACACAGCCAATTGATCGACTCATTCGAAAAAATATGTGTATGGACGCTACCATTAAACATCCTGTCAAATATTCCCTCTGTAATTGCACTAAATATCGCTGCATAAGAAAACATTGGCACCGCAAAAAATATATATTTTATACATTTATTCTTTTCCACTGCTTCCAAAACCTCATCAAGATTCAGAATATGCTCCAAATTAAAAATAAATGATATAATTTCCTCCTTCGCACTTTCTATCTCTTTGCAGATCATCTCAGGAGGAACGTATTTTAGTCCTTTTTCAAACATGAACTTAGTAGAAATTTTTACGGACTCTTCATCAATTTCAATTCCTCTAGCCTTTAATCCTAAGTCACAGCATGCCTTAACAAAATGTCCTGCGCCTCCGCCCACATCAAGCAAAGATACCTTTTTGATATCTATTCCCTCTTCTATCAGACTTTGTTTTAAAAATATCGCTTTTGGACTATATATAGCATTTACTCTACTACGAAATAAAGCCTCTGAAGTATCCCTATATGTTTCACCATATTTTGAATCCTTTTCATATATAGCATCACAAAATGCTTTTGTATCCTGATATGCACCATTAATATGCCCACATTTACGGCATATCCAATACTCAATACCTGAAACATCAAAACTCATGTACTTATCTACTTTCGTTCCGCAAAGTTTACATACAATACGTTCAGGCTGACTTTTATATATTTCTCTGTACTTCGCATCTTTTATGGCCATTTCCTTATCGTTGTCCGTAAGGGATTGCTTTAATTTCCACATATTATCATATGTTTTGCCATACTTGCATAACATATCATCACCTTCATCTGTTTATTTTTTTTGACAAGTCAACAAATGTTCTAAATAATATACATCATTAATATCATGGACATCGACTGCGTATCTCTCCTCTATTTCAAATCCATGTACTTTTTTCCCCCATAGAGAGCCCGTTGACAAAAGAACATCTATTTTTGATATTGTTACAGAACCCTTTTCTATATATAAAGGTTCTCTATCTTGCCGTCTTCGGGGAGCATCCGGATTCACTCTTTTATATTCACCATTGTCGGCCTTTCTCCATAAATCCTCATCTGTCTTACAAAAGCAAACTTGACTGTCAAATACTTTAGGCATATTCTCAAAACTATTTACACAGGCAAGAAACATTTCTCTTGTTCGTATTGGCAAATTAGGAGCCATCGTAATTAATGCATCATATTCTTTTCTATATATCTCTTTCATATATTTTACCGCATGTATCGCAACATCCTCCGTACTTGATGTATCTGTCGCATATTCAGCCGGCCTTTTTATAAGAGAAAAATTCTCAAAATCACCTATCAACTTTTTTGACACGCATATGACTTTTTCATCATCCGTACTAATAACAACATCTCCGGTCCATCCGATTTCTTTCAGTAAAGAAATTGTATAGCTGATCATGGGCTTTCCACATATAGGGTAAATATTTTTTCCAGGAAGTCCTTTAGAGCCACCTCTGGCAGGAATCAAAACTAAATATTTCATTTTTATCATCCCCTTAATTTTTTCTTTGTTTCCAGTTCTCTTTCAGTCAGTATTTTCTCCCCAGTGCCCAATACTTTTTCTATTAATCGTATATCTTGAACAAGGCGCATCAGATCTGATAGGTTTAAAGATGCTGCTTGATCAGAACCGTACATCGTATTATCCAATGTTATATGTCTTTCAATAGACGCTGCGCCTAACGCAACCGCAGATGTAGACACAATCCTTCCAGCCTCATGTCCACTATATCCAACATCGCACCCATATCGTCTGCGCAATTCCGGAATCAACAAAAGATTAGCATCTTCTCTGGGCATTGGATAGGTACTATTGCAATGCATAAGTTCATATGGACACCCATATTTTTTCATAATTTCAACAGCATGATCAATTTCCTCATAAGTACTCATACCAGTAGCTATGAATGTATGTTTTTTTTCTTTTGCCACTACTTCCAATAATTCATTATTCACTAACATCGCACTTGCAATTTTGTTATGCTTGAAATTATATTTTTCCAAAAAAATCTGTGAGTCTAAATCCCATGCAGAAGCATACCATTCTATTCCTTTTTCCTTACAGTATCGATCTATTTCGTCATATTCATCCTCTCCAAATTCCAAAGCTTCTTTTTGCTGTCTCTGTGTGGTTCCCCAAGGACTTTCCCGATAACTATCCAAATATTCTTTTGTGTATACTTTTTCTATAGTTCTCTTTTGAAATTTAACAGCATCACACCCTGCAAAAGCTGCTCCGTCTATCAATTTTTTGCAAATATTCATATCTCCATTGTGATTAATACCTATTTCCGCAGTCACAAAAACATGTTTCATAAATGCCTTCCTTTCACAACCAACGATTTTTATAAAACATCGACAATAACTCCGATATACACCCCGTTCCACCTGGTCGTTTCAAAATATGAATGTTCTCTATCCCCTTTACTTCATCAATCGCATCGGCCGGACACACTGCGACTCCCGCATATTTCAAAGGCTCTATATCATACATTCCGTCACCAACAAAACATATCTCATCCCAGTCAATATCTGTCTCAGCCAAAAATTTATTTATTACATTATATTTATCTTTACACCCATCAACAAAATATTCCGGAGTTAGTTTTCTTTTTAATAATTTAGTAATTTCATCTTTTTCTCCTGTAACAAATGCTATGAAAACTCCAGATTTTCGCAGTATCGTAAAAGCATCGAAATCTTTTAGACAAAATGATTTCATACTTTTTCCTTCGTCAGAAAAGTAAACTCTACCATCTGTAAGCACACCATCTACATCACATATAACTAATTTGATCTTTTTTGTCTCCATCATTCCTCGTGTATAAAACTGTCCTAAAATAATTTGTGAAAGTCATTTTATAAACAGCTCATCAAATAATAATCTGGGGCTGCCTTTCAATCTTGGCAACCCCATAACTGTCCCACTATTTCAAGTTTCGGTCCATTTTTATGCCACTGTAATTGTTTCAGTATGCCCATCCGAGAATGTCAAAATAATAGTTCCGCCACTCCATGAGCCACCTGCAACAATAGTCATGGTCGTACCGCTGACAGAGACTTGAGATGCGCTCATATCATACTCCGCGGTACCTAATTGAAGTTTAGCGCTGCTATATGTTACTCCTGCTGGTAATGTAAGTGTAAGTGTTTCAGATGTTCCTTTTGTAACAGTTGTTTTGGATACATAAGCATCCGTATGCTCTTTAACACTCCAGGTTACTTTAATAGCAGGAAACTTTACCTCATCTCCCCATGTCGCATTAGTGTTGACTGCACCTGTTAAAATGAAAGAACACTCTTTCCAGTCCGCTAAATCATCCTGAGCTTTTAAAATATATTCATACTTTTTATCAGTTGAATTATACCCAGGCTTATAATTTTCCGGCATACCCGCAACTGTAGTCGTCAATATAGCTGCGCCTGTAGCGGTAAGCGCTGCCACCTGTGCATCCGTTGTTGCATCATCTGTTATAGCAAGATAAAGTTTGTTTTCCGTATCTGCACTGTCAAACGTTGCACTGTCAGCATATTTAATAATGGCATCACCCGCTGTCTTCTGCTCCAGCTTAACTGTCACGTCAATATCCTGTGCATTTTCGTTCGTTACAGTCTGTGCCGCACTCTTTTCCGTATACGTATCAGTTTCTGTCTCAAAAAAGATACCTGTAGTTCCTGTAAATGTAGCGTCAGTATACTTTTCATTGCTTGTTGCGGCAATCAACCCGTTCGGATCCGCAATATAATCATATGTCCCTGCCGGAATTGTAGGAAGAGTAACGGACATCGTAGGGTACTTCATCTCCCCGCCTTCATAAGAACCGTTGCCTTCTGCGGTACCTGCCGGTGCATCACCATCAGCGGCAAACACCGTCATCGCACTTCCGACCATCATCGTTGCCGCCAATGCAAGAGCGGCAAATCTCTTGAAATTCTTCTTTCCCATAGTTATAAATCCTCCTTGTTTAAAATTGATATATTCTTTTAGAATTACCCCTCAATAATAATCTCCAGGGCAATCCTTAAAATACTGAGCGTATTCTGTTCTTCGTCGATCAGATGATAAATCACCACGCAGTTATGCGTTCCTGCCTCTAAAGGCTCATCCAACGCAATATCTTCCAGGCGGCTTCCTCTGGGTATAACGGGAGATTTGTACAGTACCGTCTCCTCGTCATTTTCCAGAACAATATCAAAATAGACATCATTGGTATTCGTCTCTACATTTTCCACAACCGCATCGTAAGAAGCATTATTACCTGTCGAGAAATGCCAAGTTGTATTCATTGTAGCGGTATAATACCCTGGAGTTACCGTGTCCTGTTTTTCATCGATTTCTGCTAACACGCTCTCTACATTTTCAGGGGTAATAACCACGTTTCGCCGTTCTTCCTCCGGCTCCGTTTTTTGTGACAGCAGAAGAAATATAATGATGCCTATCAGCACTGCAATAATTACTGCAACGACAGCGCCAATCACAAAACTTCCTTTTTTTGTATTTTTCTGCTCCTGTTCCTTCATGATCACAAAGGCCTCCCCTTAAAAATGACTTATATCCATTCCCTTTTATAAATCATTGGGCATAAATATCTACATTTATTGAATAACAATAGATTATATAATAAAACATATTATACTTTATCTGCGCAAAAAAATTTCCCTATTCTCATACTACTATCCCCTTATACTTTTGTCAATACCCCTCTCCTCACAATTCCAACCACTGACCTTATTTTGGAGAAATTCCCTTCCCCCCGCCACAACCCCCCGGTTACTATACCTATCGGCCATTTTCCCCATTTACATTAGCATCCAACATCATAATTTCCTTATTTCACCACAACAGCCCGCTCCGCTATCCCATCAACCTTACAGCAAAATCACAAAAATTGTAAAAAAAGAATCTGATTATTTCTTTCTCCAACAGTATAACTCCACCTTTTCCTGTCAATACTCTCACTAAACGTATCAGTCACCCACAAAAAATATAACACAAGGAGTTTTCTTATGAATCGTCAATATATAAAAAACCTGTTTACCCGTTTTTCCACACCCCCCAAAACGTTCCGCCTACATACCAAACCTTTAATCCCTGCCCTGGCTCTCGCCTGCTCCATCCTGGCGGCTCTGGTCCTGTGCTGGCACCACACAGAGCGCTCCGCCGCGGCCTGCCAGGCTTCCATCGCCAATAAAATCCTGCGCCTCCATGTCCTGGCCAACAGCGACAGTCCGGAGGACCAGGCGCTGAAACTGACAGTGCGTGACGGAATCCTAGCCTATATGGATGCAAACGCGCCGGACTTTGCGGATGTTCACGAAGCAAAAACCTGGACTTCCCTCCATATGGAAGAACTCCAAAAAACCGCCGAGAACATTCTTCTGTCCCAGGGCTGCGGCGACACTGTCTCTTTGGAGCTTACCGCCTGTTATTTCCCGGTAAAAACCTACGGCGACCTTACCTTTCCCGCCGGCGATTACGAAGCGCTGCGGGTGAAAATCGGCGAAGCCAAAGGACAGAACTGGTGGTGCGTCATGTATCCGCCCCTCTGCTTCACGGACGCTACCTGCTGTGAATTTCCGCAGGAATCCAGAGAAATTCTGGAACGGCAGCTAACAGAAACGGAATATCTCAGTCTGCGGAAAGAAACACTGAAAAATTCCGGCAGCACGGATATCACTGAAAACAAAGAAAAAACGGAAGCCGCTGCGAACACCGAAAATGAAGCGGCCGAAGAAAACACAAGATCTGTTAAAATCAAATTCAAACTATTAGAATTGCTGGAAAACCAATAGATACGAAAAATTCGGCAGAAACACACAGATTCCCTCGATAGAATACCCAAAAGGCCGGTCACCCGGCCTTTTCATCTCCCTTTCTATTCCTTCTCCTTGATCTTCCTTCCTACCTGGATTTCCTGATTATTGATATGGCGGCGCATTACAAGAACTGCCGTTGTGCTGTCCCGTTCCCTTAAAGCGTCGATGATCTCCTGATGTTCCCGGATCAGCATACTGCGCCGCTCCTTGATCTTGATATGTTCAATCCGGTAGCGGTACATCTGCTCGCGAAGCTGATTTAACAGCAGGATCAGCTTATCATTGTCCGTGGAATAATAGATAATATCGTGAAATGCCTCGTCGCTTTTGGCGATCTCCGTGATATCCTCTCCCTCGGCCACCTGGGCAAATTTCACATTGGCCGTGCGAAGCTGCTCGAACTGTTCCCAGGACATCCGCTCACAGGCCAGCCGGACACTCAGTTCCTCCAGAGCACACCGCACCTCCAGCACGTCCCGCAGGCTCTTTTCGGAAATGGCGGCCACTGCAGCGCCTTTCCGGGGCGTCATGTTGACAAGCCCTTCCAGCTCCAGCATACGAATCGCCTCCCGCACCGGCGTTCTGCTGACCCCCAGTTGCTGGGAGAGCTGTATTTCCATAAGCCGCTCCCCCGGTTTAATCGTTCCCCTTAAAATTGCCTCCCGCAAAGTCTGAAACACCACGTCTCTAAGCGGAAGATACTTATCAGTTGCTAATTTGAGTTCTTCCATAGCATATCCCCCCTATCATGGAGAAAAAAGCCCTGTTAAGTACATTTGCTTAGCCAATCTGCTTTTCTCCAATGCCCTCAAAGCTTCCCTGGCTTTCTTTTCCTCCCTGAACAGCCCGAATACGGTAGGCCCGCTGCCGCTCATCAAAGCACCGTCCGCACCGTGAACAGTAAGCAGCTCCTTAATCTGACCAATCACCGGATGCCGTTCCTGCGTTACCGTTTCCAATACATTTCCAAGTCTGGATACCACCCCCTCGTAGCTTCCTTCCCGAATCGCCCGTACCATTCCGTCAATATCCGGGTGCTCCTGAATCCCCGCCGCATCCAGATGACCGTACACATATTTTGTGGAAACGCTGACGCCCGGTTTGGCTATGATTACCTTACAGTCAGGCGCCGCCGGCAGTCTGGTCAGCACCTCGCCGATGCCCTCAGACAATGCCGTTCCCCGCATCAGGCAGTAGGGCACATCCGCCCCGATTTTAACGCCCCGCTCCATCAGACCTTTCTGACTGAGTCCCAGACGGAACATCCTGTTTACCCCGTATAAAACCGCCGCCGCATCGGCGCTGCCGCCGGCCATACCGGCCGCCACAGGAATATACTTCTGCAGATTGATCTCCAGGCCCTCGTCTACCTGAAATTCCTCCATCAGCATCTGCGCCGCCTTATACACCAGATTGTTCTCATTCACCGGAAGAAAATACAGATTCGTGGTAATGCGGATCCCCGGCGTACGGCTCCGATTCAGAGTGATCCGATCATAGACCCCCACGGTCTGCATAATCATCCGCACTTCATGATAGCCGTCCTCACGCTTTCTCACCACGTCCAGGCCCAGATTAATTTTTCCCATTGCTTTTAAATATAATTGTTCCATATCTGCCTTGACAGACATCTCCTTCTTTCTATCTTCTGAACACCCACACAAGCCTTTTCAGATACCCCTGTTCCTGATAGGTCAGTTGTCCCGGATGCAAACGCCATTTCCAGTTATTTCCTGTTGTGGAGGGTTCGTTGGTACGGGCCTCATTGCCCAGATGCAGCACGTCCTGTACCTGGAAAATCGCCACGCTGGCCACGCTCTGATAAGCCGTACGGAAAATCCGGTCAATCATCCGGTCCGGCTCCTTGATGCCCATATATTCCATGGCATATTCCACCTCCCAGCCGGATTTTCCATGGAAATGCCCGGCCAGCGTTTCATTGTCATGGGTTCCGCCGTATACGATGGAATTCGGCGTGTAATTGTGAGGCAGGTGGGGATTGGCATTGTCCCCGCCGTAGGCGAACTCGATAATCTTCATTCCCGGCAGGCCTTCTTCTTCCATCAGCTCCACCACCTCAGGAATCACAATGCCTAGGTCCTCTGCGATGATTTTTGTGGAACCGGCTTCCTCTTTCAGCGCCTGAATCAGTTTCTTTCCCGGACCCCATACCCATTCGCCCTCTTTGGCATTGGACGCCCCGTAGGGAACGCTGTAATACCGCACAACCCCGATAAAATGGTCGATGCGCAGACAGTCATACAGTTTTGCCGACGCTTTCATCCGTTCTCTCCACCAGAGGAAATCCGTTTTTTCAATGGCATCCCAGTCATATAAAGGATTGCCCCAGAGCTGGCCGTCGGCCGAAAAAGCGTCGGGCGGCACCCCGGCCACCTTCGTGGGCGTCAGCGTCTCGTCCAACTGGAAATATTCCGGATGTTCCCATATATCCGCGCTGTCCGGCGCCACATAAATCGGGATATCGCCGATCAGCTCCACGTTCCGCTCGTTGGCATAAGCCTTTAACGTTTCCCACTGGCGGAAAAACTGGTACTGACAGAATTTGTGGTATTCTACGCTTTCGCACAGCAGTTCCCCGTACTTTTTAAGCGCCTCCGGCTTTCTGAATTTCAGTTCTTCTTCCCATTCATACCAGGCCACATAATTGAAATGCTCTTTACAGGCCATAAACAGCGCATAGCCTTCCAGCCAGAAGCTGTTTTCTTCACAGAATTTTCCGTACGCTTCGGTTTCTTTATGACGGCTGCGGCCAAAAGCCAGTTTCAGCACCTGCGGACGATTTTGAAACAACAGATCATAAGAGACATAGGAAGGATGGTCCCCCCAGGACAGCCTGTCGATTTCCTCCCGTTTCAGCAGCCCCTCCTGAACCAGCATCTCCAGATCAATAAAATAAGGATTGCCGGCAAATGCGGAATAGGACTGATAGGGACTGTCCCCGTATGTAGTGGGGCCTACCGGCAGTATCTGCCAGTATTTCTGGTCCGCGCCGCTTAAAAAATCAACAAATTCGTATGCGCATTTTCCAAGAGTACCCACTCCGAATGGAGAGGGCAGCGCATAAATCGGAAGCAGCAGCCCCGCTCCCCGCTGCAAAGTTGTTTCACTCATATACACTATTACCTCCTAAATTACAGTTCCGCTACGCTCCTCCCAAGCCCCCTGTATCCGGAAGAATTTCCGCCCGCTTTCGCGTCCGTAAATCCTTCCGGGGCTTGTACGGACCTCCGCTGTTTATATACAGTTCCGCTACAGTCCTACTAAGCCCCCTGCGTTTTTACAGCCTTTCCAAATAGCAGATAGCCGGTCAGAAACATTACCGCCAGTACGGCCACGCCTGCATTGGGGCTGCCGGTGATCTGTGCGAACAGGCCTACCAGGGCGGTTCCCATAAAGGATGCGCCCTTGCCGCATATATCAAAGATTCCGAAATATTCGCCGGATTTTTCCGCCGGGATAATCTTCGCGAAATAAGATCGGGACAATGCCTGGATACCGCCCTGGAACATGCCCACAAAAACCGCCAGCACCCAGAATTCCCACTGCTGATCGAGCTGAATGGCAAACAGGGCAATGGCTGTGTAGGCCAGAATACAGAACCGTATCAGCTTATCATTTTCATACCGCCTGGCCGCCCTGCCGAAAATCAGCGCAAACGGAAACGCAACCAGCTGGGTCAGAAGAAGGGCCAGCAAAAGCCCGGTGCTGTCCATCCCCAGCGCCTCTCCATAGGCGGTGGCCATATCAATAATCGTATAAACGCCGTCGATATAAAAGAAAAAAGCGACAAGAAACAGAAATACCCGCCTGTCCTTTTTCATATCCTTCAATACATATCTGAGTCTTGCAAAGCTTTCCCGCACCGGATTGTGATGCCGCTCTACGCCATGAACCTGGCGGAAATGCCGCAAAAGGGGCAGGGTACATAAAAGCCACCAGACCGCATTCATCAGGAAAGCGGCGGCCATGGCTGCCGTCATGGAAAGCCCCATTCCTTCGCCGCCCAGCACCAGTATCAGACTGAGTACAAAGGGGATGCAGCTACCGATGTAGCCCCATGCGTACCCCTGGGAGGATACGCTGTCCATCCGTTCCGGCGCCGTTACGTCCGACAACATGGCGTCGTAAAAAATCAGGCTGGAGGAATATCCGATCTTCGCGATCACAAACACAGCCAGAAACATAATCCACGACCGGGGAAAGGAGAGAAACGCACATCCTGCGACGCCCACCAGCATACTGATGGTAAAGATTGGCTTTTTATATCCTTTTGTATCTGAAATTGTTCCGAAAACCGGTCCGATTACAGCCACCAGCAGCGTGACGACAGAAGCCGCATAGCCCCAGTATGCCAGGTAATCCACCTGAGACAGTCCTGCCTGTTCTGCCAGCGAATTAAAATAAATAGGCAGTATCGTAGCCACCAGAAGAACAAATGCGGAATTCCCCACATCATAGAGAATCCATGACAGCTCTAATTTAGTCAGTTTCTGTTTTTCCATCGCACTCCTCCGCTTCCCTATTCCATCAGCGATCCCTCCGAAGGGTCTGCCCGGTAAAACGGGGGTATCGCCTGATTCGGCGCATTTGCCGATGGAAATTCGTTTTTTTACTCAAAATCTCTGTCAAAGCGGCCGTTTAAAGGCATGTCAGTCCGGATATTCTCAAAAAACTCCGCAATCAGCGCTGCCGTCTCCTCCACCGCGCCCTCGGAAAGCTGCAGCAGCTTCCGGCTTGACTGTCCGCACCGGAGATTTGGTTCCAAAGCCATCAGATGTCCCTGGAACTCCTCATAATGTCCGGTCAGCCCTATGATCCGGCGCAGCAGCTTCTGGCCCGCCGGCGTAGAAGCTGACAGCACCCGTTTGACCAGCCGCATATCTTTCAGACACCTTTCGGCCGTCCGGGCATCCACCCGGCCGTACCGGTACAGCCGGGCCAGGCAGGCGGCCGTATCTCTGTCCGTGGGAATCAGTTTCCAGACCGGAAACCGCAGCGGGTCCAGTCCGTCTTTCTCCATCAGAAACCGCTCAAACTCCGTCTCTATCGTATTATGACTTTCTTTCGTCTCCTCCATCTGCGCTTCTACATACCAGTGACAGGAACTGTCCAGCATAAAATGACAGATCGTGCCCATAACGCAGGCCATTTCCATAGAATCCTGTTTTCGTTTCCTTAGCATTTCCCGAAATCCGGAAAATAATTCGGCAGCCGGCGTCCGGTGAATCTGAAATCCCAGCTCTGACACGGGATTTGACTTCCATGCCCGGTAAAAAAAGAGGAAATCCGGCCCCTGCAGGCCGATTCCAAACTGGCGCTGATGCTTTTCTGCCACGGTCTTTACCGGAGCCGGCAGCTTTGTCAGCACCTGTCTGCCAAAACGTTCATGTGCATATACGGAAGGCATTCTATCTTCTTTCTCCTGTTTTTGTTTTCATCCTTATACGTATGCCCCGGCAGCCGGGCTGACCGCGCGGAATCCGTTTCTCAGCCTGCCTGTCTTCCGGTTTCCGTCTCCCGGACATCTTCCGGTTCTTCGTCATCGTATTTCATCGTCTCCCGGAAATACTCCAGGGCCTGCCGCTGCCGTCTGGTCAGCCGGGTCGGAACCTTTACATGTATTTTCACATACTGGCTGCCCCGTCCGCCGATCTTATAAGGGCGGATCAGGCCTTTATTTTTCAGACTGAAACTGCTCTCCGCCTGGGTTCCCGGCTTGATTACATAGTGGTAATCACCTTCGATCGTTTCCACATCCACTTCTGTCCCCAGCACCAGATCCACATAATCCAGATAAATATCGGTATACAGGTGGTAGCCTCTGATCTGGAACCCTTTTTTCTCTCTCAGCAGTATAATGATGGTGACATCCGTATTTTCCAGTTTTTCCTTTATTTTATCATATTCTTCCTGTCCTTCGCAGATCACGTCCTGCAGCGGAATTTTCTTATACTGATAGGCGCCGCCCGGTATCTTAATCCTGCACTTTAGCATCTCATACCCCAGGTCATGAGACAGCCGGATCAGATAGGTGACATCCTTTTCCACCTCCACAAGCGTTTCTTCCAGCTCCAGATGGACGGGAATCCTGATTTCTCTGTGGAACGACCACTTTGGCCTGGGTTCCTCCCGGAAACTGCTCTGAAAATGTCCGTAGCGGCTCCACTCCTTGCGCAGCGCCTCATAAGCCTCGGAAATCTCCTGAAATTTCTTCTTAATGTTCGGGTCATCCGGATGGCTGTCCGGGTGATATTTTTTTGCCAGTTTCCGGTATGCCGCTTTGATCTCCTCCGGCTCGGCATCCTCGCTGACCCCCAGTATTCTATGATAATTTTTCAAAATACTACCTCCGCATGATGAGGATTTTATTTACAGATACCTTGGGAAAACATTTTGTTTTTTCTTCTTCCAAGTATAACAGGGAAAGCATTCATGGTCAAGGTGAAACGTTGCGGCCCTTTCTTTACAAAACCCGCCGATGCGGTTATAATGTGGGTAGGAATTTAATCAAAATTTAAAGGGCGAGGTGGGAGAATTCATGAGTGTTAACTATCATGCTTTTCAGTGCAGAGGTTTTTTATTTGATGAATACGAAGCGCATAAAGAGCACTGGCTTGCGTTTTTTCAGAATTATGACCCCAGACGGGTGGTCCATATCCTGGGGCTTACGGCCGATGAAGAATATCTTTATCTGTCCTATTATCAGACACCCTACCGGATGCGGCTTGCCGACGGCACTCTGGAGAAAAAGACCGGCGGAGAATGGAGCAGCCGCCTGTATTTCAATGAGGCCATGGTCTGCTACCATCTGCTCCACTATGTAAAGGACACTCCCATGCTCACAGGCGCCTGGACACCCAATACGGCGCTGGACGGCATTATCTCCCGGACGGAGCCCCAGCATGATCCGCTGTTCGCCCCCTTCGAGCAGCGTTTCACAGGAAGAACGGCTCAGCTTGAAGCGCTCTGCAGACGGCTGGGCGGCGTAAAACAGAACAAGGGCGATCTGTGCTATGAATTTGAGGCGTTTCCTCAGGTTCATCTCCAGGTGCTGTTTTACGATGCGGACGAAGATTTTCCCGCTCAGGTAAAAGTGCTGGTAGACCGGCATGTAACCGACTATATTCATTTCGAAACCACCGGATGCCTGATCTCCGACCTGTTTGAGAAAATTGAACAGATGGACGATGCGGAAGCAAACGGGTAATTTTTTCAATCAGGATGCGCACGCAAACGCAAAAGTAATTGTCGCCTGAAAGCGACGCGTTTGCGGCGCAGATATCAACATGACGGCCGCTTCGTAAAGGCCCGAAACCGGCAGACAGACCGTCTTCGGCCATTTCATATTTAATGGATCGACACCGTATGGACTATCAGAAACCGTTTCCCGTGCAGTTCCTCAATCTCAAGAGAAATCTGACAGGAGGTGGCCCCCACCGCGGTCATGGCATTCTCCATATATGCCTGCTTGTAGGCTTCCGCCTGATAATTCTGATACCATTCGTCCAGCAATGCCTCTCCTTCCAGCACATTGGTGAAGGTGTAATCCCCCACCCCTGTTCCGGTGATCTGGTTATAACAGTCTCCATAATAGCTCTGCATATCCGCAAACACCCGGCTCTCATCCAGTCCGACTTCTTCCAGCCGTTTATAATCGCTGTCCAGATCCCGATAGGCCTGCCCGCTGCAGGGCGGCAGATAGACTGACAGTTCCTGCCGCACATGGGTGTCCGCGTAATCGGCATCCGACCGGTTGAAAAAAGCATAGCGGCTGCCCTCCACATCCCCCCAGGTCGGATCTACGTTATAATATCCGTCGTCCAGCCGGACAATATTCCAGGCATGATCCTCCCCGGCGTAGCCGGTACAGTAATAACAGGGAATGCCAAGCTGTCTTAACAGATACTGGAAGGCTCTGGCATAACCCGCACACACGCTCTGCCCGTTGACCAGCGCACTGTAGGCGCTCTGGTTCATCTCCGATCCCAGATCATAGGTAACGCTGTCGATCAGCGCATGATAGACATATTTTTCTTTTTCATAGGCATTTGGCAATCCCTGCGCCTGGGCAGTAATCTCATTGGCTCTCGCGTCAAAGGCTGCTTTCGCGCCGTTAATATCCTGAGCGGTACGGTTAAAGGATAAATCTATTTCCACACAGGGGCCGTTTTGGAGATATTTACAGGTATAGGAGGAATCCATCCAGAAAAGCTCCGGATGGTCATTGAACACGGCGGAAAATACATTTTTAAGCTGCCCTGCGTCCACCTCCGCCACCGGTTTAAAGGCGGGGTTCAGCGCATTGGCATTGGCGTAAAGCTGGCGGTACAACTGCTGACCCGTGGTGTCCAGCATGGAATAATAAGGATAAAATTCCACGTCAAATGTCAGCCCCTCTCCGGTAGGACCAGTTCCAAGCTGATTCGCCGTATCTTTGCTGACCTGAACGCTTTCCTCTTTCACCCGCTCATAGCCGTTCCTGCCCGATACCTGAGCGGACGCCGACAGATCGGACCGGTCCGGCGGCTGATATCCGGTTTCTTTCTCTCCGGTGTTCTGATCCTTTGCAAGCAGGGCGTCCGCATCTGACAGACCGGAGGACCGGGAATCGCCGCTGCCGGACTCTGTATCCTCTGTCCCGCCGCCTGTTTGATCCGGCCCGCTTCCCTGATCCTGTCCGGCCGTTCCATCCGCATCCGAAATGGAATTTTCCATATTTTTACTGTCCGTGCCCGCCGTCTGCCCTGTCTCCGAATCCGAAAACGCCGGCCGCCGCCCGTCTTCATAGCCGGCCGCCGTTTCTTCCAGTCCGCGGCGAAGCAGGCTGTTTGCCGCCCCCGACAGTTCCGGCCGGAAAATATACAGCGCTGCTGCGCAGCAGGAAATCAAAAATAAACTAAGTATGCCGTATAATATTTTTTTCATCGTTTCCTCTTTCCGGCGCAGCCGCCGGATCAGCCGTTTCTATCTGCAATACTGTTCGTACTGTTCTTCTTTAAATCCCGTCAGCACAAAATCATCTCCCACCAGAATCGGCCGCTTTACCAGCATACCGTCCGTTCCCAGAAGCTCCAGTTGTTCCTCCTTTGTCATGCCGGGAAGCTTATCTTTTAACTGCATGGACTTATACAGCATACCGCTGGTATTAAAAAAATTTTTCAGCTCCATGCCGCTTTTCTGATACCATGCTTCCAATTCCTCTTTCGACGGATTCGCCGTTTTAATATCCCGTTCCTCATAAGCGATCTTATGAGCGTCCAGCCATTTCTTCGCTTTCTGACATGTGCTGCACTTTGGATAGTGGACAAATAACATTTTGGTATCCTCCTCTGTCTCTTTGTATTTTTTGTGTTTTTTTGATAATTTCTGTAATATTTCTTTTCCGTATACGTTTATATACGCGTAACTGGGTGTTATGCTAAAGCAATTTGAAGTTACTGTCGAGAGGGAAAGGCGGAACCGATGGCGAAACGGTTTCCGCCTTTTTCTCTGTTCTTTTATGTTCTTCTATCCGGTATTATAGCAAAAATTGAAGGGTTTGAATATGAGAGAATTAAGGAATTTTAAATTTTGATTCTAATCGGAAGATTACATTTTTCACTTTAAAATAAGAGCTCTGCACAGCTTTGATAATATATAGTATAATATAACTACCGGAAAAACTACATATATTTTCCAGTTCCACAAGTTTCCGCAATCAATTTACCACAATAATCTATTAGGAGAATGACATATGCACACAACACAACATATGGAAGATTTACATATTAGCCATATCTCCGCTTTGTGTGCCGCTGCGGGCATTTCATATGATACATAAAGACATGATCATGACAGCACTGACCGGATTAAATCTGAAAGAAGGAAACACCGATATTGAATTCATCGCTCAATGGTCCCCTGTGGTAAAGAAAAACAGAAGTCCTGACAATAAAATTTTATTATCCCATCACTATTACCAGCCCTTATCCACAGCCATAGCCCGATTACGTGAAATTTCCGATACCAAGACGAAAATTTTAGGCAGAATAAAAAACTGGAGTCTGCTGCTGATCTTTCAAAAAGAACTTCCGCAAAAATTACTGTCGTTTATCTGGATGACAATGATTTGCGCCGCACAGTCACAGCCAGTCTGGATAAAGAAGATTATGACAAATCCCTTGAAGCTCACAGTCACGGAAACCATATGGAAATAGTCGGGGATATTCTCAACCCTGGGAAACGAAATGCTTCTATTTCCTGTGAATCGTTCCGTATTATTGATGAATGTACGGCATTCTTTTATGGACTCAATGGCACATTTCAAATCACCTGATAAGAGCCATGGCCCGCTCCCAAATCGAAATGCGGATCATGGCTCTCATTGTTATCTTAATTCAGACACTTTACGAAGTTCATCCACATCGCCCTTTCGAATCGCATCTATATTACACCGGATTGTTTCGCTGTCCCAGTCCCACCAGCGGATGGTTTCCAGTTCCGCAATGGTTTTGTCGTCAAACTTTCTGCGAATCGGCACTGCCGGCACACCGCCCACAATCGTATATGGCGGCACATCCTTCGTAACCACCCCGCGGGCTGCAATGACAGCCCCATCACCGATGGTAACGCCCGCTAGAATCACCGCTTCATAGCCAATCCACACGTCATTGCCGATTACAATATCGCCTTTATTATCCCACGCCTCTGCAATCGACGCCGTATCTGGTTCAAGTCCCCATTCCTCAAAGAAAATAGGAAACGGATCAGGAGAAATCCAAGTTGCGAAATTCGGTTTCGGCTGATATTTCTTTGCACGCTCCGCTATTGCACCCAACGGCGCCCTTCCTTCAATTTCTCCTCCAAATTACACTTTTACATTAATAACACTATCTGGTGATTTGTGGGACAAAAGGACACATGTCTCCACCCCCACCGTCATCGCAAACATATCCACCGGCTGCACCTTTTCCAGCACAAATCCTTCCCGGCACAGATAGTTCAGATCCCTGGCCAGGGTGGCCGAATTGCAGGAGACATAAACCAGCCGTTTCGGCTTTATCCGGATAATCGTATCCAGCAGTTTCTGGTCGCAGCCTTTGCGCGGCGGGTCGACTATAATCACATCGGCACAGGTTTTCCCGTCCCTACATTCACATACCTCTTTTTCCCCGTTTTCATTCTTCGCCTTGTCCTGCCGTGCTTTCCCGCACTGTCTTTCATACCACTCCGGCAGCACTTCCTCCGCCTTTCCCACAAAAAACGACGCGTTTTCGATCCGGTTCAGTTCCGCATTCTCCCTAGCATTTTCAATGGCCTGGGGCACAATCTCCACGCCGTACACCTGTTTTGCTTTCCCGGCCAGAAACAGAGAAATCGTTCCGATTCCGCAGTACAGATCCCAGACGGTTTCCTCCCCCTTCAGATCGGCAAATTCCAATGCCTTCTCATACAGCTTTTCCGTCTGCACCGGGTTCACCTGGAAAAAAGACTGGGGAGAAATGCGGAAAGAAAGGGCTCCGATCCGGTCCGTGATATACCCCGGACCGTAAAGGATCACCGTTTTTTCGCCCAGAATCACATTCGTCCGCTCCCTGTTCACATTAAAACCGACGGTGGTCATCCCCTCCACCTCCGAAAGCGACCGCACCAGTTTGTCTGCCGCCGGAAGCTTCCTGCCGTTAATAATCAGACAGACCATAATCTGCCCTGTGGCGGCGGCCCGGCGGATCAGAATATGGCGCACCAGTCCTTTATGAAGATTCTCGTCATAAGGCTGAATACCTTCCCTCTCCATATACGCCTTCACCAGCGCCAGAATCCTGTCGTTCACCGGATGACCGATATAGCAGTGCGGCGTTTCGATCACGGAATGGGTCCGCCCCGCATAAAAACCCGTCCGGATATTCCCGTCTTTATCTCTGCTCACCGGAAACTGAGCCTTATTCCGGTAGTGAAGGGGATCCTCCATACCGATTATCGGCAGCACCTGTACATCCGTAAACCCGCCGATGCGTTCCAGATGGTTTTTTACCTTATTTTCTTTAAACCGAAGCTGTGCCTCATAAGACATGGCCTGGAGCTGGCAGCCGCCGCAGGGCGCGGCAGCGGGGCAGACCGGCACGGCACGGTCGGGGGAAGGAGTCAGCAGCTTCACAAGCCGGGCATAGCCGTAGCTTTTCTTTGCCTTGACTATTTTCACCTCTGCCCGGTCTCCCACAACCGCATCTTTAACAAAGAGGGTATAGCCGTCTACCTTGCCTATACCCTCTCCGTTTTCACTCATATCTTCTATTACGGTCGTAACAACCTGATTCTTTGCAATCCCGCTTTTCTCTGTTTCCCGCTCCGCCTGCAATTTCTTTCCGGCGGATTCAATATTTCTGCTTTTATATCTGTTCATCATTTTCAAACCCTGTTTTGATTACAATCCATATATTATTTGAAAGAGCACTTCAACCCTTTATTTCGAAGTCCTCTTAATATTTGACTCAAACAGCCGGTTATACCCCAGCCACTCTCCGTCCGCATGATTTCCTTCCAGATATTCTTTCATCGTCTCCAGCTTTGCATCCGTATTGTCCGCAAAGTTCAGCGCCATAGCCTCTATAATCGCCGGAAGCTTGGGCGAACCGTACTCATATTCCCCGTGGTGGGCCAGAATACAGTGTTTCAGTTCCATCGCCAGCATCGGAGGGAAGTCCGGAATGTCCCGGATTTTTTCATCCAGCATCTCCACGCCGATCACAATATGTCCCAGCAGTTGTCCCGCATTCGTATAATCATTCGCCGGAAAGGCGGACAGCTCCCGCACTTTCCCGATATCATGGAACAGCGCTGCCGCAATCAGCAGATCTTTGTTCAGAATCGGATAGCGGACCGTATAAAATTCACACAGCTTCGCCACGCCGATGGTGTGCTCCAGCAGACCGCCCACAAAGCCGTGATGCACGCTTTTGGCGGCCGAATGAGACTGAAACGCCTGAACAAAGGACTGATCCTCCACAAAAAATCTGCGGGCCAGACCTTTCAGATGCTCGTTGCCCAATCTGTCGATATAGCCAAGCAGCTCCCGGTACATGCCGTCGATGGGATACTGGGAAACCGGCAGAAAGTCTTTCGGCTCGTACTCTCCGGGCCTGGCCACCCGAATCCGCTTGATGTTCAGCTGCAGCGCTCCCTGGTAACAGGTGACGTCCCCTTCGATCCGGATATAATCCATCGCCTCAAAATGGTCGATTCCGCTGCTCAGATCCCATACCTTCCCGTCGATGGTCCCTGTCTTGTCCTGCAGAATCAGAGAATAATAATTTTTCCCCGCCTTGGTCTTCGCCACCTGTTTTACCTTACATAAATAGATATCCGAAGTGTGTTCCCCTTCTCTTAACAGTTCGATAAATTTCACTGAGATTTCCTCTTTCTATTTTTCTGAATTCGGTCAGCGCCGTCAGCAACCGGCAGCCATTGTGACAATTCCGCAAAAGTATGTAACGATACTTTTCATATGACCGCTGTCCGGGTTTCCGTCATTTTACATCCTACCTGTTTCTGAGCTGCACCGCAAATTCCAGCCTGCGCTCCTCGTCGATCCCTCTGCGCACCGCCGTCACCTCCACCTCTGTGTCCGGTGCCAGGGTAAGCAGTGTTTCATGGAGTTCCCGCATACTGGCAACGGGCATTCCGCCTACCTCAGTAATCACATCGCCGTTCTGAATCCCCGCCCGGTAAGCCGGTCCGGACTGCACCGTCTCCGTGATATACACCCCGACGGGCAGATCGTGGGTCTCGGCTATCTCCGCCGTGACTGCCTGTCCCTTCACACCCATATAGGCCACGCCTTTTCCGTTGCACAGACTTTCGATAATGCCCTTAATATTGGAAATGCCCAAAGCAGACGTTCTGGAACCGTCGCTGCCGCTGTATTCGGCGGTAAATACCGCAACCACTTCTCCGTCCAAATTCAGCAAAAATCCTCCGGACTGTTCCGGCAGCCCCAGATCGGTGTCGATCACGCGAAGATCCATGTCGATTCCGCCGGCGTCCGTACGGGTATAAACCACGGAACCCACCGCCATGGAACCCACCATCCCGTAGGGATCCCCTGCCGCAATCACCGGTGTTCCGGGGCTTAAGGCATAGGAATTTCCCAGCGCGGCCGGCGTAATCAGTTCCAGATCGGAGGGTTTCAGCGAAGATGTGGGCACATTCAGTACCGCCAGCCCGGTCAGACTGTCTGTCCCCTTGACCTGAGCCTGTGCCTTTAAGCCATTGAAAAATGTCACCTCCAGCTCGTCCGTATCCTGCACCTTGTCAAACCGGGTCAGAATCAGGACGTCTCTGCCGGACACCTGGGTGATGATTCCGGAAGTCTGTCCCTCATTTTCATACACATTGTCAAACCAGTCTTCATTCTGGCGCACGGAGGTGATGGTCACAAACCCTCTCGACGCTTCCTTCCACACGCCTGTAGTCAGTGTGCTGAGCCGTTTATAATCGGACAGCTCCAGCTTCTTTTCATCCACGGCCGACTGGATCATCTCGCCCAGATCCTCCTCTGTCACCGTTTCTTCTGTCTGCGGTTCCGTCTCCTCCACCGTCTGGGCCGGTTCTGTCTGCGTCTCATGAGGGTCTGTATCTTTGGGAATCACCACCGCTTCCCCTGTTTCCTCCTGGTACAGTTTCTGCTCCATCCTGTACCGGACCGTCACAAAGGCAATGGCGGCGGCGGCGCCCATCAGCACGGCCAGAATCAAAAGCGTCAGGAAACGCACAATCCGTTCTCTGAAACGCACCGGTTTTTTCACAATCTTTTCTCTGATAAAAGAAGGGGGCGCTGCCTGCTGCCCGCCTTTTTCATCCGCTGTCTTCCGTTCTTCCTTAAGCTTCTTATCCTGCTCCGTCATACCCAGGGAATCCTCCTTCTGACACAAGGCTCTCCTGACCAATATTATAGATGAAAACCGCGGCCTTGTGAAGTGTTTCCCAGAAAAATAATATAGGAAAACCATAAACTTTAGTGTATAATACTCAATGAAGGAAGAGAAAAACCCGAAAAAACGTTCAGATCAGCCCAAACAGCGCTGCAAATATACCCACACAAACCATATCTGCGCCGAAACGGAACGTTTGCAACAATGTTTGAAAGAGGACATTATGAATGAGAAAGCATTAAAAACATTAGAATATGACAAAATAATCACAAAGCTGGCTGAATACGCCCAGACGCCGATCGGCATCCGGATGTGCCGGGAACTTCTGCCGATGGATCAGATCGACCGGATCAGAACCGCCCAGCAGGAAACCTCCGACGCCCAGAACCGGGTACGGCTAAAAGGAAGCATTTCCTTTTCCGGCGCCAGAGATCTGGGGGCTTCCATCAAACGGCTGCAGATTGGCAGCGCTTTAAATCTCACGGAGCTTCTGCACATCAGCTCCCTGTTAGACTGCGCCGCCAGAGCCAAGAACTACGGCCGGCAGGAAAATGAAGAAAGCCAGGGCGACAGCCTTTCCCCTCTGTTTTCCGCAGTGGAGCCTCTGACGCCGCTGAACACGGAGATTAAACGCTGCATCTTATCAGAGGAGGAAGTCAGCGACGATGCCAGCCCGAAACTCCGGCAGATCCGGCGTTCCATACGGCTGACAGGCGACAGGGTTCACACCCAGTTAAACAGCCTGGTAAACACCCACCGCACCTACCTGCAGGACGCGGTAATCACCATGCGGAACGGACGCTACTGCATTCCGGTAAAAGCGGAATACAAAAGCCAGGTGAGCGGTATGGTCCACGACCAGTCCTCCAGCGGCTCCACCTTTTTTATCGAGCCCATGGCCATCGTTAAGCTGAACAATGAGCTGCGGGAACTGGAACTGGCGGAGCAGAAGGAAATCGACGTGATTCTGGCAGGCTTAAGCCAGCAGGCGGCGGAATACGCCGACATGCTTCTGGAAAATATCGCCGTATTGTCCCAACTGGATTTTATTTTTGCCAAAGCCGCCCTGGCCCGGCATTATAAAGGAACAGAGCCTTTATTCAACGAAAACCGCTATGTGGAAATCAAATCCGGCCGCCATCCCCTGCTGGACCCGGCCAGAGTCGTTCCCGTCGATCTCACCATCGGCGGCAATTTTGACCTGCTGATCGTAACCGGGCCAAATACGGGAGGCAAAACCGTTTCCCTGAAAACCCTGGGGCTGCTCCAGCTTATGGGACAGGCGGGACTGCACATTCCTGCTTTTGAAGGCTCCAAACTGGCCGTATTCCCGGAAATTTTCGCGGATATCGGTGATGAACAGAGCATTGAGCAGAGTTTAAGTACCTTCTCCTCCCATATGACCAACATCGTCCGGATTCTGGAACAGGCGGACACCGATTCCCTGGTGCTGTTCGACGAGCTTGGAGGCGGCACGGACCCGGTGGAGGGGGCGGCGCTTGCCATGTCCATTCTCACCTGGCTCCATAAAATGGGAATCCGCACCATGGCCACCACCCATTACAGCGAGCTGAAAGTATTCGCCCTGTCTACGCCCGGTGTGGAAAATGCTTCCTGTGAATTTCAGGTAGAAACACTGCAGCCCACCTACCGGCTTTTGATGGGCATCCCCGGCAAAAGCAACGCCTTTGCCATCTCAAGAAAGCTGGGACTGCCGGAGCATCTGATTGAGGACGCCTCCGCTTTTATCGGCAAGCAGGAAAAGGATTTCGAGGACGTGATCGCCGAGCTGGATGCTTCCCGTGAGGCACTGGCAAAGGAGCAGGAAGAAACCGCCCGCTACCGGGAGGAAGCCAGAAGACTGAAAGAACGGCTGCAGACCAGGCAGGAGCAGTTCGACAAGCGCCGGGAGGAAATGCTTGCCAAAGCCAGAGAGGAAGCCATGCAGATTGTTCTGGAAGCGAAATCCACGGCCGACCGCACCATTAAAAATATCAATAAGCTGGGCGCTGACAGTGATCTGGGCCGGGCGCTGGAAGAACAGCGGGCACAACTGCGCGGCGAAATCTCCAAGCTGGAAGCAAAAGCGGCGAAAAAGCAGCAGAAGCCCCGGAAGGTCCATAAAGCGGAAGAATTTAAAATCGGAGACGCCGTGCGGGTAGTCTCCCTGAATCTGAACGGCACGGTCAGCTCCCTGCCCAATGCAAAAGGCGACCTGTTTGTGCAGATGGGTATTCTCCGCTCTCAGGTGAATATCAAAGACCTGGAGCTGATCCCGGAGGCTACGATTACCGGACCTGCCGGCGACGTGGCCCGCCGCAGCAAAAAAGGCTCCGGCGCCAGCCAGATTAAAATGTCCAAGTCGTTCCAGGTGTCTTCCGAGATTAACCTGATCGGCATGACCACCGACGAAGCTGTCGCCCAGCTTGACAAATATCTGGACGACGCCTATCTGGCCCATCTGGCCCAGGTGCGGGTCGTTCACGGGCGGGGCACGGGCGCGCTGAAAAAAGCTGTTCATCAGCATCTGAAACGGCTGAAATATGTGAAGTCCTACCGGCTGGGAACCTTCGGCGAAGGGGACACCGGCGTAACCATCGTAGACTTTGCGCAGTAACGCCCATGCCGGCTCTTACCGGCTCCGCCATCAATGAAAGGGCCTTTTCGGAAACCTTTTTAAATTTTAACAGTGAGGAACAAAATTTGACTGCGAAACAAAAAATATTAATCGTAGACGACGACGCCAATATCGCCGAGCTGATTTCCCTTTATCTGATGAAGGAATGTTTTGAGACAATGACCGTTGACAACGGAGAGGATGCCGTAAAGGAATTTTCTTCTTTCCGGCCCGACCTGATTCTGCTGGATCTGATGCTGCCGGGCATCGACGGCTATCAGGTATGCCGGGAGATCCGCCGGGACTCTCAGGTGCCTATCATTATGCTGTCGGCAAAAGGCGAAGTGTTTGACAAAGTGCTCGGACTGGAACTGGGGGCAGACGACTATATGATTAAGCCCTTTGATTCCAAAGAACTGGTGGCACGGGTAAAAGCGGTGCTGCGGCGCACCTTCGTGCCCCCGGCTCCCGACGCCTCCGATACCGGCAGACAGCGGGGCGAATTTGTGGAATACCCGGATCTGACCATTAATATCACCAATTATTCCGTTATTTACATGGGACATTCCGTGGAAATGCCGCCAAAAGAACTGGAGCTTTTATATTTCCTGGCCTCCTCGCCCAATCAGGTATTTACCAGAGAACAGCTTCTGGAACATATATGGGGGTATGACTACGCCGGGGATACCCGTACGGTAGACGTACATATCAAGCGTCTCAGAGAAAAGGTAAGGGATCACAGTGCCTGGGCCATCTCCACTGTCTGGCGGGTGGGCTATAAATTCGAAGTAAAGGTTTAAAACCGCTGTACCCGGTCATGAAAAAATCAGGCATCACAAATATTGAAATCAGGAAAAAAACTTATGAATAAACGGCTGTACTTAAAACTGATTCTGAGCTATCTGGCCGTGGGCGTTCTGGGCTTTATATTCGTAGCCACCGTCTCCTCCCGCAGCATTTACCGGTATCTGGCCCGCCAGAAGGCATCCGTTCTGTACCAGGAAACCCATGCCCTGGCCTCTGAGTGCAGCAGACAGTATTCCGGCACCCTGGTCAGCCTGGACGCCATGAAGCCTCAGTTAGCCGGGCTGGCCGCCCATCTGGAATCTCATATCTGGATTATGGACCGGAACGGCCGGGTTACGTATGACACCTGCGGGGAGCCAAACCATGTGGGGCTGACATTTGAAGACTTTGACCCTGCCGCCACCATGACCATGGACAACTACCGCTTCCAGGACTTTCACGACAGCTTCCGGGAACCGGTGCTCACGGCCTCGGCGCCCATTACCGGACGGTTCAGCACCTATGGCTACATACTGATTCACATGCCGGAATCCGTGGTGCTGCAAAACCGGTATGATCTTCTGAATATCGTCTATGTGGCTTATCTGGCCGTGTTTCTTCTGTCCCTGCTGGTGCTTTTGACCTTCCAGCTTACCGTATACCTGCCCATCAGGAAAATCACACGGGCCGCCAATGAATATGCCTCCGGCAATCTCACCTACCGGCTGAACATCCACACCAGCGACGAGCTTGGGTATCTGGCCAATACGCTGGATTATATGGCCATGGAACTGTATAATTCGGAAGAATATCAGAAAAAATTTATCGCCAATGTCTCCCATGATTTCCGCTCGCCGCTGACCTCCATCAAAGGCTATATCGAGGCCATGTTAGACGGCACCATCCCTCCGGAAAATCAGGAGCGGTATCTGAACATCGTAATCTCGGAAACCGAACGGCTGAACAAGCTGACGGAAAGTCTGCTGGCCCTGAACTCTCTGGATGAAAAGGGCCAGAAGCTGATGATGACAGATTTCGACATTAATCAGGTTATCAAAAATACATGCGCCACTTTTGAGGGTTCCTGTTCCGCCAAGGGAATCACCGTAGATCTGACATTTTCCGATAAAGCGCTGACCGTTCATGCGGATATGGGAAAGATTCAGCAGGTTATCTACAACCTGGTGGACAATGCCATCAAATTTTCCCATCACGATTCGGTCATCTGGATCGAAGCCTATGACCAGCACGAAAAAATTTTCGTCTCTGTCAAAGATTCCGGCATCGGCATTCCCAAAAACTGTACCGGGAAAATATGGGAGAGATTTTACAAAACTGACCTGTCAAGAGGAAAAGATAAGAAGGGAACCGGGCTGGGACTTTCCATCACAAAGGAAATCATCCAGGCCCATAATGAAAATATCGACGTGATCAGCACGGAGGGCGTGGGGACGGAATTTATCTTTACGCTGCAGAGAGCCGCCGGGGAATGGAACTGACCCGGCGGGCTCTTCGCAGGCGTATCTGCTATTGGGCCCCATGGCTCAAAATCAGATTTTTCGCATGCGCTTTCCACTGCTGACCCATGGTAGTCAGGCGAATTTCAAAGCCGACCGTTTCTTCCTGACCCGGCGCCAGCGTCCGGTTCTGCCAGGAAAAAGCCAACAGCATATCGGTTTCTTCCAGTCTTGTGATATCCGGGCTGTCCGCAAACAGGTTGTGATAGTAAGTCCCGTCCTCCGAATCTCCCAGCCACCTGGCATCGGCATCCGAACTTCCTTCCCAAAGATTCTGTCCATTCCTGCACAGAATCTGAAAACAGGGGCGCCGCGCTTCTTCTTCCATCCTGGTGTCCTCTATGGTAAACCCGTGATAATTGCGGTATATGGCCGTATGCCGGGCGGAATCCGCCTGCACATCCCCGCCGATGCCCAGAGAATAATTCTGCTGCCGGTCGGAGACATTCCGGATATGATAACTGACCCGCACGCCGGCGCCGTCATCCGTAAATTCCAGAGACTGACTCACCATCAGCCCCTGAACCGTTTCTTTTTCCTCTCCCTGTCCGGTCTGGATCAGCGTCATCTGCCGGTCCGACGTCTGCAAAAATGCTTCAAAACCGTAATCCGCATAGGTGAGGCTGTAAAAACCGCCCTGGCTGTCATAACCGCCCACAATAAAACTGGCATTGCTGGGCCTGGACTCAAACCACATCCGCCCGTTGTCCTGAAAGGCATCCTGCTCCCACTCGCCGTCTCTGTACCGTTCCAGCTCCCCGTAGCATCGGTAAGAACTGAGCACGCCCGGCTCATACAGCACTTTATACTGACTGTACAGATCATAACCGCCGCACAGAGCGTCATTTCCCTCGATCCTGCCGCCTTTCAGCATAAAATTCCCATAGTCACAGTAAAAACCGCCTCCGTTGCCTTCCGCCCGGTTTCCGTATACGGAACCGCCGTTCATCTCCAGATAGCCGCCGCTCCAGACGGCTCCTCCATGAAAATCGGAACGGTTTCCGGTAAAAATACCGCCGTTAATCATCAGACGGCCCGTGCTGTACACCGCGCCGCCGTCCTCACTGTGATTATTCCGCAGAATACAGCCATCCCGAATCATCAGGCTTCCCTCATTCACAATCAGGCTGTCGGACAGTCCGCTGCCCCGGCCGTCCAGAACAAGGCCGCCCATATCCAGGCTTCCCTGTCCGTCTATGTAAAACATGGGCCCGTCAAAGCCCTCCGCCCGCACCAGCACGGCGCCGTTTCCTTCCAGAGAAAGAGGGCCGTCTACGGTCACGGTTCCGTATAATTCAATTTCCTCTCCTGCCTCTGCCGTCAGAAGCCGCCCGGGCAGCTCCGCCGCCGCCACAGAGGCCATACCTTCTTCCGCCTTTTCCGCTCTTACGGACAGGGATGCCGTTCCAAGCAGCAGACAGACGGCCAGGACAGCCCATGTTTTTCCTTTTCCCATTCTTCCTTCTTATTCCGCCTCTCAGTTCCCGTCCCCGTCATCCGAACCGCCCGGAAAACCACGGAACCATATGTATGACAGGACTACTTATTTCCATTGCAGCCGGTGTAACTGCCCCTCCCGCTCAAGCTGTACAAAATGATTCTGCCGTAGCGCCTCATACAAAACGACGGCGACAGAATTCGACAGATTCAGCGAACGGATTTCCGACAGCATCGGAATACGGATCGCCCGATCTGGATGCTCTACCAGAATTTCCTCCGGAATCCCTGCGCTCTCCTTGCCGAACATGATATAACAGTCCGGCTCATAAGACACCTCCGAATACACATGTCGGCCTTTGGTGGTTGCCATATAAATTACCGCGCCGGGATTTTTTTTCAGAAAATCCTCATAGTTATCGTAAACCCTCACATCCAGCTTATCCCAGTAGTCCAGCCCCGCCCGTTTCAGAGCCTTCTCATTGATCTGAAAGCCCAGAGGCTTAATCAGATGAAGCCTTGCGCCCGCTGCCACACAGGTTCTGCCGATATTCCCCGTATTGGCAGGGATCTCCGGCTCGTGAAGCACGATATTAAGCATGTTCAAGCCTTTCCGTAAAGCGGCGTACCCGGCCCAGCGCCTCTTTGAGCGCATCCAGCGAATAGGCGTAGGAAATCCTGACAAACCCCTCCCCGCTGTCTCCGAACGCCGTTCCCGGCACCACCGCCACCTTTTCTTCCTCTAACAGCCGGCTGCAGAATTCCTCGGAGCTTAAACCGAATTTTTTAATGCTGGGGAATACGTAAAAGGCGCCCAGCGGTTCAAAGCAGTCCAGCCCCATTTCCCGCAGGGTACTCACCACAAACCGGCGTCTCTGGTTATAGGACTCCCGCATCTGTGCCACCGCCTCATCGCCGTTTTTCAGCGCGTCCACCGCCGCATACTGGCTGACCGTAGGCGCACACATAATGGCAAACTGATGGATCTTCGTCATCTGCTCAATGATCGGGGCGGGACCCGCGGCATATCCCAGCCGCCATCCGGTCATGGCATAGGACTTAGAAAAACCGTTAATCACGATAGTTCTCTCTCCCATCCCCGGCATGGAAGCAATCGAAACATGATCTCCCCCATAGGTCAGCTCGCTGTAAATCTCATCGGAAATCACAAACAGGTCATGGCGGAGAACCACCTCGGCCACCGCTTCCAGATCTTCCCTGGTCATAATGGCCCCGGTGGGATTGTTCGGAAAAGGCATAATCAATACTTTGGTTTTCGGCGTAATCGCTGCCTCTAACTGCCCGGCCGTCAGGCGGAACTCATGTTCCTCCAGAAGCCGGATCGGCACCGGCACGCCGTCCGCCAGCTGGACACAGGGCAGATAGGAAACGTAGCAGGGCTCAGGAATCAGTACTTCGTCCCCAGGGTCCAGCATGGCCCGAAGCCCGATGTCGATGGCCTCGCTGCCTCCCACCGTAACCACCACTTCATGAAGGGGATCATAAGTCAGGCCGCACCGCCGGTTCAGATACGCGGCGATCTCCTGGCGCAGTTCTTTCAGGCCTGCATTTGACGTATAAAAAGTGCGTCCTTTTTCAAGCGCATAAATGCCCTCGTCCCGGATAAACCAGGGCGTGTCAAAATCCGGCTCACCCACGCCCAAAGAAATCGCGTCGGGCATCTCGCTCACCACGTCGAAAAATTTACGGATACCGGAGGGTTTCAGCGCTGCGCTTTTATCAGATATGGGATTTCTCATGGTGTAATCAGCATCCTTTCATCTCGGTTCTGGCTTTTGCTCAGTACGGTTCCGTGGTCTTTATATTTTTTCAGCACAAAATGGGTGGCCGTGCTTAATACGGAATCCAGCGTGGACAGCTTTTCCGACACGAACTGCGCCACCGCGCGCATGGATTTTCCTTCCAGAATTACTGTAAAGTCATAGGCCCCTGACATCAGGTACACCGCATTTACCTCCGGATACTGATAGATCCGCTCCGCGATATGGTCAAAGCCCATACCCCTCTGGGGCGTTACCCGCACCTCGATCAGCGCGGACACCTTTTCCTCCGAGGTATTGTCCCAGTTAATCAGGGTGTGATAGCCGCAGATAATATTTTCTTTCTCCATATCCGCAATGGCGTTTGCCACCGCAACCTCATCCTCACCAAGCAGAATCGCCAGTTCTTTCAAATCAATGCGGCTGTTTTTCTCCATGACAGCCAAAATCTTTTCTCTCATTGCTTAACCTCCAATTTAGTTCCGCAGCTCCCCTCCCAAGCCCCTTTAAACCGGGAGAATTTCCAGCCACTAAAGTGTCTGTAAATCCTCCGGGGCTTTGCTATGAGCACTTAGCCCCTGTCTTTTAGGGGCTTACGTGCGATGCATACAAAATTGTTAGCGGGTGTCTTCTAGCCGCTTACTATTTTGTTATCCGGTCCGCTGCTGTTTTCATAAACCACTTGACACTACCTTTAATCTATATGACAAAAAACATGTAACCATTGTTATAACAGCTTCAAAATCTCATCCTTCTGCGGTCTGGTCAGATACCGGCAGGTATCGTCATGGGCCACAACCCGGTCATGGTCCCCGGTGACTTTTCCGATCACGGAACAGGGAATTCCGGCCTGATTCATCCGGAACAGAAGGTCGCAGCCATTATCCGCAGCCATCAGAAGACAGCCGCCGGATAAAAGCTGATAGGGATTCAGATCGAACACTTCGCAGAATTCAATGGTCTGCTGTCTGACCGGGATCTCTTTCAGCCGCGTATGGATTCCGATCTTTGCAGCCTGCGCAAACTCCCAGAGCGCGCCGAAGATTCCCCCCTGCACAACGCCGTATACGGCGGCAGCGCCATATGGGCCCCTGTCTGCTTTCAAAGCCGCGGCGCCCGTATCCGGTTCCAAAACCGCGGCGGTCTGCACCCGTTCGATCTCTGCCAGGAAAGCCCCGCCGGATTCCACGTAATCCTCCGGCAGCGTCTTTCTCAGGATATCCGCTTTATGCCGGGCCATCCATACGGTTCCGCCCAGTCCGATATACCCGGCAATCACCAGATCCTGCCCCGGCTTCACCCCGGACAAAAGCCCGCCGCCTTCTTCCCTGTCCCAGACCTGCGCAATTCCCAGTTCACTGCAAATCTGTTCCAGCCGCTGCCGCTCCTGCCGGCCCGCATCCATTAAATCTGTCATCTCTCAATCCTGCTTTTCCGTAATCTATACCTGCTGCCCGGCCTCTCCCTCCGGCGGCGGTTCCTGGCCGGCTGCCGACTCCTGTGGCGGCGGTTCCTGCACCTGCTGTTCTTCCGGGAGCGGTCCCTGACTCTCCGTATTTCCCTCAGCCGGCTGCCCGTCAGGCACAGTCTGTTCGGGCTGCCCCTCCTGACTTTCCTGCCCCTCCTCCGGCGGCTTTTGCGAAGGCGGCTCAGCCGCCACGATATTTCCGGCCGCATCGAAAGCCAGCGCCTGATTCACGCCTACCGTCCACTTTTCATTTACCATTTTATACTTATCCGTGTGAACCAGCGTCCGCTCCGCTACGGTTCCGTTTACCGACACCACTTTTGTCAGCGACGCGGTCACGCCTGCATAGGCGCCCTGGGTCCGCACCTGATATCCGTATGGCAGGCCGGGGTCCTCCGTCCACGTAATCTCCGTCGGCCAGATCTCGCTGATAACATGAGACACATAGGATACGGACCGTTCCGCCGGACGGCTTTCTTTCCCGTAGATCACAAAAGAAACGGTTCCGTCCCCCGCATAGGCGGCGATGTACACCGGATAGCCGTAATCATTTCTGATTTTCAGATCTTTCTGGGGACTGGTGTAGGAATTGCCCGCATAAATCGTGGCATCCAAAGCCGCCGGCATATAATTTACCGTCATGGAATGGTTATGCCGCTCCACAATCGTCAGCTCCGCATACAGCGCCGCCGCATAGAGGGTGCTGGCCGTCTGACAGATACCGGCTCCCACACTGTCCACCACATCATTGCCGATGTAAGCGCCTGCCACGCCGTAGCCGCCGGCAATGGTTCTCGGCCCCATCAGCGCGGAGACGGAGATCGTCTCCCCCGGATAGATCACCGTGCCGTCCAGCCTTCTGGCGCTCAGCTCCAGGCTCTGGGAGCGGCCCAGGTTTCCGGATGCGTAATTGGAGGAATAGGACCCTAACTGGTCCTTCACCGCCCGCAAAAGCTCCGGGTCCCGCTCCGGCTTTGTGATTTCCGCCGCCGCTTCAACCAGAAGCGTTTCCTGGTTCCAGGCATTTACCGTTTCCTTTACCCGCTCGACGGTTGCGGGAATGTCTACCCGGATGCCGTTGGTTCCGCCCTCTACCACAAAAGCGCCGTCTCTCCTGACCAGGGTCGGCTCCACCGGTTCCACGTCATAGACAGCCAGTTTTTCCACAAAAGACCGGATCTGCCGTTCATGAAAGGACAGACTGAGCGCATAGGTTTTCCGCTCGTATTTCAGACTCTCCAGCGCCTTATACCGGGCCAGCAGATTTCCGTCTTTTCCGTACCGGAACGCTTCCTCGATAATCTCGTCATTGTCCCAGCTTATGCCCAGCCGTTCCAGTGTAATCTGATCCTCATAGGTATCCGTCTTGATTGTCAGTGTCTTTTTTCCCAGCTTTTCCACACAGGCCTCCACCGCAGCCCTGGCCTCCTCTTTACTGAGGCCGCCAAGCTCCACACCCCCGACGGAAATTCCCTGGGCAATAACATCTTCTTCCTGAGCAAAAGCGCGTGCGGGCCACAAAAAGAACAAAACTGCCGCGGTCAGTACAAAGACCGCTGCGTTTCTTTTTTTCATAACACCCTCCTTGCGCCGGCTTTCGCTCCTTTTTGCAGTCCGGTCCCCCTTACATGAACAAACTCAGCACCGTAGGCACAACAAGGGCGATCACCAGCACTACTGCCATAATTGATATGATCATTTTCTGCGTCTTTTTTCTGTACATACTTATCCCTTCCTCAGTTCCGCAACTCCCCTCCCAAGCCCCCTGGATCTGGGAGAATTTCCAGCCGCTTTAGCGTCTGTAAATCCTCCCGGGGCTTTGCTATGAGCACTTAGCCCCTGTCTTTTAGGGGCTTACGTGCGATGCATACAAAATTGTTAGCGGGTGTCTTTTAGCCGCTTACTATTTTGTTGTCCGGTACGTTGCTGTTTTTCATAAATCACTTGACACTACCTATCGTTCCAGGCGCTGTTTCAGGGCGCCTTAGGCAACCGCTTTTCGGGTCTGTTTTCTGCCGCGGTGCGGCATTTTTGTATCAGGCTTCTATTTTAGGTCATTTTCGCCGGTATGGCAAGACTTTTCACAGAATCGTGACACTGCTGTTATAACTGAGCGGGTCCCGCATCCCGTAATCATAACAGACGTACGTCAGACATTCTTTTATCGCCCCTTCTTCCGACAGCGACAGAATATCCCGGGTATATACCTCCAGGTGTACGTTGTGAATCAACTGCCGGCAGGACAGTCCTCTGTAATGAGGGAAATACCGTCCGGTTTTATTCTCTTCCGCATAAAAGGCAGAAATCTTCTCTTTCCACGGAAGCTGATCCAGGGCAAAGCCGGGACGCTTCTTTGCATTTTCCCGCAGATAAAAATCCCAGGTCAGAAGCTGCCGGTCAGCCTCTTTGTATTCCGGATATTTTTCCCCAAAAAACGACAAAATCCGTCCGTAACGGGCTTCCCGGTCAGGATTCAGACCGAAAAACCCATGGGCCTCAAAATATTCCGCCATCTCCTCAAACATGGCAAAAGGCGATGTAAAGCGGTGTCCCATCGCCCTGAGGGTCAGCGTAAACTGCCCGCTGTTATGGTAAGTCTCCACCAGCTCCTCAATCTGTTTCAGACGAAGCATCTCCCCATAAGAGAGCCAGCGGGTAGACAGCGTCTCATAGGGCGGACGGTCATCATATACCAGTCCGTACCGGGCACCCTGCTCCCGCATGGCGGACCCTCTCAGCACTTTTAAAAACCCAAGCTGCAACTGGTCCGGCTTCATGGCATATACGTCGTCGAAAGAACGGGCAAACCGCTCATACCCTTCCATGGGCAGCCCCGCGATCAGATCAAGATGCTGATGGATATTGCGGAAAGAAGAAACCCGCCGCACCATCTTTCTGATCCCGTCCAGATCGGTTTTCCGCCCGATAGCCGCAAGGGTTTCCTCACAGGTAGTCTGTACGCCGATTTCCAACTGAATCAATCCCGGCCGCATCACGGACAGAACCGCCAGCAGATCTTCATCCAGCAGATCGGCGGCGATTTCAAAATGAAAATTGGTAACGCCGTTGTCATGTTCCGCCAGATAAGACCAGACTGCCATAGCATGGCTTTTTCTGCAGTTAAAGGTGCGGTCGATGAACTTTACCTGTGCCACCCGTGCATCCAGAAAAAACCGCAGTTCTTCTCTGACCAGTTCAAGATCACGGAACCGCAGTTTTCTGTCCAGGGACGACAGACAGTAACTGCAGGAAAACGGACACCCTCTGCTGCTTTCATAGTAAATGATTTTATGCGCAAAAGGGTTCTGTTTTTCCCGGAAAATCTCCCGATAGGGAAAAGGGATACTGCTCAGATCTATGGGAGGCCGGTGGGCCGTCCGGCATATCGGGGCTTCGGTTTCATCCGCAGGCCGCATCCGGGTTCCGTTGTCTTCCCGATAGCATAACCCGGCGATCTCTGCCAGAGAATCCCGTTCCCCTCCATAATATTCCAGCAGCTCCGAAAAGGTTTCTTCTCCCTCGCCGATCATAATCCCCCGAACCTTTGGAAGCCTTGAAAGCCATTCCTCCGCCTCATAGGATACCTCCGGCCCGCCCAGCCAGACCGGTATATCCGGCATCACTTTATGGAGCAGGGACACCAGCCGTCCGATCAGTTCCATGTTCCAGATATAGCAGGAAAACCCGATCACATCCGGCTTACGTTTATAAATATCCCCCAAAATCTCCGCCGTATTCTGATTGATCGTATATTCTGCCAGTTCCACTTCCGGCAGACCGGAATCCGGTTTGTCTTTTCGGCGTTCTTCCCCATAAGCTTTCAAACTGTATACGGCTAAATTAGAGTGGATATACTTGGCATTGACTGCCGCAAGAAGAAATTTCATACTAAAATACCGCTTTCCTCAATGGCCCGGATTCCTCTTTCCATCACATCCTCGTCCTGTACCAGTGCCATCCGTACATATCCTTCTCCCGAAGGACCAAAGGCGCTGCCCGGCGTTACCAGCACGCCGGCCCGGTCCAGAAGTTCCATCACAAAGGCATTCGACGCGTCGGGCCGGCCCAGAAAACGGGGCGGAAGCTTTGCCCATACAAACATGGTGGCCGGACATTTATCCACCTTCCAGCCGATGGAGGTTAACCCTTCGCACAGGACGTTTCTTCTGCGCTCATAGGCTTTTCTCACCGCCTCCACACAGGACTGATCTCCGGTAATTGCCGCTGCCGCCGCTTTCTGCACCGGAAGGAAAATCCCGTAATCAATATTCGACTTTAACGCCGTAAGCTGTTCCACGATATCTGCATTTCCCAGACAGAATCCGATGCGTGCGCCGGCCATTCCGTAAGTTTTGGACAGAGAATTAAACTCCACACCCACTTCCTTCGCTCCGGGGAACTTTAAGAAGCTGCCGCAGACCGCGCCGTCAAATACCAGCTCGCTGTAGGCATTGTCATGAAGTACGATAATATCATATTTTCTGGCGAACGCAATCAATTCCTCATAGAAGGAATCGGGCGCCATAACCGTTGTCGGATTGTTGGGGTAGGAAACCACCATCAGCTTTGCCTGCCTTGCTACATCTTCCGGGATTTCCTTTAAGTCGATCACATAGCCGTTTTCTTCCCGCTGCGGCATATAATGCAGCTTTGCGCCCGCCAGCACAGGCCCGTCCGCGAATACCGGATAGCAGGGATCGGGCACCAGCACCGTATCCCCCTCATCCACAATCGTCAGAGCGAAATGGGACAGGCCCTCCTGGGAACCCATCAGCGCCACAATCTCTTTCCCCGGATCCAGCGTTACGCCATACCGGCGCGCATACCAGGCCGCCGCCGCGGTCCGCAGCTCATCCGTATCCCGGATTGCGTACAGATAATTCTCTTTCTCCCTGGCCGCCTCTGCCAGTGCTTCCATAATATGAGGCGCCGGCGGAATATTCGGCGCGCCGATGCTTAAATCCACTACGTTCTCCCCCCGGCTTAGTCTGTCTGCCTTTTTCTCTGCGAGAATCGAAAAAATACCTGTTCCAAAATGCTCCATTCGCTTAGAAAATTTCATGTTGTCCTCCAAAATATGTATGTAATCTCAGTCCTTTTGGCACATTATAACACTCTCCCTTCCTTTTTTAAAGCGGTTCCTGCGGGATTCCCCGATTCCTGTTCCTTTATATGAATCAAATCCAGACAGGCCAGCAACTCTACGTTACGCTGCAGCTGCCCTATATTAATATCATTCTCCATACGGCTGATCTGTCTTACGGAATATCCGGACAGCTCCGCCACTTCCTCCTGGGACAGATGTTTGCGCTGCCGTGCCTCCTTAAGATCCTTGCCGGTAATCATGAGCCAAACCGTTCCCCCTTTATCACTTTTTGTCGAATTTTGTCTGTTTTTATATTAATATATATGCCGCGATCCTGCCATGTCAATATTGTCCGGTTTGGAAAAATAATTACGAAATTGAATAAAAAGTTACCCCCGCCTTATCTTCAAAGGCGGGGGCATTGTGTTATGCGTTCATCTTGTCCTCAAATTTCTGTTTTACCTGCTGAATTTTCTTCTGCTCGGCTTTGTCCGTGGGATACCATCCCTTCTGCTCCATCTTCTGATAAATCTCGCTCTGCATTTTCAGAGACTCGTTCAGTGCATCATCAAAGGCGCAGTGAACATTTGAGGTATTGGATTCGATCGTACCGTGCAGGTACAGATCACATACTCCCTTCGTGCTCATTAAAAGATCTTCCATCTTCTCTTTATCACCCATTACAGATCTCCTTTCTGATTACCGGTTTCTTATTTCCTGATGTGGCTCCACGGCACATTTGCTGTAAGCTCAGACCAGATTGTAGAATTTGTTAAAGAGCTGCTGATGCCGTTCCTCCATCTCTCTGGCGAACTGGCGCAGTTCCGCGTCGGAAAGCTGGGAAGCGGTATCGCAGCATTTGGTTTTCAGAAAAGTTTCATGACCTAGCGCATCTTCTAAATAAGACAATTCTTTCGGGCTCATCCTGTTCATCCTTTCCCGGACAGAGGAATTTTGGAATTCTGTCCTGTGTTAGATAGTCTGTCCGGAAAAAATGAAAACTATAGATGAAGATTTTTCAAATTTTTTAAATTTCCGCGCATCTTCGCAGCAGTATACTGCTGTATGCGCCAAGCTGAAGCTGAATCATACCGTCATGAGCCTCAAAACAAATCCGGCCCACATTATAGCCGTTTTCATCGGTAAGCATCAGCCGCTCCATCTCATCACCGTCTTCCACGCCCACTTCCCATACGGGGATTTTTACCGTTTTTTCAGAGGCATTGTTATTTAACGCAACAACCAGGATATTCTCCCCTACAAAGCGGCCGTAGGCAATCACGCCGTATTCCGCGGTCAGAGGCTTCCAGGAGCCTGTACGCAGCGCTTCATTATTCTTTCGGATATAAATCAGGCTGCGGTGAAATTCAATCAGCTCATGATTTTCTCTGCCCCAGGGGTAGGTTCTCCGGTTGTCAGGATCCGTAAAGCCGCATAAGCCGGCCTCGTCCCCATAATAGATAGTGGGAGCCCCCGGCCAGGTCATCTGGATCATCACAGCTTCTCTGAACACGCCCAGATTTACATCCTCGTCGGCCTCCTCGCTGGTCAAATCCCCCAGCCTCCCCACCTTATGATTGGTTCTGGTCAGAAAACGGGAATGGTCATGATTGGAAAGCTCGTTCATCGCCGTCAGGAGAGAGGACTGATGGAAAGCGTTCATATTCCAGACCATGGCATGAAAAAAAGCTTCCGCATTATTCAAAAGCCCTTCCTCATAGTGATCGCTGTGCTTTTCCATCCCTGTGAGAAACCAGGATACCGGCTCCATAAAGGCATCATAGTTCATCACGGTATCCCATTCGCCCCCCTGCAGCCAAGCTACCGGACTTCCGTAATGCTCCGCAATAATCACCGCCTCCGGATTTGCCTTCTTCACATTCCTGCGGAATTCCCTCCAGAACCTGTGATTATATTCCTCGCTGTGCCCCAGGTCCGCCGCCACATCCAGACGCCATCCGTCAGCACTGTAAGGCGGAGAAACCCATTTCCTTGCAATTCCCATGATATAGTCAGCCAGATTGGCCGACTGCTCATAATTCAGTTTGGGCAGCGTATCGTGACTCCACCATCCGTCGTAGGCCGCATTATAAGGCCACTGATCCTCATAAAACTGAAAAAAATCTTTATAAGGGCTGTCCGCAGACACATAAGCCCCCGGCGCATATCCCTCCTGCCCCTCATAAATCCGCTCTCTGTCCATCCATTTGTTAAAAGAACCGCAGTGATTGAACACGCCGTCGATCACCACGAACATTCCGCGCCGGTGGGCTTCCTCTGTCAGCCGGGCAAACAGTTCATTACTGGCTTTTAAATTTCTCTCAGTCGTAACGCGCCGGATATATTTGTCCGACTGACGATTATCAGCGGCTGTCTCATCCTCCTCCAGCACGCCATCGCAGTCTTCCACGATCACGCCCAGATGCGGGTCCACATTATCATAATCCTGAATATCATATTTATGATTGGAGGGAGAAACAAAAATAGGGTTCAGATATAGTGCCTCTACACCCAGATCCTGAAGATAATCCAGCTTATCCAAAATGCCTTTCAGATCGCCGCCATAGAAATTCCTGACATCCATGGCAGACGGCGGCTGATACCAGTCATCGATCTTTTTCACATGACACCCGTCAATATAGGCATACTCGTCATTCACTACGTCATTCGTCGGGTCGCCGTTGCAGAAGCGGTCGGTAAAAATCTGATAAAAGACAGCTCCCTTTGCCCACTGAGGCGTTTTCATCCCCGGCAGAATCCAGAATCTGCATTCCAGATAAGGTTCGTCGGACACACCCACTTTTGTGTAGTAACAAACCTGATCCCCTTTTACAATCTTAAAATAATAGGCATACCGTGACTCCCGCAGCGGAATCGTCAATGAATAATAATCAAAAACACCATAGGAAAAAGACTTTTCCATTTTCAGGCGGACGCCTCTGTGAATCAGCCATACATGGTCCACATCACCGGCCGCCGTGCGGAACCGAATCGTTACCGGCTGATTGATCTCCGGCTCTGCAGGGATTCTATATTCCGAACTTTCATCTGAAAAAAGTGCGCGCTTATTCATAAAGCCACATCGCCTGCTCTTTCTCTTAAAATTATTTACTCATTCAGCCCCGCGGCTTCTTCCACAACGGCTTTCGGCGCAAACAGCGCCTCAAACTCGGCTCTGCTGATCTTTTCCTTCTCAATCAAAAGCCGCGCACAGGCATCCAGCACATTCCGGTGTGCCAGAATCAACTCCCTGGCCTTCCCATAACACTCGTCGATAATCCGCTTTACTTCCTCATCAATCATGGTCGCCACAGATTCCCCGTAGCTTCTGGTATGGGCCAGATCTCTTCCGATAAATACTTCGTCGTCGTCATCTCCGTAATGGATCATACCCACTCTGTCAGACATGCCGTATTTCGTAACCATGGCTCTGGCCGTGGACGTCGCCTGCTTGATATCCTGAGAAGCGCCGGTTGTGATATCGTCAAAAACCAGCTCCTCCGCAATTCTTCCGCCCAGACTCACCATAATGTCCTGCAGCATTTTACCCCTTGTGTTAAATATATCATCCTGCTCCGGCTGGGGCATCGTATAGCCGGCGGCGCTCATTCCTGTGGGAATAATAGACACCGTATGAACAGGCCCCACATCCGGCAGCACATGGAACAGAATCGCATGACCGGACTCGTGAAAAGCCGTAATTCTTTTTTCTTTCTCCGACACAACCTTGCTCTTTTTCTCCGCACCGATGCCTACTTTAATAAAAGAACGGTTGATATCTCCCTGACAGACCACGGCCCGGTCCTCCCTGGCCGCCAGAATCGCCGCTTCATTCATCAGATTTTCCAGATCCGCGCCGGTGAATCCGGAAGTGGAAAGGGCCACCTTATGGAGATCCACGTCGTCGGACAGCGGTTTTTTCGCCGCGTGAACGGAAAGAATTTCTTCCCGTCCTCTCACATCCGGACGGCCTACGCCTACTTTTCTGTCAAAACGGCCAGGACGCAGAATGGCGGGGTCCAGAATATCCACCCGGTTGGTGGCCGCCAGAACGATAATGCCCTCATTGACGCCGAAGCCGTCCATCTCTACCAGCAACTGATTCAGTGTCTGTTCCCGCTCGTCGTGGCCGCCGCCCATTCCGGCGCCCCTTCTTCTGGCCACAGCGTCGATTTCGTCGATAAACACGATACAGGGAGCGTTTCTCTTTGCCTCCTCAAACAGATCCCGGACACGGGAAGCGCCCACGCCCACAAACATCTCCACAAAGTCAGAACCGGAAATGCTGAAAAACGGTACGCCCGCTTCCCCCGCAACGGCTTTGGCAAGCAAAGTCTTACCGGTTCCGGGAGGGCCCACCAGCAGAACACCTTTCGGAATCCTGGCCCCTACCTGAATATATTTCTCAGGATTTTTCAGGAAATCCACGATTTCCTCCAGATCCTCTTTTTCCTCTTTCAGCCCTGCCACATCTTTAAACGTAACCAGCCTGGAACCGTCCGCCATCCGGGCCCGGCTCTTGCCGAAATTCATCATCTTATTTCCGCCGCCGCCCTGCATGGCCTGATTGTTCAGCATCACCACCAGAACCGCCACGATCACCATGCCTGCCAGAATCGGCAGCACCACGATCAGAAACAGATTATCCTTCTGAACATTGTTTACATTGACAACGATTCCAGCTTCATTCAAACGGTCAAATTCCCGATTCACATCCGTCACATACAACTGTTTTTCTCCGCCGTCCTTTGTATCAATGGTGATCTTGCCGGTAGGCGTTTCCGCGTTCGGCGTCACCGTGGCTGTCACCACGTCACCCTGTTCCACCGCCGTTATATATTCATTATAGCTGCAGAGCTCACCCAGCATAAAACTCTGTCTGGCAAATGATAAAAACAGCATTACCAACAGCATAAGACCAAGGTAAAACCCAAATCCTCTCTGCACTCTCAACTGCGTACCTCCTTAACAACAAAGCCGCCTGCCATCAGTCGTCAAATTCCACCACTCCGATATAAGGAAGGTTTCGATATTTCTGGTCATAATCCAGCCCATACCCCACCACAAATTCATCGGGTATGGAAAAGCCCACATAATCCACTTTTACGTCCCTGACTCTTCTGGAAGGCTTATCCAGAAGCGTACAGACTTTCAGGCTGGCCGGATTTCTCATCTTCAGAATCTCCAGCAGACAGGACAGCGTATTTCCTGAGTCAATAATATCCTCCACCAGCAAAACCTCTTTTCCCTCAAGCGGCTCATCCAGATCTTTCTTAATCTTTACATGGCCGCTGGACTCTGTTCCGCCGCCATAGCTGGATACCGCCATAAAATCAAAGGAAACCGGAACCGTAATCCGTTTCGCCAGCTCACAGGTAAAACTCACGCCGCCTTTTAAAACACAGATCAGATGCACGCTTTTTCCTTTATACTCCTCGCTGATCTGACGGCCGATCTCATTGATTCTTTCATCTACCTGATCTTCTGGCAGCAATACCCGTATTCTCTCACTCATCCTGCTATACCTTCCTCATCTGTACCTGTAATATGGTCTTCGTATGTTCCGTAACTTTATATTTTTCGCTGACACGGTAGCCTACAATCCAGAGAATATGACTTCCGTCCGCCAGCAGACAAATCCGGTCCCGGTCCTCCCGGGGGATTTTCTCATCAATCATAAACGCCTTTACCGTCTTCTTTCCGTACCCGGGCATAATCCGGATATAATCGCCGGTTTTTCTGGTTCTCACCGACAAAGTATTTTTTATTTTATCATAATCAAACCATTTCGTATACATCTTTTCAGGAATTTTTTCACAGCCATTCCGGGACAATAACTGAAAACACAAAATTCCCGGAGGAGAAAAATCATCGAAGATTTCCTGCTCAGACGGAAAAACTTTCACGCTGATTTCTTTCCTTTCCGAAAAATCAGCTTCCCGGCCTGCCGGCCTGTCCCGCCGTTTTCTGCGTTTTCCCAAAACCAGGCTGTCATACCGCCGCCAGGCCCACAGATGCCCCGGAAGCTGTACCGCCGCGTTATGCTCCTGTTCCAGCAGTCCGTCTATCAGAAACAGATGCTTTCCGGAAAGATTGTTCAGCGCCCCTCTGGCCATGTCCGAAAGCTCTCTGTTTTCCTGATTTACTTTGGACAGCGCCAGCAGATAAACCTGCATCCGCAGCGCCCTGTGGGCATCTCTCAAAGCCGCTACGGGCAGTATCGTCCGCCCCTCATCTGTCTCTGCATTCTGAGAGATCCACCGTTTTGCTTCCAGCTCCATCCACTGCCTGACTTCGCCGATCATTTCCGCCGTCCGGCAAATATGCTCCGACGCTTTGGAATTGATCTGCTGAAGCTTTGGAATAATGTCAAGGCGAAGCCTGTTCCGCGTATATGCCGGCAGCCAGTTGGTTTCATCCTGACACCAGGAAATCTGCCGCCGTTTCAGATAGGCCTCAATCTCTTTTTTTGCGCAGCAGAGCAGCGGGCGGATCAGACCTCTGCCTGCCGGCGTCATTCCGCCAAGCCCCGCAAGGCCTGTTCCCCGGATCAGATTCCACAGGACAGTTTCCGCATTGTCATCCCTGTGATGAGCCACCGCAATCACATCCGCCGACTGTTCTTCCCTGACACGGCGCAGAATCCGATAACGGACAATCCGGCCTGCCTCCTCCTCGGAAAGCCCCTGGTTTTTTGCATAACCGGGCACGTCTTCCCGGAAAACCAGACAGGGAAGTCCCAGCGAGCGGCACAGCTTTTCTGTTTCCCGGGCATCCCGGTCCGCGTTTTCGCCCCGGATTCCGTGGTGAATATGAACTGCCGTAATCCGCAGATTCAGAACAGACCGAAACCCATACAGCAGAAAAAGGAGGCACACAGAGTCAGCGCCTCCCGATACCCCCGTAATCACATGGCATCCGGAATGTAAAAGCCTGTTTTTCAACATATAATCGTATACTTTATTCTCCAGCGGATCCGCAAAAGAACAGGCCTTCTGCGGATTCTGCCGGTTTTTTTCTTCTGCCTGAACCATGATACCCCCATAAAATTTTACGGAACAAAGTTCTCATTTATTTTCTCCATACCGAGGCCACAAGCACCGTCATATCATCCTTTGCCTCACTGCCGGACAAAGCCACGGACAGAGCCTCGGAGGAAAGTTCTTTGGGATTCTGAGCAGGACAGGCACGCAGGAAATCCTTAAACGCTTCTTCTTTGTCCTCCCCTTCCATCCCTTCTAACACGCCGTCTGTCACCATAATGATCAGATCTCCGGCCTGTAACTGGAAAAAAGAAGAGTCCGGCGTTATTCCGCCGAGAATCCCCGCCGGAAGCATCGGCGCGTCCAGCACCTCCACCTGACTGCGGCGTTTGATAAACGTGGGACAGGCCCCCTGTTTTAACAGCTCGCATCTGGCCGTATGCCTGTCCACCACACATACGTCCAGTGTGGTAGGGTGCTGCTCCTCCCTGCATAACACCATGGCCGAATTCACAATTCTGGCCGAGGTCGGAACGGAAAAACCGGCTTCCAGCAACTGTTCCATCAGATCCGTGACCATCTCACTCTCGGCAAACGCATTCTCTCCGGAACCCATGCCGTCGGAAAGACAGAGCAGAATTTTCCCCATCGGAAGAAGGGCCGTGGAAAAGGTATCTCCTGAAATCACTTCCTCCTCCTTTGTCTGTCTGGCTACGGCGGTAAGGATGCGGAAGCCTGCCTCTTCTTCTAACTTGACTGTCACCGGCTCCCCGGCCACCACAGACCGGCCGTCGAGAGAAGGGCAAAAGCGGCGGCCTGTCCCTCTGGTCATCATCTCCGATATTTCCTTGGCCGTCAGATACCTGCCCTTTTTTGTCGAAAGGGTCAGGTAAGCCTCCTGCCTTCCATTCTCATATTCCAAAACCTGCAGATGACTGAGGAACAGCTTCTGGCGCCTGAACTGCCTTTTAATCGCATCCTCCACCGAGACAGTGATATCCCGTACCCCGGCCACCTCTCCGGCCACCTTTGCCACCATAGCGCCCATCTCATGGAACTGATCGCCTATGGCCCGCTGGCTTTCAAAGTAGCGGTTTTTCCACTCCATATTCTCCGGTTCCTGTTCCAGAACGGTACATGCCGTCTGATCGTCCTTCCCGCGGCAGCTCAAACCAAAGGTCTGGGCCAGCTTTTCAAGGGCCTCCGCCAAAAGCATCAGTCTGCGGGCCGAAACCTGATCGCCTGCCAGAACGCCCGGATGCATGTCCGCAGTTTCTTTCTGCACCTTCCTTTTTACCAGCCGGCCGGGCAGTACCGCAAAAAGCGCCAGTGCAAACAGCAGTTCTCCGATATATGCCTGAATCGCCGGCGTCTCGGTCAATGCGCTGATTCCCACGGCGGCGGCCAGACAGCCGGCGGCGCTGCCCAGCTTGCCCAGACAGCCAAACATGCCTGCGCATACGCCGGTTACACAACTGATTCCAAGCAGAGCCATATCCTCCGTACGCAGCGTCTGGACCACGCCGCAGATCATTCCGACCAGCGCGCCTGCGCCCATGCCGTACCTGCTGCCGGCCACTGTCACCGCGAAATACAAAAGCACGCCGGCCGCCTGGGCAAGCGCCGGACTCCCCATCAGAAAACTGCATAAAAATATCCCGGTAAATACGACGGCCGCACAGCGGAATATCCACCATTCCAGTTTATTTTTGTCGGCCAGCTTTTCATCGATTCTTTTTTCTTCCAATTCCATTCGCCGCTCCCCCTGACTGTCATCATATGGTTTCCAGTTTTTTCCTGACAGCTTACCATTATATCCGGGGAGCCCTGCGTAATTTGTCACAACCGGGCGGAAATCAAAAAAAGTTTTCGACAAAAAATCTCTCCGAACCGTTCTGAATGGCCCGCAGAGATTTTGCCTCATTGCTTCCTGCATTTATTCTATTCACTCCGCAGACCGGCGGTATCGCTCAATCGTCATTGGCTTTAATCAGCAGCTCATCCGCGTTCACCAGACCCAGCTTTTCCCTGGCCATCTCTTCCACGTACTGTTTCGTCTGCACATAGATCCGTTTTTCTTCCAGTTGGGCGGCATAATCTTCCTCTTTCCCGATCTGGCCCTGCAAAACCTCGATTCTGCTCTGATATCCCTTCCGCTTATCTTTTAACTGCACCGTTTTCACGGATAATATACAGGTAAAAGTAATCAGCACGATACAGATCCCTGTCATCCCCAAACGATTTACTCTCTTTTTTCTTTTTCTGGCCATATTCTACCGCCGCTTTTGTCCCGAAATCTTTCTGCAAAAACAAACCTTTTATCACAGTCATTATACAGCTACAATCTCAGTCTAACTGACCTTTCCGTGTTTGGCAAGTATTTTTTTGATTTTTTTCACAATACGGGCAAAAAAACGAAACGGAAAGCCGATGAGCCATACAAAAAAGCGGACCAGATACGGGCTCACCGATATGTAATATAAAATCACGCCCACAATCAGACTTCCCAGGGAAAAGAAGCGAACCGTCCCGTCGTTCTCGGCAAAGATCATGGAAAAGACCAGAAGGCTGGCGCAGAAAAAATACAGCAGATCTTCTGCGGCCACCCACCAGACGCCGTGAATCCACAGTCTCCGGAAAATCCGGAGCACATCGTAAGCGATGCCCAGAAGAATGCCAAATGCGGCGGAAATCAGAAATAGTCTGATCTCCTGGATAATTGCCGGACTCATCGCTACTTAAACAGCCTGTTAAACAGCGACTCGCCCTGTTTTGACAGCGTTCTGGATTCCGCATAGGACAGACCTTCCATCAGCCCTTCCAGATCCAGCTCTCCCTTTTCCAGCGTCAGCCGCTTTACATGCAGCTCCTGTCCCTTGATGGTCAGCATACCCTGATCCGTCTCCAGAACCACTTCTTTTTCATCAAAAGAGACTACATCCCTGACGCCGGTGATGCTGCCCAAGCTCCGGTTCGTCCATATCATTTTATGTGCCATCTTTACCGGCATTTTTTCTTCCATATGTTCCTCCGGCGTTCTCTGTGTTTTTCACAATATATGAACCCCCGGCGGAAAATATACCTGTCAGATATATTCGTACAGCTCCGCTGCTTCTTCTTTCTTCACCGTCTCCCGTATGCTTAACACCCGCACTTTCACGGATTTATTGCCAAAGACAATCTCCAGCACATCCCCTTCCTTTACCGAATAGGATGCCTTTACCGGCCGGTCATTCACCAGCACCCGGCCCGCGTCGCAGGCCTCGTTCGCCACGGTCCGCCGTTTAATCAGGCGGGATACTTTCAGATATTTATCCAGTCTCACTGCGTCTGCCTCCTTTTTCCGGGATATGAATATCACAGGGAAGTACGCAGAATTTTCCTGTGATATCAAAAAGCTGCCCGTCAGGCAGCCTTTTTATCGCAAAATTAATTATTCATTCACAATGTCTTTTAAAGCCTTTCCAGCTTTGAACTTCGGCATCCTGGATGCTGCAATGGTCATAGCCTCGCCGCTTCTGGGATTCCGGCCTTCTCTGGCTGCCCGCTCAGATACTTCAAATGTTCCGAAGCCTACAATCTGCACTTTTTCTCCCTTAACCAACTCTTCTGTCACAACGTCAGTAAAAGCTTTTACTGCTTTCTCCGCATCTTTCTTCGCCAAACCGCTTTTTTCCGCAACTGCTGCGACCAGCTCTGTTTTGTTCATGCTGTCTTTCCTCCTGTTAATCTAAATCCACACATTTACGTGCTTTTGCGCAACGTACATTCGCTATTAATTTATATACTTTTCTATCTGTTTTGTCAAGGATATTCAGGAAAATACTTACGAAAAAGCCCTATTTTTTCTCACTTTTCTCCTGCGCCTTAATCTGGTTCCACAATTTCAGCCCTTCCTCCGGCGTCAGCGCCTGCTGCTCCCCGAATACATGCGGGTGACGGCGGATCATTTTCCGGCATAAACCGTCGATTACGTCGTCGATGGTAAAGTCTCCCCGCTCCCTGGCGATTTGGCTGTTCAGCATCACCTGCAAAAGCACATCTCCCAGTTCTTCACACAGATTTTCCATATCCTGGTTGTCAATGGCCTGGAATACTTCCTCCGTCTCATTGGCCAGACATTTTTTCATGGACTCATAGGTCTGGGCTCTGTCCCAGGGACAGCCCTGCTCGCTGCGCAGGGCGGCGACGATCTGTTCCAGCTCGCGAAAAGAGTAGGCTCCCTCTTTCTCTGTGTCGATTCCCATAACATATTTTTTCTCTGTGTTTTCCGTATACTCCATTATGTTCCTCCGTTTGAAACAACTGTACGCCCGGAATCTCACTATACCGGATTCCTTCTTCCCTGTCAATATGGGAATCTTATCACAGCTTTTGTATTTTCGCAAGCGGGTCTTTTTCGGACAGGAAAAGACCTCCACAGAATTAGCCTATGCCGAGGTAATCAGTTATAACAAGAAGAATCTTGAGAGGGAGCTTCAGAGTGAGAGCCGACAGCATAACAGGCAACAGGGAAAAATGAGACGGGGGGAGGGAAAGAAATGAAGCAATACAATTTGATTTAACTGCAATGGAGTAGTTGCACAGCGACAGGGCTCACAGAAACCAATCTATACGTTTTTGTAAATATAGATAATAGTGGAAAATTTAATGTGAATTTTATTGTAAAGATAGGCGTTTTTTTATATAATTTAGATGTGGAAGAAGTAAGCTATATCGTATCCTTTGCCACTGATTTTTAGAAATCGAGGTGATAAAGTGCAGGACAATATAAAGCAGTCACAGGAGGTCATGGCAAAACGTACCGCAAAAAACAGTATATTCATTGACCTTTTTCAAAATAAAAGTTATCTGCTAAAACTGTATAAAACACTACATCCAGAGGACACCACAGCGACAGAGGACTCACTAACTGATATAACGATAGAAAATGTGCTGACCGACAATCTGTATAATGACTTAGGCTTTATTGTCAACAATAAGCTGATGATTCTCATAGAAGCACAGTCTACATGGACAATGAATATTTTAGTAAGAGTTTTGCTGTATTTGGCGCAAAGTTATCACGAATATTTTCAACGTACCAGCCAAAACTATTACAAAAGCAAGAAAGTAAAAATGCCAAAGCCCGAACTCTATGTGATTTTTACAGGAAACAAAGGGCGGAAACCCGATAAAATATTTTTGTCAAAAGAATTTTTTGAAGGTGCGGATATTGACATTGAAGTAAAAGCAAAAATTATCTATGAAAGCAATACAGATGATATTATCAATCAGTACATCATTTTCTGTAAAGTTTTTAACGAACAGACAAAACAGTGTGGAATGACACAAAAGGCAGTTACGGAAACAATTCGCATATGCAAGGACAGGAATGTTTTAAGAGAATATTTGCTTGACAGGGAAAAGGAGGTTGTGACGATTATGATGAGTTTGTTTAATGAAGAACAGATAATGAAGTCGTTTATCAAAAGTGAGCGGTATGAAGCGGTGCAGGAAAGCGCAAGGGAAACAGCAAAAAAATTGATTAAAAAAGGTAAAATGTCACTTGATGAAATTGCGGATTGCGTTCCGTCATTGTCACTTGATGAATTAAGAGAACTTGAAACCGAGGTTATGCAGTTAGCATAATCAATTAAACAATTTAATATCAAAATAACAGCGTAAGGAGCTGTCTGTCGGAAAATAACGATTTATGCCCCTGATAGGTAAGGAGAAGACAGTCCGGTAGAAATTCCCACCGTTCGTTGATCTTCATAACCTTATTCCGGTCAGGATTCTTTTCGGCATAGCAGGCCAGAAGGCCGAAAAATCTAATTTCTCCATTACTTTTTTCTTTTTTATGAATAAATTTCAGTGGCAGGCATGATCCGTATGGATCACACCTGCCACTGTGTAGAGCGATCTATTTCCCGACAACCCCGCTTATTCAAACATATCCGGCTGTCCGAAACCATTTCATCCGGTTTTTTCAGGCATCTGTTTATGCCCTCCGGTCGATCTCCGCCTGATATCTCACCACATCCTCTTTCGTCAGACGGAAGCAGAAGATCAGAAGCAGCGCGCCGATAATCAGCGCAACGGCAGGCACCACCATAAAGGGCAGGCAGACTCCGGCTTTCAAAGCGCCCGTAGCCGCCGCAGGGTCGATCTGAGCGTCAAAATGCACGGCTGCCAGACAGGCCGTAATCACCACTGCTTTTACCAGATTGGCAACTTTCAGCGGCAGATTCTGCAGCCCCATAATCAGGCCGGTGGCATTTTTCTTCATTTTCCATTCACTGTACACCACGGCGTCGGCATACAGAGCGGGCGTACCGGAATATGCCACGCCATAGCCCAACTGGGCCACACACATCAGCGCAACGGCTGCCATTACATTTTCCCGTAAAACGAAAGCCACAAGCATACAGGCCGCGGTCGTGACAAAGGTGATAATCATAGTCGTACGGGTGGACAGCTTTTTCGCCAGACTTTTGCTCATATAAGCGCCCACAATTCCCAGTATATTGGAAATCAGCAGATAGGTAGCCATCAGTCCCGTATCTCTGGCCACATAGGTAAAATAATAGATTGCCGCGCCGCCGACCACAAATTTCATCATCCATTTTGCCAGATCTACCAGCAGCAGCGCCAGAAGCGGCGCATTGGAAAAGAGCGCTCCGGCCATTTCGCCGGCGGACATTTTTGAAGCTGCCGCCGCTGCTTTCTTGGCCGCGGAATCCTCTTCGCTTTCTATTTCTTCATAGCCGTCCAGCATTTTAAAATGGGCAAAATAACCGGCCACCATAACAACGCCCATAACAAAGGCCAACGCGCCGAAACGATTATTCTCGCCGACGATGCCGCCTAAAATGGTGGCAAAAGGCAGGCCCAGGTATGAAAAGGCAACGGAAGCCAGATTGTTCCATGCGCCCCTAGTGGCGGAAAGCTGAATTTTATCATCCGGCGTGGAGGCCGCCACATTAATCATGGAAACATTTGCCACATAGGGGAAATTCCAGACAATATGGGAGGAAATCGTGGCCGTCAGAATAATCACTGACGACAAAACCGGATTGTCGCTGATCCGGATAAACTGGAACGCGTACAGAAACGGTACGATCCAGGGAAGCAAAATCAGCCAGGAACGGTAACGGCCCCATTTCTTCGGCCTGATTCCGTTGAGAATCGCGCCGTAAATCCATGAAAGCGCGGCATCCACAATTGTGTAAATCGTACTGATAACGCCTGCCAGCCCCACGGAAAATGCCGCTACATTGGTCAGAAAGAACTGGAAATAATAATTTTCCACATTGGTCATCAGGTTAAATCCGAAATCGCCGATACCGAAAAAGTATTTCAGCGATGCGCTTAATTTTTTCTTTTCACTCATAAAAGTCCCCCTTTTAATTTTAGTTCCGCAACTCCCCTCCCGGGGCTTGTCCGGTCCGCTGCTGTTTTTCATAAACTACTTGACACTACTCTCAGAACATTGTGTTACCCATGTCTTTTTTCATGACCCTTTTAAATATGCCTTCCGGCTTGCCTCATAAATCGCGTTCGCCATATCCGGATCGGCAAACTCAAACAGGCAGTTAATCGCCACTTTGCATCCTTTGTACCGCTCCACCAGCGCTTCCGCGCTGCGGATGATTTCTTCCTTCGACGTACCGGGCGCGGCGGCCGGCGCCGGAATTCCGAATATGATGGGAGCGTCCTTATACTGGTGAGCCAGTTTGTCAAAATCATTGACGCCCTGTCCGCACCACATATCCACGCCTGCCTCTATCATCAGAGGCACCAGCGTTTCATTCAGTCCGCAGGAATGCAGCTCAAAGCGAAGTCCGCGGGAATGGCAGGAATGGATGATCCGTTTCAGATAAGGAAGAATCATCTCTCTGTGAACATCCGGGGAGAAGAAGGTGCTTCTCTGGGTTCCCCAGTCGTCATGCCACAGTACCATATCGATATCATAATACTGCTTTGCTTTCCCGATCATTTTGTCATACATATCGCAGAGCCGGCCGAACAGACGGTGTACGCCTTCCTGTTCTTCCTCGTCAATCAGCGCCACAGCCGCGTTTTCCACATCCATCAGGGAAATCAGACGCTCCCACAGACAGGAGAGGAATGCGATCTGACGGACATTATCTGTTTTCAGATATTCCCTATTTATTTCCGCGCTTCCCGCCCAGTCCAGTGACTCCACATCCGGCAGAGTAATATAATCTTCCCAATTCACCATGCTGGGGACTTTAGGCTTTCCGGGATGTACCGTAGCGCCTCCCGCCTGCGGAACAAACTCCCATTCCAGATCAAACCAGCCCTTGCACAGATGACTCTCATACGGAATCTGCGGTTGTGCGTCATAAACCAAATGGGTGGCCACGTTGTCCGGAAACAGCCTGGGTCTGAACACATGCACATCCCATCCCCGCATGCCCACCACCGGCATCCAGTAAGGGGTTTCGCCGTTAAACAGCAGTTCCAGATTTTCTCTCGGTGAAATGGGCCGGTTAAATACGGGAATTCCCTTTTCCCCCTGACGCAGCGGCGGATTGTTTCCGACGATTTCCAATTCTTTTGGATCAAATGCAGGTTTCATAATATACTTTCCTCCTATTAAAATGTTTCCGGCAGGCATTGCCGGCAGCCGGCCGTTTCAGTATCCTGTTGTATATATGTTTAAGTATACATGATGATCTTTTTTAAATCATTTGCATATCCTCAATTTCCAAAACAGAATTTTTTACTTTCCGCAACAAAAGGGAGCTCTGCCGTCTCCGCCCGTACCGGTTTTTTTATAAACGCAGATACTGAAACTTCTTGGGATTATGCAAAATGCAGAGAGTAGCAGGAATCGGAACGATTGATATGACTGTAAGCCTGATTTGTTTCTCTTATGACCGCCGTCTAACTTGCAGTTTTTATCCCTTTTATGTTATGATAAAGTCAGCACAAAAACCTGAGGTTCATACCATGGAATTTACAAAAAATATCGTCCTGGATATTCTGAAAGTCTATAAAGGGACAAATCATCTGAAACATACGGACACCCGAAACTACCGCTGGATTTCCCTGCTCCCCGGACAGGCCGAAGATATGCAAAAAGATCTGCTCTATGTCTGCAATCTGTCTCAGGCCATTTGTCTGAACCGGTCCGTTCCGGGCACCTTTCATTATCTTTGTATCTGCGACTGTTTTACGGACGAGGATGACTCGGAGCTTCTGACAAACACCGTTATCATCAACGAAAAACGCAGCGTCCCCTGGCTGTTCAATCTGATTCAGGAACGGTTTCTCAAGCTGACCAAATGGCAGGCCGACATGCAGTCCGCCCTTCTCGGCGGCTGTGATTATCAGAAGCTGATAGATTTAAGCGAACCCATACTGTGCAACTTTGTGGCCACTCTGGATTCCTCCTATAAACTGCTGGTATATACCAAAAATATCACCTGTTCCGACCCCGTTGCCGTATCCCTGATTGAATACGGCTATCACACCGCCGAAACTCTGGAAAAGTTCAGGAAAGCAAACCGCTTTAAGGTTTATGCCGACCAGCATGGGATTATCCTGGGAAAACGGGGCGAGATCACCCAGTATGAAACGGTAAACAAATGGTGCCGGTACGGCGGCGAACTGCTGCTTCACACGGTTATGATGTGCGTGCAGACGCCTTTATCCCAGGGATTGGTCGACCTTTTTGAAATATTCATGGAATATGTGGAGAAATGCTTTCTCTCAGAACAGTGCGCAAACCCTTCCCGGTTATATAATTCGCTGCTCCATGATATGATCTACGACGGACTGGACAACCCTTTTGTGATTAACGAGCGGGCCAACGCCTCCAACGTCCCTTTTACCGGCTGTTTCGACGCATACAGAATCACTTTTATCAACAATGCGGGCATCCTGGTGGGACGGTTTGTACAGGAGCTGACATCCTGCCTGCCCAAATCAAAAATCGTGGCCCATAACTATGAAGTAACCGTGCTGAATATTTACTCCGCCAATGATATCCGCCGCCAGTCTCTGCACAATCTGCATATTGCCCGGACCCTCTTTGATTCCTATGGGGTCATATGCGGCGTAAGCGAGGGATTTTTTATGCTGCCTGATTTTTTTCACGCCTGTGAACAGGCGGCCAGAGCCTATACGCTGGGAATGCGGATACGAGAAGCCGGGAATTTCAGACATTTCGACCGGGATGTCTGGGAATCGGCCAACTGCTTTCAGAAAAACTTTGAAAACAGCAATATTTTCTTCTATGACGAGATCTGCGTCTATTTTATGCTGCACGCCGGTCAGTCGGAACCTTTTCATTCTTTTCGGAATACCGGTCATATCGCGGCTCTGGAACGACTGCAGGACTATGACAGGCAAAACGACACCCGTCTGTCAGAAGTGCTCTATGCTTACCTTGTCTCCGAACGCAGAGCCACTGCCGCCGGAAAACTGCTGCATATGCACAGAAATAATGTATTGTACCATATTTCCCGGATCGAAGATCTTCTGGGCATTGACCTGAATGATTACTGGACCAGAATGAAACTGTCTCTGGCCTATCATTTTTTTGAACTTCAGGAAGCCAACCGGCGCGTTATGATTCCTTCCGGCGAAACCGAACCGCGCAATGTGTCCGCATCAGAGTCTTCTTCCCCGGACGTTTCCCTTTCCTGAACGGAAATTTAAGAATAAATTTTCTCCAATTACAGATACTACTTCCAGAAATGGGAGTTTTATTGCAGTACTAGGAGGAATAAAGACATGAAAGCTACAGGAATCGTAAGAAGAATAGATGATCTTGGACGGGTGGTAATCCCCAAGGAAATCCGCAGAACGCTGCGGCTTCGGGAAGGCACGCCGCTGGAAATTTTCACGGATCGGGAGGGCGAAATTATCCTGAAAAAATACTCTCCCATGGCTGAGCTTGGCTCCTTCGCCAGACAGTATGCAGAGTCCCTGGCCCAGACTACCGGCTGTGTCGTCTGCATCACCGACAGAGACTCGGTTATCGCCGTAGCCGGAGGAATGAAAAAAGACTATATCGGCAAACCCATCAGCAAACAGTTAGAAACCCTGATTCTTAACAGAGACACCGCCGCCCTCTCCAAATCGGACAAGGATTTTATCACCGTTATGACGGGGGATACCGATGAATATCAGTATCAGGTAATCTATCCGATTATCAGCGAAGGAGACGCCATCGGCTCCGTGGCCATTCTCACCAAGGATACGAAGGGGAAAATGGGCGACACGGAACAGAAGCTGGCCTATACGGCGGCGGCGTTTCTGGGAAGGCAGATGGAAAGCTGAGCTGACCGTCTGCCAACCGGTATTTTTTTCAGAAACAATTTTATCGGTCCCATTTTTCACAGAGAGCCAGAATCTGGTTCGTAAATTTGGTCAGATCCTTATTGGCGCCGCCCTCATTGTGGTAGATGACTTCCATCAGGCGCTTGCCGGCAGCCAGCAGCCGGCTGAATACGGAGGCAGCATGGACAGAGGCAGGCTTCGCGGCAGCCACCCGTTTCATGCTGCCCTGTTTTACGTATACCCCTGAGACCATATCAAATTCCGCTCCGCTGTAGGGCGCGGAAGCATTCTGGCCGTATTCTTCCTGAATCAGTCTGCAAAAGGAATCGCAGACCCTGTCCTCGCCGTGAACCACAAACACGTGCCGCGGCTTCGGGGAGATCTCCTCAAGCCAGCGGATCAATCCCTCCCGGTCCGCATGGCCGCTGATTCCCGGCAGCCTGAGGATTCTGGCACACACTTCAATGGTTTCGCCGAACAGCTTTACCGCCGGCACGCCTTCCAGCAGGCTCCGTCCCAAGGTCCCCACGGACTGATATCCTACAAAGACAACGGAACACTCCGGACGCCACAGGTTATGTTTCAGATGATGGCGAATCCGGCCGGCGTCGCACATGCCGGAGGCGGAGATAATCACTTTAGGCGCGGCGTCAAAGTTAATCGCCTTGGATTCCTCCGCCGAAACCGCCGTTTTCAGCCCCGGAAAGCTGATGGGATTGATTCCCTGTTCTACCAGCTCCATGGCCTCCTCATCAAAACAGCAGCTAATATTTTTCTGGAAAATACCCGTGGCCTCAATGGCCAGAGGGCTGTCCACATAAACCTCAAAATGCTCGTGGCCCTTTACAAGACCGTCCGCCTTGATCTTCCGCAGAAAATAAAGAATTTCCTGGGTTCTTCCCACGGCAAAGGAAGGGATCACCACATTCCCTCCCCGGTCAAAGGTTTCCTGTAAAATCTGCGTCAGCGCGCCCACATAATCCGGCACTTCTCCATGGCTGCGGTCTCCATAGGTGGATTCCATCACCACATAATCCGCTTCTTTCACATACTTGGGGTCTTTGATCAGAGGCTGGTTCAGATTGCCGATATCTCCGGAAAAGACAATCTTTTTCGTTATATTCTTTTCCGTCGCCCACACCTCGATGCTGGCGGAGCCCAGCAGATGGCCCACATCCGTAAACCGTACCCGGACGCCTTCTGCCAGCTCCAGAATCTGATCATACTCACAGGCTGTCAGATGATCCAGCAGTCCGCAGGCATCATCCATATTATAAACCGGCTCTACCTGCTCCTGGCCGGAACGGCGGGCTTTCCGGTTTTTCCATTCTGCTTCAAATTCCTGGATATGGGCGCTGTCTTTCAGCATAATCCGGCACAGGTCGCAGGTGGCCTGGGTGGCGTACACCTGTCCTCTGAAGCCCTGCTTATATAAAAGAGGCAGCATCCCCGAATGGTCGATATGGGCATGGGTCAGCAGGACAAAATCAATCAGAGAAGGGCTGACCGGCACCTCCTGATTCTCAAATATATCAATTCCCTGCTCCATTCCGTAGTCCACCAGCAGGCGTTTCTCTCCGATCTCCATATAATGGCAGCTTCCTGTGACCTCATGATCGGCGCCGATAAATGTAAGTTTCATGGCACGATCTCCTCTCTGTTTTAGTTCCGCAGCTCCCCTCCCAAGCCCCCTGGATCTGGGAGAATTTGCAGCCGCTTTAGCGTCTGTAAATCCTTTCGGGGGTGTTACGGGCACATAGGATTTATATTGATATCATAACACAGAACGAAAAAAAAGGACAGCAAAACAACCGGCTCTTTTCTTTCCCTTTTCCTTCCGTCCTCATTCACGTTACGGAAAGCAGCACTTTAATCTCACAGGGATAAAAATACTGATTGTACGCAAAAAGCTGAAATCCGATTTCATCGGCAATCACAAAATCCGCCGTATACCCGTTTTGATCCAGCCACTTCTCCAGCGCCCGGAAATCGGCATAGTCTTCTTTTACATCCGTCACATAGCAGACATATGCTCCCTCCGGAATAATGAGCACATTTTCCGTATCGGCAAAACGGTATTCGTCGGCATAAATATCAACATATTCCCCTTTCGGATGAAAATTGTTCTGCCGCATTTTATCCGGGTCCAACACATATCCGTAATTGCGTTTGATGGAATTCATATAGGGAAGCTCCTTCCGGCAGGCTTCCTGCAATTTTATATGATATTTTACTTCATCCTCTTTATTCCTTCCATATATAACCTGCCGTTCCGACAGATAATTGATTTTGATATTCCGTTTTTTCCCGATGGCATGAAGACGCTGGCTCTGCTCCACATACCAGTCAATGTCTTCCACGATTCTTGTATAATAATCCCTCTGCTTCAACGCTTCCTGCCGCTGCTCCTGTAATATTTCCACAATTTTTTCATTATCGTGCAGATCCAGCACCGCCTTAATCCGCTCCAACGGCATATTCAATTTACGGCAGCAGGTAATAATATCAATATACCAGAATTGATCATAGGTATAATACCGATAGCCTGTTTCCGGGTCCACATATTCCGGCTTAAAGATGCCGATACGGTCATAATACCGAAGTGTATGGGTGGAAATACCGGTAATCCGGCTGATTTCTCCTATCGTATATCGTTTTTCCATGGCATTCTCCTATTTCAACCGGCAAAATGCTTCACCAGGTTCCTTTGTCAGATATCACGTAACCCGGCCAAACATGCCGCCGTCACATATTTCCTCTGCGGTTGCGTGCACATATAAAAAAGACTGGTATGGATTAGTGTTTCACCATACCGGTCTTTTTATTTCTGCTATCGAATTCGACAATTCAGCTCGCACTCCCTGCAATATTTCAAGACGGAATGAGCCGTTCCGTATCCGGGGATGTCCGTCGCTTCCCGAATCTCATTGGATTCATCCAAAGCCATCTGACGGTCGCAGGTCAGAAGACTGTAGGTTCCGTCTCTGCCTGGCAGCCGTTCCAACCCGTCATATTCCTCCGGACGATAGGTGACCGCTCCAAAAGCATTCTGCGGGCAATGGCTTCTGCACGGCATATCACACCCGTCGCAGGGATCCCAGTCTAACGGGCCGGTAGAAGGCAGATCTTCACTGAGAAACATCGCCCTGAGACGGACTCTGGGACCCACCTTCTTTGTGACAAGAAGGTTGTTTTTTCCCAGCACACCCAAGCCGGCCACTGCCGCCGAATCTTTCAGCCACACGCCGCCCTGCTCCACATAATAACCAAGAGGCTGTGCTTTCACGCCGGGGAACTGTTCCTCGATATATTCTTTTAACCTGTTGTTGATCTTCATCAACTCAATATTTCCCGGAGGATTTTTTCCGTCCAGCCAGCAATCCAGATAAGGCTGATCCTCAGGATGTTCAAAAGCGATCACCAGCACGGAGCGCATTCCTTCCGCCCATGCTACCACGCCTTCCGGAAGACCTGTCGTATTTTCCACAGCTCCCACCCGGTCGATATGAGGCCGTTTCGGCATCATCACAAAAGAGGGAGAACCTTTCAGATCTTCAATATTGGCAATACCCGCCGCAACAGCACCGTATTCCAACGCTTTTTCTATCATCATTTCCGTCATGATTTTATGATTCATAAAAAACGCTCCTTTCAGTTCTTCTGATTTTCTTTTTTTATATTCCGGTAAAGAGTGAATGCGAGAACGGCCCCCAGCAAAGCGGCTGCAAATTCATAGGCAAACATATAACGGTAGCCCTGCACGCCCGGAAATGTATCCAGTAAATTGCCGGTAATGGAATAGATAAATATCTGAGGCAGACAGCCGATTACGGAAGCAAAACCCACGGCCATACCAGTATATTTTAACGGAATTCTGATCTCATCAATCACGGCGAAATACAGCGCCCTCACCATAAACAGTCCCAGGCTGATTACCAGAATCGTCACCGCCGCCAGTCCCAGCAACTGCGGCTCGGCCGGCACTATAAAAAACGTGGCAATACCGATCACCATCAAAGAAAATCCGATACCGATCACTTTGGGATTGGAATGAATTTTATCGGCCACAAATCCTGCCGCAATACCGCCGAACACGGCCAGCCCGTAGGACTTTATCAGACTAATCATGGCGCCCAGCGACTCGCTGACACCGAAGAAATTAGTCAGATAAGGAGTAATATAGCTGTAGCTCTCATAAATCATGAAACAGCAGAACATCAGCAGCGTCAGCAGCCAGAGATTTTTGTTTTTCATCATTTCCACATATTCGCCGAAAGAATGCCTGTCTTTTGCGCCATTCTCTGTGCCGGAAGATACGGTTTCTTCCTCCTCGTCCGGCCTTAACTTGCGGATTGCCGACAATGCGAAAAAAGCACAGAGAAAATCCAAAACGACAAAATAGATCAGAATCGCCCGATAGCCGCCGGCACCCTCTCCCAGATAAGAGAAAATAGGAATAATCACAGCACCGTACAAAACAGGCACAAATCCACGACCGCCCTCTAAAAATCCGTACAGCCGTCCCATCTCCGAGCTGTCTCCCAGCTCTCTAGTCGCTTTCATCATGGCGCTCCACAGAGGAATGGTGGTGGTAAATCCGTAACAGACATAACAGAGCATCAAAATCGGATAGGAAGGGCGGAAGATAATAACCGTCCCGAAAACACCTGTGGAAATCAAAGCGGCAGCAATCAGATGCCGGGGTTCGAATTTATCGGCCACCCATCCGGCGGGCAGATAAGAGATCACGCAGGCCAGACCGTACATCGTCATCAAATACCCCATCTGGGCATTGCTTACTCTATAAAATTCCACTGCGGCATCATAGTAGGACCAGCTTAAATAGGGCAGCTCATAAACGGCTGCCCCACAGATACACAAGGCCAGCATGCCCCAGATTTGTTTCACTCTTCTTTGTCTCGGCGTAAGTTTCGCAACATCCATAAAAATTTCTCCTTTCCCCTGGCACAGACCCGGCGCCTGTCAATTAATCGCCTGTGCTTCACTTGATAAACTCAGTATAAACTTTTGAGCTGCTCTAATGTCAATACATAAAATTTGATTTGTGAAGAGAAATTTATGGATAAAAAAAGCATCTGTCAGTTTTCTTCATGTTCCTGAAGATCTATGACAAATGCTTTTTTCATTCTTTCCGTACATTCTTATGAACAAGGCGTTTTATCAGTCAAAAGGACAGCAATCAGAATCCCAGTTCTTCTCCCACCAGAATCACTTTGATCCGCCCTGCCGGACGGCAGACTCTTGTCACCAGCATCTGACAGCAGATACAGTCCTCCGCCTTGCAGTCGCCGCAGCTTCCGGTTTTGGCGCAGGGTGTGGTACCGCCAAACCGCTGCTTGTTAATGGGCGCGGCTATGGTCCGGGCGCGTTTTACGGCATCCTCCAAAGTCTTTGCCACTTTATTCATCCCGGCTATCATTACCACATGGTCCGGTCCGTATACGATTGCGCCCACCCGGTTGCCCATTCCGTCGATATTGACGATCTCTCCGTCCTCGCTGACAGCATTGGCGCCGGAAATAAAATAATCGGCCAGCAATCCCTGACGCATCAGCTTCCGTCTTTCTTCCGGCGGCGCCGCATCCCGGTCGATCAGCTGATACTTTCCGCTGTGAAGCGCTTCTGACAGCCCGATCTCATTCATCGTGACAGAACCGCCCCAGGCTACGACGCTGCCTTCGGGAATCAGTTCCAGCGCTTTTTTCAGCGCTTCCTCCTTTGTTCCGCAGTAGTAGGCTTCAAAATGTCTGCTTTCCATCGCTTTCACTACTTTTGCGCCTAATTTTTCATTTCTGAGCTGTTTCGGCGTTTGTTCCATTCAGTATTCCTCCTGATAAACGATTTTCCTGTTTATCATTATACTATGTGACAGGGATTTTGGAAACAGGTATTTTATTGACGATAAATTCCCATCTTTTCAGTACTTAATTTTCTTTCTCATTCAGGTTATAATAAATACGGCTAAGAAATGCCGCCCCATCTATACCATCCAAAGGAGACACCATGCAAATACCTCAATATATCAATTTAAAACATACGTCCGCACAGAAATCCATTCCGCCGTTAAAGCTGAGTCTGCAGATGCTCCTGGATGAATTTACGGAGCGGGATTTTGAACCTCTGTTTTACAACAGTATGCATGACAAAATGAAACTGGATAATATACTGCTCTACTATGGGCAGGATACTTTAACAGAATCTGTCGTCTATCTGTGTGAAGAACAGGTTCTTGCCTCCTGTCCGATTGAAAACCATGATATCTGTCTTTTGCTGACAGGGCATAAAAAGCCGCTCTTTCCTGAGTTAAAAAATCCGTTTCTCTTTTTTGACGGCCAGGAGACTGCCGTAATCCTGAATCTTGCCAGCGAATTTTTTCTTAAATACAGAATTTTTGAGATGGATTTATACGAGGCTCTTTACACAGGCGGTTTAGCCGCATTAAGCAGCGTGGCCCTGACCTTTTTTAAAAATCCGATCCTTATCCACGATGAAAAATTTATGGTACTGAGCCGCCCCCAATTCGTATCAGGAATGACAGAGACCAATTATGATCAGACAACCGGTTTTGTTACCTTTAAACTGGAACTTCTGAATATACTAAAACAGGATAAAGAATATGTCCGGACACTGACTACCAGAGGCGCGCACTTTTGGATTAAACAGCCGCTTACCCCTTACCGGGTGCCATATATCAATCTGTTTGGCCAAAACGGCAGATATCTTGGCCGTGTCCTGATCAATGAGATTAACTCTATTTTTTATCCGAGCCACCTGCAAATGCTGGAATATTTCGCACAGTTCGCTACCATTGCGATCACACAGCCACAGCAGGCCACAGACACATCCTTCTTTTCCTTTGAATTGTTTCTGCAGAAATACCTTGACGGTGATTTCCCTACCAGAGAAAACGCGCTGAAAACCCTTGGCTTTTATAAATGGCAGGAACATGATACTTTTGTATGCGCAAAAATTTCTATTCCGGAACAGGATCAGCGCATTAACAGCATTGATATCATGATGGCTTCCCTGAGACTTTTATTTACCGACTGCTGTGTTTTCGTAAGCGGCAGTGTGATCTGGCTGGTGGAAAATCTGACCGCAAACCATCTGTCTGCCCCGGCATTCCAAAAGCGGCTGAAAAGTTTTGCAGCCGACGGATCCTATTCGATCGGACAAAGTGCCCCGTTCCGGGATTTCTTTCATCTGCCCCACGCATTCCGTCAGGCCGGAATCACACTGGAATACGGGAAGACGAAACAGAGTTCTTTCTGCCATACCTTTCATGAAGTCATCGGCAGCTATATAATTCAAAAACTCTGCGAAACAGAAACCAAAGAGACACTCTGTCACGAATGTCTCTTTTACCTGATGGATTATGATGCCCAAAAAGGCACCGACTATTTTAAAACACTTCAAATTTATCTGGAACATGAACGGAATCTGACCGTCACATCTCAGATTCTGCACATTCACCGAAGTACCTTACAGTATCGGATTGCAAAAATAACCGAACTTTTGTCCCTTCCGCTGGACGATGCGGACCTGCGCTTTTATCTCTTATGCTGCTTTCGAATGATCGCCTGTCAAAAGGACTGAACTTTGAACTGACTTTCCTCTCCGATGCCTTATTTTTTTACACAAACCGGGCTGCCAGCATCATCCAGCCGCCCGTAACCACTGCTGTCATAAAGGTAAGCAGTAATCCGGCCCGCACCATGTCACCCAACGTATAATAACCCCTCCCAAAAGTAAGCAGCGCAATGGGGTCCAGCGGCAAAATCCAGGAACAATTCGAGCACATCGCAAGGGGAATTACCACCAGCACCGGATTGATCCCTGCCGAAACCGCAAACCAGATCATAGGAACTGTCAGTACCGATGGTACGGATGCCGCCGGAAGAAAATTACACAGCGCAATGGTCAGGATACACACAAAAGCCACTACCATAAAAATCGAAGGTGAGCCGGACATTATGTTCTGAAAACCATCCGTAATAACCTGCACCACGCCGGCATCGTTTAATATGCCTGCCAATCCTATAAAGCAGCAAATATAAATGGTCTGAGTGAAAGCCTCGCTTTTTGCCAGCTGATCATATTCCGCCACACCGATTCCCGGCATCAGCAGGATAATTCCTGCTGCCACAATGATTAATTCCGATTTTAAAACCGGAACCAACGGTGAAACCAGCAAAAGCAGCAGCATGATTCCGCAAATGACCAACAGTCTTTTTTCTTTTTCTGTCAGCGGCATGTTCAGTTCATGACTCTCGATACACACCCGTATTTTCTCCTGACTTAATGGCTCCGGTCTGTACAGCGTAAACAGAATTTTTGCCGCCAGAGGAAACAGAACCGCAAACAGCGGCACGGAAATCAAAATCCATTGAATATAAGACAAAGTAAATCCACACTGTTCCATCATATTGATTATCATCATATTAATGCTGCTTCCCAGAGGAGTGATATTTCCTCCCAGTTCCGTGGCACAGCACATGCCAATCAGCAGACAGCGGCCGGTTTTCTTTCTGGCGCTTTCATCGTCAAACAAATCCAAATACTCCCAGCAAAAAGCCAGCATCAGCGCAATAACGGCAAAATTGGCGATAATGCCTGACAGTACGGCAGTGGTAAGCCAGATTGCCAAAAGCGGTCCCTTTTCATCCCGTTTCACATGTTTCAGCATATAAAACAAAACACGCCTGGGAATCGTCGTATTTGCAAAAGCTATGCCGATGGCAAAAGCCATAATTACAAAGAAAAACAGATAATTAGCCCAATAAGCAGCACTTTCCGCCAGAGATGACGTAACTCCCATCAGCGGCTGCGCCAGAATACAGATAAAACACATCAGACCGACCGGCAGCGCATTTGCGGCAATCAGTATAATCAACGCCAGAACCAGCGCTATGGATGACATGCCCCGCTGCGTAAACGGACCGGCAGACGGCAGGCAGGCGCCGATCACCATAATCAGTAAACTGATAAAAACTGAAATTTCTTTTTTCCCCAACCTTTTTCTCATCTTCCGTCTACCCTCCGGATCTTCTCATCAATGTTTTTAAGACTGCGCCTGACCAAACCGGCGGTCAGACGCAATGTCTCTTTCCCGGTTATCAGAAAATGATAAATGATGCCGCAGCCGATACCGCAAACGCTACGGCAGCGGGCATTGCACATCTTTTAATAATGTCCGTCACCTGACATTCCAGAAAACCTGCCGCAAACATATTCGCAGCCGAGATCGGTGAAATGGATGCGCCTAAAATATTCGAAGAAATCGTAAAAACCAGCAGTGCCGGTATCACAAGATCAGAGCCGGAGGAAAGTACTGCCTGCGCCAGCAGCGGTCCGATGGAATACAGTCCCAAAAAAGCAGAACCGGTAGCCGCATACATCAGCGCCGCAAGAACAGAAGCAAAAATAATAAAGACGGAAATCGGCATGGAAATCTGATTGATCAGCACATCAATAATTACTTCCAATCCACCCGTGGCAGTAAGCGCGCCCGCAAAAAATGTTCCCGCGATAATAATCATCGCAACCGGAGCTACGGAATCGCCGATGGCCTTAAAAAAGGTAAAGCCTTCGTTAAATGTTTCTTTAAAAGACTGTTTCGCCGATAACAGCCGTACAATAAACGCAATGGTAAAGGACAGCAAATTCGCCGCCACCACACTGATGGCAATATCTTCAAATACCAGTTTGCTGAACCCCATAATTGCCCCAAAGGGAATCAGAGGCAGCAAAGCATAGTATCCTGGAATTCCGAAAGATTTTGGATCCGGAATTTCCTGAGGTTTATGATTCTCATTCCGTATCACTGTCTTTTTATCCAAATATCTGGCCTGAAGCACATAAGCCAGTACAAAGAATGCCTCCGTGATCAACGTAACCGGAAGCATATACAGCATAAACGCTTCCGCCAGACTGATATCCATCTGCAGATCCTGAATCACCTGCGCCGGGAAAAAATTGGCCGGTGTGGCAAAGATACCAACTCCAATAATAATCGCTGCGCCGGCTGTCATCTTATTTACATCCAGATAAATCATAATCGGATACAATGTGCCGAATAAAAGTGCAATCGTAGCAATCCCTGACGGCAGGATCATAACAAATATCCAGTCCAGAAAAACCACCAGCCCGATTAATAAATATTTCGCTTTCAGCTTCTTAAGCGGGCGGGCCACATAAACGGCGAATAAATCTCCTGCTTTCAGATAATTCATATAACCTACATAGCCCATAACAGACATAATCAGTAACGCATTTCCTGAAAACTGACTCCCCATACATTCTTTAAAATATTCAAAAGCATCTAAAACCGCATTTCCGCTGGAGGCAGCCGCTGCGCCGCTGCCGTTTACAAGCCCTGCGATAATCAATGCCACCGTACCAATCACCCACAGCACCATAACCGGCTGCAGTTTCTTTATAATGGCCCATACTAAAATTGCTAACATCAAAAGTGCGAAAATAACACTGACTGCTCCTGACATACAATCCCCCTCCTTGTAATAAATTTTTACCTCTTACTATAAAAAATTCTGCTATAGCGGTACAATTCTGCCTCCAAATCCACATTTCCCTTATTGGGGCGGCTGTCACTGAACCGACAGGCAAAATGTCCGTTCCGTGCTCTTCCTTCCACCAGCTTATGAATTTCTTCCACAGCCTGCTCGTCCGTCAGGTCTCCTTCTATAATAAAATTACCTACCTGGCCGATACGGCTTCCATACTGCTCCATCAGTGCCGTGCGGTCATTCGCCGAGTCCTGCCCCTCCCATGCGTCAAAACCCGCATCCGCAAAGTTTTCCATATGCAAACCTACATTGCCGCAGGAGTGCAGGGAGATAAACATACCTTCTTCATGACAGGCTTTTGTAATTTTCCGATAACGGGGCAGATAAATTTTCCGGAACAGTTCCGGTGAAAAAAACGGCGCTTTCTGAGAACCCATATCGTCATGCCAAAGAATCATATCCGCATGATAATACTTTTTCGCCACTTTAATAAATTCAATATGCCAGTCTGTCAATGCATCCAGAAACGCACACAGCTCCTCCTGCTCCTCCAGCAGATAATAAAATGTATCTTCAAAGCTGGTCAGATCCGCCACACGCTCAAAAATACCGTTCTGGATTACAAAATATGTAAACCGGTCATTTGGCAGCATGGCATAATTGTCTTCCACATCCTTTGCCCAGTCAATGGCATAAATATCCGGAAAAACAATTTCCTCCTTCCAGCAGGCGAGATCGGACAGCCTCCTTGTTCCCGGCCTGACCATACCTGCCTGGGATAAAGGCTCATACTGCCAGTCAATTCCAAACCAGTCGATTCCCCCAAACGCACGGGCATAAAAATCCGGCACTGCATAAGGACAAATAATGTTATTGTCTCTCCACTGATTGGGAATCCAGACCGGCACCTCTCCTTTCATCATCAATACCATGTTCTCTTTTGGCGTAATCGGATAATCATACCTCGGACGCGTCACTGCCGGCATTCCGTATACGCCGGGCAGCGTATAGGAACCCACAATATTCAGTTCTTTTTCTGAAAACGGAATCTGATACATATTATAACCTCCTCCAATTTCGTTCCGCAACTCCCCTCCCAAGCCCCCTTAAACTGGGAGAATTTCCAGCCACTAAAGTGTCTGTAAATCCTCCCGGGGCTTGTCTGGTCCGTTGCTGTCTTCATAAACCACTTGACACTACCTTAGATCAATATAAATAAATTATAAAATAAGCCTTACATTCTGTAATCCCAATATCTGCGGAAAAACCAGGGGCAGTATTCCGGCAATTTAACGAATACATTTCGGACAGACAACCTTAAAAACAAAATCAGTCTTATTTTAGGATTTACAAAAATCCCATTTTACGCTATGATTATTATCACAATTTAAACAAACAATAAGAAACAGCAGCCAACGGAAACGTCTGCAGGCTGTTTCTCATCCATTGCACCCAAAACCTTGCGTGCAGGACCTGAGCACTGATAACTATTAAAAATAACCATATATCGCGGAGGAACAATCATGTACAACTTTGATGAAGTGGCGTCATTCGACCCGGAGCTGGCCCGTGCCGTTACTCTGGAGATCGAACGGCAGAACAGCCACATAGAATTGATCGCATCGGAAAATTTTGTCAGCAAAGCGGTGATGGCGGCCATGGGCAGCCCATTGACCAATAAATATGCGGAAGGCTATCCGGGAAACCGTTACTACGGCGGCTGCCAGTGCGTTGATATCGCGGAAAATCTGGCCATCGAACGGGCCAAAGAGCTGTTTGGCTGTGAATATGCCAACGTTCAGCCCCATGCCGGCGCCCAGGCCAATATGGCAGCTTTTTTCGCCATGTTAGAACCAGGAGACAAAGTGATGGGCATGAGCCTGGCCCACGGCGGACATTTAAGCCACGGAAGCCCGGTAAACCTGTCCGGCAAGTACTTTCATATTATTTCTTACGGCGTAAGGGACGACGGCTATATTGATTACGATCAGGTAAGAGAGATTGCCCTGGAGACAAGACCGCGGCTGATCGTAGCCGGCGCCAGCGCTTATCCCAGGAAAATTGATTTTAAAAAGTTCAGAGAAATCGCAGACGAAGCCGGCGCATACCTGATGGTGGATATGGCCCATATCGCCGGGCTTGTTGCGGCCGGACAGCACCAAAGCCCGATTCCCTATGCCCACGTCACCACAACCACCACCCATAAAACTTTAAGGGGCCCCAGAGGCGGCATGATCCTTGCCAATGCCGAGGCCAACGAACAGTTTAACTTTAACAAAGCCGTCTTCCCCGGTATCCAGGGCGGCCCGCTGATGCATGTGATCGCCGCAAAGGCCGTCGCTTTGAAAGAAGCCCTGCTGCCGGAATTCAAAACCTACCAGGCTCAGGTCGTAAAAAATTCCCAGGCACTGGCCCAGGCGCTGACCGCCAGAGGCTTTGATCTGGTGTCGGGCGGAACGGACAATCATCTGATTCTGGTGGATCTGAGAAGCAAAAACGTAACCGGCAAGGCCGCGGAAAAACTGCTGGATCTGGCCAATATCACCTGCAACAAAAACGCCATCCCCAACGACCCGGAAAAACCTTCCGTCACCAGCGGTATTCGTTTAGGCACCGCCGCCGTTACCACCAGAGGCATGATGGAAGAAGATATGGATATCATCGCGGAAGCTGTCCGGCTTGTTGTAGAAGGCGCACAGCATAACCAGCGGCAGGCGCTGAGACTGGTGGAACAGTTGACGGAGAAATATCCGCTGTATGACTGATAATATTTTTGACAGATAATAATGATATCATAAAAAGCAGCATTGATGTTTTATTTTTCATCAATGCTGCTCTTTTATAATTACTTTGTCATTTATCTTTATCAATAAATATCTGTTCTTACAGTTTATATGAAAAATTCAAAATTTTTACTTCTCATCCCTGTAATAATTAATCAGACACCCGGCCAGTATAATCTTCCGCTCGTCATCGGTCAGATCGCCGATGCGCAGGGTAAATTCTTTCAGTCCGTCTTTTACCACATAGGCTTTCACACTGCTCTGTTTTTCCCGAATGGCAGTCCTGATCCCGGGAATAAATACAAAGTCCTCCAGCTCAAAAGGCAGTTCCTCCTCCAGTAAAAACGGAATCATTCCCCAGTTAATCAGATTGGAACGGTACCGTTTCGTGGCATACTCTCTGGCGATATTGGCCCAGCCGCCCAGTACCTTCTGGCAGGAAGCGGCCTGCTCTCTGGCGGAGCCGTCGCCCGGCTTAACCGCAAAAATGGTGCTGCCGATGCCGGTTTCTCTGGCTTTCAGCTCCGGATATGCTGCTTTTATCGTCTCAAACGCCTTTTCCACAGCCTCGTTTTTATGCATCGGACAGGCGCCGGTTCTCCTGATTTCTTCCACGGCCCGCATCTCCTTGGCCCGTCCCACATACTGCGGGTCTTTTCTGGACAGCGTAAACTCTGCCAGCCCCAGCGGATTGGAGCGGTAAGAGGATGTCTCACCGGAGGGAATCAGCTCGTCGGTGGTCGTCACCGGATCATGAATCACGGATACGACCCGCAGCAGCAAATCTTCCGTCAGCCCGGTCATGGAAGGCCAGTCCTTGATATTGGGACCAAACTGAATCTCCGTCTTAGGATCAGCCGCACCCTTGCTGTCGTAAATTCTGTTTTCATAAATCGTTTTGTCGAAATAATATTTCGGATTGCCGAAATCCGTATCCAGATCGGTAGCTGCCGTCAGGAATCCTCTGTTCGCCGCCGTGGCCGCAATGGAACGGGCATCCATCAGCGCAACGGAAGAAATCTGTCCGCTCTGCAGCTTGGAACCCTCCCGGTTGGGGAAGTTTCTGGTGGAATGACGGATGCTGAATCCGTTGTTTGACGGTGTGTCTCCCGCGCCGAAGCAGGGCCCGCAGAATGCGGTTTTCAGCACCGCACCAGTAGCCAAAAGCTTCGCCGCCGCCCCGTTTTTAATCAGCTCCATATAAATCGGCGTGCTGGCCGGATATACGCTCAGCGTAAATTTATCGCTTCCGGTGCTCTTTCCGTCCAGAATGTCCGCGGCCGCACAGATATTTTCAAAGCCGCCGCCGGCACAGCCGGCGATAATGCCCTGTTCTACATACAGGTTTCCATCTACTACCTTGTCTTTCAGGCTGAACTCCACCGCATCGCCCAGGCTCACCCTGGCCTTTTTCTCCACATCGTTCAGTATGTCGTTCAGATTCGCCTTTAATTCTTCAATCGTATACGTATTGCTGGGATGAAAGGGCATGGCGATCATCGGCTTCACCTTATCCAGCTCCACCAGAATCATACTGTCATAATAAGCCACTTTACCAGGTTTCAGTTCTTTATAGGCATCCTCTCTGCCATGAACGGACAGATAATCCCTCACCTGCTCATCGGTGGTCCAGATGGAAGACAGACAGGTGGTTTCCGTGGTCATCACATCAATGCCGATCCGGAAGTCCATGCTCAGGTTTTCCACGCCGGGACCCACAAATTCCATTACTTTGTTATTTACATAGCCATTGGCAAACACTGCGCCGATCATCGCCAGCGCCACATCCTGAGGACCCACGCCCGGCTCCGGCTTCCCGGTCAGGTAAACGCCCACCACACCCGGCATATTCACATCATACGTACGTCCCAAAAGCTGCTTTGCCAGCTCACCGCCGCCCTCGCCGATGGCCATGGTGCCCAGTGCGCCGTAACGGGTATGGCTGTCGGAACCCAGAATCATCTTGCCGCAGCCTGCCATCATCTCACGGGCATACTGATGAATGACCGCCTGATGAGGGGGTACATAAACGCCGCCGTACTTTTTGGCGCAGGTAAGTCCGAACATATGATCGTCCTCATTGATCGTTCCGCCTACGGCACATAAACTGTTATGGCAGTTGGTCAGCACATAGGGAATCGGAAACTTTTCCAGCCCGCTGGCCCTGGCCGTCTGGATAATGCCTACATAAGTAATATCATGAGAAATCAGGCAGTCGAACTTTACCTTTAATTTATCCGGGTTCTCCGACGTATTATGTGCCTGTAAAATCTCATATGCCATGGTGGCCCTGGCCGCTTCCTCTCTGGAAGGGGCTGCTTTGCCTGTTTTTGAAGAGAGAATTTCCGGTGCGCCGGGCAGATCCTCAATAATCTCATTTCCTGCCAGGTATGCGCCGTGTTCCAAAAGTTTTATCATTCTTATGCCTCCTGATGTAAGTGTTTATGATACAGCGTGGATACGGCTCTGTGGCCGCCGTATATAAAAATGTTATATTAGAAAGGGAGATTGCACAATTTTCGCAACCTCCCCTCATTATGAAATAAAACGCTCCGTTCGTCAAGTGCCAATTCTCAGTCACTAAACATCCATCACAAATCAATCATCCGAACCTTCTGCCTGAAATGTCACGCTTACCTTAAACAGATCGCCGTCCAGATAAACCTCAAACTCTCCTCCGTGCAGCTCCGTCAGATCTTTGGCGATGGACAGCCCCAGTCCGCTTCCCTCTGTAGTCCTGGCCACGTCTCCTCTGATAAACCGTTCCGTCAGCTCCTGGGCATCAAAATTCAGCGGAGAAGCGGAAATATTTTTCATGACAAAGGATACCCTGTGATTATAAGACACCACACCGATATATACGCGGGAATCCTTCATCGCATATTTCAGCGCGTTCTGATACAGATTTTCCAGAATTCTCCATACCCGCCGTCCGTCCGCATTGATATAGACGCTGTTTTCCGGCACCGTAGTCACCATCTGCAGCCGCGCCTCCTGGAAACGGACCTGAAATTCGCCGTCAATCTGCTTTACCAACTGGCAGAAATCAATTTTTTCCCGTTCCAGCGCCACATTTCCGGAGCTGGCTTTGGAGGCTTCCACCAGATCTTCAATCAGGTTTTTCAGCCGCTGAGACTTCTGCTCCAGCACACGGATATAATTATTCACCTTAGGGTCCTGAATATTTTCCCGCTTTAACAGATCCACATAATTAATAATAGAAGTCAGCGGCGTTTTGATATCGTGAGATACATTGGTAATCAGCTCTGTTTTCATCCGCTCGCTCTTAGTAGCCGTACTGACCGCAGAAGACAGGCCGTCACCGATATGGTTGATGCCGTCCGCCAAAATGCGGTCGTCGCCGGTCAGCCCTTCCAGGTCAATTTTCTGTTCCAGGCGTCCATGGCTGATCTGTCCCACCCCGTTCAGAATTTTCTGCCGCTGCACAGCCTTTTTGAAAAGAACCGTCAGGACCAATCCGTAGAAAACAATCAAAATCAGTACCGCAGCTATTATCTGAACCAGATACCTGCCTTCTCTTCTGAAACCGTATTCCCTTACGACGGCTGTCAGCCACCACATCACCGGTACGTGAACCATCGTTCCGGCCGCAAAGGCCACGATCAGTCTGGCCGCCGGCTTCTGATTCTCGGAAAACAGCCGCAGAGCGCGATTCGCTTTGTCCCCTGCCGCTTTCAGCAGACTGTTGTCCGTCAGCTTCTCAACACGCATTCTCCTGATAAAACTCAGACCGCCTGTCAATATGATAAAGTAAGTGCCAAGCCAGCCCACGATTCTGGAGACGGAGAAAGGATTCCTGCTGCTGTGAATGACCGGCAGCCAGTTCCAGAACAGAACAAGACCAATCACTACAAGCAATGATATTTCCCAGTGCCAGAGATCCATACCCCTTAACACATATTTTTCCTTCTCACCCATGACTGCTTTCCCGGTATTAAAAATCATCCATACCAGCGTCACCGCGGAAACAATCAATGTTATGATAAAAGAAATCAGACTGCCGGTAAACAGTTCTTTATAAAATGCCTGCTGCTCCCGATCCATCCCGTCGTTCAGATCAGGAATCGCGGGAACCTTTGCCGTTTCCAGCGTCTCCCTGTCCGCATCCGCTGATTCCGTTGATTCCGGCATATCTGCAGCTCCGGTCACATCCGCGGGATCAGACGCAGCCTGAGATGACTGCTCTGCCGCAGACTCAGACGCCTCCGCAGCCTCCTTAGATTCCTTTACAGCCGCCGCCTGTGCCTCTATGGCTTCTGTCAGCGCCGCCTTTGAGTCCGCCCAGCCTGCGGTGATTGTATAAACAGGCTGTGCGCTGATTTTATACATTTGCGCCCGATCCGTAATTTCAGGCAGATCATAGAGACTGTATCCCGGCAGATTCGTATCCACTTCGGAATCAGGCATATTCAGCACAAAATATGTGTCAAGCTTCGTATAATCTATAGGCTGCTCGTGATTTGTCACCACCACCCCTGCCGGACCGTCGTCGATATGATATGCAATGGTGAAAAATAGTCCGTTATCTTTTTTTGTAAACTTTTCTTTCAGCTCAAGATACCGCTCCATCCGCTCATTAAACACATTGGTGATTCCCACCAGTTTGTTCTCATAAGCCACCGGAGCGCCCGGCTTATCTTCCAGATCAAAGGTCAGATCGAAGGAGCACCAGGTTACTTTCAGCAGTGTATTCCAGTAATAATCGGCAAAAGCGTCCCCCGACGTTTTTTTGGAGCCGGTTTCATAAGTTCCGTAGCGTTCCGTATACTGAATCAGATCCCGGATACGATACTGAATACCCGCCTCATCCGGACCGATTGCGCTTACAACAACTTTATTCAGGTCAATCTCTCCGTCTCCGTCCTCAAAAGCCCTCACATACCAGGTATATTCAATGGCTTCCTTGATCTGACTGTAAAATTGTTCACGAAAATCCTCATCCCGGTAAGAAATATCCGACTTGCCGTCCGACGGAGGCTTTGTCTCCTGTTTTGTTTCTTTTTCATTCGGAGATTTCGTCTCTGCCTTTGTTTCCTTTCCGGTTCCTTCTCCGGTTTCTTTTTCATTTCGGATTTCTTCCGATTCCGCCGGCCCATTCGTTTCCCGGAAAATTTCATAAATACTGCCTCCTGCCGCATCCACGGCATATGTAATCCCGCACAGGGACAGCACCAGGAAAATCACGGCTATCACATGCACAGCCGTAATGACTGTCTTTTTTCCTTTTAAATTACCATCTTTCTTTATTCCGTCTTTTTTCATTCCAAAGCCTCCACTTTATATCCGATTCCCCATACCACCTTCAAATACTGCGGATCTTTGGGATTAATCTCAATTTTTTCCCGGATATGGCGGATATGAACCGCTACCGTATTATCCACACCCACGGCATCCTCATTCCATATGTTTTCATAAATCTGCTCGATAGAGAAAACCTTTCCTTTATTTTTTAACAGAAACAGTAAAATATTGTATTCAATCGGCGTCAGTTTGATCGGCTCGTCATCCACCGTCACAATTTTTTTATCGTCGTCAATAAACAGTCCGCCTGTCTGATATGCATTGGAACATTTCTCTTCCATCGCTCCCAACTGCGTATACCGCCGAAGCTGGGACTTTACCCTGGCCACCAGCTCCAGCGGATTAAAAGGCTTGGTCAGATAATCGTCCGCCCCAATATTCAGCCCAAGAATCTTATCCGCGTCCTCCGATTTTGCCGACAGAATAATAATCGGAATGCTGTTGCTCTCCCTGATTTTCAGCGTCGCCCTGATTCCGTTCAGCTTCGGCATCATCACGTCGATAATCAGCAGGTTCACTTCTTCTTTTCTCAGAATATCCAGCGCTTCCATGCCGTCATAGGCTTTCAGCACCTCATAACCTTCCTGAATCAGATATATTTCAATGGCTTCCACGATTTCTTTTTCATCGTCGCATACTAAAATTTTAAACATATTCATCACCTCTTTTCCATTATAACATGACTTCTTATATTTGACATATATTTGATCTAATAACAGTTTAGCAGGGGAATTTTAAATTCAGAAATGGAAATTATTAAGGATTCATGAATATCATACAAATCCGTCATTTCAGTAAATCCATAACCAACTGCAGATACAGCCTGCTGGTAAACTGGTCAAGATCAAGATCCAGCAGACCGCGAATCCGATTGATCCGGTATTTCAGCGTACTGATATGGATTCCCAGCGCATCCGCCGTCTGTGACATCTTCATATTGTGATGAAAAAACATTTTCAGCGTTTCGCAATAATGGGCCTTATTGGCCTTATCATAGTCAATCAGATTTTTCAGCGGCCCAAACAGAGCCACATTAAACGGCAGCGCATCCCAGCCTTCATAAATAATATAATCCAGCGCATATTCCTGAAACAGATAAAACCTTTCCGTATAATTCATTTTCTGTCCGATACGGATCGCGGCCAGCGCCTGCTGACAATAATCAGGAAAATCATAAAAATTCTGAAAGACCGTGCTGACTCCGCAAAACAGCACGGAATCATTCAGAAATGATCGCATATCTTCGATCACCTGATTTTCTTCCATGCCTGCCCCGGACAGATTTACAATCAATATAACCGAATGTTCCAGCGTCAGCATCACACTGTTTTTCATCCGTTTCATATTTTTCGAAATACTCTCTTTCGATATGAAAACGTCATGAACGGTTTTGACCGCGATACACAGATAAGAATCAAAAATATGAAACCCAATCGCCTCCATACCCTGTATCACACAGCTCCGTCCTTCTTCCCGTTCCCATTCTCCTGTCAGATAATACTGTTCCAGCTCTCTGTGAAAACAGGAAAGCCCCTGAAACGGATAAATCATTTCTTTTTTAGCCCTACATTCCAGATAAGGCGCCATATGTTTTAAAATCAGTTGTTCACACGCCGTTACGGAGTGGGTGATACCCAGCACAAAAACCGACAGACATAATACTCCTTTTCGATATAATCCATACTGGTAAAAAGGAATTCCCTTTTTTGTAACCCCAAAGCTTTCCTTTTTCCACAAATCCTGAGACGGGTCTTCAAACAGATCCAGAAACTCCTTTGAGACAAAATCAGAAAATTCCTCTTTCATCCGGCAGGGAAAACAATACTGCGATGATTCCTCACAGACCGCCAGCACCTCATGAAAAGCGCCGAACAGAATTATCGGATTTTTTATAGATTTTACCAGAAATTCAATCAGTTCTTCATCTGTCCGGTTAAACCGGCACAGTGTTGACAACTGCTCTGTGATTTCTTTATATTTCTTTAAAATTTTTTGTATCTGAGAAAATATTACGAAAGACTGCATATATGATTTCACCCAGATTAAATCCAGATACTCTGATTTCATTACCCTGCTTTCAGGCTGGCCGATGCAAACCACGGTAATCATGTCCGAAGACCGGGAAACCTTCTCAAGCATATCGGCATTCATAAGATATACATAATATGGCTTCAAATCCATATTTTCCTGATAAATGATACAATTTGAAATGGAAAGTCTTTTTCTGTCCGATCTTAACACTGCGCCCTCACAGCAATCCAGTTCTTCTTTCAGGATATAACCGTTAATCTTCATATTCCTCACCTGTCTCCGATAAAAGCTGCGGATTTACTTTTAAAATCCGGAATAATATCATTAAATATACTTTTCGTTCATATGAATCAATATCTGTTTTTATAATCTCCCGTATTTTTTTCATCCTGCTTCCAAAAGTATTCCTGTGAACATACAGTCCGTCCAAAGCTTTCGCCGTGCTGGCATTATTGACAATATAGCTTTCCAGTGTGTCCACCAAAACCGTCCCGTATTTTCTGTCATAAGCCGCCAGCCTGTACAGATATTCCGGCACCAGCGTTTTTAACGGCAAGGTATCCGCCCCTTTGTGCAGTATATGATAAAGCGCATACGTTTCAAATTTAAACATCCATTTTGTCCGGTCATGTATTTCTCCGGCCTGCAAAGCGGCCAATGCCTGTGCATAATAATCCGGAAAATCAAAAAAATCATGAAATTCCGTACTGATGCCCGACTTAAACAAATTTTCCCGAATAATATAGACAAGCTGTCCGCACTCCCTTTCCCTGCTCTGTCTGGAAAGCGTCAGATTACAGATCAGCAGCATCTTTCCTTCCCACTCAAGGGCAAGATAATTATGAAACTGGCTGTCGAACACCATACATTCATACTCAATTGAATTCATCTCCAGCCGCTGCCTGGATGTCTTCGCGCAGACACAGAAAAAACGATCTTTCTGTTTCCATCCGTTCATCTGCATTACATTCAAAAGCTTTTCCCGCTGAAACATCTGCGGTGATCTGAAAAAGTCCAGTACAAATTGTTTAAACAACTCTCTGTTTCCTGACCGGTGAAACACATTCTTCATCGCCAGTGTTTTCACAGCCTCGCCCAATACCTGCAAAAGAACCAGATGTCCTTCGGTGGGAATACCATTTACGCCGTATACGACTATCCTTCCCCAATACTCCATATCCTCATCAAAAATATTGCAATAGATATCTATTTCATCATCATCCATCCAATACTGAGGCGTCGTAAAATTTTTTGCCTGCAAATAATCCCTGCGGAAAAAAAGCTCCTTTGTCTCGGATTCATTCAGATAATTTGTCTCCGGTTCCGTAATGCTGTGCTGAAAACACATCCCCGGCGCCTGCGCGGACCCCACCACCTCATAATCCCATTTATGAACCATAATCGGATTTTGAAACACAGGAAGGCTGATTCTGCATAAATCTGAAATCGTTCCGACTTTCGTAAGTGAAAAAGACAGTTCCCGTTCCCACCGGTTATAAAATTCCACAATATCTTCTAATTTTTCCAGTGCCTGATCCAGCGTAACATTCTTTTTCAAAAACAGGTAATCCCATTTGTCTTCGTATGATCCCGGTTCCTGGGCAAACAGACAGACAACCGTTATATGTTCCCGGTTTCTATTTTTATGAAAAGTATCCAGCAAAAACGGATCGCGCACAATATACAGTAAACTTTCATCAATGGAAATCCCATCTTCATATATCGTATATCCTTCTATATTTCGTTCTGTCGACATTTCCGTCAGCCTGCAGCTTTCCAGGATATCCGATGCATTCAGCGCATTTACAAAAATTCTCGCATTCAGTTTCATATCCGCAATCCTCTCCATTCTCTTATTATAAAGTACATCATATAAAAATACTATTTTTGCTCATTGTCCAGATTGCATTTTTATTTTGGTTTTTTTCATCAAAAAAGACAAAATACTTTTACAGGCATTAACAACATATAAATCCACGCGCAAAATATCTCTAAAACAGATGCAGGCAACAGGATGAAATCCGCGCCATATTTTCGTACAATAGAAACAGCACAATCCGGATTGAAACACCACTAAAATAATCGCCAGACACTATGGGGGGAGTATTACCATGAACACAAAAATGAATAAACGGCAGACTTTATGTTTTTTGATTTCCCTGTTCCTTACAAATATAGCGGTTATGGCCGATATGGTTATTATTCCTGCTGCAAACGGATTATATGAAACCTTTGAAAATCCTGCTGCTATTAACTTTATCCTTTCAGGGCCATCCTTTATCATGCTTTTTTCGGCTATGCTGTGCGGCAAGGTTATGGAATACCTGAGCAAAAAAATCATTCTGATCGGCGCCATGATTCTGTTTGCCGTCAGCGCAATTTTCGGCGGTATGATTGAAAGTGTCTCCTATCTTCTGACGATGCGCGTACTGGTCGGTATTTCCATGGGCTTTGTCAATGCGGCGGCCATGGCCCTGATCGCGGAAATTTATGTGGATGAAGGAAAACGCGGCAGTATTATGGGAATCTTCAATGCAGCCATGGCCGGAACCGGAGCGATTATGAGTCTGGTGGCAGGCATCTTCGCCACAGAATCCTGGCAGGCTGTTTTCAGGGTATACTGGGTTGCGGTACCCGTTATTGTCATGATGATTTTGTTTATTCCAAAAACGGCGCCCGAAAGACAATCCTCTTCTGAAAACGCAGGCGAAGAAAACACGGACAAATCCTACCTAATCCATCAGATCATGTTAATGGTTTCCTGCTTCGCATACAATCTGATCTATGCCATAATTTACTATCAGGTTGCCGTTCTCGTTGCGGAACAGGGCTATGGAAATGAAAGCGTGGCCGGACTTTTATCCACACTGGGAACGGTGGGAAGCTGTATTCTCTGTATTTTATTCGGAACGATTTATGGCAAGTTAAAACGGGCCACGATTATTTTCGGATATGCAGGTCTTTGTCTCTCATATCTGATGCTGTACATGGCCGCCGGTCCGGTAATGGCAGGAATCGCATGTATGCTGTGCGGCGCATCCTACGGCTATGGATTTTCCTACTTTTTTATGCGGTGTACCGTTGTCGTTCCGGAAAAGAAGATTTCATCTTCCATCTCCCTGACCACAGCCATCGGCGGTTTCGGCATGTTTCTTTCCACCTATGCCTGCACCGCAATTCAGAATCTTTTAAACATTACAGGAATCGCCCGGATTCTGCCTCTGGCTATTACGGCTGCCGGTATCGGCGCCGTGTTATCTGTGATCTGCACAGTTATGGACCGGAAGCATCCCAGCGACCTGTACACAGAACAACAATAAATTTTCATTCAGGAGGATCTTTACTATGCTTACTAAAAGACAGAATTTGCTGGAAACCATCCGCGGCGGACATCCTGATCGGTTTGTCAATCAGTATGAACCCTTTCATTTGGTTCTGGGAAATCCTTTTACGGATCTGCACAACGGCCCGATTCTTGAAGAAGGAACCCTTTGTGCGAAAAACGCCTGGGGCATCACTTTTTCCTGGCCCGAAGGAATGCCCGGAGAATTTCCCCTTCATGATGAGGAACACCTCGCCATCAGGGATATCACAAACTGGAAGGAATCCCTGACCGTTCCGGAAGTCGTGTATCCCGCATCCGAGTGGGAACCGTATATCAAAGAAGCTGAATCTGTTGACCGCAGCGAACAGTTTGTCACTGCCTGCGTCTTTCCCGGTATATTTGAACAGTGCCACCATCTGATGGATATTCCTCAGACTATGATTAATTTTTATGAGGAACCGGAAGCCATGCATGAACTGATCGACTGCCTTACCGACTGGGAACTGCGTTACGCGGAAGAAATCTGCCGCTATTTAAAGCCCGACGCGCTGTTTCATCATGATGACTGGGGCTCACAGCAGTCTACCTTTATTTCGCCGGAAATGTTTAAAGAATTTTTCTTTCCCTCATATAAGAAAATTTATGATCGTTACAGAGAGCTGGGCGTGGAACTGATTATTCACCATTCAGACTCTTACGCGGCAACGCTGGTTCCCATGATGATCGATATGGGAATCGATATCTGGCAGGGAGCCATGAGCAGCAATGACATCCCCCGGCTCATTCAACAGTACGGCGGAAAAATCTCCTTTATGTGCGGCATCGACAGTGCATGGATTGATTATCCGGGATGGACCAGAGAAAAGGTTCATGATGTGGTCCGGAATGTATGCCAGGAGTATGAGAAACATTATTTTATCCCCTGCGCAACCCAGGGTCTGAATCTCAGTACATTTCCGGGGGTATATGAAGCGACGTCGGAAGAAATCGAAGCTTATAACCGGACCAACTGATCGTTTTAACTGTAATTTATAAACGGATTTCTAAATTTAAGCGAAGAGACGAAAAACTGACCGGCAATCGGTGTTTCGTCTCTTTTTTATCCGATATTTTTTCAGCTTTCATCCGATCCATAAAAAGATTGACAGTGCCTTTTTTAACCGTATAATAGAAATAAAAAAGGAGTCTCCATGAATCGAAGATTACTTTCTTTCTTCCTGATAGGTGTCATTCTTTTTACCTTTACCGGCTGTGACACTAAAAAGAGTGATGATACCTTTATCACCAGAACCTCTTATATGCTGAACACCATCGTCACAATCAATATTTACGATTCCACCGATGAATCCTTATTAGACGGCTGCCTTGATCTCTGCCGGAAATATGAAGAACTGTTCAGCAGAACCATAGATACTTCTGAGATTGCCCGGTTAAACCGGGGAGAAATCACGGAGGTATCCGAAGATACGGCGGAGCTGATTGAAAAAGGGCTTTTCTACGGAGAACTGACAGATGGGGCTTTTGATATCTCTGTTCATCCGGTTTCTTCTCTCTGGGATTTTTCTTCGGGCAGTGAAAATCCGTCACTGCCGGATCCGGCACTGTTGGAAACCGCGCTGAAAAAAGTAGATTATCAAAAGATAGGACTTCAAAATCAAACCGTTTCATTTGCGGTAGAGGGAATGGGCATCGAGCTGGGGGCCATCGCCAAAGGATATATTGCGGACAGAATCAAAGAATATCTCACGGAGCATGGCGTTAAAAGCGCCACGATTAATCTGGGCGGAAATATGCTCTGTGTGGGAACAAAGCCCTCCGGCGCCCTGTTCCGCATCGGCATCCAGAAGCCTTTTGCGGACCACAGCCAGGTGGTGGGAATTGTCGATATCGACGACCTGTCCGTAGTTTCTTCCGGCATTTATGAACGGTATATTACCGTGGACGGAAAACAGTATCATCATATTTTAAACCCGTCCACCGGCTACCCTTATGACAACGGCCTGGTTTCCGTCACCATCATCTCCCCGGAGTCCGCGGACGGGGACGCTTTGTCCACCTCCTGTTTCTGCCTGGGACTGGAGGACGGAATGAAACTGGTGGAATCGCAGCCGGACTGCTACGGGATTTTTATTATGTCGGACGGAACGATTCACTATTCCGAAGGGCTGGAAGAACAGTTTCAAATCGAGACGGATCTGCCTGTATACGCCTCCCGCACCGTGTCCACTCTGCTCCCCATTCCTGTCAGCAGGGCATCCGCCACGGTCAGGGCAGCCATGGCTTCCACCACCACCACCGCTCTGGGAACAATCACCGGATCGTGACGTCCTTTGATGCTTATGGAAATCTCCTCCCCGTCTCTGTTCACCGTCTCCTGAACCGCCGAAATGCTGGGGGTCGGTTTAATGGCCGCGCGGAAAATGATATCGCTGCCGTCGCTGATTCCGCCCAGAATCCCCCCCGCATGGTTGGTCTTTTTGCCGCTTTTACAAAAACAATCATTGTTTTCCGATCCTCTGGCTCTCGCCGCCGCAAATCCGTCCCCCACCTCAAAGCCTTTCACAGCTCCGATGGAAAACACGGCGGCCGCCAGCTTTGCGTCCAGCTTATCAAATACCGGATCTCCCAGCCCTGCCGGTACATGCCTGATCACACACTCGATAATGCCTCCTGCGGAATCCTGCTCTCTGATGCATTGTTCCAACAGTTCTGCCGCTCTCGCCGCGGCATCCATATCCGGCATATATACGGCATTCTCCAGAATCGCTTCTCTGGAGAATTTTCCGGGGTCGGCCCGGATTCCTCCGATCTCCTTCGTATAAGCAAACAGATCAATCCCCACAGCCTTTAAAAGCCCCATGGCCACGGCTCCCCCGGCCACCCGGCCAATGGTTTCCCGGCCCGAAGACCGTCCGCCGCCTCTGTAATCCCGGAATCCGTATTTCTGATCAAAGGTATAATCGGCATGGCCCGGTCTGTAATAAGAGGCGATTTCCGCATAATCCCCGGAACGCTGATTCGTATTTTTTACCATAATCGCAATCGGTGTCCCGGTTGTCTTTCCGTCAAACACGCCGGATAAAATCTCTGCCTGATCCGACTCCTTTCGCTGGGTTGTAAATTTGCTCTGGCCCGGTTTTCTCCGGTCCAGCCACTGCTGAATATCTGTCTCCGACAAAGGTATCCCTGCCGGACATCCGTCCACCGTCACCCCCACACCTTTTCCATGAGACTCTCCCCATGTAGAGATCTGAAAGATTGTTCCGAACACAGAACCTGACATAATAAAAACCTCCGTAAATCTAATATTTTTTCTTCATCGGATCAATTGCCCTGACAGCCACAAAGATAAAAATCACTGACAGCACAAACTGAATTCCTATGCTAAGCATGACCCAGTTTTCCAGAATAAAATTTTTTTCGTAAATGCCGGCACTGAAGAGAAACTCATAAAACTCTCTGCCGCTTCCTGTCTGCCCATTCATAAAATAATAAAAAGAAACGGCAGGATTGACCAGGAGAAAATAGATGGATTTCCCTGCCGACGGATAGAATGTCAAATTGTTCATTTCCACAAATCTTGTATAAGAAATTCTGTAAAACAGATAGGTCGCCGCCCCCGTTCCTGCCGTCAAAAGCAGCAGCACGATATAAGATACCGCCGTGGAAGTCGCCGTTTTCTTAAACAGTGACGAAAGCATAATTCCAAGGCTCCCTGTAAACAGTGCCGTAATTACATAATAAGAAAATAAAAATATCATGTCAAACTCACTGATTCCGCCGTAAATAAACACCAGCGACAGGACGGGAAACCCTGACAGGATCACAATCAGCACGGTTCGGAAGGATGCCCCCAGCTTTCCCACAATAATATCCCAGCAATTCATCTTCGTGCTCATCAGAAGATCCAGCGTCTGCCTCTCCCGCTCTCCGGACACGGCGCCGGAAGTCAGCGCCGGAACAATCAGCAGGATCAAAGCAAACTCAAAAAATGCGATCATCCGGTAAAGCTGAATAAAAGACTGATAAGGAATCTCTCCGGTATAATCGGTTTCATGCTTAATGGTATAAAGCATAATCAATGCGGCAATCGTAAGAATCAGATTCATTCCAAAGACAATCACGGACATTCTTGCACTTCTTGATGATGTCATCTTTTCCATCTTAAAAACTGGGTTCCATCTCGATCTCATTGCTGACCACAACCTTTTCTTTCTTTCCTTCCGTTATTTTCATAAACAGATTTTCCAGACTTCCCGGCTTTCTTATAAATTCGTAGACCGCCACATCATTGATAACAAGTTTTTTCAGCAGCTCTGCTTCTTCTTCGTGACTGCCTGAAAAGCTCACCATAATTTTATGATAATCAAAAGTAACCGTCTGTACTCTGGAATGTTCCTTTAAGATTCTCGCCGCTTTTTCCATTCCGTCATAAACGGTAATTTCCAGCGGATTGTTCTGATTGACCTGATCCAGAATATCAATCAAGCTTCCCCGGAGAATCATCTTCCCATTGTCAATAATCCCGATATCCGTACACATCTCCGAAAGCTCGGCAAGAATATGAGAACTGATGATAATGGTTTTCCCGTCCCGATTCAGATATTTAAGCACTTCTTTCAGATGATAGCGGCTCTGAGGATCCAGTCCTGACGCCGGCTCATCCAGAATTAACAATCTGGGATCATGGATCAGCGCTCTGGCCAGACTCAGCCGCTGCTTCATTCCACGGGACAGCTCATCCACAAAACTGTTGGCTTTCTGACTTAATCCCACCATCTCCAGAAGTTCATAATACCGTTCTCTGGCTTCCGGCCCTTCGATTCGGTATGCGGAAGCATAAAACTCCATATACTCGAACACCTTCATGTTATCATAGACCCCTGAAAAATCCGGCATATACCCGATATTTTCTCTGATATAGGCCCTTTCCTTTAAAATATTCCGTCCGTCTAAAGTCACAGTTCCTTCATCCGCTCTTAAAAGTCCTGTCAGAATTTTGATCGTGGTGGTTTTTCCGGCCCCGTTAGGACCCACGAAACCAAATAATTCTCCTCTGTCCACATGAAGATCAAACTGATCCAGCGCCGTAAAATTTTTATATCGTTTTGTCAGTCCTTTTACATCCAGCATCCTATTCTCTCCCTGTCACAGTCAGATAGGGAATGCCTATGCTGTATACATTATCGCCATAAGCATTATCCACATATTTCACCTGAATCTGATTGGAATCATTCAGATATGGTTCCAGCGTCTCCCTGTCAAACCGGCCGGGCAGACTGACTTCCTCATATCTGCCTGTCTGCCAGTTCATAAAATAAGCGGTTCCTGAAAAGCTTTTACGGAATGCGATTCCCTCCGCTTCACAGTTATTTTCATAAAATGTGATATAATCCACTTCAAATTCCCTGCCCAGTTCATAATTCACCACACAGTATCCTGATTCCATCATAAAACTTTTGTACCGGTAATTTCCGGATATGACGGCAGGCCGTTTCAGTAAAACCGGATAATAAATCTGATCTCCTTTTGTAAAATCAACCTGACAGTTCTGGCTGATCAGAAGCGACCCGCTCAAATAAAATGTATTTTCTCCCAGAAAATCTCCGTCGTCCTCAGCGAAACCCGCAATTTTAAACCGATTCACCGGCTCGGTAAAACAGGTGGACAGATGATAAGAAGCTGCTTTTTCATGTTTTTTGTCAAACAGACTGCTGACCGTCTGAAAGTACTGAACGGAATAATTGGTAAAAAGTTCCCCGTTCAGTTCCACAGTTTCCCCTTCCTTGATGGAACCGATATAATAAAACTGACTGAAACCTGCTATAAACACATCTTCCAGATCTTTTCCGGTCCGATTGGTCACCTGCCCCGTTATGGAGTTATCAAAAATATGAAGACTGGCATCCAGACTTTTATCATCCGTATTGGCGCTGTTTCTTTTCAAATGAAACAGAGATACGTCAAAAGCCTTGTTATTTTTTATCTCAACTCCACTGTAATCTTTTCCGGTCTTTATTTTCAGATCATAATCAACAAGCTGATTCCTGCTGCCATCCATGCCTGTCAGGAAAAAATAATTGCTGTAAATACCATAGCTGTCATATCCATTCTGTACAGGAAAAATCTGATAGGACGGATCTACGGTCATCTCGTTCATTTTATTGTTCGGCGACCGAATTCCCAGATACGTATCTTCATAAATTTTATCCTGATTCAGATCGATAATCCTGCAGTAGTTTACAATCGACTGATACATCCTTGTCCGTGCGCCGGCCACAATAATCACCAGCGAAAACAGACAGGTGCAGCCCATCACAACATAACTGTAGTAAGCAGATTTTCTTTTTATCCGGAGAAAATAAAATACCAATGGACATACAGTAATCAGATATACAACCAGTAATCCCATATAGAAATAGAGGGAATCCGCAGATTCCTGGTTTGACACGCTTACCAGATCATTGATCTCCCAGTAATCAGAATCTGTTCGCATCATCATTTCATTCTGAATATTACTCATTCTCTCCTTATCAATGATTTCCAGAAAAATATCTTTCAGATCTTCCTCATCCTGATCGAAGAGATTCTGGCTGTAGTAACAGAGAACTCCGTTTCCCAGCGCCTCATATCCGTCTTTACTGCTCTCATTGTAGATACAGAGCCCTCCCTGATCCACCCACTGTTCCAGTGTTTTTTTCTTATTCCGGGTCAGAATCTTTTCCGCGGACGGATTTACGATAATAATATCCAATAGATCCAGATCCAGAATATGCTCAGGGAAATTATCTGTAGTAATATGAAATTCCTTTATACTGATATCAGAATTGTCATCGACGATTAAATTGTTCAGCCGGGACTCGTCATTTTCCAGCCGGTCAAGAATCCCGGTAAAAATTTCTCCATAGTCATCCTGGAGAATCATCGTCTCTTTGTGTGTAAAAATGCATTCGCCTTCTTTGTCGTAAACGCTGATCTGCAGATATTTCGTATCCCCATAGACCGGAATATAAAAGTTTATATCCTGCGCGCCGTGCTGTTTCAGCAAAATGTCATGCTCATAAATATACTGTTCCTGACTGTTTACAGGCACCCTTAGTTCCAGTATCCCTTCACTGAACTCTCCCAGTTTTTCCACAGTAATATGAACCGGAACATATCGTCCCGATTTCACCGCATGATAAAACCCAAAATCAACAGTAACGCCAATCTGGCTTTCTCCACCACCCACGGCATGGGCGGGAAGAAAGCAGACAAAAATCAATATCAGACTGGCAATGAAAGAAATCATCCTTTTACTCATAGAGGTATCCTCTCGATTTATTCCTTATCTATATCAAAATCATAGAGCAATTTTACAATAAATTCTGTTCCTTTTAAAGAACTTTCGGCATAAATTGTGCCGCCGTGCAGCTCCGTAATATCCTTTGCGATCGCCAGTCCCAGTCCGGTTCCGCCTGTCTCCTCGGATCTGGACTGCTCCACCCGGTAAAATTTATCGAAAATACAGGGAAGTTCTTCTTCCGGTATAATTTTTCCAAAGTTAATAATACGGACGGTCACATACTTTTCTTCTCCGGTTATGATAACCTGAACTTTTTTTCCGTCCTTTCCATACTTGATCGCGTTGGATATAATATTGTCAAACAATCTGGCCAGAAGATTTCCGTCTCCGTTGATTACAATTTTTTTCTCATTGGTCAGTATATCATATTCCAGATTATTTTCCTTAAAGCTGGGATAAGCTTCCTCCAGCAATTGCTCCAGCAGTTTTACGATGTCGATTTGTTCTACATTCATCGTAATCTTTCCATAATTTAATTTCGTCAGACCAAATAAATCTTCAATCAGCCTTTCCAGTCGTTTCGCTTTGGTCAGCACAATGGCCGTATATTGTTTTCGCTGTTCACAGGTCAGTGTCTCGCTGGTATGAAGCAGCTCCACGTATCCGATAATGGAAGTAAGAGGCGTTCTCAGATCATGGGCAATATTGGTAATCAGTTCATGCTTTGTCTTTTCCGACTTACTCTCCTTTTCAATCAAAGCCTTGATTTTTTCTCCCAGATGATTCACTTCCAGAGCAATCTCTGCCAATTCGTCGTCCCCTGTAATCTCTACATGGGTTTCCAAATCTCCCTCTGCCAACCTGCGGATTCCGTGATAGATGTTTGCTATAAAATGAATCTTCCAGTTTTCCAAAACAAAAAAACTGACTGAAAATATCACAATGCCGACAAATACCAGAAACATGGCTGCTATTAGATTCATATATCCGCTGCGGATGCCGGTATTGTTATAATGGCTGCGGATTTCCATAATTTTGCCGATCATAGAAAGATTCATAACGAGAAAAAATTCCGCCACGCCTGTAATGACGCCGCTGACAATGATATTTTTCAAAACCTGTTTTTTAAATCTGGTCTGAAAATTATTTTTCAATTTTGTATCCTACCCCCCAGACAGTGGAGATGATCTTATCCTTTCGCTGGTCTTCCTTCAGCTTGCTCCGCAGTCTTCTGATATGTACCATAACCGTATTGTTAGCCTCGTATACTTTTTCATTCCATACTTTTTCAAAAATCTCATCGGTACTGAATACCTTTCCGGGATTGGAAGCCAGCAGATAGAGGATATCGAACTCAATCGGCGTCAGCTTGACCTCATCTTTTCCGATCGTAACCATATGGTTTTCTTTGTCAATATGAATACCGCGGATGCTGATGCATCCGCTGTGATCCTTAAATTTCTGTCCGCCCGGATTCAGTTCATGGTACCGGCGAAGCTGCGATTTCACTCTGGCTCCCAGTTCCAGAGGGCTGAAGGGCTTTGTCACATAATCGTCCGCTCCCATTCCCAGACCCATGATTTTATCCAGGTCCGTGGACCGGGCGCTTAAAAATATAATCGGAATATTTCTTGTCTTTCTGATCTCCTTGCACATCTCCAAACCGTCCATCTCCGGCAGCATAATATCTAAAATAGCCAGATCAACAATGTCATTTTCTATATAGGAAAGGCCTGCTTTCGCATCCTCTGCTTTTAAAACCCGAAATCCGTCGCTGACCAGATAAATTTCCACCAGATCGGCGATTTCTTTTTCATCGTCTACAATCAAAACCGTATTCTGCATATCCGTTTTCCTGCTCCTTCAAGAACTGATATTTGTAACGTCTTTTCATATTTTATCATATATTCCCTACAATTTCATTAAATAATTCTTACAAATAAACAGACATAAAAACGACAATGTTCTTAATATGCAGATATGCAAAAACAGGAGTAAGTATTCACTCCTGTTCCTGCTTCAAAATCATTTATTTTATTCCAGCGCTTTCTTCAAAGCTTCTTCTTCTTCTTTGCTCAGCGTAATATCAGACGTTCCGTTAACAATCTCTTTTGCATACAGATAGCAGCCCTCTCTGCTGTGCATGGCGTTCATCATAATTCCGTTATCCTGCTGATCCAGAATGGCGAAAGCAAAACTGGACTGCCCTCCCATTCCTTTAAAAGCGTCGTATTTAACCAACCCCATTTTCTGACAAGTTTTCTGCAGCGTTTTATTAATTGCTTTGATAGCATCCTTATTGCTGTGATCTTCCAGATTCAGATTTTTGATTTCTTCGATCTGCTCTAATATTCTGTCTTCCAGTGATTCCGCATTTTTTCCTCTCATAAAAGCGTCATATTTCTGATACAGTTTTTTTGTCCGTCCAATACAGACGATCACCGCAATCAGCAAAATCAATGACAAAACTCCCAGACCGATAATCAGATAGGCCGGATCAAAAAGTAAATTGTTCAGTATACTGTTTTCCATCGTTTTCTCCTTTAATGTATATGTTCAAACAGCTCCATCAGCCGTTCCAGTTCATCCAGGGAGTAATATTCTATTTCTATTTTTCCCTTATTGTTATTTTTATTTTTGATGTTCACTTTCGTACCCATAATTGTCTTCAGTTTATTCTCTGCATTTTCATAGATAAGCTGATATTGTTCTTTATGTAAATCTGCCTGATCCGCTTCCTCCTCTTTCGGCGGTGCATTGATCTTTTTAACCAGCCGTTCCACTTCCCGCACACTAAGTCCTTCATCATAAACTTTCATGGCAGTCTCATACTGAAGATCTCTATTTTCAATTCCTAACAATGCCCGGGCATGACCGCTGGTAAGCAACGATTCCGAAATCATATTCTGAACCCGTTCGTCTAATTTCAGCAAACGCATTGCATTGGTTATAAAAGTTCTGCTCTTGGATACTTTGGAAGCGATATCCTCCTGTTTTAAATGAAATTCCTGAATTAAAAGCTGATAAGCGGCTGCCTCTTCTATCGGATTTAGATTTTCTCTCTGAATATTTTCAATTAGAGAGATTTCCATAATTTCTTCATCGGTATAATTTTTTATCACAACAGGAATTTCTTTCAACCCTGCCATTTTTGCGGCTCGCCATCTTCGTTCCCCCGCAATAATCTCATAATAATGTTCTTTTTTTCTTACGATTAAAGGCTGAATAATCCCGTATTGCTTCACCGATTCGGCCAGTTCTTCCATGGCATTCTCATCAAAATTTTTACGGGGCTGTTTTCTGTTCGGCTCCACCTGGGATATCTTCAAATATATTTCCGGCTGATCTGCCTTTTCGATTTCTTCAGGAATTTCGATCAAAGATTCAAGTCCTTTACCCAATCCCAATCCTTTTTTTCCTTTTACCATAGTTTCCTCTTTCTAAAAATCAATCTTTCCGGCAACAATAAACATATTTTCCTGTTCCTTACCAGGTTTCCGTTCCTCTCTCAATCACTTCTTTTGCCAGAAGCTGATAGGCTTCCGCTCCGGCCGATCTTGCATCATACATTTGAATGGGAAGTCCATGACTGGGCGCTTCTGCCAGACGAACATTTCTGGGAATGATAGTTTTATAGATATTCTGATGAAGATTATTTTTTACATTTTCTACGACTTGCAAAGATAAGTTTGTTCGTGCATCATACATTGTGAACACTACTCCTTCCATCTCTAAATCCGGATTCAGCCGTTTCTTTACCAGATTAATCGTATAGATCAACTGGCTCAATCCTTCCAGCGCATAATATTCACATTGAATCGGAACCAAAATCGTGTCGGCTGTCGTCATGGAATTAATCGTCAGCATACTCAGAGACGGAGGACAGTCTATAATGATAAAATCATACTCCTCCTTCACCTGACTGATCTGCCGTTTCAGCATATACTCTTTTCGGTCAATTCCGATCAGTTCAATTTCAGCACCTGACAACTGCACATTCGATGGTAAAAGATCCAGATTTTCAAAAACATTTTTAATAATACAGTTTTCGATTCCAACATGATCGATTAACAAATCATATACCGTATATGTAAGATCATTTTTTTCAACACCCAATCCACTGGTGGTATTCCCCTGGGGATCCATATCAATTGCCAGTACTTTTTGATTCATAAACGCAAGACTTGCAGACAGATTAATTGCCGTGGTTGTTTTCCCCACACCGCCTTTCTGATTTGCGATTGCAATCGTCCTTCCCATCGATTCCTCCTATTACTCCACATTTCGTTTCTTTGTATAACTGCGCAAACAAATTTGAGCCGTTTCTTTTGTTCATGTATCAATCATACCATAAAAATGTTTCACGTGAAACATTTTTCAAAAAATTTTAAGAAAAAAGCACATGCATTTTCGCAAAACATCATTTTTACTTGATTTCTAAAATGTTTCACGTGAAACATTTTAAAACTGACCGACTGATTCCATTTTCCAACATACCTATTGACGCAGATTTAATAATGGCATAAAATAAGATTATATTTTAATCCAAATGAAAGCGGAGGTCAATATGAAAAAGAAAAATCCTGTTAAAAATTTTATTTTATACTCCGGTCTTACCGCTGCCGCCATGGCTGGGATCAATCAATATATTTTCTCATCGGCCGTTTCCAAAAACGCTCTCTCTACTGACCGTGATTTCTATTTTAATTGGAAGCTTGGGAAAGTTTTTTATACGAAAGAAGGGAGCGGGAGTCCGCTGCTGCTGATCCATGAACTGGACACCATGTCCTGCGATATCGAATGGAAAAAAATCAAAAAGAGACTGATTAAAAATCATACCGTATACACCATAGATTTACTGGGATGCGGCCGTTCCGAAAAGCCGAATTTTACTTACACCAACTTTTTATATGTACAGCTTATCACCGATTTTATCAAACAAATCATCGGAGATCCCTGCGATGTCGTATCCAGCGGCAGCGCCTCTTCTCTCCTGCTTATGTCCGCTATGTACCGGTGTCAATTATTCAATAAAGTAATTTTCATTAACCCGGAAGAACTGTCCGAAACCTATCAGATTCCGGAAAAACAGGAAAAATTTCTGCGAAACCTGATACAGCTTCCTATTCTGGGAACTTTGCTTTATAATATGATGCATTCCCGGTTTATGATCGGAAGAAAACTGAAATACGACGGATTTTATCAGCCTGCCCATGTACAGGATTTTGATATCCAGGCATTTCATGAGGCTTCCCATCTCGGAAACTACAGAGTCAAATATTTATACGGCAGCCTGAAGGCCAACTACGTACAGATTCCTGTGGTCAATGCCCTTCAGAAACTGTCATGCCCGATCTGTATTCTCGGAGGTACGGGAGAAGCAAGAATTGAACAGACGATCAGAGATTATAAAAAAATAAATGCTTCCATAAAATCACAGTTGATTGCTGACACAACCCATTATCCTCATATGGAAAATCCGGAAAAAACTGCTGCTTTCATAGAAGCATTTCTTTAAAAAGTATTTAAGAAGTATTTATGCAATCAAACAATCTTTACCTGCCCAACGGCATCTTCCCCGGAGTTCCTGCTTTCCGGGGATATTTTTTTGCGGTTTCCTTTACTTTTTCAATGACAATCATCGACCTCTGATAAGTTTCCTCTTCCGCAACCGAATAAGAAAAACGTTTCACCTCTGTCACACGACCGCCTAATATCCCAATCGCTTTTTTACTGCGGTTAAACTCTTCTTCCACATCCCCGCCCTTATAAGAAATAAACTTTCCGCCGGTTTTCACAAAAGGAAGCGAATACTCAGCAAGGACAGCCAAATCTGCCACAGCTCTGGAAACCGCATAATCAAACTGTTCCCGGTATTCCGGATTCCGGCCCAGATCCTCCGCGCGGCTGTGAACTGCACGAATTCCTGTCAGTCCCAGTTCTCCGATCACTTCATTTAAAAATCCTACCCGTTTGTTCAGAGAATCCATCAGCGTAATTTTCAGTTCCGGATAACAGATTTTCAGCGGAATACCAGGAAAGCCAGCGCCGGTTCCGATATCTATCACCGAAGCATCTGAAAAAATATCCATCGCCGTTTTTCCATAAACACTGTCCAGAAAGTGCTTATAAACAACCTGTGTAAATTCTGTGATTCCGGTCAGATTCATCACTTTATTCTTCTGAATCAATAATTCATAAAACCGAATCAACAATTCTGCTTTTTTATCGCTGATCTGAATGTTTTCCCTTTGAAATGCCTCTGTTAAAAAGGACTTATCCACAATTTTTAAGTTTTTTCCCAGGTTATCCACAATTTTATCCCCAATTTGTTCATAATCCTGCAAAACAAGATTCTCAGTTATTGTTTTAAGTATACCAGCAGCACAGAAATATCTGCCGGAGAAACACCGGAAATTCTGCCGGCCTGTCCGATAGACATGGGTTTATACAGATTCAGCTTCTGAACCGCTTCTTTCCTCAGTCCGCTGACTTTTGAATAGTCAAAGGAAGGGTCCAGCCGTTTTTCTTCCAGCTTTTTAAACTGCATCACCTGCTGCCGCTGCCGTCTGATATATCCTTCATATTTCAGATTGATATTCACCTGTTCCCGCACATCTTCCGGAAGCTTCGGCCTTCCCGGATCCAGACAGCATACCAGCTCATAATCCAGCTCAGGCCGTTTAATCAGTTCCGCCAGAGACGCACCGTTTTTTAATTCCGTACTCTGATGATCTCTTAAAAACTGCTGCACCTGTTCATTGCCGCCGATTTTTGTATTTTCCAGTCTCTTTATTTCCTTCTCGATTTCCTTAATTTTCCATCTCACATAACCGATCCGTTCTTCACTGACCAGTCCTGCCTGATATCCAATTTCTGACAACCGCAGATCCGCATTGTCCTGACGCAGCAGCAGTCTGTATTCTGATCTGGAAGTCATCATCCGGTAAGGCTCATGATTTTCTTTTGTCACCAGATCGTCAATCAAAACACCGATATAAGCCTGCGAACGGTCTAAAATCAGCGGTTCTTTCTTCTTAATATAGAGAGCCGCGTTAATCCCGGCAATCAGTCCCTGGGCCGCCGCCTCCTCGTATCCGGAACTTCCGTTAAACTGTCCGCCGCTGAAAAGCCCCCGGATTTTCTTAAACTCCAGCGTCGGATTTAACTGTCTCGGATTAATACAGTCATACTCAATGGCATAAGCATTTCTGACAATTTTTACATGTTCCAGTCCCGGCAGTGTTCTGTACATGGCATACTGAACATCCTCCGGCAGAGAACTGGACATGCCGGCCAGATACATCTCATTGGTATAAAGCCCTTCCGGTTCCACAAAAATCTGATGCCGGTCCTTATCCGCAAATTTTACCACTTTATCTTCAATAGAAGGACAATATCTGGGACCTGTCCCTTCGATAGCACCGGAAAATAAAGGCGAACGATCCAGATTCTCCCGGATAATCTGATGGGTTTCCTCATTCGTATACGTAAGCCAGCAGGAAACCTGTTCCTTCTGCACCGAATCCGGGTCCGTGGAAAAAGAAAAAGGCACTACTCTCTCATCGCCGAACTGCTCCGCCATTTTTGAAAAATCTATGCTTCTTCTGTCCACTCTGGCCGGCGTTCCCGTCTTAAACCGGAACATTTCAATTCCAAGCGCTTTCAAACAATCCGTCAGATGATTTGCGGCCTGCAGACCGTTCGGACCCGTGGCGTTGCTGACTTCGCCGTATATACATCTTGCTTTCAGATACGTTCCGGTACACAGTACCGCCGCCTGGCACCGATACAGAGCGCCGGAATATGTTTTTACACCCCGTAAAACGCCATCCTCCACCACCAGCTCCGAAACCTCCGCCTGACGAATCGTCAGGTGATCCGTGTTTTCCAGCACAAACCGCATCTGTCTCGTATACTCCTGTTTGTCCGCCTGGGCCCGCAGCGAATGTACCGCCGGACCCTTCGACCGATTCAGCATTTTCGACTGAATAAAGGTTTTATCAATATTTTTCCCCATCTCGCCGCCCAAAGCGTCGATCTCTCTTACCAGATGCCCCTTAGAGCTGCCGCCGATATTGGGATTACAGGGCATCAGCGCAATACTGTCGACGCTCACCGTAAACATAATCGTTTCCATACCCATTCTGGCTGCGGCCAGCGCCGCTTCACAGCCCGCATGTCCGGCTCCCACCACCGCCACGTCATAGACCTCCTCAAGCCTTTTTGCAGGTGCGAAAACCGGCGCTTCTTTTTGATTCACCATATTCTCAGACAATTTATTCTGACACTCCATTCTACTATCCCTTATACCAAAACTTCATGAATCCCTTACTGATCTTCACGGCTCTGCGCTGACAGAAAAATATCCCTGTTCAACGCTTCCTTATTTTCCCATACAGAAATGACTGAATATCTCCTCCACCAGATCATCTTCCACCGCTTCTCCCACAATCAGTCCCAGCTTTTCATAAGCATTCATCAGATCAATGGAAAAGAAATCCTCCGGCATCCCGTCCTCCACACTCTGTTTGACCAGTTTCAGACTTTCAAGGGCCTCCCCCATCGCCTGCTTATGCCGCAGGTTGGTCAGACACCATTCGTCATTAAAAGACAGTTCCTGATTCATAAACATATCCTTTATGGCATCTTTCAGCTCCGAAAGCCCAAAACCCTCTTTGGCGGAAAAGGAAATCACCCGTTTATCTGTCAGTTTACACAGCAGTCTGCTGTCCAGTACCCCTTCCAGATCTGACTTATTCATCAGAACGATTCCCCGGCGCTCCTTTATCATTTCGATAATCTGCCTGTCACTGTCATCCAGATTCACGGAAGAATCCACCACATACAAAATCAAATCCGCATCCTCCGCCTGTCCCACGGCCTTCGTGACCCCGATTTTTTCCACCACATCTTCCGTCTCCCTGATTCCGGCCGTATCAATCAGCTTCAGCCCGATTCCATCCAGAAGAATCTGTTCTTCAAGGGTATCTCTGGTCGTTCCGGCAATCTCTGTCACAATTGCCCGTTCTTCGCCCAGCAGCAGATTCAGCAAAGAAGATTTTCCTGCATTGGGCTTTCCGAGAATCACTGTCTTGATTCCTTCTGAAAGCATTCTTCCATTTTCCGCATTGGAAATAAGCAGATTCATATCCAAAAGCATAGAATCCAGTTTTCCTGCCAGCGCTTCTCCATATCCTTCCAGCGTAATATGTTCCGGATCATCCAGGGCAGATTCAATCGTTGCGATCTCATGCAGAATCTGTTCCCTTAACTGCCTGATCTTTTCCGAAAGCCTGCCAGACAGCTGTCCCACCGCACTTTTCATCGCGAAATCATTTTTTGAATTAATCAGGTCGATCACGGCTTCCGCCTGGGACAGATCAATACGCCCGTTCAGAAAAGCTCTTTTGGTAAATTCTCCGGCTTCTGCCGGTCTGGCACCGTTTTTCAGGACAAGCTCCAGAATCCGTTTCATTACCAGCACACCGCCATGACAGTTAATCTCCACCACATCTTCAGCCGTATAGCTGTGAGGCCCTTTCATTACGGAAACCAAAACCTCATCGATCATCTTTCCTTCTTCCAGGATATAACCGTAATGAATCGTATGCGTCTCAACCTGAGAAAGACTTAATTTCTTTTTCTTAAACCGAAATATCCTGTCGGCCACAGCGACGGCCTCTTCCCCGCTGATCCGCACAATCCCTATTCCGGAATGGCTCATAGCCGTACCGATCGCCGCAATCGTATCATGATACATAAATTGTTCCCCGCTTTTCTTTGTATACCTTTATGTGAAAAAGGAGCTGCTGCAAAAATTCAAGCATTGCGACAGCCCCTTATCTTCATATAACCCATGTGCAAATCAGGATTTATGATATCTCTCTCTTTTCAAAAATACAACCACATGTCTGTAAGGTTCTTCCCCTTCGCTTCTGGTCAGTACATACTTGTCATTCTGAAGAACGGCATGAATCACCCGTCTCTCATAAGGATTCATTGGCTCTAAGGAAACCGGCCGTTTCGTGCGCTTTACCTTATTGGCAATATTCTTTGCCAGCGTCTCCAGCGTTTCCTTTCTCCGCTCCCTGTAATTTTCCGTATCCAGCTTCACTCTGACATAATTTTCTCTCTTTTTATTCACGAGAAGACTGATCAGATACTGAAGAGAATCCAAAGTCTGTCCTCTTTTTCCGATCAGAATTCCCATATCGTCTCCGATCAGATTGATGTCCAGCATACTGTTCTTCTCATCAAATTTGCTTTCGATGTTTACTTCCATATTCATAATTCTGAATATATCATTTAAAAACGTTTCATACTCGGAGGAATCGAACGCTGAATCAACCGATCCTGTTTCCTTTTTATGCTCTGCCGGACCAGGCAAAGACTCCTCTTTCGGCTCCGTAACCGTCTCTTTCTCGCGGGCCTCCATGCCGGCTGTTTCCGCAGACTTCTCAGGCTTTGCTGTTTTCTCGATTTTTTCAGGATTTTCTATCTTTTCTTTCTTGACACTTTCTTTTACGGCAGATTTAACAGGCGCGATATCCTCTGCCGCAGCTTCTGCTTTTACTCTTGCTTTAATCACTGCGGGTCTGGAACCAAACAATCCTAATATTCCCGTACTTCCTTTTTCGATTACCTCATATTCAATATGATCGCTGGCTGTCTCCAGCTCAATGGAAGCCTTAATCACGGCATCCTCTATCGTCTTCGCGGAAAATTCTTTATACTCCATTCTGATAACCTCCACATTGCGCCATACCCTTATTCTTACTTTTTCATATTTTTCTTATTAAACTCTTCCACCATACGGGCTTTCGACGCAATACTTCCCTGTTTGATTCCATGCTCTTCATAATACTTCGTATTATCCTGCTTTTCGACAGGCTTCGACGGTTCTTTTTTCTTTCTCGTCTCTTCCTCGATCTGGGCGAGCGTCTTGTTATAATTCTTTTTCACACTGATATTCGCGTTGTCGCGGATCGGAGGCAGACCCTTCTTCTCCCGCTTTTTATTCTGCTTCTCAATGTTTTTCTTCATGATCTCGCTCATATCCAGCTTATTCATATAAGCATTGATACCGGCCTGCATCACAATTCTCACCACGCTGCTGGCCACCCAGTATAAACCTACGCCGGCAGGAAGGGTAATACAGATTACCACGGAAAAAATAGGCATGTAGATATTCATGCTTTTGCTGACGGCAGCCATCGGATTGTCTTTGTCATCCATAGCCGGCTGCGCACTGGACATCAGCTTTGTACTGTACCACTGACTTAATCCGGCCAGAATCGGAATCACCCATGCAATACTGGGCATAAATCCCGGCGCCTCCGCCAGATTAATGCCGCCCAAAAACAGATTCATATGAATAATCTTGTCAATAAAAGGCTGGGCCTGATCCGCTATGGCCGGAAAAGCATCCAGAAACTCATTCCAGTTCGCTCTGTCAAACTTGTACAGCAGATCCACGATTCTGTCCATAGACTCGGCGGTGGCTCCGGTGTAGTCAAACTTTTCCAGCTTAAAGGTTTCGGCAAAGGTTATCAGCTTATCCGTAAAACCATTCTGGGTAACAACCAGATCCACTACGCCCATAAAGGCGTTTTTCACCCCTGTCACATAACCCGGAATACTGTAGATTACCCGGTACAGCGCAAGAAGGATAGGCATCTGTATCAGCAGAGGAAGACAGCCCGCCGTAGGAGACACTCCATATTTCTCATAGACAGCCTGCTGTTCTACCTGCTGTTTCATCATGGAATCCTGATCTTTTTTTCCTTTATACTTCTGCGTAATCGCCTGAAGTTCCGGATTCATAATCGAAGTCATCTTCGAAAACTTCTGCTGATTAATTGTCAGAGGCAGCATCAGAAGATTCACTACAATTGTAAATAAAATAATACAAAGTCCTATATTCTCAATTCCGATACCGCTGCATACATTAAAAATAAAATCCATAATAACGCCCAATAACTTGGCTATCGGGCCTAATATGGAACCGTCATACTGTGTTAAAACAATCGTAGTCAATTGAACATCCTCCTTGATCCGGTAAAATAACAGAATGTCAGGTGCGCTTTTTCCTCTATATTATTTAAGGTACGGGATCATATCCTCCCTTTGCGAACGGATGGCAGCGCAATATCCTTTTCAGCGCCAGAAAACTCCCCTTCAGCAATCCATATTTCTCCAGCGCCTGGATCGCATACAGCGAACAGGTGGGCACATATCTGCAGGAAGGATATCTCTTCAGCGGAGAAATATATCTTCGATAAAGCTTAATAAAACCGATCATCAACTGTTTCATACATCCGTACCCGGAAAATGCTCCTTAACTGACTCCGTTTCCGCTTCTTCATGGGGCAGCCTGATATGATGCAGACCGGTCAGGTGTAAAACCGCGCTTTCAATCTCATCATAGCTTCTGCCCGCCGCACTCTTTCTGGCGATAATCACTAAATCATATCCCTGCTTAAACTGAACTTCATGTAAACGGCAGCTTTCCTTAATCAGACGCTTTACTCTGTGTCTGACCACGCTGTTTCCCACCTTTTTACTCACCGAAATGCCGATTCTCACACTGTCCGTTCCATTTTTCATCGCATACATAATCAAATATTTATTGGCATAGGATTTACCGGAATGATAGACGGCCACAAAATCACTGTTTTTCTTTAATCCAAACATACTTAATGAAAAAGGCCACAAACATGCGGCCTAAGCTGACAATCTTTTTCTTCCTTTTGCTCTTCTGGCCTGTAATACTTTTCTTCCGCCAGCACTGCTCATTCTTGCTCTGAATCCATGCACCTTTGCTCTGGATCTTTTCTTAGGCTGAAATGTCATCTTCATCCCACAACACCTCCTTATTCCATCTCATTCTTTTTTAGAAACAGCATTATAATTATATTAGAGTTGCATGGTCACGTCAAGTTGTTTTTCAAAAGAAAATAAGAAAAAAGCACGTAAAAATCACTTTTTCCACACTTTCAATTCTTTTATCAAACAATTTTCCCATCTTATACACATTTCAAAAGTTATCCACAATTTGTTGATAATTTGTTGATAACTTTCTTTTTCCCCACTTCAGTTCCTCCGTTTTTCCTGATTTTTTCCCGTTTTTTTCTGTGTACAACTGTTTTCCACCAAAAAAGCATAATGTGAATAACTTTCTATCCACAAAAGTTATCCACATTATCCACAATTTCTCATTTCACATAATCCCAAAAAGAATCGTTTCCCTTCTCCAAAGGATTCTCTCCTATTATTATGTATCTTTCAGACACAACTACGCATATCTGACTGAAATCTTTCCTGCCCTTTCACCATTTACTTCCATATAACTGAAATTTAGAATTGAATTTAAGACTTTTTTGTAGTACAATGAACTATATATGCGTAAAAACCTGTTAAACCCTGGCATTACAGGGCTTTTGGAGGAACGTCAGCCACACAATCATCCATCAAAGAAAAGGGAACTGCTTTTCTTTGTGCTACTTTGACTTGGAGCGAACACAATGCTGGAAACACTGAAAGAAAAATGGGAAGATATACTGGAATATATGAAAGAAGACCATGATATCACCAATGTCTCTTACGACACATGGCTGCGTCCTCTTGTTCCTTATTCTATAGAGGATGACAAAATCTATGTCTCCTACCCTGGCGAAAAGCACGGACTTGAATATATTCAGAAAAAATATACCGTATTTCTCCAATTTGCTATTGAACAGATCACAGGAGTACACGGAACTGTCATTTTTTTCCTGCCGGATGAGGAGCAGCCGGAAAAAAAGAAGCCGTCCATTGACAGTTCCGTCTACCGTGCTTCTAATTTAAATGCAAAATATACCTTCGACACCTTTGTAGTCGGCGCGAACAACCGTATGGCTCACGCCGCCGCCCTGGCCGTAGCGGAGTCTCCGGGCGAAATTTATAATCCGCTGTTTATCTATGGTGATGTCGGACTGGGAAAAACCCACCTGATGCACTCCATCGCCAACTTTATATTAAAAAACGATTCCTCTAAAAAGATTATGTATGTCACCTCGGAAGTATTCACAAACGAACTGATCGAGGCCATCCGTAAAAATACAAACACCCAGTTCCGGGAAAAATACAGAAACAACGATGTCCTGCTGATCGACGATATCCAGTTTATCGCAGGAAAAGAAAGTACCCAGGAAGAGTTTTTCCACACCTTCAACTCCATGAAGGACTCGAAAAAACAGATTATCATTTCCTCGGACCGGCCTCCAAAGGAAATTGAAACGCTGGAAGAACGGCTTCGTTCCCGGTTCGAGTGGGGACTGACCGCAGATATCCAGCCGCCGGATTACGAGACCAGAATCGCCATTCTGCGGAAAAAAGAAGAACTGGAAAACTTTTTCATTGATGAGGAAGTCATTAAATACATAGCGGAAAATATAAAATCCAACATCAGAGAGCTGGAAGGCGCTCTGACAAAATTGGCGGCTTTTTCCCGCCTCGACCGGAAGGAAATCAATCTGGATATCGCCGTAGAAGTGCTCAGAGACTATATCTCCCCGAATCAGATTCAGGAGGTTACGCCCGAACGGATCATCAAGATCACGGCAGAGCATTTCAACATTAACACATCAGATCTGTCTTCCTCCAAACGAAGCCGGGATATCGCTTACCCCAGGCAGATTATTATGTATCTCTGCCGTGATATGATTGACATTCCGTTGCAGCAGATCGGAAAATATCTGGGCAAGGACCATACCACCGTTATGCATGGTTATGAAAAGATTAAAAAAGATCTGGAAACGAATGAAAATCTTCGAAACACCTTAGACGTACTGAAAAAGAAAATCAGCACAAATCAGCCTTAGCGATTCGATACGCCGGCACGCCGCATAAAATCCTTCTACATGAAATTCATCCACAAAATCAGGTTCAATCCCTGTGGATAATATGTGTATGAATGTGAATAACATTTTCATTGTGGACAACCTTGCCGTTATCCCTAGCTTAAAGTCAGGTTGTCCACACAGTTATACGTTTGAAAAATACTGATTTTTACTGGCAAAACCGCACTTATACACCTATCCACAGCCCCGACTATTACTACTGCTGAAAAAATATAATCATTCCTTCACCGATCACCGAAAGGAGTTATACACAATCCATGAAAATCATATTTCCAAAACCTTCCCTGCTGAACGGAATCAATATCGTACTGAAAGCAGTTTCTTCAAAAACAACCATGCCGATCCTGGAATGTATTCTGATTAACGCTGAAGATACGAACATAAAGCTCACTGCAAACGACATGGAATTAGGGATTGAAACGACGATAGAAGGGAATATTTTAGAAAAGGGAAAAATTGCCATAAATGCCAAGCTGTTTTCCGAAATTATCAGAAAGCTTCCTGACAACGATATTACGATTGAGACAGATGAAAAGTTTCTTCTGACAATCTCCTGCGAAAAGTCAAAATTTCGTATTCCCGGACAGTCAGGAGAAGAGTTTTCCTACCTGCCTGACATAGAAAAAAACAGCTATGTCTGCCTGTCCCAGTTTGCGTTAAAAGAAGTAATAAGACAGACAATTTTTTCCATTTCCGCCAATGATGTCAATAAAATCATGACGGGAGAGCTGTTTGAAATCAATGAAAATACGATGCGGGTAGTGGCTTTGGACGGACACCGCATTTCTATCAGAAACGTAGTGTTAAAAGATGTATATCCCAATCAGAAGGTGATTGTACCCGGAAAAACACTGAGCGAAGTCAGCAAGATTCTCTCCGGTGATGTGGATCAGGATGTCTGCATCTTTTTTACGGGCAACCATATCTGTTTTGAATTTGACAATACGATTGTCGTTTCCCGTCTGATTGAGGGAGAATACTTCAGAGTCAATCAGATGCTGTCTGATAATTATGAGACAAAAGTAACGATTAACAAAAAAGAGCTGCTGAGCAGTCTGGAGCGCTCCGTCCTTCTGGTCCGGGAAAATGACAACAAACCCATCGTCTTAAATTTTGAGGACGAAAAAATCGAGATCAGCCTGAATTCTTCGATTGGTTCCATGCGGGAGGATATGCCGGTGCAGAAACAGGGAAAAGATCTGATGATCGGCTTTAACCCCAGATATGTGATCGACGCGCTGCGGGTAATCGACGATGAAGAAATTGACCTGTATATGACCAACGCCAAAGCGCCCTGTTTTATCAAAGATGAAAAGGGAAGCTATATCTACCTGATTTTGCCCGTAAACTTCCTTCCGGCGAATTATTCCTAAACGAAAAAAAGACCGCCGGTTTTATAAGAAACCCCGTATAAACGGGTACCCTTGTATTCCTTTGGAAAAACAGGTTTTGTGAATGGGAGACTGTATGGAAGAACTGACATTAAGAGAAGAATTTATTAAACTGGGCCAGGCCTTAAAAGCCTGCGGTCTGGTAGAATCCGGGGCGGAAGCAAAAGAAGTCATCCTGGACGGACTGGTTAGCGTAAACGGGGAAGTTCAGCTTCAAAGAGGAAAAAAACTGTATCCCGGAGATCTGGTTTCCTATCAGGGAAAAAGCATTCGGATAAAAGAACATGATTATTAAATCACTGGATCTGAGCTCCTACAGAAATTATGACAGAATGTGCCTTGGGCTGCACGAGGGCACGAATATCTTTTACGGGGACAATGCCCAGGGAAAAACAAATATCCTGGAAGCAATCTATGTATGCAGCACCACCAAATCCCATCGGGGAAGCAAGGACAAAGAGGTGATTCAGTTTGAAAAAGAAGAGTCTCATCTGAAGATGATTCTGAACCGCAGAGGACTGGATTACCGGATTGACATGCATTTAAAGAAAAATAAGCCAAAGGGCATCGCCATCAACGGCGTTCCGATCCGAAAGGCCAGCGAGCTTCTGGGAATCGCCCATGTAATTTTTTTCTCGCCGGAGGATCTTGGAATTATCAAAAACGGCCCGGCGGAGCGCCGTCATTTTATTGATATGGAGCTGTGTCAGCTAAATCCGATTTATACCAGTCAGTTGTCGGCTTACAATAAAGTGGTTCTTCAGAGAAACAAGCTGTTAAAAGATCTGTCATATAAGCCGGAAACCATGGATACCCTTCAGATCTGGGATCTTCAGATGGTGCGCTACGGGAAAAACATTATACAGGAGCGCCGCCGGTTTGCGGACCGGCTTAATGAGATTATCACGGAGGTTCATGACCGTTTGACAGAAGGGCGGGAACGTCTTCTGATTCGCTATGAACCGAATGTGACGGAGGAAGCCTTTGAATCGGCGCTTGCAGCAGGCCGGGAACGGGATATCAGGCAGAAGTCTACGCTGAACGGTCCTCACAGGGACGATATCTGTTTTCTTGTAAACGGAATGGATATCAGAAAGTTCGGGTCCCAGGGTCAGCAGAGAACGGCCGCATTGTCTTTGAAGCTTTCCGAAATCAGGCTGGTGGAGGAAGTGGCGAAGGATGAGCCGGTGCTTTTGCTGGACGATGTGCTTTCAGAATTAGACAGCAAACGGCAGAACCAACTGTTAAACAGTATCTCTCATATTCAGACACTGATTACCTGTACGGGACTGGATGATTTTGTAAACGACAGGTTTCAGATGGATAAAATCTTTCAGGTGGAGCACGGAACGGTGATCTGCAAAAATGAAATATGAAAAGAAAAGCCCAAATAATCAGACATGGAGGTATTTATGAGCGCAGATTACAATGCGGAGCAAATACAGATATTAGAAGGCCTTGAAGCGGTGCGGAAAAGACCGGGTATGTATATCGGCAGCACGTCGGCCAGAGGTCTGCACCATCTGGTATATGAGATTGTAGACAATTCGGTAGATGAGGCACTGGCAGGGTTTTGTACGGAAATCGAAGTGACCATCCATCCGGACCAGTCCGTGTCGGTAGTGGATAACGGCCGCGGAATGCCCGTGGATATTCATCCAAAAGCCGGCGTTCCGGCCGTGGAAGTCATTTTCACCCAGCTTCACGCCGGCGGCAAGTTCGGCGGCGGCGCCTATAAAGTATCCGGCGGCCTCCATGGCGTGGGCGCTTCCGTGGTGAACGCGCTGTCAGACTGGCTGGAAGTGGAGATCTTTACCGGAGGCAGTATCTATAAAGAGAGATTTGAGCGGGGAATGGTGGTTAATCCGCTGGAAAAAACAGGAAACTGCCCGGAAGACAGACACGGGTCGAAAGTTACCTTTAAAGCGGACGGCACCATATTTGAAGAAACCATATTTGATTATAATGTGTTAAAGCAGCGTCTGCGGGAGATGGCCTTTTTGACTAAAGGGCTGAAAATCACGCTGATTGATGAGCGGGAAGAAAAACAGGAAAAAACATTCCATTATGAGGGCGGGATCAAGGAATTCGTCCAGTATCTGAACCGGAGCACCACGCCTCTTTATAATGACATTATCTACTGCGAAGGGGAGAAGGACAAGATTGTCGTGGAAGTTGCCATGCAGCATAACGACTCCTACAATGAGAGTGTCTACAGCTTTGTCAACAACATTACAACCCCGGAGGGCGGCACCCATCTGGCCGGCTTTAAAAGTGCTCTGACAAAAACCTTCAATGACTATGCCAAAAAGAACAAGCTTTTGAAAGAAAGCGAAGGGGGCCTGGCCGGGGAAGATATCAGAGAAGGGCTGACCACGATTATCAGTGTTAAAATTGAGGAGCCTCAGTTTGAGGGACAGACAAAGCAGAAGCTGGGCAACAGCGACGCCAGAGGCGCCGTGGACAGCATTGTCAGCGAGCAGCTGACCTATTTTCTGGAGCAGAATCCCCAGGTGGCCAGAGCCATCTGCGACAAAGCCATTCTGGCACAGCGGGCCAGGGCCGCGGCGAGAAAGGCCAGGGACCTGACCAGAAGAAAGACGGCTCTGGACGGCATGGCTCTTCCCGGCAAACTGGCGGACTGTTCCGATAAAAACCCGGAAAACTGCGAAATCTATATTGTGGAGGGAAATTCCGCCGGCGGCTCGGCAAAATCCGCCAGATCGAGAGCTACCCAGGCCATTTTGCCTCTTCGCGGCAAGATTCTCAACGTAGAGAAGGCAAGACTGGACAGAATTTACGCGAATGCCGAGATCAAAGCCATGATTACCGCTTTCGGGACAGGCATTCATGAGGACTTTGATATCACAAAGCTGCGGTATCACAAGATTATTATTATGACCGATGCCGATGTGGACGGCGCCCATATCAGTACGTTATTGTTAACCTTTTTATACCGGTTTATGCCTGAACTGATTAAACAGGGATACGTATATCTGGCCCAGCCGCCTCTGTATAAGATTGAGAAAAATAAAAATGTCTGGTATGCCTACAACGACGAGGAACTGGACCGTATTCTGACGGAGATCGGCAGGGACAACAACAATAAGATTCAGCGGTATAAGGGTCTGGGAGAGATGGATGCTTCTCAGCTATGGGAAACCACGATGGATCCGGAGCGGCGGATTTTATTACGGGTGACGATGAACGAAGAAGAATCTACGGATATTGATCTGACTTTTACCACGCTGATGGGCGATAAGGTGGAGCCGAGACGGGAATTTATCGAGGCCAACGCTAAATTTGTGAAAAATTTAGATATTTAATATAAACTTAGGAGGATCAATGGATCAGACTATTTTCGATCAGGTTCATGAGGTGGACCTGAAAAAAACAATGGAGACGTCTTACATTGATTACGCCATGAGCGTAATTGCCGCCAGAGCGCTTCCCGATGTGCGGGACGGTTTAAAGCCGGTACAGAGAAGAATTCTCTATTCTATGATCGAGCTGAACAACGGGCCTGATAAGCCCCATCGTAAGTGCGCCCGTATCGTCGGCGATACCATGGGTAAATATCATCCTCACGGAGACAGCTCTATTTACGAAGCGCTGGTAAAGCTGGCCCAGGATTTTAACACCAGATACCCTCTGGTGGACGGACACGGCAATTTCGGTTCCGTGGACGGAGACGAGGCTGCCGCCATGCGTTATACCGAGGCCAGATTAAGCAAGATTTCCATGGAAATGCTGGCGGATATCAATAAAAACACGGTGGATTTTGTTCCCAACTTTGACGAGACGGAAAAGGAGCCTTCCGTGCTGCCTTCCAGATATCCCAATCTGCTGGTCAACGGCACCACCGGCATCGCCGTGGGCATGGCTACCAACATACCGCCTCATAATATGCGGGAAACCATTGAAGCGGTGGTAAAAATCATTGATAATTATGTAAATGAGGACAGAGAAACCGCTATCGAGGAGCTTTTGGAGCTTGTAAAAGGTCCTGATTTTCCTACAGGAGCCGAGATTCTCGGAAAGTATGGAATCGATCAGGCTTACAGAACCGGAAGAGGAAAAATAAGAGTCCGGGCCGTGACCGATATAGAGACGATGCCAAACGGCAAAAACAAGATTATTGTCACGGAACTGCCCTATATGGTAAACAAGGCAAGGCTGATCGAAAAGATCGCGGAACTTGTCAAGGAAAAAAAGGTGGACGGCATCACCGATCTCAGAGATGAGTCTGACCGTTCCGGAATGCGGATCTGTATTGAGCTGCGCCGGGACGTGAATCCGAATATTATTCTGAACCAGTTATATAAACATACCCAGCTGCAGGACACTTTCGGCGTGATTATGCTGGCTCTTGTAAACAACGAGCCAAAAGTGCTGAATCTGTCCCAGATGCTTCACTATTATCTGGACCACCAGAAGGAAGTCGTAACCAGGCGGACAAAATATGAGTTAAATAAGGCGGAAGAACGGGCTCATATTCTGGAAGGTCTGCTGATTGCCCTGGATCATATTGACGAGGTAATCAATATCGTAAGAAGTTCCCGTACCACCGCCGAGGCGAAAGAACGGTTAATGGAGCGATTCTCATTAAGCGATGTTCAGGCGCAGGCCATCGTCGATATGCGGATCCGCGCGCTGACCGGTCTGGAACGGGAAAAGCTGGAAGGTGAGTACAGGGAGCTGAAAGAAAAAATCGAGTACTTAAAAGCGATTCTGGCGGATGAGAAAAAGCTGCTGGGCGTAATCAGAGACGAAATCATGGTGATTTCCGATAAATACGGCGACGAGAGAAGAACCAAAATCGGCTATGACGACGGAGATCTGGTGGACGAGGATCTGATTCCCGACGAATCGGTGGTGATTGCCATGACCAGGCTTGGCTATATCAAGCGGATGTCCGTCAATAATTTTAAAAGCCAGCACAGAGGCGGAAAAGGCATCAAGGGAATGCAGACGCTGGAGGAAGACTTCATCGAAGATCTGATGATGACCACCACCCACCATTTTGTGATGTTTTTCACAAATACGGGCCGGGTATACCGTCTGAAGACCTATGAGATTCCGGAAGCCGGACGAACAGCCAGAGGAACGGCCATTGTTAATCTTCTTCAGCTTCTGCCGGACGAACGGATCACTGCGGTGATTCCCATCAAAGAATATAAACAGGGAAAATATCTGTTTATGGCTACGAAAAAAGGAATGGTGAAAAAGACAGATATCACTGATTTTATGAATATCCGCAAGTCCGGATTACAGGCGATTACCCTGCGGGACGATGACGAGCTGATTGAAGTGAAATTTACCAATAATAAAAAGGACATTTTCCTGGTAACTGCCTTTGGACAGTGTATCCGCTTCCATGAATCCTGTGTACGGCCCACAGGAAGAACTTCCATGGGTGTGATCGGCATGAAGATGGAATATGACGACGAGATCGTGGGCATGCAGTTGGATACCCAGGGAAGCGCCTTATTGTTTGTGTCCCAGAATGGTATGGGAAAACGGACGCTTCTGGAGGAATTTACCGCCCAGAACAGAGGCGGAAAAGGAATCAAATGTTATAAGATCAACGAAAAGACCGGGAATATCGTCGGGGTAAAGGCCATCTATGACGACCAGGAGATTATGATTATCAATACGGAAGGCATCGTGATCCGTATGAATGTGTCAGATATTTCCCAGCTTGGAAGAATTACCTCCGGCGTAAAGCTGATTGATATGGATCTTGAGAAAAACGTAACGGTTGCCAGCATCGCCAAAGTGCGGGAAGACGATAAAAAAGATTCCGACACTGTGGTGCATGAACTGGAAGAACAGTTGGAAAGCGAAAATTAGTAAAATTAAAGGATTAAAAACAGCCGGCGGAGTTTGACCGGCCGGCTGTTTTTAAAGCCGGATTTATGGTTGACAGGGCCGAAGAAAGCCGGTATGGACGATTATTGTGCGGGGAAAAACTACGGCAGAAGAAGCTTTCGGTTCGTTTCTTTTTAGAAGACTTCAAAAAATGAAAAAATAAATAAAAAAGTTATTGACAAGAGTTACCATATCAAGTATAATCGTTAATGCGTTTGATTGCGCACAAACTTAATAATGATAAGAAGCGAGTAAACATCAGGCTTCTTAGAATTCGGAGAAATACTCAAGAGGCCGAAGAGGCGCCCCTGCTAAGGGTGTAGGTCGTTCACGCGGCGCGAGGGTTCAAATCCCTCTTTCTCCGCTCTCATTTCACAGGAAAAACCGCGAAATGAAGAAAAATAAAAAAAATTAAAAAAGTTCTTGACAAACAAAAATGGATATGATATCCTATATGAGCTGTCAGCGAGAAACACAAGCAGACAGCAGAGAGAACTGAACAGAACCTTGATAATTGAACAGTATAACCAACCCTGAAAAGATTCTTTAAAAAGATTTTATTTTCAGAACGAAAACCAAGTAAAACGGAAAAGATTAGCTAACGTTAATCATGACCGGACAAACCATAAAACGAGAGTTTGATCCTGGCTCAGGATGAACGCTGGCGGCGTGCTTAACACATGCAAGTCGAACGAAGCACTTGAGAACAAATCTTCGGAGGCGTTCTCTTGTGACTGAGTGGCGGACGGGTGAGTAACGCGTGGGTAACCTGCCCTATACAGGGGGATAACAGTTAGAAATGACTGCTAATACCGCATAAGCGCACAGGACCGCATGGTTCGGTGTGAAAAACTGAGGTGGTATAGGATGGACCCGCGTCTGATTAGCTTGTTGGTGGGGTAACGGCTCACCAAGGCGACGATCAGTAGCCGGCCTGAGAGGGCGACCGGCCACATTGGGACTGAGACACGGCCCAAACTCCTACGGGAG
>Ga0137306_100156_pt1 | contig 112194 bp, 94 predicted proteins | sample Inofroosms_March_FD_97187 | JGI IMG/M metagenome (GOLD analysis project Ga0137306, IMG submission 97187) | Mouse cecal microbial communities from Vienna, Austria - N-Acetylneuraminic and N-Acetylglucosamine D2O microcosms_March | ecosystem: Host-associated > Mammals > Digestive system > Large... | reverse complement strand
CAAAAATCATCGTGGTGGAGGACAACATCGTGTATTGCGAGTTTGTCTGCAACCTGCTGGCACGCGAGGGATTCCGCACCGTGCAGGCTTTCCACCTCTCGACTGCGAAGAAATATCTGCAACAGGCCGCAGACGGGGACATCGTGGTTTCCGACCTGCGCCTGCCCGACGGCAACGGTATCGACCTGCTGCGCTGGATGCGCAAGGAGGGCAGGATGCAGCCCTTTGTCATCATGACCGACTATGCCGAAGTGCATACGGCGGTTGAAAGCATGAAACTCGGCTCGCTGGACTACATACCCAAGCAGCTTGTGGAGGACAAACTCGTCCCTCTGTTACGGAACATATTGAAAGAACGGCACACCGGACGAAGCCGTATGCCCCTGTTCTCGCGTGATGGCTCGGCGTTCCAAACCATCATGAAGCGGATAAGGTTGGTAGCCCCTACCGACATGAGCGTGCTGATATTCGGGGAGAACGGCACGGGCAAGGAGCATATCGCCCACCTGCTGCACGACAAGAGCAAGCGGGCAGGAAAGCCATTTGTGGCTGTGGACTGCGGTTCGCTCACCAAAGAGCTTGCACCGTCGGCTTTCTTCGGACACGTCAGAGGGGCGTTCACGGGTGCGGACAGTGCCAGGAAAGGTTATTTCCATGAGGCGGAAGGCGGCACGCTGTTCTTGGACGAGGTGGGCAACCTCGCACCGGAAACACAGCAGATGCTCCTGCGTGCCATACAGGAACGGAGATACCGTCCGGTAGGTGACAGAACGGATAAGAGTTTCAATGTCCGCATCATCGCCGCCACCAACGAGGATCTGGAGAAGGCAGTCCATGAAAAGCGTTTCCGGCAGGACCTGTTATACCGCCTGCACGATTTCGAGATAACCGTTCCGCCGTTGCGCGACTGTCAGGAGGACGTCATGCCGCTGGCTGAGTTCTTCCGTGAAATTGCGAACCGGGAACTGGAATGCGATGTCATCGGCTTTGACGGAGAAGCCCGCAAGACATTGCTGACCCATGCGTGGCCGGGCAATGTCCGCGAGCTTCGTCAGAAAATCATGGGCGCGGTGTTGCAGGCACAGACGGGTCTTGTCACGAAAGAGCATCTGGAACTTGCCGTGACGAGGGCGACCTCACCCGTCAGCTTCGCCCTGCGCAGCGATGCGGAAGACAAGGAGCGTGTCTTACGCGCGTTGAAGCAGGCGAACGGGAACCGCAAGGTTGCCGCCGAACTGCTCGGGATAGGACGTACGACGCTGTACAACAAACTGGAAGAATATGGATTGAAGTATAAATTTCAGCAATCATAGTCCATAATTCGCTGAATTTAGTTACCCACAAAAGTATGTTTTTTCAAAAAATAGTATTATATTTGCATTTAGAAAAAGTGTTCTTTTGATTTAATGCAAAACGAGGTAAAATACAGAACTTCGCTTGTTTCTAAATCGTTACCCATCAAGAAATAAATCTTTGCAAACTATTCAAATTCAGCGATAAAGACAATTCGTAATGTCTTGCAAGGTGATAACTTAGATTCTTCTGAATGGCACACAGGTCGGCAATCTCCTTGAGATACGCATTTACCTTTTGATTGGTGGAAATAGGGATAAGTGCATCCCCCGGAACACGCCCCTTGTATTTTTCAATGATAAGTTCCGGAATTTTCAGCAAAGGCACCTCCACTAACGTATCAGTTTTTTGTCGTCGTGTCTGTATCCACCGTTCCCCGTTGATGGTGACGATATTGTGTTGCTTCAGATGGCAGACATCAATATACGCCAATCCGGTATAACAGGCAAAAATAAAAGCATCCCTCACTTTCTCCAGTCTGGTCACATTTAATTCTTTGTTCCAGATGGCATCGACTTCCGCTTGCGTCAAATATCCCCTGTCCACCTTCTGGCTTCCGATGACGAAATTGCTGAACGGGTCATTCCGTATCCAGTTATTCCTTTTGGCAATGAGGAGGACTGAATGAAACCGCTGTAAAAACTTAGCCCTTGTATTCTTCCCGTAATCATACCTTTGGATAAGAAAATTTTCAAAATCCACGACAAATATATTCTTAATATCCCTGAGTGGAATGTCTGGAATATTGTACCTGCTTTTCATAAACTCCTTCACTCTCCGGAAGGTAATCTCATACTTATCATAGGTAGCCTTTGCCATGCCCTTACCGACGATATTTTTCAGATTGTCCAGATGTCTCTGGAAAAGTACCATTAAAGTTGTCTGCTTATCAGTAATCCCTAAAAATGAATCGCGTACTTTTTCCGGGGTAGGGGTTTCTTCGAGTGAGATTTCATGGAAATGGTTTTGGATGGAATACCTGATGTTGGCTAACAGACTGTTGAACTTTTTCGCCTGACTTCCGTTTCCGGTGGCTTCCTGCTTCTTGGGATTCCATAATTCGGGCTCGATGTCCAATTTGGAATTGAATTGCACCATCTTGCCATTGATAGTCACCCGAATCATAATGGGGGCTTTTTTCTTCTTGTTCAGATAATTCTTTCTGATGTAGAAAAGCGTTTTAAACGTACTGCTCATAATTCTTTCTTTTTAACTCCTTTGGTAAACGAGGGGACAAAGGAAGGATTAATGACTAAAATCGGAGCAGACATTTGAGAGACAATAAGTACACAATCAAGCGTTTAACTCAAAAATCGTTACAATTTTTCTCACTCCTTTTTTCTGTAACGAATTTGTAACTGAACTTTGTCTTTCCGGGGCATTTTTGTGGCTTCCGTTGTTTTCTGAAGAGTAATAAAAAAGCACGTAATACTTTGAATATTACGTGCTTTGTCCGCTTTTGTCAATGTAACGTCTTGACTCTCAGCGGTGCGGACGGGACTCGAACCCGCGACCCCAGGCGTGACAGGCCTGTATTCTAACCAGCTGAACTACCGCACCAATTTTAAAAGAACGGCTATTGTTGAATAGCGGTGCAAATGTAGGGGCTTTTTTTGAATCTGCAAACATTTGAATGAAAAAAGTGGAAATATTTTTTTCAAATAAAATTCAGAAAACGTTTGTGCAGGGAAAGAACTTATTAAAATTTTTATTTAACTTTGACGAATCAATCTGTTGGGGAAAGGATGAAATTTTCCCCCGGTTCGGAAAATTTATAGTAATTGAAATGAGGTCATGTACCTCGGGTAACAAATTAAAACGATAAAATAATGAATGTACCTGCAGAATTAAAGTACACCAAGGAACACGAATGGATTCGTGTAGAAGGTGATGAGGCCTTTGTCGGCATTACTGATTATGCTCAGAGTCAATTGGGAGACATTGTATTTGTTGAATGTGAAACCGTCGGTGATACACTGAAGGCAGGCGATACGTTCGGTACGATAGAAGCGGTGAAGACTGTTTCTGAGTTGTATTTGCCTGTATCCGGCGAAGTGCTGGAATTCAATGATGCTCTTGAAGATGAGCCGGAATTGGTGAACAAAGATCCTTATGGAAAAGGGTGGATTGTGAAGATTTCGGTGGCTGATAAAGCACAGATGGCTGGCTTGCTGGATGCAGAAGCATATAAGGCTATTATCTGATGAAATGACTTGAGGGACTGTATTGTGGGGGGATGCTTCTGCAATACAGTTTTTCATTTTATTCTGAATTTGTTTTCGTTAAATATAAATCAAATGACGCTAATAAAATCTATTTCTGGTATACGCGGAACGGTTGGTGGTCGTCCTGGGGATAACCTGACTCCGCTTGATATTGTAAAATTTGTTTCGGCGTATGCGACTTGGCTGAAAACCGGAGCCGGAAAAAAGAAAGCTCGGATAGTGTTGGGGCGGGATGCCCGTATTTCGGGAGATATGTATGCTAAATTAGTATCGGCTACTTTGTCCGGTTTAGGTCACGATGTAATCAATATTGGTTTGGCAACTACACCGACAACGGAAATTGCTGTGACGGCAGAAAAGGCGGATGGAGGTATTATCCTTACTGCCAGCCACAATCCGAAGCAGTGGAATGCCTTGAAATTACTGAACAGCCAGGGGGAATTTCTTTCGGCAGTCGATGGCGCACAAGTGCTGGAGCTGGCGGCAAAGGAAGATTTTGAGTATGCAGAGGTAGATGAACTGGGGGAAATTACAGAAAAAGATTATACGCAATACCATATCGATCACGTATTGGGATTGAAGTTAGTAAATCGGGATGCTATTGCTAAGGCAAATCTGAAAGTCGTTGTAGACGCTGTGAATTCCATCGGTGGGGTGGTTATTCCGGAATTGTTGAGAGCACTTGGTGTCAAAGAGGTAGTTGAATTAAATTGCGAGCCTACCGGAAAATTTGCCCACAATCCGGAGCCCATTCCGGAAAATCTGACCCAGATTGCAGCAAAGATGAAAGAGTGTCATGCGGATTTAGGGATTGTTGTGGACCCGGATGTGGACCGTTTGGCTTTAATCAGTGAGACGGGAGAGATGTTCGGAGAAGAATATACCTTGGTAGCCGTTGCGGATTATGTGCTGAAACATACTCCGGGCAATACGGTGTCCAATCTCTCTTCTTCACGTGCATTGAAGGATATTACGGTTGCGGCAGGACAGGAATACAATGCCGGGGCAGTAGGGGAAGTGAATGTGGTGGCAAAGATGAAAGCCACGCATGCCGTGATTGGCGGGGAAGGTAACGGAGGTGTGATTTACCCGGATAGTCATTACGGTCGGGATGCATTGGTCGGAGTCGGCTTGTTCCTTTCTCATTATGTTGCCAAGGGAAAGAAAATGACGGAATTGAAGAAAGAATATCCGCAGTACTTTATTTCTAAAAATAAAATTACTCTTTCTCCGGAGATGAATGTCGACAAGATATTGGAAGGGTTGAAAGAGAAATATGCCAATGAAAAAGTGACGGATATCGACGGGGTGAAAATAGACTTTGAAAGAGGATGGGTACATTTGCGGAAGTCTAACACAGAACCGATTATCCGTATTTATTCTGAAGCGAAGGACGAGGCTGCAGCCAATGCTTTGGCCGAGGAGGTGATACAGGTGGCTCAGAACATCCGCTAAGACGGAATTATATTTTTTCAGTCAGAAAGCAGAACGGGTGAACCGGAACCGCTTTCTGGCTGATTTTTTTATGGTTTTTATTCTACATACAAGACCAATCCCTTGAGATACTCCCCTTCGGGGTGGTAGATATTGATGGGATGGTCTGCCGGCTGGGTCAGTTGATGGAGGATTCTTACTTTCCTGCCGGTATTGGCAGCGGCGGTAAATACGGTTTGACGGAATAAGTCTTTCGTCATGACCTGGGAACAGGAAAAAGTAAAAATAATACCTCCGGGCTTGACTACTTCGATGCCTTTGCGGTTGAGTTTCTTATAGCCTTGAATAGCATTGTTAAGGACATTTTGGTGCTTGGCAAAAGCGGGAGGGTCTAAGATAATCAGGTCATATTTATCCCGGGAATGGTCGAGAAACCGGAAGGCTTCTTCGGCAAATGCTTCGTGGCGTGAATCTCCCGGGAAATTCAGTTCCACATTTTGTTTCGTCAGTTCAATGGCACGGGCGGAGACGTCCACCGAGTGTACAGAACAGGCGCCGCCTCTCATGGCATAAAAAGAGAAGCCGCCGGTGTAGCAAAACATATTCAGGACATGTTTGTCGCGTGCATATTTTTCCAGTAAGCTACGGTTTTCGCGCTGGTCAATAAAAAATCCGGTTTTTTGGCCTTCCAGCCAATCCACATTAAATTTCAGCCCGTTTTCAAGTGCGACGAAATTTTCGGCTTTCCCGTACAGATAGCCGTTATGGGGTTCGATGGCAGCTTTATAGGGAAGGGTGCCTTCCGATTTGTCGTAGATAGCGGTTAGCTGGTCGCCCATAACTTCCAGTAAAGCCTTGGCTATATTTTCCCGTTCCAGGTACATGCCAACCGAATGGAACTGGACTACTGCCACTCCGGCATAATAGTCGATAACCAGTCCCGGCATGTCATCCCCCTCACCGTGAACCAGACGGTACACATTGTTTGTTGCGGACGTTGTCAGTCCCAAATTGCAGCGCATCTTGTAAGCCTGGGCTATCCGGTTTTTCCAGAAATCATAGTTAATTTCAATATCCTCAAAACTCAGAATGCGGACGGCAATGGAACCGATTTGATAATGGCCGGTGGCCAGATAACGGTTGTCGGAATTGTAAACTTTCACAAGCTCTCCCTCCTGTATTTTTCCTTCTGTTTTGGCAATGGCGCCGGAGAAAATCCAGGGGTGGTATCTGAAAACGGATTTGTCCTTACCGGCTTTTAAGATGATGCGGTTCATGAATCTGAATTTTTACGGAGAGCAAAAATAATAAATATTTCAGGAATCGGAAGGGAAAAAGAAGAGTGGGAGGATGAAGGGCGTTAAACAATTCCGGGAGTTGCAGGACGCAACTCCCGGAATAATTTTAATTTGCAAGTAATTCTTTCGCCTTTTCTAAAATCGTAGTGTCGTCAATTTGTACGATACCGCCTTCCGGACCTTTTTCAAAATGGATGCCGACAGCCTTACCCTGGTTATAATCGCCTCCTCCGAAATAATTCCGGACTGTTTCAACATCAATGCCTAATTCGTCTGCAATTTTCTGCATGCTGCCTGAGGGCAATTGGTCTTTAATTTTCCTCAATTCGTTGAATGTAATCATTGTTGTCATATCTCAAAAGTTTTATGGTTAATCGTTGGAATAAATGTAGAGTTTAATTTTGAAACAAACAAGTAAAACGTTTGCATAATTTTGAAAAAAATCGCGTAGAAAGATTGAACGGATTGTAATGTTTTGGTTATCAGTTATTATTTGGATTTCTTGAATCTTGTTGCTACAAATGAATTTTTGTGGCCTTTTTCTTTTTGCTATCTTTGTGCCTGTCAGATGTCCGCGGTCGGATATTCCGGTTTAGAATATATATAGAATGATGGTTTTTAAGGATTTAAATATAAGTAAACAGATATTGTCAGCCTTGGAGGATGCGGGTTTTGAGAATCCGACGCCGGTACAGGAAAAAGTATTTCCGGTCATCCGTTCGGGAAAAGATATGGTGGGAATTGCACAGACCGGTACCGGAAAAACCTTGGCCTATCTGATTCCCATATTGATGAAACTACACTATGCACAAGGGAAATACCCCCGGGCATTGGTCATTGTTCCGACCCGCGAATTGGTGGTGCAGGTGTGTGAGAGTGTTGAATTGCTGACGGAATACATGGACATCCGTTGTGTGGGAATCTTTGGCGGAACGAATATCCGTACGCAACAGGAAAAAGTATATGAAGGGGTGGATTTGCTGGTGGCGACGCCGGGGCGTTTTATGGATATATATATGAACGGTATAATCCGCACCCGTGAAATCAAAACCGTGGTGATTGATGAGGCGGACAGGCTGATGGACTTAGGTTTCATTCCGCAGTTGCGGAGTATTCTCGAAGTGATACCTGAAAAACACCAGACTTTGTTGTTTTCTGCCACTTTTTCGGAAACGGTATCCCGTTTGGCAGAGGAGTTTATGCTGGATCCGGAAAGGGTGGAAGTGGCTCCCCAGGCTACGCCTGTCGACTCGGTAGAGCAGTGCTGCTATGAGGTGCCGAATATAATGACTAAAATCAATCTCCTGAAATTGTTGCTGGCAGACAAGGAGGTCTTCCGGAAAGTGATGGTTTTCACAGAGACCAAGAAAAATGCCGACCGTATTGTTGATAAGCTGGCGGATTTCTGGAAAGACGAATTGAGTGTTATTCATTCCAACAAAGCGCAAAATACACGCTTGAATGCCCTGAAAGCTTTTAAAGAAGGGAAAACCCGAATCATGGTGGCCTCCGATGTGGCGGCCCGTGGTATAGATGTGCAGGATGTTTCCCATGTTATTAATTTTGACATTCCTTCTTTGCCGGAAGAATACGTGCACCGTATCGGTCGTACCGCCCGTGCCGGGAAAGAGGGAACAGCTATCAGTTTCGTTTCAGAGAAAGAGGAGGAAAATTTCAGGGCGATAGAACATCTTATTCAACAAGAGGTTGAGATAACCCGATTGCCTGAAAAACTGGAAATTTCTGACATCTTGCTGGATGAAGAAAAAGTGCAAACCAACAACATCGTTTATCAGAAAGGCCGTCCGAAGGGGGGAGGGGCTTTTCATGCCAAATCTCCCCGGAATAGCAAAAAAAAGAGCAGGCGTTGACCTGCTTCTTAGGATAGAAGGTCGGCTTTAACGGCACGGAGTATCTGTTCGGTTTTTATATCCGAAGCGATATATTGTTCCAGAATCTTTTTCGCCAAACCGCTTGCAGCTTCTGTCGGTATACAATCATTGGCGGCGCTGTTGATCAGCGTTGTAATATTATTTTTAAAATTGGTAACCATCGTCCAGGCATTTTCACTCAGATAAAGTTGCTGCGACAGATTGTATTCATATTCCTTTCTGATTTCCCCCAACAGGAGCTGGTGATATTCCTGATTGGTATAGCCGGATACAAGGGTTCTTGGAATCAGGGAATCGGGCTTCATCCGTTCAATAAAAAGAATGCTTCTTTCATAGGCTAACAATTTCAGATTAAGAAGGGTTTGTTCCGTAGGCGAGGCCGGTTTCCCGGACTTCGGGGTGGAGGACAGCGTGTAGTGTTTGACGCTGATTTCCAGTAAAGAAAGTATCTTCCGGAAAAACGGATACAGTGAAAGCACAAATACAATTAAAGCTATAAGCAGGTAATCGGTAATGGTCATAACAGTATGATAAAGTGGCAGGCAACCTCCTGTCGGTTATATTTCACGCAAAGATAACGAATCCATCCGGAGTGGAAAAATCCCGGTTAAAATTTAAGTTTTCATTGTGTTTTTTAGCTATAATTTTTATATTTGCAAACGTATGCAATATAAACTTTTTATGTTGTCGCTTCAACTTTTTCTGAACATCAAAAAACGGGATGAGTTTCTTATCTGAGACCCGTTATTCTTTTATATTCTATTTATCAGGCTATGGGAAAGTTGCGTATGCTGCATCTTTCCGGTTGACGCTTTAGAAATATTCATTTAAACAATATAGTTATGGAATTGCCATTTGCAGAGTCATTTAAGATTAAGATGGTGGAAACCATCCGTAAAAGTACGCGTGAAGAACGTGAACAATGGATTAAAGAGGCAAAATACAATCTTTTTAACCTCAAAAGCGATGATGTATTTATTGATTTGCTGACGGATTCCGGGACGGGAGCTATGAGCGACAGGCAGTGGGCGGAAATGATGCTGGGAGACGAAAGCTATGCCGGTGCCCGTTCCTATTACAAGATGAAAGATGCCATAAAAAACATTTTGGGCTTCGATTATTTCCTGCCTACCCATCAGGGACGGGCTGCGGAAAACGTGTTGTACTCCACTCTCATAAAAGAGGGCGATGTCCTGCCGGGGAATTCCCATTTCGATACCACCAAGGGACACATTGAATTCCGGAAAGCCCTGGCTATTGACTGTACGATTGATGAGGCTGCCGATACCCAGTTGGAAATACCCTTTAAGGGAAACATGGATCCCGCGAAACTGGAAGCCGTGTTGAAAAAATATCCGAAAGAAAAAATTCCGGCTGTCGTCCTGACTGTCACCAACAATACTGCCGGCGGGCAGCCCGTATCCATGCAGAACATCCGGGAAGTATCGGCATTATGCCGCAAATACGGTGTCAATTTACAGATTGACTCAGCCCGTTTTGCAGAAAATGCTTATTTTATCAAGACCCGGGAGAAAGGGTATGAGAATAAGAGCATCAAGGAGATTGTGAAAGAGATGTTCTCCTATGCCGATATTATGACCATGTCGTCTAAGAAGGATGCAATTGTCAACATGGGCGGATTCGTGGCATTCAAAAACGAGGAACTGTGGAAAAAATGCCAGATGTTCTGTATTATGAATGAAGGATTTATTACTTACGGAGGCATGTCGGGGAGGGATATGAACGCTTTGGCGCAGGGCTTGGATGAAGGGACGGAATTCGATTATCTGGAAACCCGTATCCGCCAGGTGGAATACCTGGGGGCACGATTGGATGAATACGGTATTCCTTACCAGCGTCCGGCGGGCGGACATGCCATTTTCGTGGATGCGAAGAAGATATTGACCCATGTCCCCAAAGAAGAATTTATTGCCCAGACCCTGGGAGTGGAGTTGTATCTGGAAGCCGGAATCCGAGGGGTGGAAATCGGTTCCATTTTGGCCGACCGTGACCCCGTGACCCGTGAAAACCGTTATCCGAAACTGGAATTATTGCGTTTGGCTATCCCGCGCCGCACGTATACCAACAACCACATGGACGTTATTGCCGTGGCTTTGAAAAACGTGTACGACCGGAGGGAGCAGATTACCCACGGCTATCGCATTACCAAGGAATTCCCGATTATGCGCCATTTTACGGTAGAACTGGAACCGGTGAAATAACCCTCCGCATAAGCGGGTGGCGTAAATCTCCTGTTGCTTTGCAGCAGGAGATTTCTTTTGTGTGACGCACGGAGAAAAGAGTGGGGCGAATTGGCGATTTTGCCTGTCGGCTTTGTAATTTATCGTGGAATATATTATTTTTGTCCGAATAGAAAAAACAGTAAAAATTCGAAGAGAGGGACATTGTTCCCCATTCGGATTCCAACATTCAATAATTTAAAAGATGGCAAAAGAAAAACAATTCATGACTTGTGATGGTAACGCTGCTGCTGCTCATATTGCATATATGTTCAGTGAAGTATCGTGTATTTATCCCATCACCCCGTCATCGCCGATGGCAGAGAACGTTGACGAATGGGCGGCAAAAGGAAGAAAAAATATGTTCGGTGAAACCGTACGTGTGATTGAGATGCAGTCGGAGGCCGGTGCTGCCGGTGCGGTTCACGGTTCCATGCAGGCCGGAGCACTGACAACGACCTATACCGCTTCACAGGGATTATTGCTGATGATTCCGAACATGTACAAGATAGCAGGTGAGTTATTGCCTTGCGTGTTCCACGTAAGTGCACGTGCCTTGGCGGCTCACGCCTTGAACATTTTCGGCGACCATGCTGACGTCTATGCGGCCCGTCAGACCGGCTTTGCCATGTTGGCTTCCGGTTCCGTACAGGAAGTGATGGACTTGTCGGCAGTGTCTCACCTGACGGCAATCAAATCCCGCGTACCGTTTGTAAACTTCTTTGACGGTTTCCGTACTTCTCACGAGATACAGAAAATCGAAGCCCTTGATACGGAAGATTTGCGCGGCTTGGTGGATATGGAAGCATTGCAGGCTTTCCGTGACCGTTCATTGAACTCTGAGACTCCGGTAACCCGCGGAACGGCTCAGAACCCCGACATCTATTTCCAGGGGCGTGAAGCCTCCAATAAATTCTATGAAAGTGTGCCCGACATCGTAGCCGCTTACATGGATGAAATCTCCAAACTGACGGGAAGAAAATACCGTCCGTTCGACTATTACGGAGCACCCGATGCCGAAAACATCATCATTGCAATGGGTTCCGTGACCGACACCATCCGCGAAGTTATCGATTATAAAATGAGCCAGGGAGAAAAAGTGGGCTTGATAGCTGTTCACTTGTATCGTCCCTTCTCAGCCAAATATTTCATGGAAGCAGTGCCGGCATCCGTAAAACGCATCACCGTATTGGATCGTACCAAAGAACCGGGAGCCAACGGAGACCCCTTGTATCTGGATGTAAAAGACATTTTCTATGGCAAAGCCAATGCGCCGTTGATTGTCGGAGGCCGTTACGGTATGGGTTCCAAAGACGTAACCCCGGCACAGATTATCGCCATTTACAAAAACATGGCAATGAACGAACCGAAGAACCAGTTTACGGTAGGTATCGTGGATGACGTGACGTTCAAATCCCTGCCTTTGGAGCAGGAAGTGAAAGTAACTTCCGACGGTACGTATGAAGCTAAGTTCTACGGTCTGGGTTCCGACGGTACGGTGGGTGCAAACAAGAACTCCATCAAAATCATCGGCGGGGCTACCGATAAATATTGTCAGGCTTATTTTGCCTACGACTCCAAGAAATCAGGCGGATTCACGGCTTCTCACCTGCGTTTCGGTGACGAACCGATTCGTTCCACCTATCTGGTGACGACGCCCGACTTTGTGGCTTGCCACGTGCCGGCCTACATTCACCAGTATGATGTATTGAAAGGGTTGAAAAAAGGCGGTTCCTTCCTGTTGAACTCCCTGTGGGATGCAGAAGAAACGGCTAAGCACCTGCCCAATCACATGAAAAAATACCTGGCTGAAAACGAAATCAACTTCTATATCATTAATGGTACGAAAATCGGCCAGGAACTGGGATTGGGAAATCGCACCAACACGATTATGCAGAGTGCATTTTTCAAGATTACCAATGTTATTCCCTACGAATTGGCTGTAAAAGAGATGAAGGCTGCCATTGTGAAGTCTTACGGCAAGAAAGGGGAAGCGGTGGTAAACATGAACTACGCTGCCGTAGATGCCGGTGGAAAAGAAGGAAACTTGGTGAAAGTAAACGTACCCGCTGAATGGAAGAGCCTGCCCGATGAAATGCCCGGACACAGCGGTGACCGTCCTGAGTTTATCCGTAACATCGTAGACGTGATGAACGCACAGAAAGGAGACGATCTGCCTGTCAGCGCATTCAACGGCATCGAAGACGGTACCTTCCCGATGGGAACGGCTAAATTTGAAAAACGCGGTATCGCGATTAACGTACCGGAATGGCAGGTGGAAAACTGTATACAATGTAACCAATGTGCTTACGTGTGTCCTCATGCTGCCATCCGTCCTTTCCTGATGACCAATGAAGAGCTGTCTGCCGCACCTGCCGGAACGGTTGCCAAACCGGCTATCGGCAAGGAATTGGCAGGCTACCAATTCAAAATACAGGTATCGCCGCTGGATTGTACCGGTTGCGGCAACTGTGCAGACATTTGTCCCGCCAAGACCAAAGCCCTTGTGATGAAACCGTTGGAATCACAGGAAGCAGAAATCGCACGATGGGAATACATGGACAAAAAAGTCGGTTACAAACAATTGGTTGAACCGAACAACGTGAAAAACTCACAGTTCGTACAGCCTTTGTTTGAGTTCTCCGGAGCCTGTGCAGGTTGCGGTGAAACTCCCTATATCAAACTGATAACCCAGTTGTTTGGCGAACGGATGATGGTTGCCAATGCTACGGGTTGTTCTTCCATTTACGGGGCTTCTGCTCCTTCCATGCCGTATTGCACCAACTACAAGAGCGGTCGCGGTCCGGCTTGGGCTAACTCCTTGTTTGAAGACAATGCCGAATTCGGTTTCGGTATGGCAGAAGGTGCCAACCGGCTGCGTGAAAGAGTGAAGAGACTGCTGGAAGAAAACCTCTCCTCTCTGTCTGCTGCCCAGGAAGCTGCCAAAGCCTGGATTGAAGGATTTGAAGACAAAGACCGTACCCTGGCTCTCAGCGATGCATTGATTGCGGCATTGGAAAAAGAAACGGCTCCTGTAGCAAAAGAACTGATGAAACTGAAAGCCTACTTCACCAAAAAATCCCAGTGGATATTCGGTGGTGACGGTTGGGCGTATGACATCGGTTACGGCGGTGTAGACCACGTATTGGCAAGCGGACACGATGTGAACGTTCTGGTAGTGGATACGGAAGTATATTCCAACACCGGAGGCCAGTCCTCCAAATCAACCCCTGCCGGAGCCGTGGCTAAATTTGCGGCAAGCGGTAAACGGGTAAGAAAGAAAGACCTTGGAATGATGGCCATGTCTTACGGCTATGTATACGTAGCACAGGTGGCTATGGGGGCTAACCAGGCTCAGTATATCAAAGCCCTGAAAGAAGCCGAAGCCTATCCCGGTCCTTCTTTGATTATTGCTTACGCACCCTGTATCAACCACGGTTTGAAAGCCAGCATGGGCAAATCACAGGCAGAAGAGAAAAAGGCTGTGGAATGCGGCTATTGGCAGCTGTTCCGTTTCAACCCGTTACTGGAAGCAGAAGGTAAAAATCCGTTCCAATTGGATTCCAAAGAACCGGACTATACCAAATTCCGCGAATTTCTTATGGGTGAAGTGCGTTTCAACTCCTTGATGAAAGCAGCTCCTGAAGATGCTGAGAAGTTGTTTGCAATGACGGAAGCCAACGCCAAATGGAGATACGAAGGATACAAACGCCATGCTGAAATGAAGTACGGCGAATAATCCGTTTCGATACGTCTTTTTAGAGAGCCTGTCTGCATTTTTGCGGACAGGCTTTTTTTATGAGTTTCTTCCCGTAGCATCCGCCCCGTATTTCCCGATTGTTTAGGCCTGTCGATACTTCGGCCTCTCCCTATCTGCTCATCGTGATACCTTTAAGATACTCCTGTATCTTCTTTTAATCCCTGCCAGGTTCTCTCCGCTCCGGAACGGAGTTGATACGGAAGCATAACGGAAGCATAACGGCAGTATGTATAAGGGATGATAGTGTTTTGGCGAGGAGATAGCGGAGAAAAGTCGAAGAGTTGAAAGGGCTTCTTTTCAATTCATTGAAATTTTACCCCCTCAATAGTTTCTCTTCTTTCTTTATATGTATAATTTGAACAAGGCATTTAATAGTAGCCATAAAAAGGAACTGCCCGATAGAAATGCAGGAAAAACTTTTTTTATTTACAATTATGATTAATTTTGTAATTAGTGCTTCCTTTTAATCGTGTGGTATTATGTATAAATTTGTTTTTATTCTTCTTCTCCTGTATGTTGCTGCCGGGTGCCATAAGGACCGGAAGATAGGGCGGCAATTGTCCCAAATAGAAAAAATAATGGCAATTGCGCCTGATAGTTCCTTAGGTATTTTAAAACAGTTAAATGTCTCAGACCTCCCGACAGGACGTGCCCAAGCCAGATATTCATTGCTACTTTCAGAGGCGTTGGAGAAAAACGATATATACCTTACTCACGATTCGGTCATCAGAATAGCCGTAGAGTATTACTCACATAGGGGAAGCCGGAGAGAAAAAGCCAAGACATTTTATTATTTAGGACGTATATATGAAAATGCCCGGGACTTTGATGCTGCGGTCGGAGCTTACACCCGTGCGAGTGAATTATTGGAAAAAGAAGACCACCGTTTACGCGGACTGATTTTTAATGGTATCGGTAACCTGTATTCCGAACAATTGAGCTACGCCGAAGCATTGAATATGTATTCCCAAGCCAGTGAAGCATTCAGGGCGGAAGGAAGTGAACAAAATCTTGGCTATACATTAAGTAGTGAAGCCTGGGCATTGGTTATGCTTCATGACGCTAAAAATGCATTGGCAAAATGTCAAGAGCCATTGGAAATTGCCAAGCGGCAAAATGATACCTCCCAGATATTGGTACTTTCTCAATACATCGCTTCGATTTATACTTTTGGATACCATAATGCCCAAGCAGCTTTTACATTTTTAGATTCGGTTTACAGGCAATACAATCGGGATATTGTTCCTGTGGATGATTATAGTTTATGGGGATACATCCATTTAAAGACAGGGGATTTGAAAACTGCCGCTTACTATATTTCCAAAGCCGATAGCATAACGGATAATCTTTATGTTTTATCCGGCTATCATGCTTTGCAATCTGCATATTTAGAGGAAGAAAAAAGGTATAAGGAAGCCCTTAGCGCCTACAAATTAAGTGCGGAATTAAAGGATTCTGCCTACATGGCGGAAAAAGAACATTTAATCCAGGACCTGGAGCGGCGCTATAAAACACAGTCTTTGCAAAATTCTTTGAATCTTTTGAAAACAAAAGAACAGTATCAATTTGTCATTATGGCTTTACTGGGAATCATCTTTGCGATAGTCATTGTCATTATTTTACGGAGAATTGCCAAGGACAAAAAAGAAAAGGAACGGAAACTGGAAGAATACCGGAATTTTATCGACCAAATGCAGCACGACTACAATGAAATCGAAAACGAATATCATTCTTTATTCCGGCATTCCAATCTCCAGGACGAAAAACTGGCAGGTTTCAAAGAGGTGTTAAACGACCGTTTGGTTTCTATCCGGAAAATGGTTGAAATAGCTGCGACCTCCGGGAACAACAGTGAATTATTTTTAAAGAAATTCAGGGCTTACATGCACATTGAGAACGGAAAGAGCCAGCAATTGTTCTGCAATTTGCAGGAGCTTGTAAACCTGCATTTTAATGGTATTGTCGATTATTTAAAGGAACATTATCCGAATCTCAGTTATGAAGATTTGAATCTGTGCTGCCTGATATACTTGAAAATTCCTGCAAACGGTATCCAGTTAATATGTAATTACACCAATTCGGACAGTTTATATAACAGGCGTTCTAAAATCCGCCAAAGAATGGGGTTATCCTCCGGAACTAATCTTGAAGATTTTTTGGAAAAATTACTTCATAGGTAGTAAATAGTAAAAAAAATCGTTTTTAAAACGAACTGATTTATAATTGTTTATAGAATATCACCATGTCCGATGAGAGGGGTATGAGATTTTAATTTTCAATTCGCCTGATTTCCAGTGTATTATCTCTAATCTGATGAGATGCGAAAAGTCAGTCTTTCTTTTTGCTATACGCTATCTTCCTCTAATTTTGACACATACTTAATTTTAAATGTATGTGTATAATGAAGACTATTTTTACGGGCATATTTATTTTTGTATTGTTTATAGTGAATGTTTGGGGTAATATTCAGAAAACAGATACAACCAAGAGTATTGAAATTACAACAATAACAAGACCTACGCAGGTACCTCGTCCCAAATCACTTCATCCCCAGCCGATGATTACAGCCTATTATAATATAGAGCAAAAAATGGTTGTTGTTGAATTTATGACCAATCAAGGGGTGGGAATTGTGGAATTGAGAGATGCTATCGGAAATAGCATTGAGAAAAAAACAGTCGATACCTCTCTCCATTCTTCTGTTGAATTGCCCTTGCCTACCCAGCCGGGAGAGTATACACTATTTATTACTACTGAAATACTGTCAGGGATAGGTTATTTAAATTTATAATAATGTGGTGGAATCAACGAAATATTTAATGCCTCCTTTGAATTGATTATTTAATACTGAGATACTATTTCACGGGCTATTTTGTTGGTGTACAAATATTATATTATAAAAGATTAAAGGTAAAAGCTTCTTTCTCGTCTTTTGTAATTATATTTAGAGTAAAATGCTTAATGTTAAATCAAAATTATCTTAATTATGAAGAAATTAGAAAGTATTCAAAATGAAAATTTTGGAAAATTTCAGTCTTTGAAATTGGCTGATTTAAATGCAATTCGCGGTGGTGCAACAACTAAAACGAAGGGGTTAAAAACCAAAGAAAGTGCTGGAGATAACGATTCTTCTTCTCAACAAGAAAATCCAACTCAAAGTAACGTAATGACCGATAGAGTAGTAGAGCCGATTTAGAATTTTAATTAGCCGCTGAAGTTTAGTTTTTACTTCAGTGGCTATTTTTAGTATTTATATGATATTAATTTTTACACAAAGCTTTGAAGAAACGACATGTGATGTCATTGCATGGTTGATTTATTTAAAAAAAGAAGTTGTTCGTATAAATTTAGATAAAGATATATGTAATTTATTTCATATAGAATTATCCTCAAATGAGGTAAATCGCATAAAATTTTGTGTTGCTGATCATGAAATAGATGTTTCAGAAGTTACGGCGTTTTGGTATAGAAGAGGTGGATATTTTAAAATATTAACGGGAACTATAGAACTCACTCGCTTTTTTTCACAAAAAACATTAAAGTTTTCTAAAGAAATAAGTCAAAATTTACAGGAGGAATCTTATTTTCTTTCCTCTTTTATAAATAAAAATTTGGTGTCATTGTTACCAAATATAAATTCAGCTGAAACAGCTTCACCTAATAAGTTGAATGTTTTAACTGAAGCTAATAAAGTGGGTTTATTAATACCCCCTACTTTAATTACGAATCGAAAAGAAGATGTTATTAATTTTAAAGTAAAACATAAGTCTATTATTACAAAGGCTATAAATGAATCTCTTCATTTTTCAGATGATGACGCTTTTTATTCAGTATATACAGAAGAGATACTAACGTTTGACAATATTCCCAATACATTCTTTCCTTCTTTATTTCAAAAAAAACTTGAAAAAGAATATGAGATTAGAACATTCTATTTATGGGGTGAATTTTATAGCATGGCTATTTTTTCTCAAGAAATAGAACAAACAAAAGTAGATTTTAGGAAGTATTCCAAAGAGATACCTAATAGATATGTGCCCTACGATCTTCCGAAGACAATTTCGATGAAATTGAAAAGATTGATGGATAATCTTAAATTAAATTCTGGTTCTATAGATTTAGTTTATACTAAAGATGAAGATTATTATTTTTTAGAAGTAAATCCTGTAGGACAATTTGCAATGGTTTCAGAACCATGTAATTATTATTTAGAAAAAATTGTTGCTCAAAAATTGTCAGAGAATGAAAAATAAATATATGAAATTTCCCAAAGTAGTAAAACATTTATTGCCCGTAAGCTACATGTTTACGGAAAAGGAAAATTTTACTTGTGAAAATAACGAAAATTTAAATTTACCAACAGTTGTACAGGTTAGTAAATATAGTACATCTTCATTTGTGCCAAGACCTTTTTATAAATCAATTTGTAATATATTAACTGTATGAAAGTAAATAGTTTTTTTAGACTATATGCTTGTTGTATACTTGTAAAAGGAAGTAAAAGGGCTTCGATTACAGATACACAACGTTTTTGTTTATATCTGATTCCTTTAGATCTTTATAATATTTTAAAAGATGGAGTACTTGATTTTAATAAATTAAAACAGATCTATGAGAATGAAATTTTGAATGAATATTTAAATTTTTTAGAAGAGAATAAATTAGGTTTTTGGACTAATCATCCTAATAATTTTCCTCCAATCGCACCTGTTTGGGATAGTCCATCTTTGATAACAAATGCTATAGTTGATATTGGTACAAATATTGATTACGATTTTTCATTGTTTGTTAAAGAGTTAGATTCTTTGGGCTGCAAAGCTATTATGATTAGGTTTTTTGAAAAAAAAGAGATTAAACAAATATTGAAGATATTGAATTTTTTTGAATATACAGGAATCGAATCAATAGATATTCTTTTGGCTGAATATAAAGATTATAGTTTAGGAGAATTAGACTATATGATAGATTATAATATCAGAATAAAATCTTTAGCTCTTTTTTCTGCACCTAAAACTCAATTGTATAGGAAAGGTGATGATTCTATGGGTAATATTCTTTTTATTGCAGAAAAATTAAATTTAAATAGTTGTGGAAAAATTGCTTCAAATAATTTTTGTTATACGTTAAATATGATAACAGAGTCAATGAATTATAATAATTGTTTAAATAGAAAAATCTCTGTTGATATTTATGGAAATATAAGTCATTGTCCATCTTTCCCTCAAATTTATGGAAATTATAAAATCAATACTTTACAGCAAATATTACAGAATAATAATTTTAAGAAAATATGGAAAATGAATAAGGATCATATAAAGAAATGTCGAGATTGTGAATTTAGATATGTATGTTTAGATTGTAGGGCTTATACTGAAAATAATGAATTAGATGCTTCTCCTATTAATTGTAAATACGATCCTTATACATGTCGTTGGAATTAGTTATTGATTTTATTTATGAAACTTATATTATTTTTTATTGGCTTATTAGCTTTTTTGAAGTCCGAAGGACAATATTTTAAAGCGAAAGAAATAGCGATAAATAGTTTTTATCGAGCAAGGGTATACTTGCCTGATAATTATGATAAAAGTAAATTGAATTATCCGGTAGTATATGTTTTTGATGGTCAGATGCTATTTGATGTCTTAGTTGCTATCTGTCGTTATAACTGGGATGTTTATCCGCCTTTTATTATTGTTGGGATAGAACAATATAAGCGGGAACAGGAGTTAATAGATCAAGGGGAAAATAATTTAAATGGGAATGATTTTTTCTATAATATTTTATCTCTGAAATTATTTCCTATGATTGAGAAAAATTACCGGATCAATTCTATTCGGGTTGGTGTAGGACATTCCCATGGGGGGAGTTTTGTATTGAATGCTGCATTAAACAGGAAGCTTTTTAATGCAGTGATAGCCATTAGTCCGACCTTATGGATAAATAAAGGCTTATTTTTAAAAAGTTATCCCTTGGATAATTCATCGTGGAGTGGAATAAAAAAATTCTATTGTGCTTATGGAGAATATGATTTTCCTATTATACAAAAAGATGTGGATTCCTTGTTTCAGAAGAGAAGTACTAAAATGCTTCATCAAAAAGATATATTTAAGGATGAAGATCATAATTCAGCTATTTTTATGGGAATACGAAAGGGAATAGAATTTATATTTCAAGATTTTTATTTGAATGAGGAAAAATGGGATAGCATTGAAGAATTACATAATGATTCATTATTTTATTCACATTTTAGACAACTATCTTCTTTTTGGGAGGAAGAGATTATTCCTGGTGAAGATGATTATAATAGTTTGGGATATTATTATATGGAAGATGAAGATTGGGAGAAAGCAGAAAAAATATTGAAAGAAGCACTTGATTACTATCCATTTTCTGCGAATCTGTATGATAGTTTTGGTGAATTATTAGAAAATCAACAAAAATCAAAAGAAGCTAAACGTTATTATTTAAAGGCGTTAAAATTGGCTCATAAAGATAAGGAGATGAAATTAATGATTCCTATTTATGAAGAGCATGTGAAAAGGATAAAAACAAAACTTAGTGCTAAATCTTGATTATTATTGAATTTACAATAAAATTTTTTCCATAATGTTATATGAGTAAATGAAGCACTTCCCTGTTTTTGCCCAATTAGATCAAATGGATTGCGGTCCGACATGTGTGCGCATGATTGCTAAATATTATGGACGGACGTATAGTTTGCAGACGTTGAGGGAAAAGTGTTTTATTTCCCGGCTTGGCGTCTCTCTTTTAGGCATAAGCGACGCGGCAGAATCTATCGGTTTCCGGACGAGTGGGGTGCAAATCACTTTTGAACAACTGGAGGAAATAGCTTTGCCGGCTATATTATACTGGAACCAGAATCATTTTGTAGTTTGTTATAAGGTTAAGCGCAGTAAGGGGAAATATAAAATATATATTGCTGATCCTGCGGGAGGTCGTATCATTATTTACAATGAACAGGAGCTGAAAAAATGTTGGATTAATACTGTTGAAAACAAAAAAGAATATGGGGTTGCCCTTCAGTTACAATCCGGTCCCGAATTTTATAAAGGTGAAGGGGAAAAAGAAGATTCTTCCCGTAGTCTTTCCTATTTTTTACAGTATTTGAAGCCTCATAAAAAGGAAATCACACAATTAATACTGGGAATGATTACGGCAAGTATATTACAGTTAATCTTTCCTTTTCTCACTCAGGCATTGGTGGATGTAGGTATACGGGATAACAATCTCAGTTTTATTACACTTATTTTAGTTGCGCAACTGATAATTTTTATTGCGCGCCTGTCTGTCGATTTTATCCGGAGCTGGCTTTTGCTTCACATGAACACCCGAATTAATATATCATTGATTTCGGATTTTCTGGCAAAACTGATGAGGCTTCCCCTGCATTTTTTTGATACGAAAATGGTTGGGGATATCATACAACGGATCGGAGACCATAACCGAATTGAAAATTTTTTAACCGGTTCTTCCATTGCGACACTTTTTTCCTTTGTCAATTTTCTTGTTTTTGGTCTGGTGTTGGTCTATTATGATCTTTCTCTTTTGGGATTGTTCGTTATAGGAAATGCGTTGTATGTTGTGTGGATATTTGCATTTATGAAGTACAGGCGGGAACTGGATATGAAGCGTTTTGCACAGGCTTCCAGTGAACAGAGTACGATTATTCAACTTATTACCGGGATGCAGGATATTAAACTGAATAATTGTGAGAAGCAGAAACGGTGGAAATGGGAACGGATACAGGTAAAGCTTTTCAAAATCAGCATTAAAGGACTGGCTTTGCAACAGTATCAGCAAATCGGTTCCGTTTTTTTCAATCAGATAACGAATATACTAATCACGTATATTGCAGCTCGGGCTGTTGTTGAGGGTGAAATGACATTAGGCATGATGATGGCGGTTACTTACATAATTGGTCAGCTTAATTCTCCGATAGAGCAGTTTATTGAATTTGTGCGTTCTTTGCAGGATGCAAAAATCAGTATGGAAAGATTGTGTGAAATACATTTGAAAACGGATGAAGAACAAAATATCGGAACTAAAACGGTTTTGCTGCCTGAGGAGCATTCTATCCATATTGAAAACCTTAGTTTCAGCTATGATGGTTCGGAACGGGATTATGTGTTAAATGATATTTGTCTGAAAATTCCGCAAAACAAAGTAACAGCTATTGTAGGTGCCAGTGGCAGCGGTAAAACGACATTGGTAAAATTAATGCTGGGTTTTTATGAACCTAATCAGGGAAGTATTAAAATCGGTAATCTGTCTTTGAAAAATGTAAATCCTCACTTTTGGAGAAGTATAACCGGTTCCGTATTGCAGGATGGTTTTATTTTTTCAGATTCAATTGCCCGGAACATTGCAATCGGTGATGAGGTGATTGATACCCAACGCCTCATGAGAGCTGCGGATATGGCTAATATAAGTGATTATATCGATAATTTGCCATTGGGTTATAATACTCAGATTGGTATGGAAGGAAACGGCATGAGCCAGGGGCAACGGCAACGGATACTTATTGCAAGGGCTGTTTATAAAAATCCTGATTTTATCTTTTTGGATGAAGCGACTAATGCACTCGATGCCAACAATGAAAAAATAATATTAGAAAAATTGAATCGGTTTTATAAAGGGAAAACGGTTGTTATTGTAGCTCATCGACTTTCTACTGTACAAAATGCAGACAACATTGTTGTTTTGGATCGTGGTCGTATTGTAGAAGAAGGGAATCATCAAGAATTAACAGCCCTGAAAGGTGTATATTATAATTTAGTAAGGAATCAACTTGAACTCGGGAAATAAGATGCCGGATCAGAATATAGAATTACGGAGCGAAGAAGCACAGGAAGTACTGGGGCAAACTCCCGTATGGGTTTTACGATGGGGGATAACCGTGTTATTTATAGTTGTGATAGCTTTGCTGTGTGTTAGTTTTTTCTTTCGTTATCCTGATACCATTACAGCAGAAATGATTCTTACCAGTGACAATCCTTCCGTAGAGGCAAAAGCTCGTTTTACAGGTCGGATTATGAAATTATATGTGGAAGACCGTCAGTTTGTAGAGTCTGGTAAATACCTCGCTGTTATAGAAAATTCTGCAAAGACCGAAGACATACTGCATTTAAAAAAGCTGTTGGATAGTGTAAGCGGGTGTCCGGAAAAGGCGGTAAAATTATTTTCTTCTGTAAACAATCTGGTATTGGGGGATGTCCAGGCTTTTTATACCGGATTTCAGGAACATGTATACAATCTGAATAACTATCTTGTTCTTAATTATTATCCGCAGAAAATCGATGCTATAAAAAAGCAGATTGCGAAATATGATACATACTATCACAATCTGCTACGGCAAAGACAGATTGAAGCTGAACAGTTTGCAATTTCACACGGGCAATATCGGCGGGATTCCGTATTGTATGAAGAGGGAATTATTGCCTTGGCTGATCTGGAAATATCCAAAACTAAACTTTTGCAGCAAAGAAATTCATTGGAACAACTGAATGCCTCCATAGATAACCTGAAAATACAATTGGGAGATCTTGAAACAGGAATCTTGGATCTTCAATTAGAACGAGCGGATAAGCAACGGGGGGTATACCAGAATTATGCAACAGCTTTTGAACAACTTCGAAACGGAATAAATAATTGGGAGTTAAATTATGTACTGAGGGCTTCCGTACCGGGGTATGTTTCCTTTACGAAAGTGTGGCAGGAAAACCAGCATGTGAATTCGGGGGATTTGGTATTTGCGATTGTACCTGAACAAAAAACAGAATTGATAGGTAAGGCTATGTTGCCGCCGGAGCGTTCCGGAAAAGTAAAAACCGGGCAGCGGGTGATAATAAGGTTTCTGAATTATCCGGATCAGGAGTTTGGAATAGTGAACGGGAGAGTTGCAGCTATTTCAGCTGTTCCCAATGCAGATAGGTATGTGGTGGAAATAGTTTTACCTAATGGTTTATATACGAATTATAGGAAAGAATTGCCTTTTCATCCGGAGATGAAAGCCCAGGCTGATATAGTAACGGACGATCTACGTTTAATAGAGCGCATCTTTTATCCGGTTAAGCAGATTTTTAAAGAGGGTTTTGAAAGGAATAGTGATATGCAGTGACTCATTTACTTGTAAATGTTGAATTGTATTTTTATATTTGAAAAAAATACTTGTAAGATGAAAAAAGGTCTGTTTATATTGTGGTGCTTGTGTTCGTTGTTTGTCGGGTGTGAGAGTGACGAGAAGGATGCGGAAATGGAGTTGCTGAGTGCACCGATATTGAAGTTTGCGGGATCTTCAACATCCATGATTGAGTTTGCTTCCTCGTCGGATTGGGAGTTGCAGTTGGAAGATGGTAAAGAAATTCCCGGGTGGCTGAAGTTGAGCCGGACGAGTGGCGGACCGGGCAATAACCGGATTATTGTGGGGGTTACCCGATTTCCCCGTGAATTGACAGGACATAATATTGTTATCAAAGGAAGCGGGAACGCCCAATTATCTGTTCGTCTTTTCCGTGCCGCCGGACCCGAAGGAGATAAAAAGGTAAGTAAAATTGTCATGTATGATGAGAAGGACAATAAAGCCGGAGAGATAAATTTTATTTACTCTGTAGTCTCCGGGGATACCACATGTCCCATGTTTTATTATACGATGGGTAGTGAAAACAGGGTAACGAACAGTTGGTTTTCGGAAATAAACCGTTCCGAACAGAAACAGGAAGATGCGTTCCCCGACCGGACAATATACACGTATTTTGACTGTATGGATTCCGTCGATACACATCCGCTCCGCGTTATCCGGAATGCCCATGAAAAAGAAATAAACATGAACGTCGGAACGATAGAACGGGATAAGAAGTATGAGTATGACAGAGAGGGAAAATTAACGCGGATTGCAACCTCCGGTTCTTTGCTGGTTAAAGGTTTTATATGGAGCGATGTCGCATTGAAGATGCTTCAGAATGGCGGGGATATATTTTCCTTTACCCATTCTTCCGTGTGGAACAATCTCAACATAGACCTGTTTTATTTTATCCTGTACGGATTGTTTGATTGGGATGAGGATGCCTGCCTGCTGCAATTGACCGGTCTCCGTCCTTCCCATCTGCCGGATGAAATAAACTACAAAGAATCAACCTGGCGACTGAGTTATGAACTGGATACCTCCGGATACATTATTTTTATCAATATAACTACCCCCGGGGGATACCGCTATAAGTGGCAAATCAACTACCGGGAAGTTGGTGATTTCTAAGTATTTTAATCGGATAGATCTGACATGATGACGAAAATTAAATTCATAGGTTTACTGCTGATTTCTTTTTTTCATATACAATATGGTTTCGGTCATCATGTAGAAACAAAAATCATCTCGGAACTAAATGCTACATTATATACAATTCATGTTTTAATTTTGACTATCGGAAATTGTCTGAAAAATGTAATTTTATCTCTATTTCCATGCCTAAGGTTTCTTCGGTGTTGAAAGAAAGTCCATTGAGCGAAGATGGTATATATTCTTCCGGTTCGGAATCTTTTGATTCCGCTTATTTATAGATGTGAGCGGTGAAGGTTTTTTTACAAAAGAGACTAATAATAATGTACTTGAAGACAGGCATATCGACAGGATTATGGAGATCTTCGATAAGAAGGAAGACATTGATTATGTTGCCAAATCGGTAGAACAGAAGGCTATTGTCGAGAATGATTATAACCTGTCGGTGAGCAGTTATATCGAAGTTGAAGACACTCGACCGAAGACCGACATCAAGGAACTGAACGAGCGTATCCGTCGTATCGTGGCAAGAGAAAACGAATTACGAACGGAAATTGACAAGATAGTCGCAGAATTGGAGGGGGACGAACTATGAGCAAACAGCAAAAAGAATCGAGTGCCGTGAAGCATACAACAGAATTGAATCCACAACTTCTGGCTGATGTTCGTGGCAGCATAGTAGTAATTAGGGATACGCCGGTAATTGCCGATGCCGATGTGGCGAATCTTTATGGTGTTGAAACAAAGAGGGTCAATGAGGCTGTGCGTAATAATCCGGATAAATTTCCGGATGATTATATGTTTGTGTTGTCTTCAGAAGAATTGACTGTTTTGCGGTCGAAATTTTCGTCCACAAAACTTTCTCCCAAAAGCAGGACACTCCCAAAAGTCTTTACAGAGAAAGGATTGTATATGCTTGCTACGATTTTGAAGAGCAATAGTGCATTAAATGTCACATTTGCCATCATTGAGACTTTCACACAAGTAAGAAATTTAAAACGTGAATTGGTTGATTTGCATAAAGAAACCGACATCAAAAAACAGACAACGAAAATGCAGCATTTTGGTAAAGTGTTGTCAGATATTGTAATGCCGAATTTGGAAACCTCGGAAACAGAATCTACCTTGGAACTGAATTTCTTTATCGGGAAAATAAAACATACTGTCAAGCGCATCAAAAAATCAAGTGCTAAAATTGAATCGGAGGAGGACAAACAATGAGTAGTAAATTGCAGGAACTGATACAGGAACTTTGTCCGGATGGGGTGGAGTATAAGAAAGCGGTTACATAAGACCGCAGGCAATCTAAAATAAAAGATGCTGGTTAGACACCTCCCGACGCCTGCCAAGCATGTGCGGCAGGCTGTTACTTCTTCTGATGAAACTGGCTTTGGTCAATATAACTATGGCCTTTGCTCTGGCATTCTAAGGACTGTGCCGTTCCTCTCAATGTAATATGACTTCCTGCTTTGGCATGGATTTTCAGATGATTTGCTTCTACATAAACGGTGCCGTGTGACGAGCCTATGGAAACAGTTAAGGAATCTGCACTCATTTGTTTATCCATGACTAATTCGGAATAGTCCATATTTATGCTCCGGACTGAGTCGGTATATATCCGGACCGTATCTTTAGGCATCTTTCCTTTTGCGTCTTTTATTGTCAGTGTGAACAGATTTCCTTTTGTCTCTTGGTTTCCCCATTCGGGATGGTCGATTTCAATACGGAATACATCTGACGGGATAAATATTACTTTGTAGCCCGCAAAGCGGAACCGGGTTATTTTTTCTTGTGCACTGACATTATTTCCTAAGTTTATAGTTATTGCCAATAAGATGAAAATCAGTATATTCCTCATGATAAATTAAAATTTGGATTCAAACATGCTGGTTTCCCCGTTTCTTGCTCCGGTTTTTATTTGCTTGGATTCGTGAATCGGAAATACTGACAAATATACAAGAATATTTTGAGTCTTGCAAGGTAAAGAACTCTTAATGGGGTCCTTTTTTTCTGTGAATCTGTAAATACAAAATTCACTCCTTCCGGATGTTATTTTGGTTTAATTTTTATACTTTTGCTTCCGATTATTAACAGTCAGAAAGGGGTGCCTGAATATTACGGGCTGAGATTATACCCATTGAACCTGCTCCGGGTAATGCCGGCGAAGGGATTCCATAACAGATGTGCGCCTTTCTGTTATAATTTTAGCACAAATGAATAAAAAATTTTGGATGATAACCGCCTTACAGGTGTGCGGTTTATCAGTGTTTGCGGAACAGGAGACCGCTGACACACTGCGTCATGTTGATCTGGATGAAGTGCAGGTCATTGCCACCCGGGCAACGGCACATACGCCGATAGCCTTTGTAAACATGGACAAGGAAACCATCCGGAAACAGAATGCCGGACTGGATGTCCCTTTCCTGCTGACTATGACACCGTCCGTGCTTACTACTACGGATGCTGGTTCCGGCATCGGCTATACCACCATCCGGGTGCGGGGGACGGATGCTACCCGTATCAATGTCACGGCAAACGGCATCCCCATGAATGATGCAGAAAGCCATTCCATTTTCTGGGTCAATACGCCTGATTTGGCATCTTCCCTGAAAGACATGCAGATACAGCGGGGGGCAGGGACTTCCACGAACGGGGCCGGAGCTTTCGGCGGGAGCATTAACATGCAGACGGAGAGTTCGGCAATTACTCCCTATGCGGAATTAAGCGGTTCGTACGGTTCTTTTCGGACTCAAAAGGAGACGGTGAAAGTCGGTTCCGGATTGCTGCACGAACGTTGGGCTTTTGATATGCGGCTTTCCCATATCAAAAGTGACGGCTACCGCGACAGGGCTGCCGCTAAACTGAAGTCCTATTTTGCGCAGGCAGGTTACTACGGAGATAAAACTACCGTTAAATTAATTACGTTCAGCGGGAAGGAAGAAACCTATCACGCTTGGGACGGTATCCCTAAAGAGATGCTGGAAACCGACCGCACCTACAACCCGAACGGGGAGATAAAGGAAAACGGTGTGGTAACAGGGTTTTATAAAAACCAGTTGGACGTTTACCGCCAAACCCATTACCAATTGCTTTTCAACCACATCTTCAATCCCGCGTGGAATCTCAATGTGGCGTTCCACTACACAGACGGAGAGGGGTATTACGAAGAGTATAAAAATCAGCGTACTTTAAAGGAGTATGGGCTGGAACCTTATTTCGTGCCCGGTAGTTCTGACCCGGTGAAAAAAAGCGACCTGGTGCGCCGGAAAAATGTAGATAGCGATTTCGGGGGCATGGTTTTTTCCCTTAATTATCAGTCGGAAAAATTGCAGGTCTCTCTGGGGGGAGGGGCGAACAAATACGTTAACGACCACGATGGGAAGGTGCTTTGGGTGAAAAACTACATCGGTTCTTTGTCGCCCGACCATACTTTTTATGAAAATACCGGAAAGAAAACGGATGTCAATCTCTATGGGCGTCTGAATTATGAATTGGTTCGTAACTTTAATTTTTATGCCGATTTACAGTATCGTCACATCCGCTATACTATCCGGGGCGTGAATGACACCTGGGACTGGAATGCCGGCTGCATGCAGCCTCTTGACCTGGACGAATCGTTTGGCTTTTTTAATCCCAAAGCGGGTGTTTTTTGGCGGATAAATGAAAAAAACAACCTCTATGCTTCTTTTGCCGTAGCACAGAAAGAGCCTACCCGCAACAATTACACAGACGGATTCTTTACTGAATTGCCGAAGGCGGAACAGCTTTTTGATTATGAATTGGGCTATTCGTTCCGTTCCCGGTGGTTTACAGCGGGAGTGAATCTTTATTATATGGATTACAAAGACCAGTTGGTGCTGACGGGGCAGTTGAATGAAATCGGGGAAGCCGTGTCTGCCAATGTTAAAGACAGCTATCGTTCGGGTATGGAATTGTCGGCAGGAGTGAAGATTACCGATGGGTTGCGCTGGGATGTCAATGCCACCTGGAGCCGCAACCGCATTAAGCATTATACCGAATACCTGAGTGATGTGGATACCGATTGGAACGAATTGTATAACAGCGACGGCAGCATTTCCCAAACGGCGAATTATCTGGGTTCCACTCCCATCTCTTTTTCGCCCGATTTTATGCTCAACAGTCTGATAGCTTTTACTTACAAAGGACTGGATGTTTCCCTGCAATCCCAATATGCGGGTAAACAATACCTGAACAATTCCGGCGATGAGGCATGTACGCTCGACGCTTACTTTGTCAGCAACCTGAACCTCGGCTATACCTTCGGGCTGCCGTTTGCCAAATCGGTGACGGTAGGGGTCTCTGTCTACAACCTGTTTGATGAAGAGTATGAAAGTAACGGATATGCCAGCCGCACGGCGGTGTACCCCTCTTCCGGCGGGACAAAACCGGCAGGCGTGCGTCCGGAAATCGTGCCCTATGCCGCTTATTATCCCAATGCGGGTATTAACGCATTGGCTTATATTACGTTCCGTTTTTAATTTTGGCTTATGGATGGATTGGAAATCACCGGGACATTGGTCGGCTTGCTCTATCTTTGGTTTGAATACAGGGCGAGCATCTGGCTTTGGGTGGCGGGTATTGTCATGCCTGCCCTCAGCTTGTTTGTATACTATCGTGCCGGATTGTATGCGGATTTCGGTATCAATATTTACTACCTGCTGGCGGGTGTTTATGGCTGGTCAATGTGGCTTCGGGGTGCTTCCGGTAAAAAGGAGCTTCCTGTGATTCATACGCCTGTCCGGCAGATCATACCCTTGATATTGGCCGCTACCGGATTGTTTCTGCTGATAGCCTGGATACTGATACGCTTTACGGACAGCACCGTTCCCTGGCTGGATAGTCTGACAACGGCGTTGAGTATCGTTGCCATGTGGATGCTGGCCTACAAACAGGCGGAACAGTGGTGGGTGTGGATTGTGGTGGATGCTGTCAGTTGTGGCCTCTATTTTTATAAGGGATTGCCTTTTTATGCCGTTTTGTACGGTTTGTATACCGTGATCGCCTTTTTCGGTTATTTCAAATGGCTGAAAATGATGGAAAGCAGGGAATGATTTCCGGATTTACTGCATGAGTACACAAAAATGCACAAAAGGTTCGTCCCGATGTGCATTTTTGTTTGTAATTCCGTATGTTTGCCTTCTGAACCGAAATTCATAGAGGAATGAAATACTATCCTTTGGGGTGGGGAGAGGGTTTGCCGCAGGTTGTGATTCTGGCGGACGGTACGTTTCCCCGGAATGCTCTGGCAGTGGAGATGTTGCGGAAGGTTCCGGCAGTGGTGTGTTGTGACGGGGCAGCCCATAAGTTGTTGGCGCATGGTGTACAACCGACGGCGATAGTCGGTGACGGCGATTCGCTTTCCCGGAAAATACGGGAGCACTATGCTGCGATTATACACCAGGAAAAAGAGCAGGAAACGAATGACCTGAGCAAAGCTTTCCGCTATTGTCTGGTACAAGGCTGGCAGGATATACTTATTCTGGGGGCAACGGGAAAAAGGGAAGACCATACCTTGGGAAATGTGAGCCTGTTAATGGATTACATGCAGCAGGCGCGGGTGCAGATGATGACAGACTATGGGCTTTTTACCCCCGTGTGCGGGGATGCTGAACTGGAGTCCTTTCCGGGTCAGCAAGTGTCAGTGTTCAATATGGGATGTACCCGGCTGGCCGGGGAGAACCTGGTTTATCCGCTGTCGGTATTCACCAACTGGTGGCAGGGCACCCTGAATGAATCCACCGAAAAGAGTTTTAAGCTCTTGACGGATGGAAAAATATTGGTTTACCGGACACTGAAACGCGACGGGGAATGATGTAGTTGTTGGACTGTATTGCTGTTTCGTTGCTGGTGAGAGTTGTTTAACCGCTATCGGATGAGTAATTTATTCCGGAGAATAATAAGCAGAATTTAAAAATATCAAAATAACGTAATATGAAGTATTGTCTTTTCTTATGGTTGTTCCTCTTGGTGGGAATGGTGCGTGTGCAGGCTGCTGCCGGGGACGTGATTCGTGTCTCGACTGCTGCCACTGATTTGATATTCCGGGTCGGGACGGACGGGCGTCTTTATCAGGCGTATTGGGGAGAACGTTTGCTAAATGATTCGGATCTCGGTTGTTTTTCCGGGAAATCCGCTAAAGGTTGGGAGGTATACCCCGGTTCCGGCATGGAGGATTATTTTGAACCGGCTTTGGGTATTGCACACCAGGATGGCAATATGGCCACTTTGTTGAAATATGTCTCTGTTGAGAAACATGAAATAGACGCCAATGTGACGGAAACGGTCGTTGCGCTCCGGGATGAAGTCTATCCCGTAGAGGTAAAATTACATTACATGGCATTTCACCGTGAAAACATCATCAAGGCATGGAGCGAAATCCGCCACCGTGAAAAAAAGCCGGTGCGCATGTTCCGCTTTGCCTCTTCCATGCTCTACCTGGAGGCTCCCCGCTATTTTCTTACGGAGTTCAGCAGCGACTGGGCTAAAGAAGTGAGGATGAGCTCGCAGGAATTGCAGTTCGGGAAGAAAATCCTGGATACCAAGCTGGGCTCCAGGGCTGCCATGCATGTACAGCCTTTTTTTCAGTTGGGGATAGGTCAGGAGGTGTCTGAAAATCATGGGAAAGTGTTGGTTGGAACAATCGGGTGGACGGGAAATTTCCGTTTTACTTTTGAAGTCGATAACCTGGGCAACCTGCGTGTCATTTCGGGAATCAATCCGTATGCTTCCGACTATGAACTCCAACCGGGAGAATGGTTTAAAACGCCGGAATTTATTTTTACACTCAGCGATGAAGGCACGGGGAAAGCCAGCCGTGATTTTCACGATTGGGCGCGGCGATACCAGGTGAAAGACGGATTGGGAGAAAGACTGACCTTGCTCAACAATTGGGAAAATACCGGCTTTGATTTCAATGAGGAAAAATTGTTGGCATTGATGCAGGAAGCCCGGCATTTGGGTGTTGATATGTTTTTACTGGACGATGGATGGTTCGGCAATAAGTATCCGCGCAAAGACGACCGGGCGGGACTGGGTGATTGGGATGCAACTGCTGCAAAATTGCCACGGGGAGTAGGAGCACTGGTAAAAGGGGCGGAAAAAGCAGGCGTGAAATTCGGTATCTGGATAGAACCCGAAATGGTAAATCCGAAAAGCGAATTGTTTGAAAAACACCCGGAATGGGTCATTCACCTGCCCAACCGCGAGTTGTATTATTTCCGGAATCAGTTGGTACTGGACCTGAGTAATCCGAAAGTGCAGGATTTTGTTTATGGCATTGTTGACGGACTCATGACGGAAAATCCGGAAATCGCCTTTTTCAAATGGGATTGCAACAGTCCGATAACCAATATCTATTCTCCTTATCTGAAAGAAAAACAGTCGCAGTTGTATGTAGACCATGTGCGGGGCATTTACCGGGTATTGGAACGTCTGAAAGCCAAATATCCTCATTTGCCCATGATGTTGTGTTCGGGAGGGGGCGCCCGTTGCGATTACGAAGCATTGAAGTATTTTACGGAATTTTGGCCGAGTGACAATACCGATCCTCTGGAACGTATTTTCATTCAGTGGGGATTTTCCCAGCTTTTCCCTTCCCAAGTATTGTGTGCGCACGTTACGGGGTGGGGACGGCAGCCCTTGAAATTCCGGGTGGATGTGGCCATGATGTGTAAACTCGGTTTTGACATCGGAATAGCAGGCATGAGTGAGGAAGAGCAACTGTTCTGCCGGGAAGCGGTAAGCCATTTCAAACGGCTTTCGCCCGTCATTCTGCAAGGTGATTTTTATCGTTTGGTATCTCCCTATGAAACAAATCATGCTTCGGTGATGCACGTGGCTAAAGACCGCGGGAAAGCAGTCGTATATGCTTACGATATGCATCCCCGTTTCGGGGAAAAACTGTTTCCGGTCAAATTACAGGGACTGGATCCGCAGAAAAAGTACAAAGTGGAGGAGATCAATCTGCTGCCGGGGAAAAAATCCCGTCTGAGAGAGAATGACGCCGTTTTCAGCGGCGATTACCTGATGAAAGTGGGACTGGACCTTTTGACTACCGCCCATACCTCCAGCCGGATCATAGAGCTCACAGTTCAGTAGACGGGAGAAAAAGTAACTTTTGAGTCCGGGGAAACGTTTCATTTTTAGTGATATACATTCATTCATTATGGACTTCCGGATAGAAAAAGATACTTTGGGAGAGGTAAGGGTGCCAGCGGACGCATACTACGGAGCACAGACTCAACGGAGTGTAAATAATTTCAAGATAGCCCGGGATACGGACCGCATGCCGGAACGTATCATCCGGGCTTTCGCTTATTTGAAAAAAGCTGCGGCTTGTGTAAATCGGGACGCTGGAATATTGCCGGAAGAGAAATGCGAAGCGATTGTCCGGGTGTGTGATGAAATCCTGGACGGGAAATGGTCGGAGCAGTTCCCTTTGGTGGTGTGGCAGACAGGAAGCGGCACACAGACAAACATGAATGTCAATGAAGTGATTGCCAACCGGGCGCATGTACTTCGCGGAGGAAAACTCACGGACAGGGATAAGTTTTTATCGCCCAATGACGATGTAAACAAATCGCAGTCTTCCAATGATACGTTCCCTACAGCGATGCACATTGCCGCCTATCAGATACTCACCGAAAAAACTCTGCCGGGATTGGAAAAGCTCTGCCGGGCATTGCAAGTGAAGAGCCGGTTATTTATGCCGGTAGTGAAGATCGGACGTACTCATTTTATGGATGCCACCCCCCTGACGTTAGGGCAGGAATTCAGCGGTTATGCGGCTCAGTTGGAGCATGGCTTACAGGCTGTCCGGAACACTTTACCCCGCTTGGCGGAGTTGGCTTTGGGCGGAACGGCTGTCGGGACTGGATTGAATACTCCTCTGGGCTATGCGGAGCAGGTGGCCCGGAAGATTGCCGGACTTACCCGCCTCCCTTTTGTTACGGCTTCGAATAAATTTGAGGCGCTGGCAACTCATGATGCTTTGGTCGAAGCGCATGGCGCATTGAAAACAGTGGCAGTCAGTCTCATGAAAGTTGCGAATGATATCCGGATGCTGGCTTCCGGGCCGAGGGCAGGTATCGGGGAAATCCATTTGCCTGAAAATGAACCCGGTTCCTCTATTATGCCGGGAAAAGTGAATCCCACCCAATGCGAAGCCTTGACAATGATTGCGGCACAGGTTATGGGAAATGACGTGGCGATAAACATCGGAGGCGCTACCGGGCATTTTGAACTGAATGTTTTCAAACCGGTGATTATCCGGAATTTTCTGCATAGTGCCCAATTGATCGGAGAGGGATGTGAAAGTTTTGCCTTGCATTGTGTGGAAGGCATCGAGCCTGTGCACGAAGTCATCAGGCGGCATTTGAATGATTCGCTGATGTTGGTGACAGCGCTGAATCCGCATATCGGGTATTATAACGCCGCTGCGATAGCCCAAAAGGCTTACCGGGAAGGCATTACTCTCCGGCAAGCGGCCTTGGATTCCGGTATGGTGACGGCAGAACAGTTTGATGCTTGGGTTAATCCGGCAGAAATGACCGGGAGAAAAGAAAAAGGAGAGTTATCGTGACGGATAGGGGCGGAGAAAAAGCTGAATAATTGTAAAAAAAAGCTGTAAATCCTTTCGGATAATCCTTCGTTTTATTATGTTTGTAGAGGTGAGAGAATAAAACGAGGTGTTATGATGCAGACACAGGAAGATTTTGACCAGCTGCTCGCTGAGCGACAGGCGATTTTCATGAAAAAAGTGGTGGCAGGCAGAAGTGAAGAAGATGCGGAGCGTATATTGGATGCTTACGAATTTGCCCACAGAGCCCACGAGGGACAATACCGCAAAAGCGGCCATCCTTATATTATCCATCCCGTTTCGGTGGCGACTATTGTGGCCGATGAACTGAAACTGGGAACGAATCCGGTTATTGCGGCACTCTTGCATGATGTGGTGGAAGACACGTCCCATACGGTAGATGAAATCCGTGAACGTTTCGGGGAAGACGTCGCTTTTTTAGTACGGGTGGTGACCAAACAGAAAAAGACCGTTTATGAAATGTCCAAGCAACTGGATAACTTCAAACAGATGCTGGATTCCATTAATTACGACATCCGGGCTTTGTTGATTAAATTAGCCGACCGTCTGCACAATATGCGTACACTGGATAGCATGAGTCCCGATAAGCAGATGAAAATTGCCGGGGAAACGGACTATTTTTATGCCCCTTTGGCCAATCGTTTGGGTCTCTACCGTGTGAAGACGGAACTGGAAAACCTGAGCCTCCGCTTCCGGACGCCGCTCGAATATGCGGAACTGGAGCATCAGATTGCCTTGTTTGAAGAAGAAAACAAAGAGACTATTGAGCGTTTTTTGCAACCCATCCGGCGACGCTTGCAGGAATGCGGGATAAAAGCCAGGGTCAGTTGTAAAAACCGGGGAGTGTGTGCCATCTGGCGGAAAATGCAGTTATCGGGATTGTCGTTCAGGCAGGTAGAGCCTTTACAGATAATCCCGATTGTTTTTGAAGCGAATCCGGAGAGGGGTATATCTGAAAAGAACCAGTGTCTGGAGATTTATTCCGCTTTGACGGATTTATATAAAGAAAAGCCGGGGAGCCTTGTCAATTATGTCGATTCGCCGAAAGAGAACGGCTATCAGGCTATTCATTGCAAAGTGATGTGCAGCAGCGGGCAGTGGCTGGAAGTACACATTGCTTCCGAAAGGATGGACTATAATTCGGCGTTGGGGTGTGTTGCTGCGGGAAAAGGGGTGGAACACTGGGTTGAAACATTCAAAGCCGTCCTTCATGATATAGCCGATTGCGGTAAGGAAGACGGATTTATAGAAAATGTGGTATGTAATTTCTACAATGACGACATTATTGTCTTCACTCCCAAAGGCCACAGCGTTGCCTTGCCCAAAGGGGCTACGCCTGTGGACATGGCGTATGAGATACACACCGACATTGGAAACCATGCCAAATATGCCCGCATTAACGGGCAGTTGGCGTCTTTGCGTACTGTGCTGAAAAGGGGGGACCGGGTGGCTATCGGTACGGAGGAAGAGGCTTGCCCGCAGGAAGAGTGGCTTGGATTTATCAAGACCTATAAAGCCAGAAAGGCGGTGACTAATTTTTTACGCAAGGCGAAAGCCGGGCAGATGCCTTCAGCCTACCGCTTGTGTCCGGATTGTTGTCCGTTGCCGGGGGATGAGGTGTCGGGTTTTCGGAATGAAGATGGCACGATCACGGTACACAAACGCAATTGCCACAAAGCTATTTCTTTGTCCGCAAAAGCCGGCGATTCTATTGTTTCGGTCAATTTGCAGGCGGATGAAAGGAGAAAATTTCCCGTCTCTATTTGTGTGAAAGGCATTGATCGCGATAAACTGCTTTTCGATTTGGTGAAGGTGATTTCAATAGATTTGAATCTGCCGATAGACGGTATCTCCATTACGGTGACCGACTCTATCGCCGATTGCGTCTTCGGGCTTGAGGTGAGCTCTGTGGACGAACTTACCGCCGTCTTCGTCTGTCTTAGTCAGGTTCGTGGTGTCGAAGAAGTCAAACGCAAGAGTTAAGAATGGCAGTTCTGTTTTTTTGCATTATTTTTGTAGAAAATTTAATATTTGGAGCTATGAGACTTATTATTCAACCGGACTATCAGAATGTGTCGCAATGGGCGGCGAATTATGTGGCGGCGAAAATCCGTCAGGCGAATCCTACCGAGGAAAAACCTTTTGTATTGGGGCTTCCTACGGGATCTTCGCCGCTGGGCATGTATAAGGCGCTGATTGAGTTGAACCGCAAGGGGGTGGTCTCTTTCAAGCATGTGATTACTTTCAATATGGATGAATATGTAGGTCTGCCGGAAGAACACCCCCAGAGTTACCACTCTTTTATGTGGAACAATTTTTTCAGCCACATTGACATTCAGCCGGAACACGTTAATATCCTGAATGGAAATGCGCCCAATCTGGAGGAAGAGTGTGAGAACTACGAAAACCGTATAAAAGCGGCAGGCGGTATTGATTTGTTCCTGGGCGGTATCGGTCCTGACGGGCACATCGCTTTTAATGAACCGGGTTCTTCCCTGGCATCCCGTACGCGGGTAAAAACACTCACTACCGATACGATTATTGCCAATTCCCGTTTTTTTGACAATGATGTCAACCGGGTACCGAAGACCTCTTTGACAGTAGGCGTAGGAACCGTGCTGGATGCTAAAGAAGTGCTGATTATCGTAAACGGACACAACAAAGCCAGGGCATTGTATCATGCTGTGGAAGGAGCTGTAAATCAGATGTGGACCATCAGTGCACTGCAACTCCACCGGAAAGGAATTATTGTGTGTGATGATGCGGCAACAGTGGAACTAAAAGTGGGGACTTACCGTTATTTTAAAGACATTGAGTCTGCCCATTTGAATCCGGATTCCTTGTTATAAGAGAAATAAAGAAAAGCGGGCAATGGAAAAGATCCGGAAAAGGGATTTTTCCATTGTCCGTTTTGTTTGACCCAGAGAATTTATGAACCGGCGTATACTTCGGATTGCGATACCTTCCATTATCTCTAACATTACTGTTCCTTTGCTTGGACTGGTGGATGTGACCATTGTCGGTCATATGGGAGATGCTGCCTATATCGGTGCTATTGCTGTCGGAGGAATGTTGTTCAACATCCTCTATTGGAATTTCGGTTTCTTGCGGATGGGCACGAGCGGCTTGACTTCACAGGCATACGGGCGCAAAGACCGTGCGGAAGAGATGAGGGTGCTTGCGCAGGCTTTGGGTGTGGGGGTGGTTTCTTCGCTGTGTATTCTGTTGTTGCAATATCCGGTGGAGCAGTTGGCTTTTACTCTTCTGGAAGCCAGTGTGGGCGTGGAAGCCTATGCCATACGTTATTTCCGGGTCTGTATTTGGGGGGCACCTGCCGTATTGATGCTCTATGGATTTAAGGGGTGGTTTATCGGAATGCAGAATTCCCGATTCCCGATGTTCATAGCGATAGCTGTCAATTGTATCAATATTTTATGCAGTCTGTTTTTGGTGTTTGTGTTGCATTGGAAAGTCGAGGGCGTCGCTTTGGGAACCGTCATTGCCGAGTGGTGCGGTTTGGGTATGGCTGTTGTTTTGTGGATGAGGCGCTATGGTTCTCTTTGGGAGCGCTTCACGCTTCGGGGAAGTCTGCAATGGGCTGCCATGAAGCGTTTTTTCAGCGTGAACCGGGATATATTTTTTCGCACGGTTTGTCTGATTGCCGTGACGGCTTTTTTCACCTCTACGGGGGCGCGTCAGGGAGATACGATTTTAGCTGTAAATACCTTGCTGATGCAGTTATTTACACTGTTTTCCTATATCATGGATGGTTTTGCCTATGCGGGAGAGGCTTTGGTGGGACGTTATATCGGTGCCTGTAATGTTCGGAATCTCCGGCATGCCGTCCGGAATCTTTTCGGGTGGGGTGTCGGATTGTCGCTGTTGTTTACTTTGCTGTATGGGGTGGGGGGAGAGCGTTTTTTGGGACTTCTGACAGGAGAGCGGGAGGTGGTTGAGGCTGCCGGGCGTTATTTTTATTGGGCGCTTGCTGTTCCCCTTTCCGGGTTTGCTGCTTTTCTCTGGGATGGTATATTGATAGGTGCTACGGCCACCCGGCAGATGCTTTGGGCGATGTTAATTGCTTGTGCTTCATTTTTTCTGCTCTGCTATTTTTTTTCCGGCACGACGGATAACCATGCCTTGTGGGCGGCTTTTCTGGTATATCTTGTATTGAGAGGACTTTTGCAAACATGGTGGGGACGGGTTATCCTTTCCCCGGATTACTGTGAAAAGTTGTCCGGAAAATAGCTGTTTTTTATTTTCTTCTTTTGAAAATAATCCGGAGAAAAGAAGAGTTTCTCCGGATTACTGGGATTTGCCTATTCTACTTTTTCTACACGGATGCTGTCTATGAACAGCCCTTCCTGGGTGGCCGTGAGGGTACTGTAACTACGGATTTCAATCCGCAGTTTTGTTGCGCCAGCCGGGGCTTTGAAGATATTTCCGGCATATACATCTTCATAGCCTTCTGTGCGGTATCGGTAGGAAGAGGAGCGGATGGCTTCGGAATTCAGATTGGCGGTGCCTGCCATCCAGGTTCCCCAATGACGCCATTTTATTTCGTCGGAAGGACTGTTGACAAACAGATGCAGTTGATAGCATTCACCTGCCGTGACTTCGATGTCCTGATACAGGTAAGTCTTGCCTCCCAGCCGGACGGCTTTTTTCCCATCCAGTACAGGAGAGGTGATGAGGTTTACTTTCCTGTCGCTTCCTCCTCCGTCTAATTTCCAGCCGGGAGGAATTTCGTCGTCGTTTCCTTGTTCAAAACTGCCGTTCTGTACCAGGTTTATTCCGTTTCCTTTTCCTTCGCACGGTACTTCCGGAAGTTGGATATACCAGTCTTCTTCCCGGATGATGGTTTCGTCCCATTCTGAAATCTTGGTAGAAAACTCAATTTGGCGGGTATTTTCCGGTGAGCCGAAAATTGCCCGTACCTCGGTGATGCGGTTGGAAAGAATGGAGTCTATAGTATGGGCAGGGGTGTTTTCGGAAGCCACTCCGGCTTTGTATGCCAGAGTGAGGGTACTGCTTTTGACTGGAGGAAATACAAGTATATTGGTTACGGAATGTCCGGTCTTATCCGGCTGATTGGCAGCTTTGGTTACAGTGACGGTCTCTCCGGAATATTTGCCCAGGAGATTCATTTTTGGAGGGATGTTGGCTATCCGGATATGCAGGTCGTTCATCCAGTCGGGAATATTTTCGATAATCACCCTGACACATCCGACCTTGCGTTCTACATCAAAGAGAATCGGTTCGGTATTTTTACTCCCGACGGTAAATTCGGATTTTCCCAGCAGGTAATCTCCGGCTTCCTGCCGGAAGGAGGCGTTCTGCTGTAAAGAAATAAAAACTTTTGAAGGTGTACTGCCGGCTGTGTATTCCCACGCATCTGGTTCATCACTGTTGGCGATGCAATAGCCGGTGTAGCGGCCTTCGGGGATTTCCACTTGAAATGGATTGTCTTGGGAGATTCCGGATGATGGAATACTGTAGGCTGTCAGTTGATTTTGGGAGTCAAACAAAAACAATTGGAATCCTGCCGGAGGGCGTGTCGATGTGCTGGGGGAGGTTCTGACGTACATGGCTACTTCTTTTTCTTTTGCGGATTCATTCCAGGGTTCTGTTTCATGGTGACAGGCACACGCGATTGCCACTACGACCATCGTTACGACTTTTTTCATTGTGTTTAGGATTTAATGATAAAATGTGATGCAACATTCCCCGTAGGGAATAGGGAGAGGTACCACACACCAGCGTCAGTAGTATAAAATTAACCTATTTAAATCACTTACCGATGGATGGATGGAAAATAATGACAGGATTTTGCAATATTTAACTATTGAATACAGAGAAGTGGAATGGAAATGTCATAGTAACAGACATCGTCAGGTGTTATGTTTGAAATCATAATAAAAAGGCAGGTCAGTCGAGCATCAGACTGATGAAGCCTGGATTTTCAAATAGCAATTGGGTCAATTCTTCGATATTCATATCATGGTCGGTTTTATGGATTCCTGCTCCGGTACGGAACGCCCTTCCGTTCATGATACGGTAGTAGCCGTTATTGGAAGGGAGGTCGTTGTCGGTTACCCGTAAAAAGAGCGTTTTGCGCGGATGGGTGGAAGCATATACAGACAGAACCTGGAAGACGTCAATAATACGTGCCATGCCTTTCAGAGTTATTTTCTTACCGGTCCGGACCGGTACACGGCATTCGATTTCTCCCTTTTCCCACTTGTGGGCTGCGGCTTGCAGCAGGGCTTCTTTTTCTGTGTCACTTTCGTAAAACAATTCATTGACCAGTATTTTGTCCGGGCAGGGGAGGGCAAAGGCCATTCCTTTGATTTTGTTTTCGTTTTCCCTGAGCAAGAGAAGGGCACCTCCGGAAAGATACAAATCGTCCAGAATGGTTTTGAAATCTTCTGCTGTGTGTTGCACACAGTTTTCTCTTGTTTCCATGTGTCTTTTGAAATAGGGATAGAGCTCTTCCGGATTGAGGTTTTCTCTTGCCGGGAAACAAACAGCGGGATTGTTATTGCGTACTGACAGATAATAATTTTCAGGCGTGTAGGCTAAGACGGGAGCGTAGCCCGCCCGTTTGTAGTAGTCGAATAACCAGGGTTCTTGGGGAATTAAAATGGAAAAGGCGTTTTTCCGGTTTTTCATCACATGAAAGGAGTCTGTCAGCAATTGGCGCATTATTCCCTTGGAGCGGGCGGAGGGATGGGTGCAGGCTCCGGAAATGTAGGAGGTCATGACCGTCTTTCCGTGCCATGTCATGGGGTAGGGAAGCATTTGAAGAGCTGACACTACCTGTTCGTTTTCCATACGGACCGCAGTGTCCTGTTCGTGGTATTTCCGTTCGAAATAAAAACGGATGAAATCTTCTGTATCAGTGAAGCAGATACGCCAGAGGTTCATGATTTCTTCTTGCTTGCTCATCGGATTGTTTTTTGGGTTGCTATACATTTTTCCAGTAAAATGGAGGGGTGGTAAGAGAGCTTGGCCTGTCGCAGTCCTGGCATGCCTAAATCCTCTTCCCGGTTCACATAGATGTATTGCTCCGGCAGGTGGCGGGCAAATTCCTGATTGATGATGCTGTATGCGCCGTCGATGTGAATGTTTGCTTTTTCAAACTGCACGTCAAATGTGTCGTGGGTGACCGGACAACCGAAAGTAAAGGCGACAATTTCGCCTTTGACTTTGATGGCTCCGCCATGGAGTCCCAATTCTTCATAATGCTGAACGGCGTATGTCAGAGCCTGTCTTTCCTTTTGCAGGCTTTCCTGTTGCTGGAGGTCGTGTTCCATACACCAGCGCAGTTCAAAGTCAAGGCAGTCGGGGAGAATATCGGCTGTTAAAGGCAGGTATTCGTACTCGTATCCTTTCTTGAATTTATTGACGTGGTTGCGCTTGGGCTGATAATTTTTTCCTTTCAGTTCGGCGAGGTCCTTCCGTAAATAAATGTAGTCGAAATAATTGCGGTGCAGAGTATATTCAAACAGGTCCGGGAGGGCTTTTTCCAGGGTTTTCTGCATTTCGCCATACACCCCTTGTAAACGGAGCGGCTGACCTTCTCCGGCAGCTTCTTGTGCCAGTGCCTTTATGACCGGGGTGATATTGCCTGTTCCGGTGGGCATCAGATAAAGAGTGCGTTGGTCTTCCAGCTTGAACCGTACAATTAAGTAATTGTCCAGGACGGTATAGCTGCTTTCGTTACAGAAATGCCAGCAGCAGAGATTCGAAAAAGATAAATCACAGTCGCGCGAAGCGTGAGGAAAGGTGAAGGAGGTGATAATATCCTTGTCTGCGGGTGTAATCGGTCTGAAATGAATCATATGGTGTAACTTGTTCGTATACAGGATTTACGGAAGAATCTTTTAGGATGACGTATCCGTATCCATACTTTGAATTGTATGATTTTTATCCTATTATGAATTGTAAACAATCTTTCGTTTCTTTCTACGAAAATATTTTATTTTGGATTCAATGCGATGCAATGGAACAATTTTTTTTATGCAAACGAAAGCATAGTGTGTTGAATGTAGAGGGAAAAATGACTGCTAAAAAGGCAGGAGTGTGAAATATGAAATGTTTTGGTATGTTTTTTGTAGTATTTCCCCTCATGTTAAAAAAAGAACCAAGAGTTACTAAATCATTATGGAGTTGTATATCAATAAAATTGCACATTATCTACCTGAAACAGTTGTACCTAATTCCTATTTTAAAGATATTAACGGACTGGACGATGAGTGGATTTATTCCCGGACGGGGATAAAAAACCGGAGCAAGGCCGGTGTGGAGGAGAATACAAATACGATGGCTGTGAAGGCGGTTGAAGCCGGGGTAAAGGGGTTGCCTTATGCCATTGGGGAAGTTGATTTGATCGTAGCGGCGACTTATTCGCCCTATGACACGGTGGCTACTATGGCTCATACCGTGCAACATCATTTCCGTATTGAAAATGCTCAGTGTCTGAGTGTTTCGTCTGCCTGTTCTTCGTTGATTAATGCGATGGAGATTGCAGAGGGCTATTTCGCTGCGGGCAAAGCCCGCAAGGCTTTGGTCATTGCTGCCGATCATAACAGTAAATATGCAAATGAGACAGACCCGCAGAGCGGACACCTGTGGGGAGATGGAGCGGTTGCCGTGTTTATTTCCACGGAATCATGCAGTGAAAAGGATGCCCGGATTCTGAGCATTTACACCCGGGGTATGGGGCACATCGGGAAGGCGATGGAAGCTGTTCACCTGTTGCCGAAAGACGGTGGAATCTTTATGCCGGAAGGCCGGGACGTATTTATTCATGCTTGTCATTATATGGTGGAAGCTCTTAATAAAGCCGGAGAGAGATGTGGTAAGACTTTGGCGGATTTAAATTACATCTCTTCCCACCAGGCGAACCGGCGTATCATCAATACCATAGCCCGGCAGACCGGATTTCTGGAAGAGCATTTTCTCATGAATATAGAGGAACGGGGAAATACAGGCTGTCCCAGTTGTATGATTGCACTCTCCGAAAACAGGGAGAAAGTGAATAAAGGGGATTTGGTGGGGTTGACCGTTTTCGGCGGGGGATACTCCTGCGGTGCAATGATCTTGCAATTCTGAATGAAATCACAGGAATGAATCCGGAAACCTCCGGATTTATTCCATCTTGTTGATAGTCAGTTCCGGTAAGGACTGGACAAATTGGAAAATGAGGCTTTGCTCGTTGAATTTCCGTATCTTGATAATCATCGTGACGCGGTAAACCCGGGCTTCACCGTAGTGTTCTTCTTCTGTGGAATAATGCGTGACGTGGTGCCCGTGTTTGTTAATATAGTTTGTAATTGTTTCCAGATTTTCTTTTTTCCCTGTCGAGAAAATGAGGAGAATGCTGTGGAGTCCCACTCCCGGCAGGAAAAGATGGGTTAGTTCCAGGCCTGCAAGAATTAATACTACGCCGGCAATTCCGATGTAATACATACCTCCTCCGATAACTAATCCGATGGCGGAGGTAGCCCATAAGCCCGCTGCGGTTGTCAGTCCTCTGACAAATTGTTTCTGGATGATAATGGTCCCGGCTCCGAGAAAGCCTATTCCACTGACCACTTGTGCCGCAATACGACTGGGGTCCAGTTTTACTCCGTCGCTGCCAATCATATCGGTAAATCCATGTTGGGATACAATCATGAAAAGCGCACTCCCTACGCATACTAAAAAGTGGGTACGCAGGCCGGCTTCTTTGGCCCGGTATTCCCTGTCGAGGCCGATAAGGGCACCGAAACAGGCAGCGGCGATTAGTCTTAATATTAAGTCCCAAAATAACATGGCGGTTAGTTTTTTTCAAAGGTATAATCTTTTATTCCTAAACTTTCATACGTATTGATCAGTTCTTTATCGTTGTCGGAGATTACTAACAGTTTATCGCCCGGACAAAGACGTGTTTTGCCTTTCGGAACCATGTAGTTGTTGTTGCGTTTAATCATTGCTACCAGCGTGTTGTCCGGAAGCGGCAGATTCATCAACAGTTCCCCTTTTTGCAGCAGTTCTTCGGTGATTTCGATTTCCGACATGGCGGACTTGATTTCCTCCGGCAGGGCCATGCCAAATGTATTTCCGGTTTTGGGAGCGGGTTCGCCTAAGCCCAGCCATTGGGCAACGGAAGGAATACTCATGCCTTGAACGATCAGAGACAGGATGGTGATAAAAAATACGACGTTAAAAATCAGATCGGCATGGGGAACGCCTGCAATTTGCGGATAGGTGGCGAAAATAATCGGTACGGCACCCCGCAAGCCGACCCATGAAACGAAAAGTCGTCCTTTGAAGGGAAGTTTGCGGAACGGAAGCAGGCACAGAAACACACTGACGGGACGTGCTACGAATATGAGGAAAATTCCCACTAAAAGTCCTAATGTTGCTACTCCCAACAGTTCATGCGGATTGACCAGCAGCCCTAACGTAAGGAACATTACAATCTGACACAGCCAGGCGAATCCGTCGAAAAAAGAAGTTACGCTTCTTTTGTGTACAAAAGCCCGGTTACCGACAATCACTCCACTGATGTATACGGCCAGATAACCGTTGCCGTGGAGCAGGTTCGTGAAGGAAAAGATAAAAAATACCAGTGCCAGCAGAAGTACCGGATAGAGCGATTCATACTGGATGTTGATTTTATTCAGTATGAGAACTGCCAGGCGACCGAGCAGGTAGCCGCATACGGCGCCTATGCCTAACTGGACGGAAAATTGTAGTGCCAGTTCACCGAAACTCATGCCGGCAGATTGTATCATCTGGATAAACAGGATGGTAAGCAGGTAAGCCATCGGATCGTTACTTCCGCTTTCCAGTTCCAGCATGGGGCGCAGATTGTGTTTCAGATGGAGCTTCCGGGAACGCAGGATGGAAAATACGGATGCCGAATCCGTAGATGACATCACCGAGGCAAGCAGCAGTGCTTCCGTGAGAGTTAAGGCAATGTGTTGACCGGTGAAGGCGGAAGTCCAGAATATGAACGCTCCGGTAATAAATGCTGTAATAAATACACCGAAAGTGGCTAATACTACCCCTTCACCGATGATGGGACGGATTTCATTCATTTTCGTGTCCATACCGCCGGAAAAAAGGATGATGCTCAAAGCAATCATACCGATAAACTGGGCTTGGGTGGGATTGTTGAACTGAATGCCTAAGCCGTCGCTGCCGAACAGCATGCCTACGACTAAGAAAAGAAGCAGGGCAGGCACTCCGAAACGGTATCCCGTTTTACCCGCCACGAGGCTGACAAACAGGAGAACAGAGCCGATAAGCAGTATGTTTTCAGTAGAAAAAAACATGAACAATGATTTTGATTAATAGGATTACCTGTTTTTGATTCCGTTTAGCAAAAGCCGTGCTATCCTCTTCCCCGGAGGGAATAGCCTATTGTCATGCAAAGATAGGCAAATTTTATCAATGATACGGTGGGGAAAAAGAAAAGTTAGCCGGGGTGCGCCTTGCCGGAGAGATGCTTTTTTAGTAAAAATTAGCATATCCCAATAATTTTTTTATAAAAGAATGATATAATCCGTAGGTTTAGTAATAGCTTTGCATAAATTTTGCTAAACATATCAATAAGAATATACTATGAAAATTCAGGAGTTAACGAGGATTCGGGTTCGTAAGGCAGGATTAATCGCCTTCAGTGCATTGTGTTTTGCCTGTGCCGGTAAGCAACAGCAGACGGGACAAGCTTTGCCGGAATATGCCGTTGTGACGCTACAGCCCGGAGAAGTATCATTGAGTGCATCTTATCCGGCTGTTATCCGGGGACGGCAGGATGTGGAAATCCGACCCAATGTGAGCGGCTTTATTACGAAATTATGTGTGGATGAGGGTGCCATGGTGCGGAAAGGACAGGTGTTGTTCAGAATAGATCCGGTGCAGTATGAGGAGGCAGTGAATGTTGCGCGGGCAGCAGTAAAAGTTGCGGAGTCCAATGTGGCGACAGCTAAGTTGACGGTAAACAATAAGAGAGAGTTAGCAAAGAAAGCTATTATCAGTGAGTATGATTTGCAGATGGCGGAAAATACGTTGGCTTCCCAGCAAGCTGCTTTGGCGCAGGCGCAGGCACAGTTGGTGAACGCGGAAAAAAATCTGTCTTATACGGAAATAACCAGTCCGTCGGACGGGGTAGTTGGTACGCTTCCTTTTCGGGTAGGGGCATTGGTTAGTGCCACCTCTGCCACTCCTTTGACCATTGTGTCGGATATATCGCAGATGTATGTCTATTTTTCTATGACGGAAAAACAGTTGTTGAACTTGATTCGTCAGGACGGCTCTTCGAAAGAGGTGTTGGAAAAAATGCCGTTGGTGGAATTGGAATTGGCGGACGGGTCGCTTTATCCGGAAAAAGGAAAGGTGGAAACTATCAGTGGCGTGATTGACCAGGCAACCGGAGCTGTCAGTGTGCGGGCAACGTTTGATAACAGGCACCATTTGCTGAGGAGCGGGGGAACAGGTGTTGTGAAGATTCCGTCACAATTGTCCGGAGCGTTGGTGATTCCTCAGAAAGCTACTTATGAGATACAGGACAAGAAATTTGTGTATAAAGTGCAGGCCGATTCCGCGGTAAGAAATGTGGAAATCGGAATATTCAAACTGGATGACGGGAAAAATTATGTGGTGACTTCGGGATTGAAGCCCGGAGACCGGGTTGTGACGGAAGGAGTGGGTACGCTGCGGAACGGAATCCGTATAAAACCGATTATACCGGAACAATCGGCGGCAAAAATACAGGCGATGACAGCTCCCCGGACAGAGGCTGAGAAGAAATAAATCCGTATAAAACCGAGAAAGATGAAGTTAGACCAATTTATAAACCGTCCGGTATTGTCGACGGTTATTTCCATTCTGATTGTTATTTTGGGGGTATTGGGGTTGGTATCCCTGCCTGTTTCCCAATATCCGGATATTGCGCCGCCGACTATTCGTGTTTCGACGACTTATACCGGAGCGAATGCCCAGACGGTGCTGAATAGTGTGATTGCTCCGCTTGAAGAGCAGATCAACGGGGTGGAAAACATGATGTATATGACTTCTACCGCCACCAATACCGGAGAAGCTACAATCGAGATTTATTTTAAACAGGGAACGGATCCCGATATGGCTGCCGTGAATGTCCAGAACCGGGTGACTAAAGCTCAGGGATTCCTTCCGGCAGAGGTCATCCAGGTGGGGGTGATTACGCAGAAGCGTCAGACAAGTATGTTGGTTGGATTCTCTTTTTACAGCTCTGACGATCAGTATGATACAAAGTTTCTTGAAAACTACATGAACATCAATGTCATTCCTGAAATCAAACGTGTTCCGGGAGTAGGGGATGCCATGGTGTTGGGAACGGATTATTCTATGCGTGTCTGGCTGAAACCGGATGTTATGGCTCAGTATAAACTTATGCCGGGGGATATTACTGCGGCCTTAGCGGAGCAGAATATTGAGGCTGCACCGGGGCAGTTCGGGGAAAGAGGAAATCAGTCTTTCCAGTACGTGATGCGGTATAAAGGCCGGTTGCAGACACCGGAAGAATTTGAAGACATTGTTATCCGGGCCAATTCGGACGGAGAGGTGCTGCGGCTGAAAGATGTGGCCAACGTAGAATTGGGACGCCTTACTTACGGGATGGAAAACAATGTAAACGGGCATCCGGGAGTAACGGCTATTATCTTTCAGACAGCAGGGTCGAATGCTACGGAGATTATTAATAATGTGGTGGGGTATCTGGATAAAATCGAACCGGATCTGCCCAGCGGAGTGAAGATCGCGACTTTGATTAATGCCAATGATTTCTTGTTTGCTTCTATTCATGAGGTGCTCAAAACGTTGATAGAAGCTTTTATCCTGGTGTTTTTGGTGGTATATCTTTTCTTGCAGGATTTCCGTTCCACGCTGATCCCGGCTATTGCTATTCCGGTAGCGTTGATCGGAACCTTTTTTGGGTTGTATCTGATTGGCTTTAGTGTGAACCTTTTGACGCTGTGTGCGATGGTACTTGCCATTGCTATTGTGGTGGACGACGCCATTGTGGTGGTGGAAGGGGTACATGCGAAACTGGATGAAGGATATATCTCTTCTAAAAAAGCCTCCATTGATGCAATGGGGGAACTGGGCGGGGCCATCGTTTCCATTACTTTGGTCATGATGTCTGTATTTATTCCGGTGAGTTTCATGACTGGAACTTCGGGTACATTTTACCGGCAGTTTGGTTTGACGATGGCCATCTCTATCGGTTTGTCGGCAATCAATGCACTGACACTGAGTCCCGCTCTTTGTGCGATGTTTCTGAAACCCCATCATAAGGAAGGGGAAAAGAAAATGTCATTTATACAACGCTTTCATTTGGCTTTCAATACTGCTTACGACAGCTTGCTGAAAAAATACGAAAGAGGCGTGTTGTTTTTTATTCGCCGCAGATTGTTGGCTTTCGGAGTTGTGGTGGCTACGGTGGTGTTGCTGGTATTTTTGATGAATCTGACTCCGACGGGATTGGTACCGAATGAAGATACGGGAACGGTTTTTGCCGTAGTGGACATGCCTCCCGGAACATCCCAGGAACGTACACAGCAGGTGATGCAACAGGTGGACAGTCTGGTGGCTGCCAATCCGGCTGTGGAAAACCGGACTCAGATTACGGGATACAGTTTCCTTGCAGGACAGGGGAGTTCGTACGGTACACTGATTATAAAACTGAAAGATTGGAAAGAACGCACGAAGGGGCAGGACGTCAATACGCTGGTCGGTACGTTTTATGTACAGGCCAAGATGGCGATTAAAGATGCCCGGGTGTTGTTGTTTGCCCCTCCGATGATTCCCGGATATAGTGTTACTAACGGATTTGAATTCAATTTGCAGGATAAAACGGGTGGTGACCTGGATAAGTTTTATGAGGTGGCACAGGATTTTCTGGCGAAACTTAGAGAACGGCCTGAGATTGCTACGGCACAGACTTCGTTTAATCCGACTTTCCCACAGTATATCATTGATATAGACCCGGCTATGTGTAAACAGGCAGGTATCAGTCCTAAAGATATTCTGACCACATTGCAGGGTTATTTCGGGGGGATATATGCCTCCAATTTCAATCGTTTTGGTAAACTCTACCGGGTGATGATACAGGCAGATCCTCAGTATCGTATCAATCCGGAGTCTTTACAGGGGGTTAAAGTACGCAATGGGAATGAAATGGCGCCGATTACGCAGTTTATGACGTTAAAGAAAATTTACGGACCGGATAATATCAAGCGTTTCAATATGTTTACTTCCATGAGTGTAAACGGTTCGCCGGCAGAGGGGTATAGTTCGGGGCAGGCGGTCCGTGCCATTGAAGAGGTGGCCGCTCAGGCCCTTCCTACGGGATACGGATACGAGTTTTCGGGTATGACCAGGGAGGAACAGGGAAGCAGTGGGGGTACGACAGCCATTATTTTCGCTCTTTGTTTGGTATTTGTCTATCTTTTGCTGAGTGCGCAGTATGAAAGTTATGTCCTTCCGTTGGTGGTAATTCTGTCCGTTCCTTCGGGATTAATGGGAAGTTTTGTTTTTGCCCAACTGATGGGTGTGGAGAATAATATCTACATGCAGATAGCCTTGATTATGCTGATTGGTTTGTTGGCGAAGAATGCGATTCTGATTACCGAGTTTGCTTTGGACCGACGGAAAACCGGCATGAGCATCCGCGATGCCGCTGTGTCGGGGGCTTCTGCCCGGTTGCGTCCGATTCTGATGACCTCTTTTGCTATGATTATCGGGCTGATTCCGTTGATGATGGCGACCGGTGTCGGGGCAAACGGGAACAGTACGTTGGGAACGGGGGCCATCGGAGGCATGTTGATAGGGATGATTTGCCAGATTTTTATTGTGCCGGCGTTGTTCGTTGCCTTTGAATATTTGCAGGAAAAGCTGAAGCCTATGGAATGGCACGACCTGGACAATACGGATATTGAATCGGAAATTGAACAATACACTAAATAAGGGGAGATGAAAGGACAAATAACTTTGTATACTTTGTGTATGGTTGCCGCACTGATGAGCAGCTGTAATTTATATAAGCAATACCGGCGTCCGGAGGTTAAGGCCGACGGATTGTTCCGTGATCCGGTAGCCGTGAATGATACCCTGGTTACCGATACGAATACAATGGCTGATCTGCCTTGGGAAGAGGTGTTTACAGACCCGCAGTTGCAATCCTTGATTCGTACAGGATTGGAAAGGAATACCGATTTGCAGACGGCATTGCTTCGGGTACAGGAAGCGCAGGCAGGGCTGATGTCTTCCCGTCTGGCTTATCTTCCCTCTTTTAATCTGGCGCCTCAGGGAGGTGTGAGTAGTTTTGACAAGTCGAGAGGAAACTGGACATATACGTTGCCTGTCGTGGCGGGATGGGAAATTGATCTTTTTGGGAAATTGCTGAATTCCAAGCGGGCAGCTAAAGCCGCATTGATGCAGAGCGAGGCGTATGAGCAGGCTGTACGTACACAGGTGGTGTCGGCTATTGCCAATTATTATTACACCTTGCTGATGCTGGATGAGCAGTTGGAAATTACCAAAGAAACGGCTCTTTTGTGGGAAAAGAATGTGGAGACAATGAAGGCCATGAAGGAAGCTGCTATGGTGAATGAGGCTGCTGTTGTGCAGAGTGAAGCCAACCGCTACATGATTGCAGCGAATGTTCCTGAACTGGAAAGCCAGATCCGGCAGTTTGAAAATGCGTTATCGCTGCTGTTGAGACAGGCTCCCCGGTTTGTGGAACGGGGAAAACTCAAAGACCAGCATCTGCCGGAAGTGTTGAAAACCGGTGTGTCCATGCAGCTCTTGTCCAGACGTCCGGATGTGAAAGCGGCGGAAATGGCTCTGGCAGGAACGTTCTACAATGCCAATGTGGCACGTTCAGCCTTTTATCCGCAGTTGTCACTGACGGGTACGGGAGGTTGGACCAATGATGCAGGAGTTATTGTGAATCCGGGAAAGATGATTGTTTCGGCGGTAGGCTCACTGACTCAGCCCATTTTTAACCGGGGAGCTAATCTGGCGCGTTTGCGTATAGCCAAGGCGCAGCAGGAAGAAGCTTTGCTTCAGTTTGAACAGACGATTCTGAATGCGGGAGGAGAAGTAAGTGATGCTTTGGATTCGTATCGGGCTGCTGAAGTAAAATTAAAACTGCGGGCCCAACAGGTGGATGCTTTGCAGAAATCAGTGGAATATACCCAGGAGTTGTTGGTTTTGGGCGGTAGTTCCACTTATTTGGAAGTGTTGACGGCACAGCAGTCTTTGCTTAGTGCGCAGTTGTCGGCAGTGTCCGACCGTTTTCAGCGTATACAGTCTGTTGTCAGCCTTTACCGCGCTTTGGGAGGAGGAACAGAGTAAAATTTAAAATTACAAGTTATGATTAGTCCGTTAGCCTATGTGGATAAAGAAGCAAAAATCGGAGAGAATGTAACTGTTCACCCGTTTGCTTACATTGAAAAAAATGTGGAGATTGGAGATAACTGCACGATTATGCCTTATGCCAGTATTTTAAGCGGAACCCGTATGGGAAAAGACAATACGGTGTATCACGGGGCGATTGTCGGGGCTACTCCGCAGGATTTTAAGTTTAAGGGAGAGGATACTTTGCTGCTGATAGGGGATGGTAATACCATCCGGGAGAAGGTGATTATTAACCGGGGCACCGATACGACCGACAGCACGATTGTCGGCAATGGCAATTATTTGCTGGAAGGGGTGCATCTTGCCCACGATACCCATGTCGGGAACTACTGTGTTTTTGGGAATGGAGCTAAGACAGCCGGTAATTGTGTAATTGACGATTGGGCTATTCTGGGTAGTGAGGTGATACTGAAACACGGCTGCCGGGTCGGAAGCTGGTCTCTTGTGAAAGACGGAGGCCGTGCAGGAAAGGATGTTCCTCCTTTTATTGTAGCTGCCCATAATCCGATTGCCTATTACGGAATCAATGCCGTTATCATGACGAAAGAAGGTCATTTCCAGGAGGGTGTGCTTGATGATATTGCCAAAGCCTATCGTCAGATATATCAGTGCGGTACCAGTCTGGAAAATGCAATCCGCCGTATACGGGAGATTATACCCGAAGGCCCGGAAATACACTATATGCTTGATTTTATTGAGAGTTCCAGAAGAGGAATCATAGGTACTTCATTGTAAAGGCTGCTGCTATTTTCTTTCCTGCGGGAGATGAGGGGGCTGTGGAAGGAAGTATGGTTGAAGAATTTTAGTGTTTAATTTATTTTTTTATTGAACGGATATCCCGTTTTATCGTATATGCTTTAGGTATAAAAGAAAAAATTATGCGGTATTATTGGGGATTCCTGTTTATCTTTTGTTTTATTTTAAGCAGAGGCTTATGTCAGGTCGGAGAGAAAGTGCAGGATGTAAAGATTCTGAACTCATCCGATAAAAGAGTCGGATTACCGGGATTCGGGGAAAAAAATTTGTTGATTTTTTATGCCGATCCCTCTCATGCAAAACAGAATAAAAATTTGCAGGACTATTTTAAGGCTCACCGTATTACCGGTGTTAATGTGGATTCTTACGGAGTGGTAAACCTGGCTGCTGCCCCGCTTATTCCCGACAAGGTGATAAAACGTAAGGCAGCAAAAGCTGTTCAAGGAACTGGCGGACAGGTGTATTTTGACACGGATGCAGCTTTAAGCAAAGCCTGGAATCTGAAAAATGCCAATAATGCTTCCTGTGTTATACTGGTGGATAAAGACCGGATAATTCGTTTTTACAAAGCCGGACAAGTATCCAGGCAGGAAATGCAGCAGGTCATCAACACGGTAAACGACTGGAAATAGCTGACGGTTATACTTGGTCAATCTTTATTTTTCCGTCGGGACCTGGCGTGAATACGAGGCAGGTGTTGAGCAGCTTTTGAGTGTGAAAGTCTATAATAAGCGACGGGTCAAAAGGCTGTCCGTTGATGCGGGTTTCGAAATGTAAGTGATCTGTGGTTGCCCTTCCGGTACGGCCTTCCAATCCGATAGCCATGCCTGCTTTGACTTTATCGCCCGCCTTTACCAGTAACCGGGCGTGGTGGCCGTAGACTGTTTCGAGTCCATTGTAATGGCGGATAACGACAACATTACCGTAGCCTTTGGCTCGTCCTGCAATCCGCACCACTCCGTCAAATGCAGCTCTGACCGTGTCGTTGGCGAAAGTCTTGATGTCAATTCCCGTATGATTTCTGCCCCGGCGGATGCCGTAAGGAGACAGAAAACGCGCTCCCGGAAGAGGAAAGAAAAAAGAAGTTTCATTTATTTGGCTTAAATCAACCAGTAATTCGTTTCTCTTTTCAAAAAGTTTTTCTGTTTTAGCTCGTACCAGGTACTTTTCTGCACCGATAAATGTGTCTGTGATTTCAATGGACGGTGTATAAAATGTGGCGGGTTCTTTAAGATATTCTGATACGGCGAGTTCCGGAATTGTAATCAGTTGGTCCGTATTGAACGGTGATAGGAGAGAGGCCGATGGTTCGTTTACAGTGGTAAAAGATTTTTGTCTGGAACAGGAAGAGAAAATGAATAGTAAACCAAAAAATGTTATTGCAAATAATTTGTTTATCTTCATGCACGATTGTTTTGAACGATGCAAAGATAATAAAAAAGCGTGAGATTATAAGTATAATCTGTTAAAATACTGTATTTTAAAGGTGGAAAATGTTTTCATATGTTTTCGAACGGGGAAATTTTTCCGGGGTCGGTCTGAAATCGTGAATTAAATATTACCTTTGCGCCGTTTTATCGTAATACGATTTTTATTCTGCTGAAAATGGAATGGTTAAGAGGCCTGTTTGTTGAGCAGTCCGTGATACAGGCGGTGGTCGTGATCTCATTGATCACTGCTATTGGTTTGATATTGGGAAGAATACGTATTCTGGGTATTTCTCTTGGAGTGACGTTTGTGTTTTTTGTGGGTATCCTGGCGGGACATTTGGGGTTAGCAATAGACCCGAATATGCTGAATTATGCCGAGAGTTTCGGATTGATAATTTTTGTATATGCTTTAGGATTACAGGTAGGTCCCTCTTTTTTCGGTTCTTTCCGTAAAGGCGGAATGACTTTGAATATCCTGGCTTTGGCAGTTGTGATGCTGGGCACGGTAATGACGGTGGCGTTGCACCTGTTTACGGGCGTATCCCTGCCGGATATGGTAGGCATATTAAGCGGAGCTGTAACCAATACGCCTGCTTTGGGTGCTGCCCAGCAGACATTGAAGCAATTACAGATAGAGACGGCTGATCCGGCACTGGGATGTGCGGTGACTTATCCTTTGGGTGTGGTCGGTGTGATTATAGCCCTGGCATTTCTCCGGAAACTTTTTCCTTTGCAGGAATCGGAGTATAAGCGGGATGAACACAAATCACATGCCGCTTTTATTGCCGGTTTTCAGGTCTGTAATCCGGGAATTTTCGGTAAGACAGTGAAAGAAGCGGCAGCATTGGCTTATCATAAATTTGTCATTTCCCGTTTATGGCGGGACGGAAAGGTCACGATTCCAACTTCCGGGACCGTATTGCAGGAAAATGACCGTTTGTTGGTCATTACTTCCGAGGCGGCAGTGGAGACACTGACTATGTTATTCGGGGAACAGGAGCACAGAGACTGGAATAAAGACGACATCGATTGGAATGCGATAGACAGCCAGTTGATTTCGCAGAGGATACTGGTGACCCGCTCCGAGATTAACGGAAAGCGTTTGGGGGCTCTTCGTTTGAGAAATCATTATGGCATTAATATTACCCGTATCTACCGGGCTGGAGTGGAGTTGCTGGCCTTGCCGGATCTGGTGCTCCAATTGGGGGATAAGTTGACTGTTGTCGGTGAAGCCAATGCTATTGCAAATGTGGAAAAAGTGTTGGGAAATAAAGTGCTTAGCCTTAAGGAACCCAATTTGGTTGCCGTTTTTATCGGCATTGTGCTGGGGTTGTTTTTGGGGACGATACCTTTTAGTGTGCCGGGTGTGAGTTATCCGGTGAAATTGGGTATTGCCGGCGGACCTATAGTTATGGGGATCCTGATGGGGGCTTTTGGGCCGCGCATGCACATGATTACCTATACGACTCGTAGTGCTAATCTGATGTTGAGGGCTTTGGGGCTTTCGATGTATTTGGCATGTCTGGGACTTGATGCCGGTGCTCATTTCTTTGATACTGTTTTTCGTCCCGAAGGGCTTTTGTGGCTGGGTTTGGGATTTGCCCTTACCGTAATACCGGTTTTGATGGTAGCTGTGTGGGCGTTGAATGTGATGAAGCTGGATTTCGGTTCTGTTGCCGGAATGCTGTGCGGAAGTATGGCTAATCCGATGGCATTGAATTATGCCAATGTGATTTCACCCGGGGACAGTCCTTCGGTTGCTTATGCTACGGTCTATCCGGTAGCAATGTTTATTCGGGTTATTCTGGCTCAGTTGATTTTGATACTTTTTTTATAATAACTGCTCTATTCCGGGCATTTGGTGTCTGGATACAAAGCAGACATAATTCTTCTTTTATTAATATTTTTCGGCGAAAGATTGTGGATTTTTCAGAAAATTGACATCTTTGTGAATATTGAATTTTTTCAGTTGAAGAAAATAAACGGAAATCTCGGCGACAGAGATCTTTTGATGGCTTACTGCCAGAAAAAGGATAAGGAGTATTGGAGAGTGCTCTATGAACGTTATGTGCCTATGGTTTATGGCGTGGCATTAAAATATTTGAAACGGACGGAAGATGCGCAGTATGCCGTGATGTACTTGTTTGACGAGCTGATGGGAAGAGCAGCGGAACATCCGTTACCTGAATTTAAATCCTGGCTTTATGCGTGTGTCCGCAACTATTGCCGGAAAGAATTGCAGCGTCGTGTTGCCGGTGGAGAGGTAAGTCTGGATGAAGAGGTGCTGGAATTTTGTGATGAATTTAGCTTGGAGATCGTGAGGAAAGAAACGGCAAAGGAAAAGATGCTTCAGAAATGTATAGAGGCCTTGCCTGAAAAACAGCGGATCAGTGTTTGCCGTTTTTTTATGGAAGATCGTTCCTACAAAGAGATTGAAGACGCTACGGGATTCCCGTTGAAGTTGATTAAAAATTTGGTACAGAACGGGAGGAGAAATCTGAAACTGTGTTTGGGAAAAAAGGGACTGGCATAATATGAAAGTAAGAAACCGCATAGTGAATTATTTGCGTGGGGACCGACGAGGGAAAGAAGCCAATGGTTTGGAAAGGGAGGCATTGAACGATGCTTTTTTATATGAGGCGCTGGAGGGGTTGACGGGAATGCAGAGAGATGTGGTGCGGGATATTGAATATTTGTCAAAACGGTTACGGGAGCGGACAAGAAGCAAGTGGAGAGCGATAGGAAGAATTTGGGGAATAGTGGCTACGGTTGTTGTGGTAGGTTTGGGAATGATGATGGGATTTAGGCAGATGCAGGCGGATAGCATACAGCGTCAGAAAAATCAGTTGTTTTTGACCGGAGGGAATGGGAGAAATGGGAGTATGCTTGAAGGTGAAAACCTTTTGGGAGGAAAGGCAGAACAACAACAGATGAATGGGAAGCCGGATACAGTCCGGATGGTGCAAAAGTCGGAAGCAGTCTTGAACAGTTCTGTTTCGGTACGATATGGAAAAGGAGATACGGTTGTAGAAGGAAACAAGGGCTCTCTTCCTTTTGGAGGATATAAAAAATTCTACCGTTATGTTCGGGATTCTTTGCGCTACCCGCAGGATGCTTTGGAGCGTGGACTGGAAGGGGAGATAAAACTCTCTTTTTATGTGAATAAGGCCGGGCGTCCGTCACATATCCGGGTAGTGAAATGGATTAGCTATTCTTGTAACAGGGAAGCTATCCGCTTGTTGTGTGAAGGACCTGCTTGGAATTATACAGGTGATACCAGCTATGTGGTTATTCCTTTCTGTTTGAAAAAATAATAAAACCACGGAGTTGGGTTCCGTGGTTATGGTGTATGTCAGTTGCCGTGTTTGGAGTGGAATTTCAGACGCATTAGCCGTAAATCTTCTTCGGAATAGTCTCCTTCAAATTCATCAAAAGCTTCCTGTATGTTATCTGTTTGGGCCTCCATGAAATAATCAAAGATTTCTTTTTGTTGGTCTTCGTCTAAAATCTTGTTGATGTAGTAGTCTATATTCAGTTTGGTACCGGAGAAAACGATGGCTTCCATTTCCTTGATTAACTCTTCGTAGGTTAATCCCTGGGCGGAAGCAATGTCTTCCAGGTCGATCTGGCGGTCGATGTTCTGAATGATGTATACTTTGAATTTGGATTTGTTGGCAACGGTTTTTACCACCATATCCTGGGCGCGTTCAATTTCATTGTCATCGACATATTGTTTGATGATTTCAACGAATTCTTTGCCGTATTTCTGGGCTTTCCCGCTACCTACCCCCTGGATGTTGGCAAGTTCTTCCAGCGTTACGGGATAGTTGATACACATATCTTCCAGAGAAGGATCCTGGAAAATTACATAGGGGGGAAGGTTATTGGTTTTGGCAATTTTTTTACGCAGATCTTTCAGAATGGAAAACAGGGTGGCATCTAAGGCCGACACACCGCCTTTTTCCTGGATTTTTTCTTCACTTTCTTCAAAATTACGGTCTTCCATCAGTTTAAATTCTTTTGGATGTTCAATAAAGTCTAATCCTTCCTTGGTTATTTTAATTACTCCGTATTGTTCAATGTCTTTTTCGATAAACCGACTGATGAGTGCCCGACGGAAAACCATTGTCCAGAATTGTCTGCTTTTCTCCGTGCCGCTTCCGAACATTTCCAGTTTATCGTGTTTATAAGCTTTTATGGCGGAATCGGCTTCGCCTAATAGGATGTTTACCAAATGTTCTATTTTGAATTTCTCCTTGACTTCGGTAACTAACGTCAAAGCATCCAGCATATATTCCTTGCCCTCAAATTCTTTTTTGGGATACAGGCAGTTATCGCAGCATCCGCAGTTTTCTTCTTCATAATCTTCACCGAAATAGTGAAGCAAGACCTTGCGGCGGCACATGGAGGTTTCCGCATATGATACGGTCTCCATCAGTAACTGTTTACCGATTTCCTGCTCGGCAATAGGTTTGCCTTGCATGAATTTTTCTAATTTCTGTATGTCTTTGTAGCTATAGTAGGTGACGCAGATGCCTTCTCCTCCGTCGCGTCCCGCTCTTCCGGTTTCCTGGTAATAGCCTTCTAGGCTTTTGGGGATGTCGTAATGGATGACAAAGCGTACGTCGGGTTTGTCGATGCCCATTCCGAATGCAATGGTTGCGACAATAACGTCGACCTCTTCCATCAGAAATTTATCCTGGTTAGCACTTCGGGTATTTGCATCCATTCCGGCATGATAGGCGGCTGCTTTGATTCCGTTGATTTGCAGTACTTCTGCCAGTTCTTCTACTTTTTTACGGCTGAGGCAGTAGATGATGCCGGATTTGCCTTCGTGGTTCTTGATGAATTTGATGATGTCTTTTGTCGGGTCATTTTTGGGGCGTACCTCATAATACAGGTTCGGTCGGTTGAATGAAGACTTGAACACTTCTGCGTCCAGCATGTCCAGGTTTTTCTGTATGTCGTGCTGAACCTTAGGTGTGGCGGTGGCTGTCAAGGCAATAATCGGAGCTTTTCCGATCTGCTCCACAATGGGACGTATTTTCCGGTATTCTGTCCGGAAATCATGCCCCCATTCCGAAATACAATGGGCTTCGTCTACGGCAAAGAAAGAAATGGGTATCTTTTGAAGAAATTCCACATTGCTGTCTTTGGTCAACGATTCAGGGGCGACGTACAGAAGTTTTGTCTTGCCCTCCAAAATGTCTTCTTTGACTTTCAGAATTTCAGTTTTAGTCAGGGAAGAATTCAGAAAATGGGCAACCCCTTCTGCTGCACTGAAGGAACGCATGGCGTCCACCTGGTTTTTCATAAGTGCAATCAATGGGGAAATTACAATAGCCGTACCTTCGGATATCAGCGCAGGAAGTTGGTAGCATAACGATTTACCTCCTCCTGTAGGCATCAATACGAATGTATTTCTCCCTGCCAGTACATTTTTGATAATGGCTTCCTGATTTCCTTTGAAATTGTCGAAGCCAAAATACTCTTTTAGTTTTGCATGTAAATCAATCTCCAATGCCATTGTATTCATCTTGTTTTTGCACGCCGCGCACAAGGGCTGCAAATTTATAACTTAATTCGGAGGAACAAATAAATTCAGTACAATTTTACACCCGGATTCCCACCTTTTAAAAAGGGGATATCCGTAACAGAACGATAATTTTCCGGTTTCGGAAGCTTTGTGACACATAAGCTTAGTGTTCATAGGTGTTTGTTGGTAGGAACTATTGTCCCGCAAACCTGACAAACTTTTGGGCATTTATTGTACTTTTGTCCTTGAGTAAAATTATAGAAAAAATTGTTGTTGCAAGATTTTTTCCTGTTTTTTTTGGCATAAATATTGTAATTATTTTGTCGTTTTGTAAATAAATTGAAACATGATTGATATTAAGGATGTTGCAAAGAATGTAATTGTAGAAGAAGCGGACACGGTTCGGAATTTGGTCGGGTTTATAGACGATGATTTTGAAAAAGTAGTGAAATTGATCTATGAAAGCAAAGGGCGGGTGATTATTACCGGAATAGGAAAAAGCGCGATTATTGCTCAGAAGATTGTCGCGACGTTGAATTCCACCGGAACGCCTTCCGTTTTTATGCATGCCGCTGATGCCATTCACGGGGATATGGGAATGGTGAGAGAGGAAGATGTGGTCATTTTTATTTCCAAAAGCGGCAATACGCCTGAAATTAAGGTGCTGGTGCCGCTTATCCGCAATATAGGCAACAACCGGATTGTGGCAATGGTTTCGAATACCGACTCTTTCCTGGCACAGAATGCTGAATATGTCATTAAGGCGCATGTGGACAAAGAGGCTTGTCCGAATAACCTGGCTCCGACCAATTCTACGACAGCTCAGTTGGTGATGGGGGATGCTTTGGCAATGTGTCTGATTGCCTGCCGTAGTTTTTCCAGTCGTGATTTTGCAAAATTCCATCCCGGTGGTTCGTTAGGTAAGCGTTTGTACACCCGAGTATCGGATGTTTTTGATAAGGAAAACCGTCCCCGGGTAGCTCCGGAAGACGGCATACGCTCGGTGATTCTGGAAATGTCGGGAGGATGCCTGGGAGCAGTTGCTGTAGTGAATGAGACTGAACATCTGTTGGGAATTATCACCGATGGAGACTTGCGCCGTATGCTTGAGAAGTATCCGGATGTAGACGGTTTGAAAGCCAGGGACATAATGTCCCGACATCCGAAGACCATTTCGGAAGAGGAACTTGCTTACAATGCTTTTATGCTCATGGAAAAGAACAGTATCACCCAGCTGGTTGTTACCGGAGAAGAACACATATATAAAGGTATGGTGCATTTGCATGATATTTTGCGGGAGGGAGTAGTATAGGAGTGGGGCTGTTTCATACCGGTCTGAAATTTAGTTGAATGAAAAAGTCGCTTGTATTATCTGTCTTATTGCTGCTGGTATGTAGTGTTTGGGCTCAGAGTACCCGTGTGCGGGGAAAGATTACGGATGCGAAAACGGGCGAACCGCTTCCGTTGGTAAATGTGGTGTTTAAGGGTTCGTTTGTCGGGGTCACCACAGATTTTGACGGGGTGTATTCCATAGAGACCCGCGAGGCGGTAGAAGAATTGCAGGCGTCGTTTGTCGGTTATATACCCCAGTCCCGGAAAGTTGTGCCGGGGGCATATAATACAATTGATTTTAAACTTGAACCCCAGTCTTTTGATTTGGAGGAGATTAAGGTTACACCCGGAGAGAATCCGGCGCATGCAATTCTGCGCAAGGTGTCGCAAAACAAGAAGAAAAACAATCCCGACAGGATACAGTCCTATTTCTGCAATACATATACTAAAATGGAACTGGACCTAACTAACGTGAAGCCTGGTTTTAAAAATAAGAAGTTGCAGAAAAATTTTGGTTTTATTTTTGATCATATTGACACTTCTGTGGTGACGGGAAAGGCCTATTTGCCTGTCATGATTTCGGAGGCTTCTGCGGATTATTATTTCAGAAAATCACCGTCTTTGTCGCGGGAAATTGTAAAGGCGAGCCGGATATCGGGAATTGAGGAGGATTATACGCTGGCTCAGTTTACGGGGCATTTGCATGCCAATTTCAATTTGTATGATAATTATATCGATATCTTTGAGGTTCGCTTTGCCAGTCCGTTGTCCGATCATGGGTTGATGTATTATAAGTATTTTTTGGTTGACAGTATGCAGATTGAGGGGCGGAAAACCTATAAAATCCGCTTTCATCCCAAATCGTTTTCTACGCCGGTGCTTGACGGAGAGGTGAATATTGACTCTTTGTCATGGGCTTTGCAATCCGCTCATGTGAAGATGATGAAAGGATTGAACGTTAACTGGATACGTCATCTTGTGTTGGAAAATACCAATCAGTTGCTGGCGGATTCGGTTTGGTTTCCGAAACAAGACAGGTTGTTTGCCGACTTTTCGATTGTGATGTCCGATTCATCGAAAGTAGTTTCTTTTTTGGGACACCGGCAGGTGGATTATTCTCATGTGGTGCTGAATCCAGTGATACCCGAAAAGGTGTTGAAATTGGATAACAATGTGATTATTGATAAAGCCGTACTGAAAAATGATGATTCGTATTGGGATACGATTCGTCCTTATGCCCTGAGTAAGCAGGAAAAGGAGATATACCAGATGGTCGATTCCATTAAGAATGTACCTCTGTATCAGAATATCTATACGGTTATTTCCACGATTATGGGGGGATATTACGATACGAAATATGTCGGTATCGGTCCTTATTACAAATTGGGTAGTTTTAATAAGTTAGAGGGTGTCCGTTTTCAGTTGGGAGCCCGGACGACGGAAGATTTCAGTAAGAAAATCCGGCTGTTTGGGTATGCGGCATATGGGACAAAAGACGAGAACTTTAAGGGTGGTGGCGGTTTTACCTATTCTTTTAAAGAATTGCCTACTTCTCAGTTGACCCTGGCTTTTAAACATGATGTGTTGCAATTGGGGGCGGGTGTGAATGCCTTTACAACGGGAAATATCCTTAGTTCTGTCTTTTCACGGGGAAACAATGATCGTTTGAGTATGGTGAATCAATGGGATATGCAGTTTGAACAGGAATGGAGACAAGGGGTGTCTAATACGCTGGCTGTGCAGATACGCGATGTTTTTCCTTCACGCTACGTCCCTTTTGTAAAGCCTGACGGTGGGGCAATGAAATCTATTCAGTCCACGATATTAAGACTTAACACCCGGCTGTCTAAAAATGAGATTGTGATACGGAAAACTTTTGATAAGTATTCCATGGGTTCGGACTATCCTATTGTAGGTGTGGATTTGTCTATGGGAGTGAAAGGTTTATTTAAGAATGACTACGAGTTTTATCGTCTGGAAGGAAATATCAGTTACAATTTTCCGGTTTCGCCTTTGGGAAAATCCTATATGGTGTTGAGCGGCGGCAAGATATTCGGTAAAGTGCCTTATCCGTTGCTTAAACTTCATGAGGGGAATGCCACTTATTTTTATGACCAATACGCTTTTTCCTGCATGAATTATTATGAATTTGCTTCGGATCTCTGGGCTTCTTTTATCTGGGAACACCATTTCAAAGGTTTTTTCTTAGGCAAGATTCCTTTGATGAAGAGGTTGAAGTGGAGGGAAGTGTTTATTTTTAAGGGGTTGATTGGAATCCTGACGGATAAAAATAACGGGAGTTTGGCTGATACCCGTGCTTATCTGCTTTTCCCCGAGGGGATGTCTTCGGTATCAAAACCGTATTTTGAAACGGGAATCGGTATTGAGAATATTTTCCGGGTGTTCCGGGTGGATGCCATATGGAGGCTGACGCATCGGCATAGTATTCCTGGACAGGATGTGCAGAACTTTGCTGTGAATTTCAGTGTATATTTAGACTTTTAGTTTTTCCTTTCCGCGTTTTTGTGTACTTTTGTAAAATATAGGTCTGACTTTTGACATTTTATGATACTGAGAGCAGAAAATTTAGTAAAGAAATATAAGAGCAGAACGGTTGTAAAAGGTGTTTCCGTGGAGGTGCGGCAGGGGGAGATTGTAGGTTTGCTGGGACCCAACGGAGCGGGCAAGACAACTTCTTTTTATATGATTGTAGGTTTGATTACACCTAACGGAGGAAGGATATTTTTGGATGATACGGAGATTACAAAAGAGCCGGTCTATCGCCGTGCGCAGTTGGGGGTGGGATATTTGGCGCAGGAGGCCTCTGTGTTCAGACGGTTGAGTGTGGAAGATAATATCAAAGCGGTGTTGGAAATGACGAAAATGTCGAAGCAGGAACAGAAGATACGTCTGGAAGAGATGCTTGACGAGTTTGGTTTGCAGCACATTCGTAAGAGTTTGGGCATACAATTATCGGGGGGAGAGCGGCGACGGACAGAAATAGCCAGGGCGTTGTCCATCCGTCCCCGGTTTATTTTGCTGGACGAACCGTTTGCGGGAGTGGATCCGATAGCTGTTGAAGATATTCAGGGAATTGTGCGTAAGCTGAAAGATAAGAATATCGGCATTCTGATAACGGATCACAATGTGCAGGAGACCCTGTCTATTACGGATCGGGCATACTTGTTGTATGATGGAAGGATTCTTCAGGCGGGTACCGCTGAGCACCTGGCTGCCGACCCGGAAGTCAGACGGGTGTATTTGGGAAAGAATTTTGAGTTGCGGAAGAAAAAAGATGAATGACAAACGGAGTGGGAAAGGATTGAAAATTAATGCCGGAGGGGGAAAGAAAATTTTGTAAGTTTGAAATTTTAATTTACTTTTGTAGCGCCGAAAAAATAATAAGCGCGGGCGTGGCGAAATTGGTAGACGCACTAGACTTAGGATCTAGTGTCGGAAGACGTGGGGGTTCGAGTCCCTTCGCCCGTACAGGATGGAAAAGCCGCCTGAAAAAGGTGGCTTTTTCAGGTTTGATCCGGTAGTGTATGAAATTGAATGTATAATTTAAAGACTGTTGTGACTGTTGTGAACGTTGCGACTGTTGTAACAAACATTTAGAGCATGAATATAACGAAAACCCAGAATGATGATTTGACGGCTGTCATCAAGATTCAGTTAAGTAAGGAAGATTACGCTTCGAACGTAGAGAACGTATTGAAGGATTATCAGAGAAAAGTGGTGATAGACGGGTTCCGTAAAGGAAAAACCCCGATGGGTATTGTAAAAAAAATGTATGGAAAAGCGATTTTAGTGGAAGAAATCAATAAAGTGTTGGGGGATGCTTTAAATAATTATATCAAAGAAAATGAGCTGCATATTCTGGGCGAACCGCTTCCGAGTGAAACAGAACAGAAGGAAGTGAATCTGGAAGATGAAAATTTCGAATTTGCTTACGATATTGCTCTCTCTCCGGAAGTAAATGTGAAATTGAGTAAGCGGGAAAAAGTGCCTTACTATGTGATTAAGGTGGACGATGAAATGATCGATAAGCAGATTGAGGGGATGTGTAAAAACAGTGGGGAAATGATTCCGGTAGAAGAGGTGGAAGGTACCGAATATTTGAAAGGTGAGATCATTGAATTGGATGCAGAAGGGAAAGCCAAGGAAGAAGGTGTCCGCAATGAAGAGGCTTCTTTCTCTCTGATGTATATGAAGGATGAGGAAGCCGCTGCTGCTTTCAAGGGAGCTAAAAAAGGACAGGAAGTGAGATTTAATGCTGTGAAAGCATTCCCGAACAAGACTGATTTTTCCAATATGTTGGGTGTCTCCAAAGAGGTGGCTGAAAATGTCAATCCGGAATTCTGCTTTATTATTAACGAAATCAAACGTTATGTGGATGCAGAAGTAAATCAGGATTTGTTTGACAAGGTGTATGGTAAAGACACGGTGAAGAGTGTTGAAGAATTTCGTGCGAAGGTAAAAGAGGATATTGAGAATCAGTTGAAAGGCCATTCTGAATATCGTTTTACTATTGATGCCCGGGAGAAATTGCTGAAAAAGAATGAAGATGTGGTGTTGCCTGAGGCTTTCCTGGAAAGATGGATTTTGGCTGTAAATAAAGGAATGAAGGCAGAAGAGATAGAAAAAGATTTTGAAGGTTATCGCGATGAGTTCAAATGGCAGGTTGTGAAAACGGCGCTTATCCGGGAATTCGGTTTGAAAATCGAACAGGAAGACTTGAAAGTCGTTGCACGTGAAGTGGCAGCCGCCCAGCTTCAGCAATACGGATTGTATGGCTTGACCGATGAGCAGTTGGACGGATTTGCCGTGAAATTGCTGGAAGACGAGAAACAACGCCAGCATCTGTATGAGCGGGCAGTGGACAATAAGGTCTTTGCCGCAATCAAGGAGAATGTGAAGTTGGAAGAAGAAGAGATTGCCATGGCTGATTTTGAAAAATTGTTTCAGAAATGATTTTCTTTTTTATAACAGAGAGTAGCCGGGGGATTTTTCTTCCGGCTTCTTTTTTGTTTTAAGGGGGAGACCATTTTTTATATTTATCAGATTTATGGTTATTCAGTGTTTTACTTTTATGCACAATTCGTTATTCTTCCCCTCTTGGATGGTCAGTTATCAAGTATTACTTGATAATTGAAATTTACAACATATTGATTATTATCGATATGGTTTGTTCCTATTTTATCCCCCTCTAAAGGTGGTAAAACTGTTATGTCCGGGACTGGGAAAATATGCCTTGGTTTTCGTGGTGGATTATTGCGTATTAGTTTTATTTTTGCGGTCAGAATAAACAGGATATGTATCAGACCTACATTTTAAAAAATGGTTTAAAGGTTATCCATGAGGAGGCACCGACAAAAGGGGCGTATTGCGGGCTGATTATAAATGCCGGGAGCCGTGACGAATTGCCGGAGGAGGAGGGGATAGCCCATTTTATCGAACATGTGATTTTCAAAGGGACGGGGAAACGGAAGGCATATCATATTTTGAGCCGTCTGGAGGACGTCGGGGGAGAACTGAATGCTTATACAACCAAAGAGGATACGTGTCTTTATGCTTCTTTCCTGCCTGGGGATTATGAACGGGCGTTGGAATTGTTTGCGGATATTGTATTCAATTCAGTTTTTCCGGCAAGAGAGATTGAAAAAGAAAAGGATGTGGTGATTGATGAAATCAATTCTTATAAAGATAGTCCTGGAGAATTGATTTTTGATGATTTTGAAGAATTGGTCTATAAAGACGAACCTATCGGCAGGAATATATTGGGAACGGAAGAGGCGGTGAGGCATTTCGACCGGAATCAGATATTGGCGTTCGTGAGCCGTAATTATAAGCCTCAGCGGATGGTCATCAGCTCTGTAGGGAACATACGTTTTGAAAAGTTGGTGCGTTTTGTCGAAAAGTATTTCGGGGGGATTCCTGGCGATACTTCCCAGGCGGAGCGCAAAAAGCCCGCTTTGTATATCCCTCAGCAAAGAGTGATGGCCAAAGGAACTTATCAGAACCATTGTATTATAGGCAATGTCGCTTATGATTACAGAGATGAAAGACGTTTACCGCTTTCGTTGCTGGTCGATGTATTGGGAGGGAGCGGCATGAATTCGCGTTTGAATCTCAATATACGTGAGAAATACGGTTTGGCTTATAATATTGAAGCGGCTTATACGCCCTATTCTGATACAGGATTGTTTACGGTTTATTTCGGATGTGATGCCATTGATTTGGAAAAATGTCTGAAATTGTGTCGTCGGGAAATGGAGGGGCTTTATCGGGAACCCATGGGACAGGTTCAGTTGCGGAAGGCAAAGACACAAGTGATCGGGCAATTAACATTGTCTGCTGATAACCATGAAAATACCATGTTGTCGATAGGAAAAAGTTTTCTGATATATAATAAAGTGGATAGCATTGAAAACCTTTGTCAGAAAGTGAGGGAAATTGATGCTTTGGCTTTACAGCAGATTGCTGCCGAGATTTTTGACGCCGGTAAACAGTCGGTGTTGATTTATAAATAGCGGACTAATTATAAACGGCGGATATGGATTTGGAACTGGAGGCATATATTGCGGAACACAGTGAGCAGGAACCCCCTATTTTGGCGGAATTGAACAGGACGACTCATTTGAATGTGATGCGTCCCCGGATGCTTTCCGGGAATTTGCAGGGGCAGTTTTTGAAAATGTTGTGTGGACTGATCGGTGCCCGTCGGGTATTGGAGATTGGTACTTATACGGGATATGCGGCGATTTCAATGGCAATGGGGGTGGTTGACGGGGGAATGGTTCATACGATAGACATAAACGATGAGTTGGAGGATATGGTCCGTGATTTTGTTCACCGGAGTGGGATGGAGGAGCGGATTTGCTTTCATGTGGGAGATGCGTGTGAGGTCATTCCCCGGTTGGATGAACTCTTCGATTTGGTATTTATTGATGCGGACAAGCGGCAATATTTGGATTATTATCATCTTGTTTTTGACCGGGTGCGGCCCGGTGGCATGATTGTGGCGGATGATGTGTTGTGGGACGGGAAGGTGGTGGATGCCCGAAGCCGGGATGCTCAGACGCGGGGTATACTTGAGTTCAATGATTTTGTGCACTCGGATTCCCGGGTGGAAAATATTTTGTTGCCCGTACGTCACGGGCTTATGCTGATAAGAAAAAAATAGTACCTTTGCAGATAAACCGAATTGTGTCGGGATGTGTTTCCGGCATTTAATGTTCAATGTTCATGAAGCAATATTTAGATTTATTAGACCGGATATTGAAGGAGGGACACCGGAAAACAGATCGTACGGGTACTGGGACTATTAGTGTTTTCGGTCATCAGATGCGTTTTGATTTGCAGAAAGGTTTTCCTTTGCTTACGACGAAAAAGCTTCATTTGAAGTCTATCATTTACGAATTGCTGTGGTTTTTGAAAGGTGATACCAATGTTGGTTATTTACAGGAGCATGGCGTTAAGATTTGGAATGAATGGGCGGACGAACATGGAGAACTGGGACATATCTACGGTTATCAGTGGCGTTCCTGGCCTCGGTCGGATGGCACGCATTTGGATCAGATATCCCAGGTAATACAGGACATTAAGATTACGCCTGACTCCCGTCGCCTGATAGTCAGCGCATGGAATGCCGGTGATATTGAAAATATGGCTTTGGCTCCCTGTCATGCTTTGTTTCAGTTTTATGTGGTGGACGGGAAATTGTCATGCCAATTGTATCAACGTAGTGCGGACACGTTTTTGGGGGTGCCGTTTAACATTGCTTCATACGCTTTATTGACCATGATGGTGGCACAGGTATGCGGATTGCAACCCGGAGAATTTGTACATACGCTGGGTGACGCACATATATACCTAAATCACATCGAACAGGTTGAATTGCAGTTGAGTCGCGAGCCGAGGCCGTTGCCTCGCATGGATGTAAATCCGGAGGTAAAAGATATTTTTGGTTTTAAATACGAAGATTTCGTCTTAACCGATTATAACCCTCATCCTCATATCAAGGGGGCTATTTCGGTTTAGTCAATTGTCCTGTTTGCGTGAAATATTTTTGCAATGTAAGGAGAGAAATAAGTTTTTCTCTTTTTTTGTTTTTGAATTGTTCTACGTATTCGTGAGCGTGGTTGATGATTTCTTGCGCTTTTTCCGGATGTTCAATATAATAATTTATTCGTTCTTCCAAATCGGAATAGTCTGCCTTTATGCGTATATAGTGGTAATCGGGAATGAGAGTTCCTTCCATGAACCATGTTTCAAATTCCGGTTCCGGCATGACTGCGATAGAATTGGAAGACATAATCCATTTCAGATTGCTGGCTACGTCGTTGCCTTCGAGAGCCATGATAAATTTATATTTCAGATGTTCTTTGATCGTCATTTTAGGGGTTTTCCATGCAGTAGGAAGACCATCATTGTATCTGCCTATATCTCCCAAATCGCATAAGGGGTGTTGAAAATACTTTTCCATGAAGCGGATTCTTTTTTCTTTTTTCTTTGATTTGCCCCGGAAAATGATCTTATTTTGTTTGTCTTCAAAAGGAATTGTATCATTTACGAAAATAAAATGTCGGATTTTATTGAGTTTCATTATTACGGAGTTGGCGTTATTGCCGGCAATGGGACGGCTTTTTACTATGGATGGGATTTCTGGAATATAAGTAATGTCTCCGAAACGGTAACTCCATTTGAATGATTGAGAAAACCAGCGGGTATATTCATAGCTGTCGAAGAAATATACGGATCCCTCTTTAGGTGCTACTTTCTTATATCTGTGTTCATGCAGAGGAAGAGCTGTTTTTGGTAAATAGTTTATAGAATTTAGTTTGTTGTAATAATTGACTCTTTCTTTAATGTAATTATAGTCTGTGCGTTGGGATACTTTTTGTAAGGTACGGTCTAATTTATATAGGTAGAAGGTTTGGGGAATCAAATAACAGAGAAAGTGTTTTAAATAATATGAGTATTTATTGTTTTTACCGCTTTGAAGCTTATAAAGTAGTTTATTCATGGAGGTGCTGTTTTTCTGAGGTAATTCACAGAAAATACGAACAACATGATGTGTTTATTGGCTACGCCTAAGAATCCACCACTTTAACGTCCGTTTTTTCGGGGAAAATGTGATGTTTCGTTTATTTTCTTTGAACTTCCTGTATTTGCCTATGTATCACATAGTTAAATTTCTTTCAATTTTAAAATAATTTTCTGTTTTTCTTTTATTATTTCCCCAAAAAAACGGACGTTTTTTTAGTGAAGCAAATATACAATAAATGAGAGATATAAGTGAAAAATGTTTTTTATTCTTTTTTTCTGAAACGATTTTATTCGATACTTTCTTTTAAAAGTTGAAGGGATAGGTTGAGTTTTGTAGGATTTGGCAGATAATAACTGTATCCGGCGGCATCAGTTGTTGCTGCAATGTTGCTTTGCAGGAAGTAACCAAGAAATTGAAAGGACAGTGTTATGAAGCTTATGATGAAAATGACAAATCCTAATTTTGGATGATTTTGAAATGATTGGTTTTAGTGATCTGTAAGAATAACATGGATTATAAGGTTATTGATAATATAAAATGAATTTATTGAGTAGAATTAAGGGAATTTTCAATACTATGCAATTGAGAGATTTGTAAATTCTTTTTTCTTTATTGTTGTTTTATATTCTATTTTTGTTGCAGAATAATTGGTTTTAATAAGGGTAGACATGCAGTTATCAATTATCGTTGCAGTATCGGAAAATCATGTTATCGGAAGAGATAATGCTCTGATTTGGCATTTGTCGGCTGATTTAAAGCATTTTAAAGCTTTGACAATGGGGCATGCGGTAGTTATGGGACGAAAGACATTTGAATCTATTGGCAGAGCGTTGCCCCATCGGCGGAATATTGTCATTTCCCGGAATCCGTCGTTAAAGGCGGAGGGATGTGAAGTGGTTGCTTCGGTGGAGGCTGCTTTGGCATTGGTTGATGGGGAAGAGGAAGTATTTATTATTGGAGGTGGGAAAATTTATCATGAATTGTGGAATTGTGCCGATAATCTTTATTTGACATTGGTACATGCAGAGGTAGAAGGAGATACGTTTATTCCTGAAGTAAACGAACGGGAATGGGAATTGGTAAGCAAGGAAGATTTTAGGGCAGACGAAAAGAACGAGGTGGATTATTCATTTTTGAAATTTTGCAGAAAACGGGTGTGATGATTTTTAAGATTAATCCGAAATACAAGGAGTTAGAAAAAGAGATATTGCAAATCCCCTCTCGGTTTGATAGTGAGCAGGAGGTGTTGGAGAAGGACAGGAATGTGATAAAAGTGATGATTGTCGGAGGGATGCGTTTGAATGTGAAATCTTTTAAACGTCCTCATCTGTTTAATCGTTTGGTGTATGCTTATATTCGTAAGTCCAAGGCTCAAAGATCTTACGAATATGCTCAGTTGTTGTTGAACAGACAAATCGGGACTCCGGAGCCAATAGCCTATTTGATTTATAAAGATATGTGGGGAATAACGCATAGCTATTATGTCTCCCGGCAGTTGGAATTTGATTTTACATTTCGGGAGTTGAGGGCGAATATGCCTTCGGATTTGGATGAAATTTTGCGGCAGTTTACCCGTTTTACCTATCGTTTTCATCAGGCGGGGATTTATTTTATAGATCACTCTCCGGGAAATACACTGATTAGGAAAGGGACGAATGGATATGAGTTTTATCTTGTCGATTTAAACCGGATACATTTAAAAAATATCCCGCCCTATGTGGGATTGAGAAATTTTTACCGTCTGAACGCTTCTGACACGATGATTGATATTATGGCAGAAGAGTATGCTTGTCTTACCCGGGAGGATGCTGGGAAAATGATAGGATTATTGAGAAAATGGACGCATGAGCATGATGAAAAAGTGATAAAAAGGAAGAGAAGAAAGGGGATATTATGATATCCCTTTTCTTATTTTTCCAAACTTTTTAATGCTGGTATATTGACGCCATAGGTTGAGGTTACGTTTTTGGGGGACACCGTGTTTTTCTACATAATTTTGTGCGATAGTAAGCATTCTTTTACAGACTTGTCCATCCAGGTAAGGATCATAATTATCTATGATCCATTGTCTTTTGTTAGCCCATTCTTCTGTTTGTACCTGTTCAAATGCTTCGGAGAGAGTTTCAGCATCGGAAATATCCAACCAATATCTGTCTTTGCTTAGTGTATTGTATGTAATCACCGGTTTGTTTAGAAGTAAAAATTCGTAAATGGTAGAAGAGGTGTCGCTTATCATGAAATCTGCCATTAACTCATATTTTGTTACATCTGGGTCGTCTATCCATAGGATGTGTTCTTCTTGGCGGGCTAATTCATAGTATTCTTCAATCCATTCTTGCCGGGTAAGAGGGTGGAATTTGAGTAAAAGAACAATGTCTTTTTCATGGCTTAATTTTCGTAAACTCTCTTTAAGATGGGGGAGAGAGGTTAGGGAAGGTGAGAAGGTCGGAGCATATAACACAATTTGTTTCTTGTTGTGTTTAGCTAGCAATTGCTTTTTATTTTCTTCAAAGTCGTGTCGGTGTTTGTAAATCCAATCCTGTTTTGTCCATCCGGTTTCAAATACTTCAAAATCTTTGTATTTCCGGGACAAGGCTTTGAAGACTTTCGTAAAATATGGACCTTGTGTAAAATACAGGTCAAAATAACGCCTTATAACCCAATGGTCTTTTTTTTCCGCTGCGTATCCATGGAATATCTGTATTTTAATTCCCGGGAGATAGTAGGGAACGATGTTACAGGGAATGAAGATGACTTCCGGATGAAAATCGTATATTTCTTGAATAGAAGAAGTCCATTTCACACGTCCATCCAGAGGAAATTCCGGAATGTTTTTTTGATGAACATACCAGAGTATTTGGTGTTCCTGGTTTTTTGCGGCTTCTTCTTGAAGTGGATTTAAAATAGATATGGCATATTTCTGTTCGCAGAATAATACAATGTTCATTTTCTTTCTATTTTATTCTTCTTGTTTTCTTCCAGTCCAGTTTTTTAGTTCCCTGTCCAGACTGGCTTGGATGATTTCGTTAGCATTATCTATGATGATTTTTTTGATAGAAGTGGTACTAATGCCTCCTGTGTAAGGAAGATATACTACTTTTTTGCCGGATTGTGATTTCATCCATTCCAAGCCTTCCAGATATTTATTTTTCCAGTCGTCTCCGATTGTGACGATGTCTACATCAAACTCTTTGAGTTGACGGATATCTGTGAGTATGTCTTGCCGAACGACTTGAGATACGACTCCGATGGATTCAACAATACGCATTCTTTGCTCAAAAGGGATAACCGGTTTGATCCCTTTGTATTCATAGATCAATTCATCGCTGCTTACGCCGACAATTAACTTATCGCCTAAAGCTGCTGATTTTTCAAGGATATTGAGGTGTCCGATATGAAATAAATCCCATGTTCCCGATGTGTAAACAATAACCTCTTTCTTTTTCATAATTTTTCTTCTATTTCATGTATCGAGCGAGCCAGGATGTCTAAATCTTCCGGAGTTTGGCATCCTAAATGAGATACCCGCAGAAAATTATTAATACCTCCTGGCATAATATAGATCTCTTTTTTCAGTAGTTCTTTGAAAATAGCATAACCGTCTTTGTGTACATAGAAACCGGTGATGCAATTGGATGGACGTTCGGCAGGAACTTCCCAATTGTTTTCACGACATTTTTCCCGGAAATATAAAGCATTCCGGTGTACGTTTTCGATAATGGGTGTAACTCCTGTTTTTTCAATTCGTTTGAGGCGGGCATGTAATTGCAGAAAAAGTAAAGTAGCAGGACTATAAGGGGTTTGTCCCCGTACCAGATTTTTTAAGTTTTCGTTGAAATCCAGATAAAAGTTACGATGGGCGAATGCTTCTTTTGTAATCTCTTCCGACAGGATAACAAACGACAATCCCGGAGGAATATTCAACCCTTTCTGGCTGCTGGTAATAGAGATTTTGATGTTGTATTCGTCCATATTATATGGGTCTGCTAAAAACGAGCTGATAGCATCTGTAATAAGTATGACTTGATTTCTTTTGCAAATTTCTCCAATGGTCCGGATATCAAAAAGTTCGCCTGATGAGGTCTCATGATGCTGACATAGCAAAACATCGGGCTGTTCTTGGCTGATGACTTCTTCAAGCCGAGTATAGTCTATATCTTTGGCAAACGGAACTTCAAATTGTTTGCATGCAACAGCGTAATATTGGCAGATTTCTTGCCATCTTTTTCCAAAAGAACCTCCTGTGATTGCGAGTGCCTTTCTTTTGGTGCTTACGTGACAAGCTACGGTGGCGTCCATAGCAGCAGTGCCTGAACCGGTGTAAAATATTACTTTCCCTTTAGGGCAGCCGATAGCATTTAATAAAAGTTGTTCACATTCTTTGACGATTGCCGAAAATGCCTCCGTCCGCATATAGGGGACTTGGTTTGCACCTATTGCAAGAATATCCTGTTCAATAATACCGGGGAATACAAATGATTTCATTGTTGATAAACGTACCTTTTCCTAATTACGATTTTTTATTCTTATATTACAAATATATAGATTCTTTTTGCGTATTAATCAATATTTTATCTTTTTTTATTTTATAAGGTTGTCTTCGTTTTTTTTGACCTCAAAAAGGTGCCTTTAAAGGAGAATGTTATGTAAAGATAAACAGGTAGTTATAGGGGGTGGATGTTTTTTTCAAGTATAATTAAGGGTGAGAGGCAGGGGCGTTACTTTTTATTTGAAATAATTTTTCGAGTAGAAAGAGGTCTTCCGGATAGGTAAGTTTTATATTCTGGTTGTCACCAGTGATTACTTTTATTTTCACTTCCGGCAGGTATTTTTTTACCACACCACAATCGTCTGTTGTTTGGAAATCGGGGTCTTGTAAGGCAATTTCGTATGCTTTTTTCAGTATGTGGGTTTTGAATGCCTGCGGAGTTTGGCTTCGGTAGAGTAGGTGACGGTTCGGAATGTTTTTGATGAAGTCATGGTCTTCATCTACTTCGATGATTGTATCAATAGTCGGCAAGGCGGTATCAACAGCTTCATATTTTTCCAGAGCTTCAACAACATCATGAATGATTCTGTCACTGACTAACGGGCGGACGGCGTCGTGTATCAACAGATTTGCTTCTTCCGAAAATGCGTTTAAGGCGGCTAATGTAGAATCGTAGCGTTCTTTTCCTCCGTGAAGGATTTTGGATATTTTGGTAAAACCATTTGCTTTTACCATATCTTTGACGGTATGGAGGTAATCTTTATTGGAAATAACGGCTATTTCATTTATCTGTTCATTATTTTGAAAGGTACATAGTGTATGCTCAAGGATCGTTTTGCCTGCCAGTTTTATAAACTGTTTGGGAATCCCGGCATTTAGTCTGTTTCCGGTGCCTCCTGCTAAGATAATGGCTATGTTTTTCATGATATAGAGTTAGCTATAAAACGTAAACAAAAGTAGTAAATTATAATGAAGTAAAGAGTTTTAAATTTTCCAATTTCATATAAGGTGGTTCTGATTAATATAGTTACATTTGTCAAAAATCTTAAAAATTGTAATTCTGAATGGAGAATATAAAGACATCATTGATTGTATCTACTTATAATCGTCCTGATGCATTATTTTTGTGTTTGGAAAGTATTAAAAGGCAAAAATTGTTGCCTGATGAAGTGATTGTTGGCGATGATGGTTCTACAGATGAAACAAAAGAGGTGATAGAAAAACTCCAGAGAGACTATCCTGTTCCGTTAATCCATGTTTGGCAGGAAGATAAAGGATTTCGCTTGGCAATGTCGAGGAATAAGTGTGTGGCTAAAGCGAAGTATGAGTATATTATTCAGGTGGATGGAGATATGATACTTCATTCTTATTTTGTAAGCGACCATGTGCGTTTTGCCTGTCCAGGATGTTATATTAAAGGCGGGAGAGTTAATATTACAAAGGAAAAAACGGACTCTTTATGTAAAGGGTGGAAATTTAAAAAAATAAACTTTTTTACTTGGGGATTAACACGTAGGGAAAATTCCATACATTGTCTTGGTTTGGCTCGTTTTTTAGCATCGAAGCGGAAGACTAGACTGGGATTGGGATGCAATATGTCATTTTGGCGGGAGGATTTTTTGGCAATCAATGGATATGATGAATTTTATGTTGGTTGGGGAGGAGAGGATTACGATTTAGCACAAAGATTGCTATTTGCTGGTAAAAAGAAACTTGCTCTCAAATTTGCAGCCATCGGCTTTCATTTATGGCATAATGACAAATATATGCAGAACCGGAAAAAGAATTTTGATTATTATTATCAACAGGTGGCGAAGCAGGCCGTTTTCTGCGAAAAAGGAGTAAGTCAATACTTAAAAGAAGATACACGAGGAGAAATGTGATGAAAAATTTTTTCTATTATTGGGAACTTTGTTTCCGGCTTTTAAAGTATCAATTACGTTTTCGAAATAAACAAAAAGCGTTAGGTTTTATTCCAGATATAAAATCAACGGATGAAACTTTAGATAAAATACTACGAGAGCATTGTTCTGTTAGTCGATATGGCGATGGAGAATTAAATCTTATACGTGAAAAAGGGAATGGATTTTGCCATTATAATTCTTCTTTGGCGGAAAGATTGCAAGAAATATTAATCACCAAAATACCCAATCATATTACTTGTTTGCCTTATGCTTTGGTGTCGCAGGAGAATTTGAATTTACGCACGAAAGTTTTTTGGTTGGGCTATTTTATCAAAGCATATGATGTTTTTGCCCGTAATTTGAGACCTGAAAAAGTATATTATGATGCTTCATTTACACGTTTTTATTTTGCATATAAAGATAAGAGAGTGTGTAAGGGATATTTAGAAAAAATTAAACAAATTTGGTTGAATCGGGATGTTCTTCTCGTGGAGGGAGAATATAGTCGTTTAGGAGTAAATAATAATCTTTTTGAAGGAGTACGTTCGTTACAGCGTATTTTGTGTCCTGCGAAAAATGCATATGAAAGATACGATGATATTTTGAATATGGTCGTTAAGCATGGGGATAAAAAGTTAATCCTTGTTGCTTTAGGACAAACGGCAACAGTATTAAGTTATGATTTAGCTAAATTAGGGTATTGGGCGATTGATATCGGGCATGTGGATGTTGAATATGAATGGTTCTTGAGAGGTGTTAAAGATAAAGTCCATATTGAGGGGAAATATGTCAATGAAGCTAAAAATAATGATGCTTCTTACAAAGTGAAAATTCAGGCTGATAGTTATGAAGCAACGATTATAGAACGTATATGTTAAATTTATTGTTTGGGGTATCCTGGTATTTTTTTATCTTTTGCAGTTTATATTCATCTGTTTTTCAATTTTGCCCCATGACGTGGGTTTCACTGCATTGGAAAAAGTATATTGTAGCCCACATTCAAAATGATTCGTTAAAAAAGTCCAGTTTTAAATATTCGAAGCGTGATGCCGAAATTGTTTTTCAATAAATTCCCTTTGTCAAATCCGATATTTAAACCGATGTTCACCGGCAGATGCAGATCGGGCGCGATAAATTCCGCGCCGAAACTATATTGGGATTTGGAGATCAGTTTGTTTTCCTCGTTTCGGAAAGGATTTCCATATGTTCCGTAGTTGACAGAATAGCTGAACATCAACTTATATTGTATATCCCACCACAGGTTTCCTGCTACTCCGAAATGGTGGGCAACAAATCGGTTGTTATAGATACCTTTGGTAATGCCCTCCTGGTCGGAATAAGGCGTGAAAAAAGGAGCCCCTATGGTTCTGCCGTACAGCGTCCAGCCCGATTGGTAGTCGCCGTGGTTGAAATAGTTATCGTTTCCTCCTAATACCACTCTTCCGTAAAAAGGCTCGTCAGGATGCTGTTTTTCCATTTCTTCTTCCGTTGCTGGGCGATCGTGGAATTTTCCGCTTTGGCTTTTGGTATAATATAGTTCATAAAGAAAACTTTTGACCCATTGTTTTTCTTTTTTGCTTGTCACATATATACCATATAATCCGTCGGAATAGTTTTGGAATCTTTGTCCGGAACCGTCTTCAAACATGTGATTGTAATAGAGTTGTGTCTTCCATTTCGAGGCATCATAGTCCACTTTAATAAAGTATTGACCGATGTGGTTGCCTAATTTATTGATTTGGTCTGATCGGTTGGCATCCTCTCCTCCCGATTTGACAAGGATGATATTTAAATAATTTTTAAAACCGCCTGGAGCTTTTATGCCTGTATAACGATTTTTTCCACCCCATTGGGCATAGTCTTCTATTCCGGCTTCTATGCTGAGATGAGAGAGGGGGAGGAAACGCAAGGCAACCATTTTGTTGTGCAGATGAGTCTGTCTGCCCATAACTCTGTTGTCAATCATATAATATTCTGCATACCGGAATTTGAATCCCAACCACTTGTCTATCCACGGAAATTTGATATAATCGTTGCTGGAGAATGAAATGCCCGGAATACTGCGGGCGTTTGTTGACCATAACATATCTCCGTTGCTTGCTGATAGCCCGTTATATTCCGTAGGACGGTTTACCATACCGATGTCCAGAAGCAAGTTTTGCCAGCGGAGTCGTCCGTAAAATTGGTTGATAAATATATTATTATCTTCTTTTCCCAATAACCCGCTGCCTTCAAAGCCGAATGAATAATCGAATTTGCGCGTGTCTTTTTTTTGAAAATCCGAGAACAGTCCGATATTTCCCCATAAATAGGCGTCTTGGGTAATTTTGCCATATTGGTTGGTATATAACCAAAAAGGAAGGCGGTTATTTTGCAATGCGCCCCCTGTTTCTGCCTTGTAGTGGTAGGCCCTTTTTTGTGCAGTAGCGGACAAACTTCCCAGGAATATCAGGATATAGAGAAAAAATGATTTCATTTATACGTTTTTAATATTTATCTGTTAGTACAAATTCAAGTTCACCGCCTTGTATGATTTCGTCGTGGGTGATGTAGGTGCGGTGGAGTTCTTCGCCGTTTAAGAGGACTTTTTGTACATAGATATATTGGTCGTTTTCTTTGTTTGCCTTGATGATGAAGCGTTTTTCCCGTCCTACTTTGAGGGTTAGCTTTTTAAACAGTGGGGTGCCGAGTTGGTATTTCATTTCTGCTGGATTAACGGGGTAAAAGCCCATAGCAGAGAAAACGTACCAAGCAGACATCTGTCCACAGTCTTCGTTGCCGCACAGACCGTTAGGGGTGGCAGTGTAAAGTTCTTTCCGGATTTTGTTAATGTAGAATTGGGTCTTGTGGGGTTGTCCGACGTAATTATATAGGTACACAACATGGTGTGAGGGTTCATTGCCTTGGGCATACTGTCCAATCATACCGCTGATATCCGGGGATACGTCTTTTCCTTCCATTTCGGAGGAAATGGTAAACAAGCTGTCCAGTTTGCAAATGAACTTGTCATTTCCTCCGTGGAGGGCAATCAGCCCTTCGAGATCATGGGGGACAAACCAGGAATATTGCCAGGCATTTCCTTCTGTGTATTCATCCACCCGGTGTTCGGAACGGATGGGAGAGAAGGGGATTTTCCATTTGCCCTCGGAGGATTTTCCACGCATAAAACCGGTTTCTTTATCAAAGAGATGTCTGTAATTCTGGGATTGTTTCAGGAAATACAGGTAGTCGCTTTCTTTGTTCAGTGCTTTTGCCATTTGGGCGACGCACCAGTCGTCGTATGCATATTCGAGCGTCTTGGATACCGATTCTGGTTCTTTGTCATAGGGGATATAGCCATATTCTCTTAGTTCTTTCAAGCCGGCACGCTTCGCCATGACGGTCTTTTTCATAGCATCGTAAGCTTTTTCGGCATCGAAATTCCCTATACCTTTGAGATAAGCTTCCACAATAACAGGGATGGAGTGGGTGCCAATCATGCAGTTAGTTTCATTTCCTACTAATTCCCATATCGGTAGCAGACCGTAGGCATCGTAATGTTTGAGCATGGAATGAATCATGTCATTGATTCGTTTCTTTTGGGTAATTGTAAAGAGCGGGTGCGCAGCCCGGAATGTGTCCCAAAAAGAAAAAACGGTATATTGAGTATTTTTATTGCCAACACTGTGAATTTCCCCGTCGGGACCTTTGAAGTTGCCCAGTACGTCGGAAAAGGTGTAGGGGGCGAGGTAGGTATGATACAGAGCTGTGTAGAAAACTTTTAAATCTTCTTCGTTGTCGCTTTCTGCTTTTGTTTTGGATAGTTCTCTTTTCCAAGCGACTCTGGCGTCGCGTTTCACTTTGTCGAAACTCCAGTGGGGCAGTTCTTTTTGCATATTTGCTTCAGCTCCGTCAATGTTGGCGGAAGAAAGGCTTACTTTTGCCAGTATTTTGTTGGTTTTGTTGCCGAAATCCACCCAAGCGTAACAACTGTCGGCTTTTATTTTCTGTCCGTTGTCTAACGGGGAGAATCTGTTTTTCCCGGCAAATACCTCTACGTCTTGTGAAAACTCAATGATAAAGTATACCCGCTGGTCGTTTGCCCAGCCTTTGGACTTGCGGTAGCCTGTCAGTGTACGGTTATTTACTTTTTTTATGCTGGCTTCCAGTGTGCGGTCCCAGTTACGTGCTGTGGTCAAGTCAATGATCAATCCGTTCACCGCATGGGCGGGATATTGGTAATAATGGATACCGCACCGGGTGGTGGCGGATAATTCCGTAATGATGCCGTTGTCAAGTTCTACCCGGTAATATCCCGGTTCCGCTTTTTCATTTGTGTGGGAAAATTTGGCATAGTTTGCCTGTATATATTGGGCTGGTGTTTCGTCCTGAGGACGGGTGAGGGTAGGCAGGAAGCGGATGTCCTGCAAATCGCCGATACCAGTGCCGCTTAAATGGGTATGGGAAAAAGAGGAGATAATGCTGTCGCTGTAATGGTATCCGGAACACCAGTCCCATGCGCTGCGGGGGTTGTCGGGGCTTAATTGTATCCCTCCGAAGGGTACGGTGGCTCCCGGAAATACATGACCGTGATCGGCTGTTCCGATAAACGGATCTACGTATTGGGTGACAAGAGTTTCTTTTTCATGTTTGTTACAGGAAATCCACAAGACGGTGAGGGCACACAGCACACAGCAATATTTTTTCATACTATGAATGAAAAATAATAATAGAATAAAAAACGGTTTGAAACTTCAAAAAGAAAGAGTGAAGAGTAGTCCTCTTCAACTCTTTCAATTTTTCTTTCAACCATTCAACAGTTTTATAGCTTCAATTCGTTCCAAACTAATGCGGAAGCACCATAAATGGCGGCATTTTTATCCAACTGTGAAGGTAACAGTTTCACCTTGTTGGCAAAAATTTTCAACACGTTCATTTCCATGTGGTCTTTTGTCGGCTCGAAAAGCAGATTACCGGCTTTGGCTAAACCTCCGAACAGGAAGATAGCTTCGGGGCTTGTGATGGCCACCATGTTTGCTAGGGCTTCTCCCAGCATTTTACCGGTATATTTGAACGTATTAATAGCAATCATATCACCTTTTAATGCAGCATCGCATACCATTTTTGCCGTCATTTCATTGAACGGTACCAGACGCAGGTCGCTTGGGTAGTTGTATTTGGCCATCATTTTATAGGCGGTACGTTTTACACCCGTTGCGGAAACATAGGTTTCAAGGCATCCGTTCCGACCGCACCCGCATTGACGTCCGTTGGGAGATACGATGATGTGGCCCAACTCTCCGGCAAAACCGTCACTTCCGTAAATTAGCTGGCCGTTAGCAACAAAACCGCTGCCTAAGCCTGTTCCTAAAGTTACCATGATAAAATCCTTCATATCTTTGGCACCTCCGTATACCATTTCACCAATAGCAGCAGCATTAGCGTCATTGGTCAGGAATACGGGAAGATGCGGATAATACTCTTTCATCATGTCGCATAGAGGAATCACATCGTGCCATCTCAGGTTCGGGGCAAACTCGATGGAACCTTTGTAATAGTTTCCGTTCGGAGCACCGATACCGATACCGATTACATCGAACTCGTCGCGATGGGGATCCAGAGCTTTCTCGATTTCCATGTACAGTTCTTTCAAATAATCGTTGATATCTTCGTGTTTTTGGGTCAGGATATTCCCGTCAGCCAAATAGTTTCCTTCCCGGTCGATAAAACCGAAAGTGGTGTTCGTACCGCCGATATCAATTCCTAATGCTACTTGTTTTTTCATGATATTTTATCTTAAATAGTTCAATATTACTTGTCAGCATAGCCAACGTTTCCGTAATCATACACAAGAACACGCAGGCTGTTTTGCAGGGGTAAATATAGAAAAAAAATAAGAGACCAGAAACCGATCTCTTATTAATTACTAACTACTAACCTAAACATACAAACTTATGAAAAAAACGTATTTCTGAATTGTCCGTTTTTGACGTTGCAAATATAGGTATAAAATGAATATATCTCCTTAAAAGAAAGTTAAAATTTTTATAATCTTATAAAAAGATGGGTATATTTTTGGGAAATTAATTCAGGAATGTAAGTAAAATTGTGATTTTGCTTACATATTCAAATAAAAGTCACGTGTGAGTTCTTGGTATTCGGGACTATAATTGTGCCGGGAGTATTCAATAACCAGTTCATCCGGTTCGAGGAAAGTAGGGGAGGAAAAAGAAAATTCGAGTAAATATCGTTTGGGGGGCTTGGGTGGGGTTGGTTTGACTTTCGTTATTCGGGTAAGATTGGCTGCATATTGCGGGGCTTCCCGGATGAGGTTTTCTGCTTCTGTTACGGGTAAAATCAGGTTAAGTTTTCCTTGCGGGGACAATAGACGTCGAGCAAGTGAAAGCAGGTCTGTATGGGTGAATTCTTTGCAATGGCGTGCTGTTGTCCGGCTGTTATCCGGAGTTGGTGTTGAGTGTAAAAAGAAAGGCGGGTTACATAGAATGCAGTCGAAGTGATAGGATGGATAGAAATTGAAAACAGAGAGGTGATGAAGAGTTATCCGGTCGCACCAAGGCGATGAAGCTGTGTTTTGGCAGGCTTGCTGATAGGCGGCGGCATCGATTTCTATGGCTTCGATTGAGGCTTCCGGATTTCTCTGTGCAGCCATGAGTGCCAGTAGCCCTGTGCCCGTACCAATATCCAATATGGAAACCGCATTTTTCAGTTTGGCCCACGCACCCAACAATACTCCGTCGGTACCGACTTTCATTGCCGTTTGTCCCTGTCGGATAAGGAATTGTTTGAATTGAAAATAATCATTCATACCGCTGGAGAAAAGAAAAATAAAGGTGAAAAATAAATGTTTTACTTTTCACCTTTTTGCCTTTTTATTTTTTTTCTTCGCTGAAATTCAATATCTTTTTCTCACTTAGTAAATTATACCACTGGATGATTTTTCGCATGTCGGATACATATACCCGCTCCTTGTCATATTCGGGTACGACTTCTTCAAAATAAGCCTGGATTTTTTCGGTCGCTTCTTTGTGAGAAAGAATGTCGGCTCCGTTTTCTTTGTCGAAAATTCTTTTCAATACCTCTTTTAAAGGCATGTCTTCATTTTCAGTATAAATGGAGATATCTTCAAGTGATATGATTTTGGAGTTGGAATAAGCTGGAAACCGCTTCCCGTCTAAAAGGGATTCTACAATAATCGCATTGGATGTGTTGTTGACCAGTTTGTAAAGACCCGGTTTTCCCGATATGGATAAAATTTCTTTTAACATCTTTCTTCCGTTTTATGCGTTTGTTAAAATGAGATACAAAATTAGAAAAAATTTGGAATGGACGGTTTAATTCATCCCTCTTTGTTTTTTTATTTTTTCATAGGCCAGATTGATGCGTGTGAATTTTTCTTCTGCAGCTTTCCGTATGTCTTCGCCGAGGTGACTGACTTTATCCGGATGGTTTTCCCGTGCCATTTGGCGGTAGGCTTTTTTTACCTCGTCATCGCTGGCATTGGGGGAGATGCCCAGAGTTGTGTATGCAGTATCTGTATCCGCGTAATACATGGATTTGAGGGAATTGAATGTGGTGTTGTCTAGGCCTAACCAGACAGAGATGTTTTCCAAAAGCCGGATTTCTTGTTGGCAGACACGACCGTCAGCTTGGGCAATGCCAAACAGAAAATAGAGCAGTTGTGTGCGTAGGGATGGATTCATGTTGTACCGAATCTGTGTACAGACCTGCATTACAGGAATATTCTGGCTGCGTAGTTTGTTTATCATAGCTAAGCCTTCCCGGGTGGCTTCTTCTCCGAAATTTTGAAACAGAAAATTTTTTACGTAGGTCAATTCGCTGCGGGTCATGCGACCGTCGGCTTTCATAATGGCTGTTGCCAGGACTGTAAGGCTGAACATAAAATCGCCTCTTCCGCTTTCGGAAGTACCCGGATAGCTGGTGTTCGAGACAACGGTTGCGGAGTCTAAAGCTGATCCGATGAACAGACCGAAAAGAGCACCCAGGGGACCTCCCATTACAAAGCCGAGACCGGCACCAATCCATTTTCCGAATTTTGCCATGTTGTTTATTGTTTATGGATTAAAATATCAATGAGAGTTGTAATTTGGTTTCGCCAGCTTTTACCGTCTGTTGTGTCAATGATAAAGTCGGCTTGTTGTTGTTTTTCCTCGTCTGCTGCTTGGTTGTGTATCCGTTCGTTCACTTGTTCGGTAGATATCTGGTCCCGTTTCATTACTCTTTCAATGCGGGTTTGAAGGGTGGCTGTGACACAAATGACAGCGTCGAAATAACTGGTCAGTCCGGCTTCAAAGAGGATGGCGGATTCGAAAAAGACCAATGCGGTTTGCTGTTTGCCGCACCACACCAGAAAATCCTGCATCACAGCCGGATGGACAATGCGGTTTACTTGTTGTAGCCGGGTGGTGTCATTGAATATAAGGGCTGCGAGTTGCTGTTTATCTAAAGTATGATCCGGACAGTATATGTTTTCTCCGAAAAGTCGAATTAAAGCGTTTCTGATTTCCGGAGCGTGGTTCATCAAGCGGGAGGCTTCCCTATCAGCAATGTATATGGGATAGCCTGAATTCTGGAGAGCTTTTGCTATGGTTGTTTTTCCGGAACCGATGCCTCCGGTCAGGCCGATTTTCATCATAGGAGGTGTGACATTGGGATTATTTTTTCTCTAAGATAAATTCCACTTTCTGCGGAGTGTACCGGAGTTCTTTGATATATTGGGGTGAACGGCTGACTTGCACAGGAAGGTAAGCCCCCTCATTCATGTTCTTATAATCGACTGTAAAAGTAAAGTCGGAGTTTCTGACGACATCATATTTGCTTAACCCGATTTCGTAAGTAATTTCCACCGTTCCGGGGAATAGTTTGATGTTCAGTGAATCGGGTAAGTTTACAACCTGAATCGGTATAATCCTTTTTTCCTCGGTGTAGCGTTCGGGTTGCATTTCAATCTTTATGTCTGTATGGTCGAATTGTATGCCGTGAACGGAACTTAAACTGACAGTCTGGGTACGTGTCTTTTTTATTTCTCCGGCATCCCAGGGGTGTGTGTAGATGTATTTCAGTGTATCCATGATTTGGGCCGGGCCACTGACCAGGATGCTGTCAGGGGTGCATTGGATTCCGTTAGTCAGGATGTATTGTTGTTTCAGCGTGTACTGCACAATAGGATAAATGGCGATTTTTTTGGAGATAGCAGGGGTGAACGTGAAATCAACCTTGCCTGGATGAATGCCGAGGAGTTTTAGTCCGGAATGCAATTGCCCGTTGATTTTATCTTTGGCGTCATTCAAATTCAGTGTGTATTTGAAAATATTGTTTTTCTCTAAAGAATGCTTGCTGTAACTGTTGATATTGACAACAATGGGTCGGAAGGAGGTTCGGAGCCTATAGGCGAGTAATGTAAATCCATTGGCTTTTACCTCCAGGCTGATGTTTTGGGGAGGATCGGATACCAGGAATTTTCCTTGGGGAAAATCGGTATATTTTACAGGGTAAGTGATTTTGCTGGTATATTCTTTGTTTAAAGCATTGAGAAACCACAGGATAGAAGCAATGACAACACAAATACCGTAGCTGATGATATTGCGGTCGATATGAAACTGCAAGGCTTTGAGCCGTTCTGTTATTTTGTTCCTTTTCATAAATTCCTGCGATTAGTGGGTGCAGCCGAGTGTCAAGCGGGTCATACTGAACGAAGGGGTACTGTTTTTCGGATGTTTTCGGAAGCCCCCTTCGTTTTTTTGCAGAATGACATTTGTTTTACTTAGACGGGGTGGCGTCGGTCATATCTTTAATGACAGCCGATTTGTCGACTTTTAATTTTACACCGCCTTCTACTTCCATGAGGATTGTGAAATCATTGATTTCCATAACTTTTCCATAGATTCCGCCTGTGGTGACAATTTTATCTCCTTTTTTCAGTGAATCGCGGAAAGCTTTTAGTTCTTTCTGTCTTTTCATCTGTGGACGGATCATAAAAAACCACATCACAACAATGATAAGAAGCATCGGCCACAATCCTAATAATCCTTGTCCGGCGCCGGTTGTTTGTAATACAATAAATAAGGTGTTCATGTTTTTTCCTGTTTATTTGAATGAATATTAATTTACATCTGCCGTAATGGTTAATGTTGTCTTTCCTTTGGGAAGATTTGCAAATATACTGATTTCTTTGTATTGTTTGCCGTATCGCCCGGAAGAGTTAAAGGCGATTTCAATTTTTCCTTCTTTTCCGGGAGCAAGCGGTTTCTTGTCATATTCGACAGTGGTACATCCGCAACTGCTTTCAATGGCCTTAATTACGAAATTTTCTTTGCCTGTGTTTTTAAAATAAAAAGTATGCGTCACAATTTCACCTTCGGCTAATTTACCGAAATCAAAATGTTTCTGCCCGAATTCTATTTCTGTGCTTTCTGGTGTTCCTGTTTGGGATGTTGTTTTTTTCTCTTTGCAACAGCTAAATAGTAGCGTACCGCCCAAGAGCAAGAGCAAAAACAGGACTTGGGAAGATGACATGTGAATGGGATGTGTTTTTCTCATAAATAGTTAAAATATCAGATGCTTGACGGAATAATTTTTATTCTGGATATGCATCAGGGTTTCTATGCCGATTTCTAAATGTTGTTTTACGAAATTTTGGGTAACCTCTTTGTCCGATTCCGCAGTTTTGATTCCTTCCGAAATCATGGGGCGGTCGGAAACCAACAGGAGTGCGCCGGTGGGAATGCGGTTAGAGAAACCGACGGTAAAGATCGTCGCAGTCTCCATATCGATGGCCATAGCTCTGGTTTTTACAAGATATTCTTTAAAATGGTCGTCATATTCCCATACCCGTCGGTTGGTAGTGTAAACAACGCCGGTATAGTATGTGCGGTTGTGGATGGTTATGGCTTTGGAACAGGCTTTTTGTATGCTAAAAGCAGGTAAGGAAGGAACTTCATGGGGCATATAGTCGTCGGAGGTGCCTTCCCCTTTGATGGCGGCAATAGGCAGGATGTAGTCGCCGACGGAAGTCCTCTTTTTAAGTCCGCCGCATTTACCCAGGAAAAGAATTGCTTCCACCTCAATGGCAGAGAGCAGATCTATGATAGTTGCTGCGTTGGCGCTTCCCATACCGAAATTAATTAAAATAATGTCTCCATAGGACACATTGGGCATGGTCTTATCCGCGCCAACAATCTTTACTCCATAAATTTCAGCAAATAATTCCAGATAGTACTCGAAATTGGTAAGTAATATATATTTTGGAAAATCCTCCAGTTTTCGTCCGGTATAGCGGGGTAGCCAGTTTTCTACAATTTCTTTTTTGGTTTTCATAGTGGGAAAATGATAAAAACATTGCTGGATAAAGGTAAGCAAAAAGTTGAAAAGTTGAAAGGGGGGGGAGAAAGAGAAGCAAAGTAGTCTTCATTGCTCCCTTGCAACTTTTTCCTTATCTTTGCCGGGCGCCGGATGATATAGTGGTGGCGTGTATATATCGTGAAAGAAATGGTAACAGGGCTGGACGAACTTAAAGAGATAAAGATAGAGGATTATTCGTATGAGCTGCCGGAAGGGCGGATTGCAAAATTTCCCTTGGCAGACCGGGAATCTTCCAAATTATTGATATATGACGGCGGGAAAATCACGGAGGGCGAATTCCGGGATGTGCGCGATGTGCTGCAAGCCGGACAGACGCTGATATTCAACAATACGAAAGTGATTCATGCCCGTTTGTTTTTTCAGAAAGGAACGGGGGCTCACATCGAAGTGTTTTGCCTGGAGCCTTTTCAGCCGGCGGACTATGCCCGGAATTTTGCGGCTACCGGGAGTTGCGAGTGGAGCTGCATGGTGGGAAACCTGAAAAAGTGGCGGGAGGGGACGATTTCCTGCTTTTTCGATGAGCAAGGGGAAAAACGGACACTGCAAGCCCTCAAAGTGGAGGCGAAACCGGGGGGTGAGGTGCTTGTGCGCTTCTTCTGGGACGGGGATTTATCCTTCAGCGAGGTATTGGAGCATTGCGGCAAAATACCCATTCCGCCTTATCTGAACCGCGAATCGGAAGAATCCGATAAAATCCGTTATCAGACGGTCTACTCCAAAGAAGAGGGCTCCGTGGCGGCGCCGACGGCGGGGTTGCATTTTACGCAGGCAATCTTGGCGGATTTGAGGAAAAAAGGGGTCGCTATTGAAGAACTGACCTTGCATGTGGGGGCAGGAACGTTTCGCCCGGTGAAAGCCGAAAAAATCGGTGGACACGACATGCACACCGAACACATCGTGATTTCAAAGGAACTGATAGCCTGTTTGCGTGATAAATCGGACGACATTGTGGCTGTGGGCACCACCTCCGTGAGGACACTCGAAAGCCTGTATTGGATGGGGGTAAAACGCCTGGAAGGCTGTCAGGACTTCGGCTATGTCAGTCAGTGGGAATGCTACACGCTGCCCGACCGCTATACGCTGCGGGAAGCCATGGAAGCCCTGTTCTGCTGGTTTGAGGAGACAAAGGAAGAGCAGTTGAAAGTTGCCACGACCATCATCATATTGCCGGGCTACCACTATCGGGTTGTGGATGTGCTGTTTACCAATTTCCACCAGCCGCAAAGCACACTCCTTCTGTTGGTGGCGGCGGCTATCGGGGACGATTGGAAGAAAGTGTACGATTATGCCCTGGCTCATGACTTCCGCTTCCTGAGTTATGGAGACAGCAGCTTGCTCCGCATCCGGAATAAAAAATAATCCGAACCGGTCGTTATGCAGACACTTACTTTTCCCCCCTTCGCCTATCAGATAAAAAAACAAAACGGAATGACGCTGATTTTTGACATCATCCGGAAAAAATATGTGACCTTGACGCCCGAGGAGTGGGTGCGCCAGCATCTGATTCATTATTTGGTAGAGGAAAAACACTATCCTCGCACCTTGATTGCCGTGGAGAAAGAGATTAATTTATACGGTTTGAAAAGGCGCTTCGATGTGGTCTGTTACAACCGGCAATCGGAGCCTTATCTGATTGTGGAGTGTAAGGCTCCGGCTGTTGCATTGTCCCAGACTGTATTCGACCAGGTGTTTCGCTACAATTTAGTCATGGCTGCCCCCTATGTGGCAATCACCAATGGGGTGACCCATTATTGCGGCAGGCTGAATGAAGACCGGACTTTTTCTTTCCTCTCTGGATTCCCGCCCTTTAATCCTGCTTGTTGAAATAATCTTCCAGCAATTCAAAGGCAGCTGTAAAAGAACTCATCTCGTTGTTCAGTACCTTTTCCTCTGCGGCTTTGAGCTGCTCTTTTTCGTACTGGTAAAAGCGGTTCTTCAGTTGCTCGTTGATGGTTTCATACATCCAGTATTTCGACTGCTCCCTCCGGCGGCGGTCAAAATAGCCGTTCTGCTGGGTTTCGCTGCAATAGTGCAGGATATTTTCCCAAATAGCATCGATGCCCGTCCGTTCGTATGCCGAGCAGGTCATGACCTGCGGGGTGACACCCGATTCGTGTGGCGGGAAAAAGTGCAGGGCGGTCTGCAATTGTACCTTAGCTAACTCTGCCCGTTGTATGTTATTGCCGTCAGCCTTATTGATAATGATGCTGTCTGCCATTTCCATGATGCCGCGTTTGATGCCTTGCAGTTCGTCGCCTGCACCTGCGATTTGCAACAGCAGGAAAAAGTCCACCATCGAATGGACTGCCGTTTCGCTTTGTCCCACGCCCACCGTTTCAATCAGGATAATGTCGAATCCCGCCACTTCACAAAGAATCATGGCTTCCCGCGTTTTGCGGGCTACGCCGCCCAAAGACCCGGCGGAAGGGGAAGGGCGGATATAGGCTTTCGGGTCGCAGGAAAGCTCCTCCATCCGGGTCTTGTCTCCCAGAATACTCCCTTTGGAGCGTTCGCTGCTGGGGTCTATCGCCAGGACGGCTATCTTGTGTCCCTGCCCGGTCAGGTATTTGCCGAAACTCTCGATAAACGTGCTTTTGCCGGCTCCCGGCACTCCCGTGATGCCAATCCGGACGGAGTTGCCCGACGAGGGAAGACAGCGCTTGATGACCTCCTGTGCCACCAGCTGGTGATCCGTTTTGGAACTCTCCACCAAAGTAATCGCCTGGCTGAGGATATTGATATCCCCTTTCAGGATACCTTCCACATAGTCGTCCGTAGTCAGCACTTTCTTCTTAATACACTTTAAGCGTGCAGCAATATTCGGATTCATCGCTTCGGGCTGCTCAATGCCCCTGTTTACTTTCAATCCTTCGTATTCCGGTGAATTTTCCGGGTGTTCCATACATTCCGCCATACTCGTTTTATTTGGAATCAAAGATAAAAAATAAAACCGAGAATATCCGGGTTCAGGACGGATTTGATTGGCGGGGTTTGAATTTCATGAAAAGGGGCAGGTAAACCACCAGGGCGATGATGGAGAAAACCATGCCGCCCATGGCACCGACGGCAAAAGAGAACCAGAAGACCTCTTTCGAACCTTCGTATACAAACGGAATCAAGCCCAGAATAGTGGAGACGATGGTCAGAAAAATCGGGATGATTTTGTGGTTATAGGATTTCAGATAATATTTTAAGCCTTGTTTGCGGACAGCTCGGCAGGTGAGGTTGTATTCGTTGATGATGTAAATGCCTGCATTGACAACGATGCCGCACAGCAATACGAAAGAGGCAAACCCACCCTGGTCGAAAGTGAACTTAAAGAGGTAAAACGTCAGAAACACCCCGATAAACGAAATGGGAATCATGATGATGATCACGAAAGGTTGCCAGAGCGACTCGAAGAGAATGGCGCAGACAAGGTAAATAATGGCAATCACTAAAAAAAGAAGAGCATACTGCTTCTTTTGCGTAGACCACTCCCAATCCCAGCCGTTCTTCTCTGCCTTGAAGCCCAGAGGCAATTGCCTGTTGAGCTTGTCGATGTTGCGCTCCATCACCCGCTTCGCCAGTTCGTAGGGACCGAGGAAATCATAGGCGACCAGCAGGGAATAGACCTGGTTGGTTTTATAAATATCGTTGCCGGAACGGCGTTTTTCGATATTTCCCAATTCTGCCAGTTTGACCGACTTGTCTTTCATCGTAATGATGTCGTTTTCAAGGTGCCATACGTCAAAATTCTTACTTTCCGACGACACCAGCGAAACGGCTACCTGCTGGTTATCAATCAGCACCGGATTGAGCGCATTGCGGTAAAGCTGCTGGGTCAGGAACGTATAGTAATCGTTGGGGCGCAACTCCTGCTGGGCGAAGCGTTCGAAATTGAAATCGATAAAATACTCTGTCGAGTTCTTGCTCCTCCAGCTATCGGCGCCCATGATTTCCGGGGCGGACACCCGTTTGTTCAGGCTCAGGCTGTCACACAGTTGCCGGGCAAAAGAATAGAGCATGTCATAATTGTAGCCGGTAAGCCGGATTTTATTGCTCTTGTAACCTGTGCCCAGGGCATTGGAAAACCCTTGTCCGATGCCGTAGATACTCCAGTCAGCCCCGCCGAGGTCGTTGGCTTTGGCGATAAGGATATCTTTCAGCATAACCGGGAAACTGCCGTTTTCCACATCGGGGCGGAACGTGATAGTGATGCCGGAGTTATCGTAATTATACACATACGTCTGATACGTTTCGATTTCCTGATACTGGCTGAGGAAATTCTCCATTTTCAGTATTACCTCGTTCAGCTGGTGCACCGTACAGCCTTCCGGCATGGATGCCCGGACATAGAGGCGGGTGCGCTGCGGGTCGTTGTAATAGTTGCCGTTAAAGACATGCTCCGTGAAAAGTCGCAGCGTGCCGCCTAAAACGGGTTCCAAATACGGTTTCAGCGTGCTTTGGTAGAATTTGCTGCCGATGGTTTTGTTATACAATTCGGGGAAAAACCCTTTCCGCTCTTTGTCCTTATCATCCTTGAGTTTAGCGGGGAGGAAATGGACGGGCAGCCCGAACGCCAGGATAATGAGGGTAATCAGAATCCATTTATACCGCGGACGTCTGCTGAAAGAAATGAACTTGGCGTATATATGGGTAAACCGGACTAAACGCCGCCGGGACCTGATGAGTTTTTTACCCGTGCGTGGACGGATAGGGAGCTTATCGAGCAGGGCGGGGATAAACAGCAGGGCAATAATCAGGGATACCGTCAGGTTGATGATGATGACGGAAGAAAAATCCATCAGATTATTGCGCTGGTTTTCCGGGAGAAAAAACACAATCGTCAAGGCACCGATAGTCGTTAGCAGGGCGGCGAAAATGGCTAAAAAGGCTTTTCGGTTATGGTAATAGCTGTAATGGTCTATCATGATAATGCTGGTATCGATAATCAGTCCGAGAGAGACGGTAATGCCTGCCATGGAATAGAGATGGATTTCCAGGTCGAACAGATTATAGAAAATGAATGCCAGCAATATATTGGCGAGCAGGGTCACAATGATGAGAAACAGATAGCGGAGCTTGCGGCTCACGGCATAGACGAACAGCAACAGAATCAACGTGGACATGATAGTCCGGGTATAGATTTTGTCGAGTTCCTTCTGAATCTCCTTCGACGAGTCGTAGGCGACAATTACAGAATAGTTCTCGGGGAAACGGGTTTCTAATTTTTTCATCTCCTCCTTGATGCGTGCCGTGACCTCAAGCGTATTGATATGCTTCTCCGCCATGACGGAAAGATTGATGTTGTTCAGTCCGTTAATGCGGTAATAATGGGTCGGGAGCTGTTCTCTATACTGGACGGTGGCAATGTCTTTCAGATAGATAATGCGCCCGTTGTTGTTGGCAATGGGGATATTGTCCCAGATTTCGTAACCGCTGACAGTATTACTGTTGCGTTTTGACGGGCTGTCGGCAGAAGAGAGCTCTTTGGACGTATTCACCAGCAGCACCCGTATTTGCAGCGTATCCCCCGACACGGTCCGTTCCGTGGTGAGTCCCAGGATATTTTCGGTGTGGTAGGTATTGATAGCCTGGGCGATATCGCCGGCGGTAATTCCCAAAACAGTGCATTTGTTGGGATTGAAGCGGATTTCCCATTCGTAGGGCGTGGCGCCGTACACTTGCACACTGTTGATACCGTCCAGCCGGGAAATGACAGGCACGATATGCTCCTCCGCATATTTCTGAATCTGGGAGGTGGAAATGGGAGCATTCAGCGTGTACGAAATCAGGGTCTGGTGCTCCTCCCCGGAAGTATTGGTAGAGAAATTGGGGTAACTGACCTGCTCCGGCAGGCGGGGATACAGTTGCTTGATGAGGGTGGCTATTTCAAACCGTACGGCGTCGATATTCTCGTTCTTCTTGATGGACAGGGTGATGCGTCCGGAGCCTTTGCCTGTCACCGACCTCATTTCCTTGATGCCCCTGACGGACGCCAGTACCCCTTCTATTTTGGACGTCACTTCCTGTTCGATAATCCGTGCGGAAGCCCCGTACCAGTTGAAAGAGAGGGTCAGCTCCTGCTGTTTGAGCGAGGGCGTATAACGGATGTTCAGCATGGGAATCATGCTGATGCCGACCACCATGAATGCCACCATGGTCAGAATGATGGAAAACTGGGAGAACCCTTGTTTCTTTGCGCCTGTCTCGTTCATAAGCCTGTGGAATCTGGATACGGGTAAATCGGTTTTCTACTCTTTCCGGCAGCCGGTGCGCCTGTCTTCTTTCCGGTATATGTAGTAATACGCCAATGGAATGAAATATACGCTCACAACAGTACCGACGCTCATCCCTCCGATGATTGCCAGGGACAGTGGGAATTGCAGGTCCGCGCCCAGATTCCCGGTGAACAGGAACGGGGCGATGGCTAAAATCGTGGTCAGGGAAGTCATGATAATGGGTTTCAGCCGCCGGTTGCCTGCCATCATGATGGCTCTTTTCAGGTGATAGCCCGCACGGCGCAACTGGTTGATGGTGTCCACTTTCAGAATAGAGTCATTGATAACGATACCGCACATGACAATGATGCCAATCATGGACATGATATTGATGCTTGAACCGCAGAGCCACAGCAGGAACAGCGCGCCAAACAGGTCGACGGCGATTTCCGACAGGATGACAAAAGGCTGAACCAACGATTCGAACTGGGCTGCCAGGATGAAATAAAGCAACAGCAGGGAGACCGCTATAATCACCGCCAGCTCCTTAATAAGGGCACGGTTGGAGTAATAACTGCCGCTGTAACTCACCTCAAAATCGGCGTTATCCGCTATGATGGCGGAGATTTTGTCCGTCACCGCACCGATTTCTTTGTCCGCCACCTCTAAATTGAGGGGATAAAATTCGCCTTCCGGTCCCGAAATAAGGTTTTTCAGGTCGTTGACCCGGCTTTCCCGGACTAACGTGTTCAGGGGAATCTCCACCTCGTCTTTATTCCGGACGGAATTGTTTTGCAGGATATTTTGCAGGGTGTGTTCTTCGTCTCCCAAAATAATGGGCACAGAGTATTCCCCCTCATTCAGATTGAACACCCGGTTCTCATTGAATGCGCTTTTCAGCTTATAGAAAAGCGAGCTGTAATCCACATTATACAACGTCATGAGCTCCGGGGAGGTGCGGAGCTGCACCACTTCCTGCCAGGCTACGGGCTCGATATAATAATCGGGAAGCTGCTTCTTGATGGTGGTCAGCAATTTGTTCAGCTTGTCCGGGTCGGGCGATTTCCCGTCCACACTCCGGATGCGTGCCACCAGCGAAGGCTCTCTCTCTGCGAAAATCATATCGAAAATGTTGCCGGAACTTTCCGTATAGTAAACGGCGCGGGGATACTGTTTCTTCATGAAATCCCTGATGCGCTGCAACAAAGGCGGCACACTGTCGGGATGCACGGTTTTCAGGTAGATGGTAGCTTCGGTAATGGAATTTTCCCTGGTGTGGGAGAGCAGGAATTTCTGGGTCCCCGCCATGACCGTATTTTGTGAGAGCAGGTCCTGCAAATGGTGCACCAGTCTGCCCGTCCGCTTTTCATTTTCGGTGGCATTGATTTTCTGGTTCCATTCGATGTTCAGCAACAGGTCGTTTTGCGTAATCGGTGGCAGTTTCCTTTTCTCGATGACCGAATATATCAGGCAACTGCATACAATCATGCCCAGAAAGATGCTCCACGCCAACAGCTGGTGGCGGAATATCCATTTCAGCCCCCGTTCGTACAAGGCTTCATAATTAACCACCTGGAAACGCGCAAAAAACTTGTTTTGCTGCCGGGTCTGGTATTTCTTGTATATCAGGTAATAATAGACCGGGATAATCAATATGGCAACGGCTAACGAGGACAACAGCCCGATAGTCACCGCCATCGCCTGGTCGTAGAACAGGGCGCCGGAGATGCCGCTCATGAAAATCAAGGGAATGAATACCGCACAGGTTGTCAGTACGGAACTGAGCATGGGGGTAAACACTTCGTTCGTGCCCCGTATGGTTGCAGTCCGGAGTGGTTCGCCTTTGTCCCAGTGTTGCGTGATATTGTCGATGACAATGATGGAATTGTCCACCATCATTCCCACGCCCAGCACAATGCCCGACAGGGAAATGATGTTGATGGAGATGCCTGCCATGTACATGAACAGCATCGAGACAATCAGCGCAATGGGGATAGTAATGGTAATCAGCAGGGGAGACCGGAAATCCTGCATAAAAAAGAAGATGATGAAACAAGCCAGGAAAATACCCGCCAACAGGTTTTGGGTCAGATTGTCAATCGAGTAATCCAGCAGTGCGGTCTGGTCCCGTGTCATGACAAAATCGATATGCGGGTAATCTTTCCGGAATACCTCCGTCAATTGGGTTATCTCCTCTTTCAGGTCCGCCATGCGGGCGTCGGCTTGCTTGATGATAGCCATTGTCAGGGCGGGTTTGCCGTCGGAAAGTACCGAACCGGTCTGTTTCTGCGGCTCCTCCTTGACCGTTGCCAGCTCTTTCAGTTGGTAAAGCCGGTCATTGACCTTGCAATAGACATTTTCAATGTCCCGTTTGTTGGTCAGCGTTGAGGAAAAACGGATATTGTACTGGTATTCCCCGTCCCGGATGGTCAGGTTTCCCAGATTGATATTATTGTTCTTGATGGCCTCTTCCAGGTCGGAAGGCTGGAGTCCCAAGGCTTTCAGCTTGAAATGGTCGGGAATGATAAGCAATTCGGATAGCGTCTGTCCGCTGATGTCCACCATCGCGACTTCCGGTATCTGTTCTATTCTTTTGGAAATCACCGCCAGCGCGAATTTACTGAGTCCGACAAACTCCCGCATGTCGATCGCAGCGCTTCCCGTACTCTCTTTCAGGGTAAGATTCATATAAAAAGCCGGAATATCGGTGGCATTGGCTTTGATGGTACGGGGACGCTCGATGTCGCGGGGCAGATTGGTCCGGTCTATCTTTTCATTCACCTCGATAAAGATAAAGTCGATATCCGAACCGTGTTCAAATTCCATAAATATATTGCCCCGTCCGTCGCGGGTTTCCGTGCGGATATCCGTCAAATGGCTCAATTGGGTGAGCTGGTTGCGCAACGGCTTGATAATGGTGGCGTCCAGTTCCCGTGCCGACAGGTTCTCGGCAGTTACCTGCACGGTTACTTGTGGTATTTTGACCTCCGGCATCAAGGACACCGGAAGCAGATTGATAGCCAGTATCCCCAGCACCAGTATTGCTATCAGCGACATGGTGACGGCTATCGGTCTCTTAATCAGAAATTCAACCATACCTCTTGCTTCTTATTCTTGTTTCACCATGACTCCCGACCCGTGAGCCAGGTTCAGGTTGCCGGAGATGATGACAATATCCCCTTCATTCAGTTCGGCGCCCTTGTCGGAGTTCGGCACCACGACATAGCTGTTGCTGTTTGCCATTAGTACATGCACATACGTCCACATGGCTTTGTTTTCCTTGTCGACACGGAAAAGCACTTCCTGGTTGTCCCGGATAAGTACCGCACTCTTCGGCACCACGAATTTGCCGGGGATGATATTTTCGATGTGTACTTTCACGTTCATCCCGTCAATCAGATGACCGGGATTCGGAAGTTGGGCACGTACCATGACCTGGCCTTTGTCGTTGACCGTCGGGTTGATTTCCGTCACCTGTCCCGCGTAGTTTTTTTCCGGTTCGGTGAAAGTCGAAACCAATACCCGTTGCCCGTTTTTCAGGCTGCTCAACTCGGTTTCCAGCACGGCAAACTCCACCTCAAAGATTTTATCGTTGATAACCTGGCAGAACTCCTCTCCGGAGGGATATTCATACAGCTTTGTCGCGAGATTGGCAATCCGCCCGCCGACGGGAGCTTTGAGCGTACAGTTGTCTAAGCCCATCTCTGCGCTTTTCAGACTGGCTTCCGCGTCGTTATATCCGCTGTGGATGCGGGCGATACGCATCGTTCCGCCGGGAATTTGCAGGGAGTCCTCCATTTTATAGCCGTAACCCAGGAGCTTGTCTTCCAGCTCAATCCGCGCTTTCTCCATCTGGTGCCGGGCTTGTTCCAGTTTAAGCATGGCATCGCGGGTATCCAGTACGGCAATGACTTCTCCCTGTGCAACCGGCGTACCGTTTTTCACATACAGTTGGGTGACAATGCCCGTGTTGGCAAATTTCAGGGAACTTTTATTCAGTGCCCGCAGCTTCCCGTTGCTCAGCAACTGGCTGTTGAAATCCTGTTTCCGCAGGACTATCGTGTCGACGGGATTTTTTTCGATTTCATATTTTTTTCGTCCCACTTCGTTCTCTTCTTCTTTTTGTTCCTTGGAACCGCAGGCGGTGAGGGAAGCGGCAAGCAACAGGTATGCCAGGGTGCGCAGATGTTTCATATTCCGGTGTATTATTGGATGTTGTATAATTAATGCTGAATCAGTAAATCAAAATCGGTGGAAATATTCCGTTTGTATGCAAAATCATACAGGGTCGATTTTTGTAGGGAATAGTAGTATTTCCAGTAATTGTGCAATTCGGTGATAAAACGGCTGGTGGCTTCGTCCTTTTCGCTCTGTGCCGTGTTGAATTCGAGCACGCTCAGCGTTCCCTTGCTGAATTGTTCCATCGACAGTTCGTAGCGTTTTCGGGCGACCTCATTGGCTTTCCCCGAAATGTCGCATTGTCGTTTCTGGTTGTTGAATTGCAGCACCCGGATCATGATGTCCTCCTGCTGGTCAATCAGTTGCTGCTCAATCTGGGTCTTGATGACATTCATCTGGGATTGGGCGGTGCGTATGCGTCCGCGCCCCATACCCCAGTCTATGATAGGGATTTGTATGCCCAGCCGGATATTTTCCTGGTCTTGGGGCTTGCGGTAGCTGTCGCCCAAGTCGGTAGCACTCTGGTTAAGACCGAACTGGGCAAAGAAGTCGGCTTTGGCTCCTCGGTTGGCTTTCGCTTGTGCCACTGCCATTTCTGCCCGCAGGAGTTGAATCTCTTTGTTCAGTTTGAAAGACGTATTGTTGACGGAAAGGTCGTATACTTCTCCATAATTCAGTACGATGTCCGGAATGTTGTCCGGAATGACCAGGTCGAAATTAATGTCTGCTTTGGGATAGCCTAAAAAGGAGGCAAGCTGGAATTTGGCGGTCTGTACGTCGATTTCGCTTTGGCTGATAGTCATGCCGTCATTCAGCATGCGCAGCTCCAATTGCATCAGGTCGTTCTGTGTAACGGTACCGATTTTAAAACGCTCCTGGGCGGTCTGATAGGATTTGCGGGTATTGGCATAGTTGGTTTTTGCCATCTCCAGTTTCTGCTGGGCGTTGACCAACGTGAAGAACATGTCCACGGCTTTGACCGTCACCGCCTGCATGGATTCCAGGTAAGTTAGTTTCGCTTTTTCATACTCCTCCGGTTCGATTTTCTTGTCCCATTTCAGCGAATTGAAACTGCCGAAAATGGGCTGGGTGTAAGTGATGCTCACCGGATTGGTATTGTAGGAATGGTAGCGTTGGTCACCGAACTGGTCTAAGCGTTCCAGACTGGAATAAAGGGATACCTTACCGCCGGTAGGAGCGATGTTCTGGTCGATGGAGAGGTTCACGCTGTTACGCATGGAATAGTCCTGCACGTAGTTGTATTCCCCGGTAACGGCGTTCTGCAATGCCACCAAAGCATGGCTGAAATTGGGCGCTGTCAGCCCTAAATTCAGCGAGGGAAGCAGTTCGGCTTTGAATGCCCGGAACTGCCAGTAGGCGGACAGAAACTGATGGCGGTGTAATATGGCGTCGATGGAACGCTGGCTGGCTAACGTAATGACGTCTCCCAAACGGAGGCGTTCTGTGTAAGAAACCTGTCGGGAAGAGTCTGCCGGCTGTGCTTGGACAAATATTCTCAGAAGCAGGAAAAAGAATAAAAACACCGCTTTCATGGTAGGGAGTATGGGTTAAATTTCATTATGCTTACAAACTTAAATTATTTTTTAGATAAAATGTGTCTATTCCTACTAAAAAATTAGTTAAAGAAATGTTATTATTTCCACCTTGTTTCGTTGTTGTCATAGGTGAAAATCCTTTCTATACGCTTGTTCCAGTTGCAGTTCCGTAGCTGATAGAGAGCGTGGGAGGGAACGTCCGTAAAGCGCAGCCAGCCTTTCCCGCTTTTTTGCTTGCCGCAGGAATGCCAGTCGTTTCCCTGCCAGTAGAACAACTCATACTCCGCATCCGGCATGATTCCGTTGGTAATGCAAAGGGAATACCCGATGCGGATCAGACGGTATGCCTTGCCTAAATCGAAGTCGATAAAGCGGGGGGTGTCCGTACGGATTTTCCCTTTAAAACAGGAGGCCGCAAATCCGTCTGTCAAGTGTTCGGGGCAGTCGGCGGATGAAAGGGGAGTATAATTGCAGTGGAGAATGCGGGAGGGGAGAGGATCGGATTGATTGGCTGTGTAAAAGCGGATGTCTCCGGCTGCAAATGTATCGCAGGGACTGATTAACCGGATATACCGGTAGGAGCAGGACGTGTCTGTTGGAATCGATTCGGCTTCCATAAATACGGATCCCGGTATTTCGCCTAATGTATCGGCAGTGGAAAAGTCGGGCGTGTTGCTCCCGATAAAACGGCAGTGTGCCAAGTGTGCTATTTCTTGTTGATTTTTTTCGTAAAACGGTGCTCCGGCAACGTGATTGACAGCTATGGTTTGATGGCTTTCCCGGGGCGTCAGAATATCGATGCTGTTGTCTGGACGCAAATGGAACGGTGCCCCGGCAGGAATGATTTCTCCGTTGCAGTAGAAAGCAGGTAGATAGACCAGGTCTTTGCCCATGCCTTCAAACGTCACCTTGTCACCTCGGATCTCTCCGTATTGCACGGGATGCCACTGTTGGTAACCGAAAACGCATAGGTAAGCATAATACATGTTTTCCGGGACTTCCGGCAGGCGGAGTGTGAGGTTGAGCGTGTCGAAATACTCTGCCGATACATCTTTCTTTTTATAGTTTTTGAAAAGTGGGGGAACGTCCTCACTCCTGACCCGGAGGTCGGTAGCGGGAGCGGTCGGGTGGCTGGAATAGGTATGCCGGTACACTTTGGGTAGGCGGAAGCTGCCCCATTCCTTGTCGTAAGTCTTGTTATTATAAATGTGTTTGTACTTCCAGCGGTTGGTATCCCAGAAAGATTCAAAAGCATACGTCTGGCCGTTGATGATAGCAACATTCCAGGAATGGGAACTATTCCGGTTTCCCCAAGCGGGAACGAAGTCCACGGCTGTTGTGATCCCCAAGGAGGATAATAATACAGAATTAAACCAGCAACGGTGCTCGCACAGCCCTTTGCCTAAGTATTCCAGCATCGGGGCGGAAGGGACGGGAATGCCGTTTCCGTAGAAACGCGTGTGGGTGATGTGGCGGTAGAGATACAGCAGACTGTCCGTTTCGCGGACAAATGCGTGAATGCCTTGCCGGGCAAGGGAATCGTTATGATAGAAGTGTCCGTGGTGGCGTGCGTAAAAAATTGTTCGGGCGCGGTCGGCTATTAAACCGTTTTTGCGGCGGTAGGGCAGAATGTATTCGCAAAACTCTTCAAACGAACACTTGCGGCAATAGGCGTTTCCCTCCCATGCCCGGAAAGCGTTTCCCGTTTCCTCGATCAGGTAGTCGCTGGTAATGTGGCGTATGTCAGGTGTGCCGCACTCTTCCAACCTCGGAAGCAGGGGGCGTTTCAGTTCCCACAGCGAATCGATTTTTTGTCCGAGTATGGGGTATTGGTTCGGATAGCGGATAGTTAAATTGCGGTATTCTTCATAAAAGTGTTTATACGACTGCAAAAAACTGCTGTCCGGTCCCCAGCAGCCTGGCATATTCCGGATGAGGAAATGAACGGCACGGTATTTCAGGCTGTCGCTAGAATAGGGATTGTAGTAGCGCAATGCCTTTTCTAATTCGCTCCGGTTTTCACCGGCAAATTGCAACGCCGTCTCCAGTTGTTTCTCCTCCGGTGTGCGGCAGGCGAGGCAAAACAGGTACAGGGCGATAGCCCACAGTGGGTTAAGACGGAATCTGTTCATAGAGTTTTTTCAGTTTATGCTGCATCTCTTCGATAGCGGGCGACATGATTTTAGGCTTTTGCTCCAGGGCTTTCCGGATGATTATGGCAGCTTTTCCGTATTGTCCGGTGGATACATAGAGTTCCGCCAGCAGGTAAAGGGGGTAGAGGCGGTGGGGCACCGTTCGGTAAGCCCGGAGGAATGCAGCTTCTGCAGCTTCGCAGTTGCCGAGTGCCTGTTCATTCCTGCCGATGATGTTGTAAAACATCGGATCGGCACTCCGGCGTGCCCCTTCTGATAAAATAATGATGCTCTCTGGGTGTTGCCTTGTTTTGGCTAAACACTGACCGTACTCGAACAGGAACGGGGCAAATTCTTTTAGTGAGGGATAAAGTTGTCGGTAACCCTCTGCGGTGCCTTTGTAGATTTCCATGTCAAAGTATCTTTTTTCTTCTTTCCAGGCACGAAGATGGGTCACTTTCTCCGATAAACCGAGTCCGGGATACAGGCAGGCGCCTGCCAATAGCAGGACGGCTGTCCGCCATATCTTTGGTTTGCAGGTGTCGGCGGCAGGCGGAGAGCAAAGGGCTGTGAAAACGGCAAACAGAAGGGTGAGGGGCAATACGCTGAAAGGGTATGAGAAAAAGGCAAAGACTGCAAATGCGATGAGGCTGCCCGCGATACCCGTCTGACATTGTCTGTATGCCTGCCGGAATGCAGACACGACCATGCCGGCAAAAAGTAGCAACCCGATAAGGCCGAGTTCCGTTGTGATTTGCAGGTATTCGTTGAAACCGTATTCCGGACTGCCTGCCACATGTTCTTCCTGCGGGGAGTGTGTTTCGGAAGTGAAGTAGCGGGCTTGCGCCTTGCCGTATGCGCCTGCGAAACTGCCGGGACCTTGTCCCGTCCAGGGAGATTCCCGCAGTGCCAGTACCGACACTTTCCACATCAACAGGCGACCGTCTGCCGAGTCCTTTTTTAAGGCATACATGCCAGCGCCGCTTCCGAAAAGCAGCAGCAAACAAATCAATGCTGCCGGAAGAAAGCAGCGTTTCCTGCTCCGGTAGAAATTCCGGATGACAGAAGAAAGGGAATAGTATTGCCACAACACCAGTCCGCCTCCGGAAAGGGCTGCCACCCATGCGCTCCGGCTCATCCCTGCGGGAAGGAGGATGGCTGCCGCGACGGCACAGGCTGTACCGGTATAGTGAAGAAGGGGAGTGGACGGTTTGTGCACTCCCGTATGCAATGCCAACGGTAGCAGGACGGCTAACATACCGCAATAGGGACCCGGATTGAAAAGCGAACCGGTGAAGCGGTACAGGGCGTGGTAGGAAGGCAGGAATCCGTATAGCTGTGCCAATCCCCAGACGGCTTCCGTAATGCCTGTAAGGCAAAGGAAAAAGACCACGATGCTACGTGACGTCCGGTCTGTGGATACCAGTATGCGGACGGCGAAATATACGCCTGCTAATAAGACGAACAGAAGGGCATGGGTGGGGCAGAGGTTCCCTGTTGTGAAATAGCGGAAAAACCAGTATCCGGTAAAGGCGGCAAACCAACCGTCAGTAATGGTGAAACGAAAGCGGATGTTCCGGAAAAGAGAGAAAAAAAAGAGGAGACACAGGGAGGCAGGTATGCTTATTGCAGCTACTTCCAAGCGGGTCGGATTCATATTGCCGGTTTTCAGAGCATCGCTGACAACAACGGGACACAGCAGGCCTGCCACACACAAGGCGGTGGCAATGCAACCGAATAGTTTTCCTGTGTCTTTGCTATTTAGTTTCATCTATTGTATCAGTTTTCCTGTCCTGCCTTCCGTTTCCGAACTCCGGATAATCCATGCTTTTCCCACGATACATTCTTCCGGCAGAAATCCCCAGTACCGGGAGTCTTTGGAATCTTCCACCCGGTCTCCGCCTACAAAGTAATAATTTTTTTGGAAACAGTATGCCTCGGCTTTACCCTCTCCGATGTATACGTCTTGTCCCCGGCTTTTTACGGACTTTCCTGTTTCCCATTCAATCCATCGTTTATACAGGCAGAGGGTGTGCGGCGTGAGTGGAATCCGTATCCCTTCCCCGGGAATGACGAGCGGACCGAAAGTATGAATATTCCAGGGATAAGCGGGCCGATAGGGAAAGGTGTTATAGACTTCCGGTTCAAAATCTTCACGTTTTTTCAGGGATAGTTCCTGCTGGGCGGCTCGGTTCCCCACCTTCCCCTTTTCTCCGTTGATGAAATAGAAACCTTCCCGGATGGCAAGGGTATCGCCCGGCAGACCGATGCACCTTTTCACGTAGTAGGTGCTCCAATCCATGCATACCGTGTCCCATGACGAGCGGTAGGGAAAATTAAACACTAGTATGTCATTATGCTCCACCTGCCTCCAGCCCGGCAATCGCCGGATTTTCACATGACTGTCGTTCAGTGCGGCAAACGGGTTGAAAATGCGCGCCCCCAACACGGGTTTAGCCACCCAAATCCGGTCGCCTGTCACCAAAGCAGGTGCCATCGAATCGCTCGGAATCCGGAAAGAACTGTACCCCACCACCTGCAACACTACCCACACCACAAACAGGATACACATCCAGAACAGCACATTCACCACCCATACTGACAGTTTATTTTTCATGCACAATCCTACCTTTTACATTGAATAGAACTGGAGAATTTTGTGTGTTGCAATATACGGAAATAGTCTTTTCAAAATACTCTTCTTCCTTTATTTTCATCTCCACAGTGATTTTCAAGGTTTCGCCCGGATTTACAGGCTTTTTATCATATCGGGGCGTTGCGCATCCGCACGACATCACAACATCTGCTACTAATAAGGGCTGCGTTCCGGTATTTTTCAATGCAAACACGGCTTCCCGGCTCTCGTTAGGAGTGAACTCCCCTAAATCATATACTGTTGTTTCATATTCGATTGTTGTTTGTGCCGCTTGTTTTTTCAGTAAAGTATCTCCGGTAATCACTTTCAGATAGAGTTCTTTGATTTTGGGGTTACGTACGGGATTGCCAATCGCTTTTACCCGATTGTCCCGGTCTAATAAAAACGTGTGAAACCGTTCATCTTTGGCCAGATCATTCAGTTTATTAAAATATTTCTTATCATCAATATAAAATTCATGATGAAAATCATTACTTTTAAATAAATAATCGATTTTGGCAGAATCGTTAGTTGCAAAAATAAAATAAAATTTCACAGAATCTTTTATGTTAACAGGCATTTTTTCAATGAAATTTTTCCATGTCGATAATTGAAGTTTGCAGTCAATACATCCTGTTTCATTGGTATATACGATAACTTTAAATACATTATATTGTGAATCATATTTAAGATATTCTGAAAAAATTATTTTTTTATTGTATAAATCACTAATAATTTTAATACTTTCTTTTTTACAGCTTGACATTAAGATGATTCCAATGTAGAATATATATTTCAACATATTTGTTGTTCATTTAATTAATCCGATTTGGTAATGAGCATTGAATGATGGAGTATCCTTCATTAAGAGCAATGGCATATAATGTATTTGAACGACTATCAGCTGCTAATCGTAAGAGCGGAATCTCTAAGTCAATGACATGCTGTAAACGAAAATGATAATCATACAAATGGAGTATAGAAGGTAAATTGGATATATCTTTTGTATCTTTTTTGTTGATTTCTATTGTAACAATATAATCTTGTGTAAAAGTGATATCTAAAATTTTAATCTCTGGTTCCTTAATTTTTATTTTTTGATTTTCAATAATGTAGTCGTATTTTTGGGGGTGTTTAAAACTATATAGAGAAAAGTTTTCTCCCTTGTTCTGATATAAAGTGATGTGAGATAAATGAGGATGGAGGCAAAGTAGATAACCATTATAAATATCATAAAATAAATTACACTGAAAATATTCTGAACGATTATTGAAATTTCCGCTAATAATAGGTTCACCAAAAGTTTGAATGATAGAATCTTTTCTTATTAACTGTAAAGGTGAGGGAAGTGAATCGTTAATAGAAATAAATGATAGACTATCTATAGCAATAATTGGAAATTTTTGGGGTATGGAGGAGAGTGAGAGAGGGTAATGATATTTCTGATGATTAATGATATTGTTTATAAAAAAGAATGCTTGCCTAGAAGAATTTAAGTCATATACAATAATTTTATTATCAATACAATTTCCGATGGAAGGAGTGATGAATTCTTCAGGTCCTTTTCCAATAATACCTGCTTCTCCTACTTGTTTTCCGGATTGGGTATTAATAATTTTTATAAAGTCTTTTGAAATAAAAGGATCTTGCCATATTAAATAATTCTTATCTAAGAGTAATTTTCCTGGCAAACGAGTGTAAATCTGATCTGTAAGTACGGTATATGGGATTTTATAGGTTTTAGGGGTATTGTCTTTACAACTTGTAATAATGAGTAGTAATAGTATGACTTTTGTTTTCATAGTATTCGATTTGTTTTAATCTAACAAGTTTTTATTATAAAAACTTGTTAGATCGATTTCTATTTAAGGTTTTTTGGCATACGAATATAATTTACCATTTTGCTTCTACAAGTGACATTTGTTGTTTTGATATTTTTCTTTATCGTAAAATTCTTTCTTTTTCATAGACCACTCTTCCTTTTATTCTGAACCGGACAGGCGAATCGGGAATGTTGCAATATACAGAAATTGTCTTTTCAAAGTATCCTTCTTCCTTTATTTTCATTTCCACTATAATATTTATCGTTTCTCCCGGATTTACGGGCTTTTTATCATACCGGGGTGTTGCGCATCCGCATGAGGTTACAACATCTGCCACCAATAAAGGCTGCGTTCCGGTATTTTTCAATGAAAACACGGCTTCCCGGCTTTCTTTGGGCGTGAACTCCCCTAAATCACATACGGTTATTTCATACCCGACCGTTGTTTGTGCCGCCTGCTTTTTCGGTAAAGTATCTCCGGTAATCACTTTCAGATAGAGTTCTTTGATTTTGGGATTGGTAATGGGATTGCCGATAGCTTTTACCCGGTTGTTTCGGTCTAATAAAAATGTGTGAAACCGTTCGTCTTTGGGAAAATGGTTCAGAATGTTGAGGCTGTCTTTTTCATCGATATAAACGGGGTAATAAAACAAATTCTCTTTTAAAATATCTTTCACTTCTTCTGTACTTTTGGGGGCAAAATAAAAGAGTGCAGGTACGGAATCCAATTCATTCATAAAATCCTCCCACTCCATTAAATGCAATTTGCAAGTGAAGCATCCGTTTGTATCCACATAGATGAGAATCTTGTAATTTTCCCACGATAGAGTTTGGGGAATGGAATCGCCAACTTGAACCATATTCATTTTTTGGGGAAAAAGAATCTCTTTCCCATCCCATGTTTTGATTAATTCGGTTACCCGGTTTTTGTCTTTTGGCTGACAGGAGGATAAGAAGAAGAGGATAAAAGGGTATATAATAATTTTAGGCATGATATCATGATTTATATGATTCCTTCCAAATCCAAATAGCCGAATTGCATTTCGTCGTAATATGTGCAGAAAATAATCCGGTGTTTTTCCTTGTCATACCAGAAATATAGAATGTGAAATCCTGTTTCTAGTGTTTTTATGTAATTCCCTGCTGTATCAAAGATACAAATTTTTGAAGGATAATACTCTTTGGAACGATGATCTGCTCCAGAATAGAGTGCGAGTATTTTATTTTTGCAAATGTGGACATCCATATTATAGTGGCAGGTATTGGTTATTTCTTTGCTCCATTCCGGACCGTAAACGTCACATTTTAGCGAGCCGTCTAAGTTGCATATCGTCATTAGGTCATAGCGAGAATAACATTTTACATAGATGCCTTCCTCTGCCGAGGCGGTGAACTGAAAACGTTTTTTCTTCACATACGGGTTTTCATAACCGATCTGTAATTCTCCCGTGCGCATGTTCCAAAGTCCGGCGACTTCGTTTACGTTTTGGTAATTATTCTCGACATCTGCAATGGCGACAAGGTTGAGAGTGTCATTGACGTAGCAACATCTGTGTGGATACAACGGTTCTTTGAATCCGGTTTTTTCATAAAACAGGTAGGAAGGATCACGGACGACGCTGTCTAAATCGTAACTGAGTAATTTGTATTTGCCGAAGTCAAACACATAAAATTTGCGATTTTTCTCGTCGGGACAAATATCCCCGATGTTTATAAACTCGTATGGTCCACGTCCTTTGGGGGCAATATTGGCAATGTATTGAAAGGTATTTTTATCAAAAATGTGAATGAATCTGTCTGCATTCAGATAATCTACGATAAACAAATAATTGTTCATCACATAAACTTTGCAATTTGAACTGATATACGGTTCATTTATTTGTATTGCCACGATTTTATCATGAACGTTCTCAATATTATTCCGGTGGGATAAATGTTTTTCTGTTGGAGTTTCGGAGTGACAGCCTAATATAGTGTGTAATACTAATAAGAAAAATAATTTTTTCATCTATGTAATAGTTTAAGTAAGGTAAGAGTACCTAAAGAAATAAAAGCATTTTTTAGATGCTAGTAAATCTGCTTTAATTTCTTAGGTACTCTTTGAAGAATTTAATTATTCCACGTTGCTTCCTTATAGGGATGTGTAAAATGACACCAACAAAGTCCGGGTGTAGTTAGACATCCATTCGGACAATCCGGATTGATTTCGCTCTGTGCCAGCGCCTCGATGTTTTCCAACATCAGTGAATTTACTTGGTTTTTCTCTGTGGAGAAGATGCTGTATGCTGCTGTTAATAGTACCAAACTTCCAATAGCGGCAATAGCGATAATTTTTTTCTTCATCGTAATATCAATTGCTTTTTATTATTAACGGACCCTCTTACTTTGAATTGAAGGGGAGAGTTTTGTGTGTTGCAATATACAGAAATTGTCTTTTCAAAGTATCCTTCTTCTTTAATTTTCATTTCCACTGTAATATTTATCGTTTCTCCCGGCTTTACGGGCTTTTTATCATATCGGGGTGTTGCGCATCCGCATGAGGTTACAACATCTGCCACCAATAAAGGCTGTGTTCCGGTGTTTTTCAATGAAAACACGGCTTTGGGGCTCTCTTTTGTCGTGAATTCCCCTAAATCACATACGGTTGATTTATACCCGACCGTTGTTTGTGCCGCCTGTTTTTTCGGTAGAGTATCTCCGGTAATCACTTTCAGATAGAGTTCTTTGATTTTGGAATTACGTACGGGATTCCCTATGACTTTTACCCGATTGTTCCGGTCTAATAAAAATGTGTGAAACCGTTCATCTTTGGGGAAACGATTCAGAATATTGAGGCTGTCTTTTTCATCAATACAAATTGGGTAATCGAAAGAATAATTTCGGGAAATATCGACTATTTTAGATAAATTTTTTGAATTGGAAAATAAAAGGAGTGGAATTGGTTCTGACGATAGAGAATCAATAGCTTCTTTTATTTCTTTCCATTTAGGAAGTTGAAGTTTGCAAGCAGTACAACCTTGTAGGGTAATATGTGATACTATTTTATATTTTGATGTTTGATTTAATAGATTGATTGTATCGTGATTGAAAACTTTGAATTGTAATTTTTGAGGAAAAATTATTGTTTTATTTTGCCATTTTTTTAATAATCTAATTGTTATATTAGATGGTATATAATAATAAATTATTGAAATAAGAAAAATGCAAGTAATACTAATATATACTAAATTTATTTTATGAAATGTTTTCATATTTCATATGATTAGTCAGGTAATTGATATAAATAGAAAATATTTTCTTTTTCTTTATATGTGAGCAGAATCCCGTCTGGAGCAAATTTTATTTTGTTTACATTTTGATCTAAAATAATTTGTTTCTTTGGGGTACCATTGCAATCGAACACACAAATAGTATTTCCTTTTTCGGTTGCATCTTTACTTAAAAGACAGTAGAAATCATCTTCGTAATTACATATATCAAGAAAATGATTAGGCAGTTCATTATAGTTTTTTATTTGGGAATAATTGTAATCGTTACCGATTATTAAAAAGGGAATTAAACTATGAGATTCATCTATTTTTAAAAATTCTATACGGTTCATATAACAGTAAGCAAGCATTACATTATTTCCTAATATTTCAAATATATAGTCAAAAGGTGTATAAGAATGTTTGTTTTTTTTTCTAAGTTTACACTTATACGAAGAATAGATATGTTTATTTGACAAGTTCATTAAATGTAAGTAAGTTTCTTCTTCGTCTTCTTTTAAAAGAAATAATGAATCGTTAAATTGCTTTATTTGTGTAAAAGGTGGGCACAATTTGTCTTCACTACTTAATTTATAAGTAGCAGAAAGTTTAAATTTTATTGAATCCGTGTCAAAAATACATAATGATTTACGCATGATATCATATAATATGATTTGTTCAGAGTTTTGTGCTCTTCCCCAATTTTGAACAATCCATTCTTCTGGACCTTTTCCGTTCTTTCCGTAATTATATAGCCATTTAAATTCAGGATAACTATATACCCTAATAAAATTATTGGCTTCTAAATTTCTTGTGATAATTTTGTTATGGGATATATTCCAATCAGTTAGATGAAATACATCCTTAAGTTTAATAGAATCCTTGTGTCTTATTGAAATTGAATTCTTAAACTTAGCTTCTGGCAGATATTTAATTCCTTTTTGTTTATTATTTTGATGTGGATGACAACTTATAAGTGTGAGAATAATAAAAGCTATTGTGATTTTTAGCATAATGGTGTTATTTGGTATGGAATATTTTATAATTAAATAAAGAAAACAGAAAAGAGATTGTCATGAAGACAATCTCTTGTTGTGTTTACCTACAATGCTCATTTCCGGGTGGTTGATTTACCCATATTTGGCAACAGTCATAGGCACCTCCAGACTTACCAGTAAAAGAGGTATAACCATTTGTGTAATTGCAAGGCTTTGTGCCTTCACTTTGCGCCAATGCCTCAATGTTTTCCAACATCAGGGAGTTTACTTGGTTTTTCTCTGTAGAGAAGATGCTGTATGCCGCTGTGAATAATATCAAACTTCCGATAGCGGCAATAGTGATGATTTTCTTTTTCATCCTATTCATTTTTAAAGATTCATTAAAATGTGTTCTTCTGTCTGTATCCTTTCAACAGAAAAAGCGCGCGGCTTTGGTTTTTCTTAAATTCTTACTATTTTGGCAACCTCCTTTCTTTAAGGGAGTGTGGGATACCGGCAGTGGATAACGCTATTGAGATCGCCGGTATCCCTTTTTTCCCTGTTTTTATTCTGTTACCTGCAATATGCCTGAGAAATGCTGTCCGCTTTCGGTTATCGCCGATATGTTATAAGTTCCGTTGGCTGTGGAGATAAGCATACAGTCCTCATGTCCTACCTGGCTCGTCCACGTCGTTTTGCTTTCTGCGTGCTCAATAGTTACCCTAAGATATTCGAGCTCTTCCGGAAACGAAAAACGAACCTCGCCGTTTCGGTACATGCAGTGAATGGCAATTTTTGACGGCATACGGGGTTCTTTTTTAGGACCATCTAAATGAAGGGTGCATTCACTTTCTTTTTTTGTCTCGTTTTCTTCAGCTTGGGCAGGAAGATGGCTGCCGATACCGAGGATGAAAACAAACGAAATGATAGATTAAAGATTCACAATAGAAGTGCAATTCTCCGTCGGCATGCCGACGGAGAATAAAGTCAGCA
>Ga0137306_100117_pt1 | contig 113084 bp, 97 predicted proteins | sample Inofroosms_March_FD_97187 | JGI IMG/M metagenome (GOLD analysis project Ga0137306, IMG submission 97187) | Mouse cecal microbial communities from Vienna, Austria - N-Acetylneuraminic and N-Acetylglucosamine D2O microcosms_March | ecosystem: Host-associated > Mammals > Digestive system > Large... | reverse complement strand
CCGGTTATTTAATTAGTTTCTAGAAATACGAACGTCGTCAATGCAGACATAAGCCGGCGTGTTCAACCCGTAGGCTCCTGAATCCGAACCCACGAAATCGAACTCGATACGATTTACGGCCTGTTTTTTGATGTTCGTCAGATCGAATAACGTCCACTCGGTAAGACAAACATTGCTTTCGTTCCGATAGTCCGCAAGATAGATTTCGTCCGTCGCCACAGGAGCCGTAGCTCCGGTCTTATAACCGCGAACCACCAGCTTGAACCAACCGTTCTTGCTCGGTAAGCTGCCCTGCGTGAAGCTGTTGCCATTGACGATTACGCCGTATGCGTAAGAAGAGTTGCAGACATACATTCGGTCGAACTTGCGTTCCGCATTGTTTGCCAGCGACATCTGCGCACAAGCGATGAATCCCGAGTAAGTGTCGGTATATCCGTAAACCACGCCGAAGTTCGATCCGCTGTGTCCGGCATTTTCATTGGCATTATCTACGGACGCCGTATTGTAAACGCTGCATTGGTTTTGGTAGGAATACCACCAATCGCCCGAATGACCGTCGACGTTGGAGCGGATATTCCAGTTCGAAACGGCAATACCTCCGTTCCAATAATTATACGTGCCTCCGTAACCGTCTTCATTCAATCCGTATACGATGTTGAAAAGCCGAGCTGCTCGGTCGGTGTAGGTGGTGAAACGGGTCGGATTCGATCCAGTGTAGCCATCGTATAGATTGGCACCATAGGAAGTCGGACCGGCAAGCTGATTGGAGGATACATCATCGAAAGTCACTGTAACCCATTCACTTTCCACATTGGCTCGGGTGTCGGGAGCCGCTTCGTCATGCAGAGGTTCTGCGAAAAAATCGTCATCCGCATTGCAAGCGGAGAACGTCACGGCGGCCATTGCTGCAACGGCCATCGCCATCAATCTGAAATTCTTTTTCATAACCTTGTTTATTAAAAAGTTAAACAAAAGGTACGCACACGTCAAATCGTTCCTTGCGATGGATTCGCAACGAACGGGTGCGGACAAGTTATCAAAAAGAAATGTGAGGTATCTGTATGATGAACCTTGTTTCATTTTGATCGAGCGCCAATTACCCGTGGTCGCTGAATCACATTGCTCATCAAGCAGGTCTTCTGACTCGTCCCATTTGTCGCGCCTTCCCAGTTTACACCAGTGGCAAAGAGTGCGACAAACATTTGCGGGGACTTACAGCTGCAGGTACAGCTCGGATTTTCACCGAATTCCCTTTTAATTCCATGCAGGCGGTACGCCTATGGAAACTTGACTGGTACAAAGGTAGCATTTTTATTCTTTCGTTCTACTCTTTTTCTGATTTTTTGTTCAACTTTTTAATAGGTATAATCTATATTTATTTTGTAAGCACTTGTTTTTCATATGTGGAAACGCCGATATGGCTTGTAGTAGAGAATCGCGGCATCATCTAAAACAAACGGAGGTCGCCAGAAAGTGAATTGCGCAACGGCGCAGGGAATGTTCCGTATCATTCAGTCGATCCCGTCGCCGAAAGCGGAGCCATTCAAGCAGTGGATGGCTCAAGTCGCTGCCGACCGTCTCGACCAGATGCAGGACCCCGAATTGTCGATTCAGCAGGCGATGGCCGATTATAAGCAATTGGGGTATTCGGACAACTGGATCAATCAGCGATTAAAAGCGATCGAGGTGCGCAAGGACTTGACCGACGCATGGAAAAAGCGCGGAGTGCAGGAGGGGCAGCAGTTCGCTACGCTGACCGACATAATTACCAATACGTGGTCGGGTTTTACCACACGCGAGTACAAGGCGTACAAGGGACTGCATAAAGAGAACTTGCGGACAACATGACCAACACCGAGCTGATTCTCAATATGCTCGCGGAGGCATCTACCAAAGACATAACCGAGGTAACCGAGCCCCGAACGCTGGCGGCACACAAAGCGGTCGCACGGCAAGGTGGCACGATCGCCCGCAATGCCCGATTGGAACTCGAAGCCAGAACAGGCAAAAAGGTGGTTTCGCGTCTCAATGCCAAACAGGTCTTGGCTGCAAAGAACGCCGAACAAATCGAAATGTCAAAAGATGAAAAATAAATCGTTATAGATATTGCGAATAACGCAAAAAGAATTACTTTTGCAATAAGATTAACGAGTTGTTTGAAATCGTGAAAATGAAGTGATCTTACACACTTTACGATTTACTTATCCATTGCCTTTTTTCACGATGATTTTCTCATATCGCTTGCAGTCAAGCAATTATTTCCCACTGCATTAAAGATACGAATAAGCGAGGGCAAAAGCAAGCTCGTTTGCTTTTGCCGAGCGCTAAGGTTTGCTTGAACTTGGCCAAGGTGCCGTCCATCTAAGCCGCAGGCAAGCCAATTTCTTGGAGTAAGGAAATAATAAATAAGTATCGGCCGGGGACGTTTGCGACCTTGTTCATTTATTATTGATCGGCTGGGTCCGTTGCGTACAAACCGCGAAAATGACGGCTGAAAGCCGGGCGGGCCGGAGCCTCGCCCCGCGCAGGCCCGCAAATGCGTGCCCGCAGGCTCCGCCCCGAATCATTGTTGCAAAGCGGGCTGTGTCCGGCGTGCGATAAGGCGATCCTGTGCTTCAGGACCGGTGCCGAACCGGCGCGTGCCCCCTGTCTATGAAATCGTGCATGGTTCGCGGCGCTTTTTGTTGTGTTGTTCTCGGCGCTTCCGCGGGGTTCGAACCGTCCGGGGCGAGTTTGAAAAGTGCTCGCGGTTTGTTCGGCAGCGGGCGGTTCGCCTCATTTGCAGCGGTTTGTAAGCGGGGCTGAATTGCGTTCGGCTCGGCTCTCAACCAACACGCCCCCTCCTGCGGGCTTCCGCTAAAACGAAGCCGCGCTCCGAACGTGTCCGGAACGCGGCGGGGGAGGGAATCGGCCCCTTGCGTCAATAACCCAGGATGCGCAGCATCGAACGGTAGGACTGCTCCTTGGCGAAAAGCCGCGTATAGTATTCGTTGTCCGACTTGTCGCGGTCGATGATGACATGCTTGGGTGCAGGGATCAGGCAGTGCTGGATGCCGCCGAAGCCGCCCAGCGATTCCTGGTAGGCACCCGTGTGGAAGAAGCCGATATATTGCGTGTTGCCCTTTTCGAGCTTGGGCAGGAAGATGGCGTTGGTGTGGCACTCCGAGTTGTAGAAATCCTCGCTGTCGCAGGTCAGCCCGCCGAGGAAAACGCGCTGGTACTCCTTGTCCCAGTTGTTCACCGCCAGCATGATGTAACGCTGGTTGATGCCCCACGTGTCGGGCAGGGTGGTCATGAACGATGAGTCGATCATGTACCAGTTCTCGCGATCGTTCTGCTGCTTCTGGTTGACGATCGAGTAGAGCGCCGCGCCGCTTTCGCCCACGGTGAACGATCCGAATTCGGTGAAGATGTTGGGTTCTTCGATGTCGTTGCGCTGGCAGATGTTCTTGATCTGGGCGATGATCTCCTCGGTGAGGTATTCGTAGTCGTAGGTGAAGTCGAGCGAGTTCTTGACCGGGAAGCCGCCGCCGATGTTGAGGCTGTCGAGCTCGGGGCAGATGGCCTTCAGCTCGCAGTAGACGTTCATGCACTTCGACAGCTCGTTCCAGTAGTAGGCCGTGTCCTTGATGCCGGTGTTGATGAAGAAGTGCAGCATCTTGAGCTGGAACTTCTTGCTGTTCTTGATCTTGGCCTTGTAGAAGTCGACGATGTCGTTGTAGCGGATGCCCAGGCGCGAGGTGTAGAAGTCGAACTTGGGCTCCTCCTCGCAGGCGATGCGGATGCCGACCTTGCATTTCTTGGTGATGGCGCCGTCGAAAAGGTCGATCTCCTCCTTGTTGTCGATCACCGGGATGGTGTTCTCGAAACCGTCGTTGATCAGCTGGGCGATGTTCTCGACATACTGCGGGCGTTTGAATCCGTTGCAGACGATGTAGCGGTCCTTGTCCAGAATGCCGCTGTCGTAGAGCGCATTGATGATGTGGATGTCGTAGGCCGACGAGGTCTCGAGGTGGATGTCGTTCTTCATGGCCTCCTCCAGCACGAACGAGAAGTGGCTCGACTTGGTGCAGTAGCAGTAGTTGTAGGAGCCTTTGTAGTCGACCTTCGCCATCGCCACATTGAACATGCGCTTGGCCCGGTTGATCTGTTGGGAGATCTTCGGCAGGTAGGTGATCTTGAGCGGCGTGCCGTACTGTTTGATGAGTTCCATGAGCGGAATGTCGTGGAAATTGAGCTCGTTGTCTTCGACGGAGAACTCGTCCTGCGGGAAGTCGAACGACTGTTCGATCAGATCGATGTACTTGTCTTTCATGGTCGGTTATCGGTCTTCGGGTGAATCCGTCTTCGCTACATTGCAAATTTCGGGACAAAGTAGCTCGATCGGATTTTTGGTTGTTCGGGGATGCAAAGTAGGCGAATATTTTCGGGACGGCCAACATTTCGGCCGATTATTTTATGCCGGCTGTATGTTTTGTTGCATTTCGCCGCCGTCTGCGGCGGGTTTTGTCGCGTCCGGTTGTCGGGCCGGCGGTCTTTCCGGCGGGGCGCCTTGCGCTTCTTTTCGTCTCTCTGCCTGTCGGATGGCTCGTTCGATTTTTGTCTGGAGCACCGTCCGATGCGCTGTTCTTGCGGTCGGCAGGAGTTCGCGGCGGATGCCGCCGGCAGTGCCGGACCGGTGCGTGTCCGGTTGTTTGGCCGGGGCAGGGGCGTTCCGCAATGCGTTTGTCCGGCCCCGCCGGCCCGGATTCGCCGCGCTTCTTCCGCTTTTCGGAGTCGGAATTTTGGAATAAAGTGTGCCGTGTTTTGGTTTTTTCTTCGAAAAAGGGTAATTTTGAAGCCTGAAACCATAGGCAAATGTTGATTCGTATCATAGCGCAGTATCTGGAGTCGCACCGGCGGCTGGTCATCCCGCAGATGGGAGCCTTCATTGTCAAGGAACCCGGCAGCAGCGTGCTTTTCTCGGAACTGCTCAAGCGCGACGACGGCGTGTTGCAGTCGCTGCTGACGGCCGCCGGCATCGGCGAGGCCGCGGCGGCCGCCGAGATCGAGCGTTTCGTCGCCGAGGTGCGCCGCGCCGTCCAGCAGGGTCGGGAGTTCCCGCTCGAGGGGCTCGGCGTGCTGAAAGCAGGCCCCAATGCCACCATTTCGTTCGTCTATGCGCCGCAGACCGGCAAGGAGGCTCCTGCCTCCCGCACTCCGGCTGCCGGAGTGCCGGTCCGGCCGGAGGAGACCCCGACAGCTTCGGAGCCTGTCGGCGGACCGCGTCCGTCGGCTGCCGGCCGTGCGTCCGTGCCGGAGCCGGAAGCTCAGCCCCGGAAGACAGGAACGGCGGTGCGCGATCTTTACGGCGTCGAATCCGATGCGGCGGCGGAGCCCCGGGCGGCTCAGGCATCCGGCGCGTCCCAGCCGGCGCGTCCGGTTCAGCCGGAGTCCGAGATGCCGCGGCAGTCGACGCCCTCGCGTTTTCAGCTGGCCTCCAAGAAGCTCAAGCGCGACGAACTCTTTTCCGATTCCTACTACGGCCGTCTGCCGCGCCGTCCGGCCATCGAACAGACCGTCAACGTCAAGCGGCGCTCCGACCACTTCATCTGGATCGCGCTGATCGCCGCCGTGATCGCTCTGGGCGCCATTCTCTTCGGCCAGTGGTGCGATTCGTTCAACCGCGAGGGCGAAGAAGTCTACCTGGAGCAGCCGGCCGACATGCTGCCCGACGACATGCCCCGGTACTAACCCGATCATCTCCATGACAGAGACAACCACAGTCAAGCAACGTTTCGGCATCATCGGCACCTCTCCGCTCCTGGACCGCGCGCTCGAGGTGGCCGTGCGGGTGGCGCCTACCGATCTGACGGTGCTCGTCACGGGCGAGAGCGGCGTGGGCAAGGAGTTCTTCCCGCAGGTCATCCATGCCTATTCGGCCCGCAAACACAACAAGTATATCGCCGTCAACTGCGCCGCCATTCCCGAGGGCACCATCGATTCGGAGCTTTTCGGCCATGAGAAGGGCGCCTTCACCGGAGCTTTCGAGGCCCGCAAGGGCTATTTCGAGGAGGCCGACGGCGGCACCATCTTCCTCGACGAGGTGGCCGAGCTGCCCCATTCGACCCAGGCGCGCCTGCTGCGCGTCCTGCAGACGGGCGAGTTTCTGCGCGTAGGTTCATCGAAGGTGCAGAAGACCGACGTGCGCGTGGTCGCCGCTACGAACGTCGACCTGCCCGGGGCGATCGCTTCGGGCCGTTTCCGCGAAGACCTCTACTACCGGCTCGGCACGGTGCCCATCGCGGTGCCGGCCCTGCGCGAGCGTCCGGAGGATATTCCGCTGCTGTTCCGCAAGTTCGCGGCCGACGTGGCCGTGCAGTATCGCATGCCTGCCGTCACGCTCGACGACGGAGCCCGGCAGCTGCTGACGGAATATTACTGGCGGGGCAACATCCGCCAGCTGAAGAACGTGGCCGAGCAGGTCTCGGCCATCGAGCAGACGCGCGTCATCACGGCCGCGACGCTGCGCAAATACCTGCCCGAGCAGCATGCCGGAGCGCCCATGACCGCCGGAAGCATGCGTGCGGACGATACCGTGTCGGCCGAACGCGAACTGCTCTATAAGGTGCTTTTCGACATGCGGGCCGACATCAACGATCTCAAGCGTATGATGGCCGAACTGATGCAGGGTGCGGGCACGCATCGCCCCGAACCCGCTCCGGACATCAAGGCGCTGCTGCCCTCGGCCGCTTCGCCGGTCGTCGGGGCGGCTCCGGGGGGCGGCTATGCCGTGACTCCGGTTTTCGCCGAGAGCGAGGACGTGACCGACGAGCCGGTGCGCGAGCTGACCAAGGCCGACGTGCAGCGCGAACAGATCGTGCGGGCCCTGCGCAACAACCACGGCCGCCGGCGCGAAGCCGCCCGCGAACTCTTCATGTCGGAACGCACGCTCTACCGCAAGATCAAGGAGCTGGGCATCGAGGAGAATTAGCAAATCCACAAATATTCCGCATCATTGAACCGTTTTCGAAACATACTCGCAGCGCTGTTGTTCGCCGGACTGGCCGGCTGCGGCGTGTCGGTCAAATATTCGTTGTCGGGCGCCTCGATCCCGCCCGACGCCCGGACTTTCTCGGTGGCTTACTTCCCCAACAACGCCACGATGGTCTCGCCGATCCTGAGTTCGACGATGACCGATGCGCTGGTCGACATCTTCACGCGGCGTACGCGTCTGATGCAGATCGACGACGGGGGCGATTTCGCGTTCGAAGGCGAGATCGTCAACTACACGTCGACCACGGCTTCGGTGTCGAGCGACGACTATGCACTCCAGAACCGGCTGACCATCACCGTGAAGGTGCGCTTCACCAATGCGTTGGACGAATCGCAGTCGTGGAACAAGACTTTCTCGGCCTACGAGGACTACGATTCGTCGCTGCTGCTCACCGAAGTCGAGGGCGAACTCATCCCGCAGATCGTCGACAAACTCGCGACCGACATCTTCATGGCTTCGGCCTCCAACTGGTAATCTGTCGAATATGGGAACGCTGAAATCGTCTGTCGGACTGCCCGCATGGGCCTGGGAATGCTCGAACGAGGAGCTGGACGAGCTGCTTGCGCGCTACGGCTGGTTCGGTCCGCTGCGCATCCTGCGCGAGGTGCGGACCGGACGCCCCGATGCCCGGACGGCTGTGACGGCTCCGTGGCGCGCCCAAAGCACGCTGCGGCAGCTGCCGGCCGACATTGCGGCTCTGACGGCGGATCCCGACGCTGCCGAACCGGTTTCGGAACCGCTGCCGCAAGTGCGTCCCGCGGCGGGCTCGCCGTCGGCGGACGAACTGATCGACCGTTTTTTGCAGCAGACCGATCTGCGCATCGTGGCCGAAGAGGGCGAACCCGAGACCGAGGTGCTGACCGAACCCAGTTTCGGCGAGGACGACGAAGTGGTTTCGGAGCGCCTGGCCGAGATCTATCTTGCACAGGGTTTGCACGACCGTGCCGCCTCGATTTATCGCAAATTAAGTTTGCGAAATCCCGAAAAAAGTATTTACTTTGCCGAGCTTATAGCCAAAATCGGAAACAATAATTAAAATTCGACGCATATGTTATCGATGATCTGCATCATTCTGACACTCATTGCGAGCATTCTTGTGATTCTCGCCGTGCTGGTTCAGAATCCCAAGAGCGGCATGGCCGCCAACTTCGGCGCTTCGAACCAGGTGATGGGCGTCCGCGAGACGACCAATTTCCTGGAGAAATTCACCTGGACGATGGCCGTTGCCATTGCCGTGCTGAGCCTTGTGGCCACGATGACCATGGGCCGCGGCGCCGTAGCCGTGGGCGACTCGGAGGTTTCCCGCGATGCCGAGGTGCTGCAGGAGCAGCTGATCGAAGGTCAGCTTCCCGCCATGCCCCAGGCCGACATCCTTCCTGCCGAAACACCGGCCGACGCGGAATAAAAGTACGTCTGAATATATGGCAATCGACCTTATAGCGAAGTTCAGTGTCATCAGACCTCTTGATCTCGAAGAGGCTGAACCCGTATTCGCACCTTTCTTGGCAGCCGACGAAAAAATACAACTGGCATTCGCCAACGTTCGCGACCAAGTCGTATTCACAGACAAAAAAATCATCGCTCTGGACGTACAGGGCTTTACGGGCACGAAACGGGACTATCGGTTTTTTCCCTATTCGAAGATCACTTCGTTCTCGGTCGAGACTGCGGGAACATTCGATTTGGACGCCGATTTCAAAATCTGGCTTTCCGGTGTCGGGTGTTTCGAAATAAAATTCGGAAAAGCATTGGATATCATTGCCATCGGGAAATTCCTGGCCGGGAAGATCCATTGATTGCCTGATTGAGTATTATCGACAGCGCCGTGATTTTTAATCACGGCGCTGTATGTTTCTGTGTAATTGCTCCGACAACGAAAAATAAGTATCAGTTCCTCTTCGAGCAAAGTGCCCCTTTCACTTTTTACCTAAATAAGCTCTTGTGGAAATGGCGGGGGATGTCGAGCGCCTGAGCGGCCGGAGTGTGATACCCGGAGTAGCGGAGAAGCGGGTGAGGTCTGCCGGAAATGGTCGCCGTGATAAGAAAAACGGCCGGAGAACAGCCGGAGCGTCGAAGATGTCCGGAGCAGATAAGGATCGGTCGCGGGCTACTCGCTCTCCTTTTTGGAGCGTTTGCGGGTTTTGGGCGCGAGGTGGCGCTGCAGCGTCTGCTGGAGCCGTGCGGGGTCGATGTCGCGGCGCAGCTGCCCGTCTTCGGCGATGGAGATGCCGCCCGTCTCCTCGGAGACCACCACGATGATGGCGTCGGAAATTTCGCTCATGCCGATGGCGGCCCGGTGGCGGGTGCCGTAGTCCTTGGGTACCTCGCTCTGCGTGACGGGGAGGATGCACTTGGCCGCCAGGACCCGGTCGTTCTTGATGAGCACGGCACCGTCGTGGAGCGGGGCATTCTTGAAGAAGATGTTTTTCAGCAATGGGGTGGAGACCTTGGCGTCGACGGCAATGCCGCCTTCGGCGATGAGCGTCAGGTCGCTCTGCAGCCCGATGACGATCAGTGCGCCGGTCTTCGTGGCGGCCATTTCGCGGCAGGCCGTGACGATGGGAGCCACGTCGGTCTGGACCTTGCCCTCCTCGGTGGAGAAGATGCGGGTGATGAAGTTGAAGTGCTTCTGCCGCATGCCGATCGCCTGGAGGAAGCGGCGCAGCTCGGGCTGGAAGACGATGATCAGCGCGATGGCTCCCACCGAGATCAACTGGCCCAGGATGGTGGAGAGCAGTTCCATGTTGAGCGCCCGGACGACGACCCACAGCAGATAGATGGCGATTATGCCCGAGAGGATATAGGGGGCGTTGGTGCCTTTGGTCATGCGGTAGATCCAGTACATGATCGAGGCGACCAGCAGAATGTCGATGAAATCGACGAACGTGAACGGTATGAAGCCCATGGCGCTGTGATTTGATGACAAAGATAGTGCAAGGCGAGAGCAAAAACAAACGGAGTTTGATTTTTGCCGAGGCGCCGCCTATCTAAACCGCCGCGGAGCAGTGGTAAAGTGCAAGGCGGGAGTTTTGCCAAATTTATTTGCGCATTGCCAAGGTGAAACTTATATCATAGTGAAACTACACTTGGTTCTGCTCTCGTTTCAAGAAACCCTTCATCGGGGCGGCTGCGGGGGTCGCACCCTTGGTGCGAGCCGCCCCGATGATGAGAAATGACATTTCCGATGCGCAATCGTCATTCTGAACGACGTGGATCGACACAATTGCGGAGTGGCGAAACAAGACAAAGAAATTCCTCCCCCGGCTATCGCCGGGCGTGCCCCGCAGGTTCCTGCCCGAAACCACTGCCTGGTCATTCTGAACGAAGTGAAGAATCTATTGAGGCAAGGTTACAGATTCTTCGTCGCTACCTGCTCCTCAGAATGACAATGCTGGCAGTGCCGATCGTTGTATCTCGAATGACAAGCCCGGCTGGGGTAGTCGCGCAAAGCGCGAGCCGGGCAACGAAGAAAATCGAACAACCATTTTCCGGGAAGATCATTGGAACCCATGCGTCTGCGCGGAACTATATAGCAGATATATAAGAATTCTCCCCGAAAAATCTTAGAAAAAGGAGGGGTGGCAGGATACTTCGGGATGCGGTATATATGAAAATCCGGCCCTGCCCAAAGGCGGAGCCGGATTTCCGTGTCTTCCGAAAAAGCTGCTCGAAAGAACTATTTCGCTGCTTTCTCGGCGGCCTTGTCGGCAGCGTAAAGTTCATTCACCTTGGCCAGTACGGCAGGCGTGATGTTGAGCGTCGTGTCGGCATCGATCAGCGCCGAAGCGTTGAGGATGAACTTGTATTTCTTGTCGGCATTGATCTCGTCCACCGCGCGCTGCAACAGATCCTGCGCCCGGTTGGTGAATACGAAATTCTCCTCTTCGAGCGTCCGGGCCTCCTTCTGGGCCGAATTCTGGTACGATACCATGCGGCGCTGGATGTTCTCCTGCTGCGCCTGGGCATCGTTGGTGGTGATCAGGCCCTTCTGGTATTTCTCCTGGAGCTTGGCGGCCTCGGCCTGGAGATTCTTCTCGCGCTGGGCCCAGCTGTTCTGCGCCTTCTGGGTCTTCTCCTGCAGCGCCGCACCCTCGTTCTTATAGAGGTCGCTCTCGGCCAGCACGGCTTCGACATGCACGTAGACGATCTCGCCCGTGCAGACTTCCGTGGCGTTGTTCTCCGCCGCTTCGGCAGGCGTCTGCGCGTTCTGCTTGCCGCAGGACGTCATCGACGCTGCGGCGACCATTGCCATAAAAAGCAATTTCTTCATATCGGTTCGTTTTTGATGAATTTTCTGCTTGAGACGCAAAGATAAGTAAAAAAATCTTTATTTTTGTCTTCGCACTTCGTAAATTTCAAGTCGCATGTACGATTACATCAGCGGCCCCGTGGCCGAACTGACTCCGGCCTATGCCGTCGTCGATGCCGGGGGCGTGGGCTATTTTCTCAACATATCGCTCGAAACCTATTCGGCCGTCGAGCATGCCGCGCAGGCCAAACTTTTCGTTCATCACGTCGTCCGCGAGGATGCGCAGCTGCTCTACGGCTTCGCTACGCGGGTCGAGCGCGAGTTGTTCCGCCTGCTGATCGGCGTCTCGGGCGTGGGCGGCAATACGGCCCGCACCATCCTGTCGACCTATTCGCCCGCCGAGTTGCAGAACATCATCTCCGCCGGCAACGCCGTGTTGCTGAAGAACGTGAAGGGGCTGGGGCTGAAAACCGCCCAGAAGATCATCGTGGAGCTGAGCGGCAAGCTGACCGGTCTCGAAACGGGGGCTTCCGCCGCCGTCGCGGGCAGCGAGCGTGTCGAAGAGGCGCTTGCGGCGCTCAACATGCTGGGTTTCTCGAAGGCTGCCGCCGAAAAGGTCCTCCGCTCCGTTCTTCGCGCGAATCCGGCTGCGTCGACCGAGGAGCTCGTGCGGCTGGCGTTGAAGGAGCTGTAGTTCTCCGCCGCGGCACGGCCGGTCCGCCCCTTGCGGCGAAAAGTCCGACCCGACCTTGCGAAAAGGCCGGGTTTCGCGCTTCGATGGGGTGCTTGCCGGTGCCGCGGAGGAGTCCGCACGGCAAAATGCGCGGGTGTTGCGAGACGCGGCCGACTTTTTAAAACGTTAATTTAATAACACAGAAAATTTTTCCGTCTTTTATAAATAATCTTTACCTTTGCAAGGTTGTAAGACCCCCGACTTAAATTACCACAGATGAAAATCGCTATTGCCCAGTTGAATTATACCGTCGGCGATGTGGACGGCAATGCGTCGCGGATCATCGGCGCGATCAACAGAGCGAAAGCCGAACATGCCGATCTGGTGATCTTCGCCGAGCAGGCATTGAGCGGAACTCCGGCCTTCGATCTGTTGCGCAAGACCACCTTCCTGGAGCTTTGCGAGGAGGCGCTCGTCGAGATCGCCTCGTGCTGCGACGGAATCGCCGCCATCGTGGGGCTTCCGATGCTCACGGCCGAGGGTACGATCAGCGCCGCAGCGCTGATCCAGGACCGCAAGGTGCTGCGCTACATAGGCAAGAAGCATATCACGGCCCGTCGCGAGATGGGTTTTCTCGTTCCTTCGAAGGGCTACGAATACATCACCGTCAAGGGCCGCAAGTGCGCCGTCATCGTGGGCGACGACCTGAGCCGCGAGCACGATTTCGACCGTTCGGTCGAGACCGTTATTTCGATCAACGCCCGCAAGTACGGCAAGGGCACCATGACCCGCCGTTACGAGGTGATGCGCAACCTTTCGTTCGTCGAGGGCAAGAACCTGGTGCTCGTCAACCAGGTGGGCGGTTCTACCGACATCGTCTACGACGGCACCTCGGGCGCTTTCAACAGCCGCGGCGAACTGGTGCTGATGCTCAAGAGCTTCGAGGAGGATTTCCGCATCTTCGACACCGAAGCCGCCGGCGAGCCCGTCACCATTCCGTCGAGCGGCGACCGCACGCGCATGGTCTACGAGGCCGCCCGCTGCGGTCTGCGCGATTTCTTCCGCAAGAACGGCTACCGGAAGGCCTGCATCGGTCTCTCGGGCGGCATCGACTCGGCTGTCGTGGCCTGCCTGGCCGCCGATGCTCTGGGGCGCGAGAATGTCCGGGCGCTGCTCATGCCGTCGCCTTTCTCGTCCGACCATTCGGTGGAGGACGCCAAGGAACTGGCCGAGCGCCTTGGTATCCAGTACAATGTCATTCCGATTACCGAAATCTACACCAGCGCCATCGATACGCTCAAGCCCGTCATCGGCGGTACGGAGTTCGACGCCACAGAGGAGAACATCCAGACCCGCATCCGCACCATCCTCTTGATGGCCGTGCAGAACAAGAGCGACTATATCTTGCTCAATTCGTCGAACAAGAGCGAGAACGCCCTGGGCTTCTGTACGCTCTACGGCGATACGGCGGGTGCCTTCAGTCCTACGGGCGACCTCTACAAGGGCGAAATCTACGATATGGCCCGCTACATCAACCGTACGCAGGGCGATCCCATTCCCGACAACATTCTGACCAAGGAACCTTCGTCGGAGCTCCACCCCAGACAGAAGGATACCGACATCCTGCCGCCCTACGAGGTGGTCGACGCCATCCTCTACCGCATGATCGAGGAGGGGCAGCACCGCGAGGAGATCGTCAACGCGGGCTTCGACTCGGAGGTCGTGGAGAAGATCCACGGCATGATCATGCGCAACGAAAAGAAACGTTACCAGTTCCCGCCCGTGCTGCGTCTGTCGATGTGCTCGTTCGGGCACGAGCGGCTCATGCCGCTGACCAACAAATACGGCGACTGAGACGGTGGAGGAAGTGATCGAACATAGCGGGACGGTGGAACGGACGGAGACCGGCCGGGTTTTCGTACGGATCACGTCGCACAGCGCCTGCGGGTCGTGCCGCGCACGCCAGGCCTGCGGACTGGCCGAAGCGCAGGATAAGATCGTGGAGGTCCCGACGCCCGATGCCGCCCGGTTTCAGCCGGGCGACGCGGTGATGGTCGGGGTGCGCCGCCGCACGGGTCTGCTCTCCGTGGCATTGGCCTACGGAGGTGCGCTTGCCGTGTTGCTGGCCGTGCTGGCCGTCACGGTGGGCCTGGCCGGCTGGAGCGAAGGGCAGGGTGCCCTGGCGTCGCTCGGGGCCGTGGTCCTCTATTATATGGTATTGTGGCTCTTCCGCCGCAGAATCGAACACACAATTCAATTTACAATAACTGAAATCTGATGGAAGTATTACTTTACACGATCCTGACGCTCTGCGTGCTGGGTGTGCTCGCCGCCGTGATCCTCTACTTCGTCGCGCAGAAGTTCCGCGTCGAGGAGGACCCGCGCATCGACCAGGTGGAGAAGATGCTGCCCGGTGCCAACTGCGGCGGCTGCGGATTCGCCGGTTGCCGCGGCATGGCCGACGCGCTGGTCAAGAACGACGATATTTCGGCGCTCTTCTGTCCGGTGGGCGGCGGCGACTGCATGAAGGCTGTCGCTGCATTCCTGGGCAAGGCCGCTGCCGAGAAGGAGCCGCAGACCGCCACGGTGCGCTGCGGCGGTACGTGCGAGAAGCGCCCCCGCATCAACGAATACAACGGTGCCCGCTCGTGTGCCGTTGCCGCATCGCTCTACAGCGGTGAAACGGGATGTTCGTTCGGCTGTCTCGGTTTCGGCGACTGCGTGACGGTGTGCGCTTTCGATGCCATCCATGTCAATCCCGCAACGGGGCTTCCCGAGGTCGACCCCGAAAAGTGCACGGCTTGCGGCGCCTGCGTGAAGGCGTGTCCCAAGGGGATCATCGAGCTGCGCAAGAAGTGGCCCAAGGATCGTGCGGTCTACGTGTCGTGCGTCTCGAGGGACAAGGGCGCCGTGGTGATGAAGGCCTGCAAGGCCGGCTGCATCGGCTGCGGCAAGTGCGAGAAGGTGTGCGCCTTCGGAGCCATCACCGTGGAGAACAACCTGGCCTACATCGATCCGCAGAAGTGCAAGCTTTGCCGCAAGTGCGTCAACGAGTGCCCCACGGGCGCCATCAAGCTGGTGAACATGGAGCCGCTGCCCAAGGAGCCCAAGACTCCGGCCCCCAAGCCGGCCGCTCCGGCTGCCAAGCCTGCCGGTTCCGAAACTCCGGCGTCCGCTCCGGCATCCGAAGCTGCGAAAGTTTCTTCGGCCGCACCCGAAGCTGCGAAAGCGGAATAAAAGGATCATAACGGAACCGTCCGTTCGCGCGTTGCGGATGGCGGCCGGCGGAGCAGTAGGGGCCGCAGTCTCCACCGGGGAGACTCGCCCGGCTCGCAGCTCCGACGACCGCATTCATGAATGTTGCAGCCGCGCAGCGGACAATGCTGAATCGCAAACACAGAAAACGCTATATGAGAACATTTCCAATGGGCGGAGTCCATCCGTCGGAAAACAAGCTGAGCTGCGGCAAGGCCATCGAGGTGCTTCCGTTGCCCGATGTGGTGATGATCCCGCTGGCCCAGCACATCGGCGCTCCCGCCGTGGCCAAGGTCGCCAAGGGCGACAAGGTCCTCACGGGGCAGATCATCGCCGAAGCGGGCAGTTTCATGTCGGCCAACATCCACTCGCCCGTGTCGGGCACGGTGACGGCCGTCGACATGCAGCCCAACGGCCAGGGCGTGCGTCAGATGATGATCACCATCCAGCGCGAGGGCGACGAGTGGGCCGAGGGCATCGACCGTTCCGAGACGCTCGTCAAGGAGTGCACCCTCTCGGCCGAGGAGATCATCGCCAAGATCAAGGATGCCGGCATCGTCGGCATGGGCGGCGCCACGTTCCCCACGCACGTGAAACTTTCGGTGCCTCCCGGCAAGAAGGCCGATGCGCTGATCATCAACGGTGTGGAGTGCGAACCCTACCTCACGTCGGACCATCGCACGATGCTGGAGCACGGCGAGGAACTGGTCGTCGGCGTTTCGATTCTGATGAAGGCCATCGGCGTGGACCGTGCCTTCATCGGCATCGAGAACAACAAGCCCGACGCCATCGCCCACCTTTCGAAGATCGTGAAGGAGTACCATGGCGTGGAGGTCGTGCCCCTCAAGGTACGCTACCCGCAGGGCGGTGAGAAACAGCTCATTGCTGCCGTGACGGGCCGCCAGGTGCCGCCCCCGCCCGCATTGCCCATCGACGTGGGCGCCGTGGTGTGCAACGCCTCGACGACCTACGCCGTCTACCAGGCCGTGCAGAAGAACAAGCCGCTGATCGAACGCGTGGTGACCATCACGGGCAAGGGCGTCAAGGAACCCCGCAACCTGCTTACCCGCATGGGTGCGCCCGTGCAGTCGCTCATCGACGCGGCCGGCGGCCTGCCCGCCGATGCCGGCAAGGTCATCAACGGCGGTCCGATGATGGGACGTGCGATGATCAACCTCTCGTCGCCCGTGACGAAGGGCTGCTCGGGCATTACGATCATGAGCGGCCGCGATGCCGGACGCCGCGAAGCCTCTCAGTGCATCAAGTGCGCCAAGTGCGTGGCCGCCTGCCCGATGGGTCTGGAGCCCTACTTCCTTTCCAAGATGGCTCAGAAGAAGAACTGGGACGAACTGGAGGCGCAGATGATCACTTCGTGCATCGAGTGCGGCTGCTGCCAGTCGACCTGTCCTTCCTACCTGCCGCTGCTGGACTGGGTGCGCCTGGGCAAGCAGACCGTCATGGGCATCATCCGCCAGCGTGCCGCCGCAGCCGCTCCCAAGAAGTAGGGCGGTGCCAATCGAGTAAATGAAAAAAACACATAACATGGCTAACAAACTTATCGTCGCTCCTGCTCCCCATGTGCAGTCGTCGCAGTCGACGCCCCGGATCATGCGCGATGTCGTCATCGCACTCGTGCCGGCGCTGCTCGTCTCGACGGTCGTCTTCGGGTGGAGCGTACTCTTCGTCACGGCCCTTTCGGTGCTTTCGTGCGTAGGGTTCGAGTATCTGATCCAGCGTTTCATGGTCGGCGGCAAGCCCACGGTCGGCAACTGGTCGGCCGTCGTGACGGGCGTCCTGCTGGCTTTCAACCTTCCGGCGTCGATTCCCTGGTGGATCGTCGTCATGGGCGCTTTCGTCGCCATCGCCATCGCCAAGATGACGTTCGGCGGCCTGGGCAAGAATCCTTTCAACCCTGCCTTGGTGGGCCGCGTCTTCCTGCTGATCGCCTATCCCGTGCAGATGACCACGTTCCCCGAGGTCGAGGGGCTCGACGCGCTGTCGGGCGCCACGCCGCTGGCCGCCGTCAAACAAGGCGCCTTGTCGGCCGGTTCGCTGAACATGCAGGACCTGCTGCTGGGCAACATGCCCGGTTCGCTGGGCGAGGTCGCCGCACTGGCGCTGCTCGCCGGATTCGTCTACCTGTTGTGGCGCAAGGTGATCACCTGGCACATCCCCGTCACCATTCTCTGCACCATGGCGATCTTCGCCTTTGCCGTGGCCTGGAGCCGCGGCGCCGAGGGTTCCGCCATGTGGCAGTTCCCGCTGTTCCACATCCTGGCCGGCGGTGCGGTGCTCGGTGCCGTCTTCATGGCTACCGACTACTCCACGTCGCCCATGACCGTGCGCGGCAGCGTGATCTTCGCCGTGGGCATCGGTCTGATTACGATGTGCATCCGTCTGTGGGGCTCCTATCCCGAGGGCATGTCGTTCGCCGTTCTGATCATGAACTCCACGGTGCCTCTTATCAACAAGTATGTCAAACCCAAGCGCTTCGGCGTAAATTAGGAGGACAAGCAGTATGAAAAGCTCACTTCTCAACATGACGGCCGTCCTCTTCGGCATCACGCTCGTGGCTTCGGCCGGCGTAGGCGCGGTGAACATGATTACGGCCGAACCCATCGAGCAGGCCAAGGCCGCCGATACCGAGAATGCCGTGAAAGCCGTGCTGAGCGGCGTGGATTTCGACGCCATCGCACCGGCCGATACGCTGATGAACAAGAACAACAGCACGGTGGTCGTCTATCGCGCCAAGAAAGGCGACGACGTTGCGGCTTATGCGGTCAAGACCCCCAGCCTCACGAAGAACGGTTTCAACGGCAAGGTGACCCTGATGGTGGGTTACCTGCCCGACGGTGTGGTCAACGACATCGTGGTCGTGGAACAGAACGAGACTCCCGGTCTGGGAACCCGCATGAAGGACGAGGGCAATTCGCTCTACCTCAGCGTGCGGGGCAAGAACACCTGGGAAATGCGCAACAGCGGCGCACTGGCCGTGCGCCAGGACGGCGGCGAAGTCGATGCACTGACCGCAGCCACCATCTCGTCGCGCGCCTATGTCAACGCCATCGAAGCGGCCGATGCGGCTTTCCGCATCGCTTCGGGGCAGGCCGGAGCGCAGGAGCCGCTTGCCGTGTCGGGCGCCACGCTGACGTGCGACGGCCGGCAGCCGGCACAACAATCCGAAAACGGGCCCGAGGCTCAGGAAGGAGGTAAAAATGAATAAGTTGAAGATCGTTTTGAGCGGCATCGTCAAGAACAACCCCACGTTCGTGCTGGTGCTGGGCATGTGCCCCACGCTGGGCACCACCACGTCGGCCGAAAACGGCATGGGCATGGGACTGGCCACGATGGCCGTGCTGATCATGTCGAATCTGGTGATTTCGCTCGTCAAGAACATCATCCCCGACAAGGTGCGCATTCCGGCGTTCATCGTCATCATCGCATCGTTCGTGACCATCATCGAGATGCTCATGAAGGCCTATGTCCCGGCGCTCTATGCGTCGTTGGGCGTCTTCATCCCGCTGATCGTGGTGAACTGCATCATCCTCGGCCGCGCCGAGGCCTTCGCTTCGAAGAACAATGCGTTCGATTCGGTGCTCGACGGCATCGGCATCGGCCTGGGCTTCACCCTGTCGCTCACGGTCATCGGTTCGGTGCGCGAGATGTTGGGCAACGGCTCGATCTTCGGCTGGAGCTTCGGCATCTCCGACTACACGCCGTTGATCTTCGTGCTGGCGCCGGGTGCTTTCCTGGTGCTCGGCTACCTCATGGTTCTGTTTAACAAATTAGCCAAGCGTTAGTTATGGAAGAGATCATCTTCTCGGGCAATATTCCCGCCGAATCGATTACCTATTTCGCGATCATCATCGGCGCCATCTTCGTCAACAACGTCGTCCTGGCGCAGTTCCTCGGCATCTGTCCCTTCCTCGGCGTCTCGTCGAAGGTCGAGACTTCGATGGGCATGGGCGCCGCCGTGACCTTCGTCATGGCGATCGCCGCCGTCGTGGCCTGGCTGATCCAGACCTATGTGCTCGTGCCGCTCGACATCGTCTACATGCAGACCATCGTCTTCATTCTGGTCATTGCGGCGCTGGTGCAGATGGTCGAGATCATCCTCAAGAAGCTCTCGCCGTCGCTCTACCAGGCGCTGGGTATCTTCCTGCCGCTCATCACGACCAACTGCGCCGTACTGGGCGTCGCCATTCTGATGATCCAGAAGGAGTTCGACCTTTTGCAGAGCGTCACCTTCTCGGTCGCTACGGCGGTCGGTTTCGCGCTGGCGCTGGTGCTCTTCGCCGGCATCCGCGAGCGGTTGGATTTCGAGGACGTTCCCCGGGCATTCCGGGGCATTCCCATTGCGCTGATCACGGCCGGTATCCTGGCCATGGCGTTCATGGGTTTTTCGGGTCTCGTTTAGACGGCCCTTTCCCCGTTGCATGCGCCCCGGAGAGTTCGGCTCTCCGGGGCGTTTTGGGATGACGGGGCGGGCCGGGCGGAGCGGCGGTTTCGTTGCCCGGCCGGGGACGGTTGCGCGAAGTGCGGGCCGGGCAACGGAGAAGGGGATCTCATCCGACCGGTGCGCCGAGCATATGACGATTCGGATCGTTCCGGCATTCCGGCTCCGGTCTTTTGCGGGCGGATGCGGGTGCCGGAAACATTTTTCTCGCCGAAACGTTCATTTCTGCCCTTATTTCGTTATTTTTGCACAAATAAAAACCACCCATTCCATGAAGGACGTCATACAGCTTCACGACAAGAAGTTCCGCATCATGATTCCGGCCGAGGAGATCGACCGGGCCGTCAGCGCCGTGGCGCAGCGCATCAACAGCGACTACGCTGACAAGGAGACGCCGCTGTTCGTCGGCGTGCTGAACGGTTCGTTCATGTTCATGAGCGACCTGATCAAGAAAATCGAATTCAACAACGAACTTTCGTTCGTGAAACTCTCTTCTTACGAGGGTACCTCCTCTACGGGCGAGGTCAAAAGCCTGCTGGGACTTAACAACCCGATCGAGGGGCGCCACGTCATCATCGTGGAGGACATCGTCGACACGGGCGAGTCGATCGAGCACATGGTCCGCGATCTGGAAAGCCGCAATCCCGCCAGCATCGCCGTCTGCACGCTCTTTTTCAAGCCCGGTTCCTACCGCAAGCAGCGTCCCATCGAGTACCGCGCCATGGAGATCGGCAACGAGTTCATCGTGGGCTACGGTCTCGACTACGACCAGCTGGGCCGCAGTCTCAAGGACATCTACGTCGTCACCGAATGATGGCGGCATTTCCCGATAGCGCATCGCTCGACGGGGGCCGGCTGCTGCCGCTCGCCGAGGACTTCTATACCATCCAGGGCGAGGGCCGCCATGCCGGGATGCCCGCCTATTTCATCCGTCTGGGCGGCTGCGACGTCGGTTGCGCATGGTGCGATGCCAAATATACCTGGAATCCCCGGCTCTTTCCGCCTGCGGAGGTGGACTCCGTCGTGGGCCGGGCGGTCGCATCCGGAGCCCGGGCCGTTGTCGTTACGGGCGGCGAGCCCCTGCTCTATCCGCTGGGTCCCCTGACCGACGCATTGACCGGGCAGGGCTTGCGCATCTGCCTCGAAACGTCGGGTTCGCACCCGTTCAGCGGGCGTTTCGACTGGGTGTGTCTTTCGCCCAAGCACCGGCGGCCTCCGCTGGAGGAGGCTTTCGCCCGGGCCGACGAACTGAAGGTCGTCATCGGAAGCGAGGAGGATTTCGAATGGGCTGAGGAGAATGCTGCCCGCACGAGTGAGAAGTGCCGGCTCTATCTCCAGCCCGAGTGGAGCGCCGCGGAGCGGATGATGCCCGCCATCGTGGAGTATGCCAAGGCACGCCCGCAGTGGAACATCTCGATCCAGACGCACAAATACATGCGCATTCCTTGATTCCGCTCTCCGATGGATGCGCAGGTAGGCAAGAAATTCTGGATCGGCGCCACGCTGCTGATCGTGATCCTCACCCTCTCGGTCGTGGGGCGCAATGTGGTGCATGCCATCCGCATCAAGCGGCAGATCAATGCGCTGGAGCGCGAAAAAGCCGCCTATCAAGCCCGAATCGCCGAGGACAGCACTTTGCTCGAACATCTTCGCTACGATGAATATCTTGAGGAGTACGCGCGCGAACATTACCGGTTGCAGTATGCCGACGACCGGGTCTATCTGATCGAATAAGGGCGGTTTCGTTGCCGGCGGGTTGCTGCCGGCATTCGTTTTTTCGCGCGACACCGGAGCGGTTGCCGCGCGATGCTCGTTCAATGCTGCGGCGAATAGTTGCGGAGCGGTTTCAATAGTGTTCGAATCCGCGCCAGTCGAGGTCGGTTTCCGATCCGTGACGCAGCCAGCGCAGCCGGCCGCCCGGTTCGATGCGGCCGACGGGGTAGAGCGGCGTGCCGAAGCGGGCGGACCAGTCGGCGGCGAGCCGTTCGGCGGCTTCGGGTGCTGCCGTGAACAACAGTTTGTAGTCTTCGCCTCCGCAGGCGGCGGTTTGCAGGCCGGCGCCGGCAGCCACCGGAATCCGTTCCAGATCGATGGCGGCTCCCCGGCCCGATTGTTCCATGATGCGGCGGATGTCCGACGCCAGACCGTCCGAAAGGTCCATCATGGCGTGCACTTCCGCACGTCCGCCCAGCCATTGCCCCTCGTCGACCTGAGGCTGCGGATTGCGGTGGACGGAGGCCAGGGGCGTGTCATAGCGGCCGGCGAGGATGTCGCGCAGCCCGGCGCCCGAAGCGCCCAGTTCTCCGGTCACGAAGATCGTATCGCCCGGAAGGGCAGCGCTGCGGCGTTTCAGCCGGTCGGCCGGCGCGCGGCCGATCGCCGTGACGTTGATCGTTATGTCGCGGTCGGAGCGGGTCGTGTCGCCCCCGATCAGAGCCACTCCGTAGCGGGCCGAGAGGTCGCGGTAGCCTTTCATGAAGCGGTCGGCCCATGCGTCGGCCGCATCGGCGGGCAGTGCCAGCGAGAGCAGGGCTGCGACCGGCCGGGCACCCATGGCCGCAACGTCGCTCAGGTTCACGGCCAGGGCTTTGCCGCCCAGCTCCTCGGGAGTTGTCGCCGCGCGCAGAAAATGAATCCTTTCCACCAGCAGGTCCGCCGTGAATACGAGCGATTCGCCGTCGCCGGCGGGCAGCACGGCGCAGTCGTCGCCGATGCCTTCGAAGCCGTTCGCCGGCAGGTCGGCGCACAGCGCCCGGATGGAGTCGATAAATCCGAATTCGGTCATGGCATGTTCGGTAAGCGCCGTAAAAGTAAGCATTATAAACGAGAAATCGAAAGCCGCGTTAGGCGGCTCCGGCTGTTCTTGGGTTTTATTTCATAGTGGCCGCATTTTTCCGCGTGTAGGTTTTTGAGGGTGCGTGCTGCCAGTTTGCCGCAGATTTTGTTTTATCTTCGCCACCGGCAACTTCACACCCGGAGTGACAGGGGCTACGGCTTTTGTCAGCGTGGTTTGTAGATTCAGCAGTCCGCTGGCGGCGTAATGGCGCGGGTGGGTAAAGAAAATCGTTGTTCGTTTGCGGTTGTTTTGCACCGGTTTTTCTCGTTCTGCGGTTTTGTAATTCGCAGTGTTGCGCGAGCCGCAGCCGATTTACGGTTTTGGTTCGGCAGAGTTGAGAGATGTCGGCACCGGCTTTTTGTCCGACGCGGTCGACCGATGGCGCAAATGTTCTCGTGCCGAAGTCCGCGGAGCGAGTTTTGCGAGCCTCCGCAGGGCGGGGCTTCGGCTCGCACGGCTGAAGCCGAATTGTAGTTCTACAAGCCGCGGCCGCCCCGAACATCTTTTCTCTTTACCTACTCGCGTTGCTGCCAGTTGCATATTCCAGTCTGCTGCGGAGTTTGCGAACAATGTACAAGTAATGGGCATTTCAAGGTCTTTGGCCTTGCGCCCGGGGCCGGCTCGCATCAGAGATGCGACCCCCGCAGCCGGCCCGGGCGAGCACTTGAAGAATAAATACTGCTGATTAATAGATTCTTCGTCGCTCTGCTCCTCAGAATGACAAATTACTTCTTAATTGTGCATTGTGAATTTTGCATTCTGAATTGTGAATTGAACTTGTTCCCTCTCCGCCGCATTCCTCATAGCGATTGCTTCACAACGCCTGCTGCGGGCTACCGCCACTGGTCTACGGGAGCTTTGGTGGTCGTCGGAGGCGAGGGTCATGGCTGGTCCTCGTCTCCCGGTGCGGCCGGCGCCGTCGAGGCAGGCTACCTTTGCTTCGATGTCTGGCGGATGGAGCCGCTGCACGGCTGGCACCGTTCGAGTGGTTTCGCCGTGCGCTGCGTCCAGCATCTGCGGGAGTTGCCGCCGAAAGCGGATGTGCCGCCGGCCGTCGTTTCTTCCGGAGATGACGGCGGGGCGGTGCCCGCTCCCGGCCGGGTCGCAAATATGGCGGCATCTATTGCGCCGCACGGATTATTTTTCTATCTTTGTGGTCCGATTTCGTGGAATAAAAAAGAAAAAATCAAATACAAAACACTCATTATGAAGATCGTAAGAGAACAGCGCGAAGGCGGCAGCTCGTTGCTCCGCGTGAAGGTCGGCGAGGCCGACTATGCCCAGGAGGTCGAGAAGATGCTGCGCGACTACCGTCGCAAGGCCAACATCCCCGGTTTCCGTCCCGGCATGGTGCCCATGGGCATCGTCAAGAAGATGTACGGCAAGGGCGTCCTGGCCGAGCAGTCGTACCGGCTGGCGTCGAACGCCGCTTTCGATTACCTGCAGAAGGAGAAGATCGACTACCTGGGCGACGTGATCCCGTCGGACGAGCAGGGCGACTTCGATTTCGAGAACGGCAAGGAGTTCGACTTCGTCTTCGAGTTCGGCGAAGCGCCCGAAATCAAGCTCGACCTTACGGAGAAGGACAAGGTGACCTACAACCGCATCAAGGTCGACAAGAAGATGCACGACGACTACCGCTCCAACTTCCTGCGTCGCTTCGGCCGTCTGGTCGACACCGAGAAGGTGACTTCCGACGAGGCGCTGAGCGTGACGCTGGATAACGGCGACATGAACGTGGCCGATGCCTATGTGGGCCTTATCTCCTTGTCGGAGGAGGAGCGCAAGCCTTTCATTGGCAAGAAGGTCGGCGACAAGATGGAGGTCAACATCAACGAACTCTATAAGAATCCTTCGCAGCGCGCTGCCGTGCTGCAGGTCAAGCAGGACGAGCTGGAGGGCATCAATCCCGCATTCTCGCTGGAGATCACCAAAATCCGCAAGTTCGCCGAACCCGAATTGAACGAGGAGTTCTTCAAGATGGCTTTCCCGGCCGGCAACGTGACGTCGGAAGCCGATCTCGACAAGTTCGTCGACGAGGAGATCGCCAAGGAACTTTCGCGCGAGAGCGACTACCTCTTCACGCTCCAGCTCCGCGACTACCTTATCAAGAAAGCCGGGCTGAAGATGCCCGAGGCGTTCCTCAAGCGTTGGCTCTACACCATCAACGAGGGCAAGTTCTCGATGGAGGAGATCGAGAAGGATTTCGATCAGTTCCTCAAGATGTTCACCTGGAACTACATGCAGAAGCACTTCATCCAGTCGGAGAAGATCGCCGTGTCGAAGGACGAGGCCGTGGCCGAAGCCAAGGCGCTGGCCGCCGCGCAGTTCGCGCAGTACGGCATGCCGTCGGCTCCCGACGACATGTTGGCCGGTTATGCCGAGAAGATTCTCGCCGACAAGGAGCAGGGCCAGAAGATCTACGAGAAGCTCTACGAGGTGAAGGTCGTGGAGTCCGTCAAGCAGAAGATCAAGGTGACGGAAAAGGCCGTTTCTGCCGACGATTTCGCCAGCCTGGCCAAGGAACTTTAGTTTTTCGCACGAAATTCCTACCTTCGGACTTTGCAGGCGTGATGTTTGCAAAGTCCTTTTTGTGAAAGGGAGCCAATCCCGGAATGAGAAATCGAACGTCGGAATCGGTGTTTTTTCGGCGGTTCCGCATGCCGGAATGCGTTTTCCGGCGGGTGCGCCGGTCGTCTTTCCGGCCGAAATGCCTTGCGTGCGGGATGCGGCGAAACGAATTTCGGTTTTCGATGCTGATTTGTGAATTTTAATTTGTGAACTCTGCGAATATGTCCGAATTTGAGAAATATGCACGCGGGAAGTGCGGCATCAGTTCGTTGAAACTGCACGATTTCCGCTCCGTCTGCGAGGCCTACGTCTCGCCGACGATCATCGAGGAGCGCCAGTTGAACATCGCCACGATGGACGTCTTCTCGCGGTTGATGATGGACCGCATCATCTTCCTCGGCGCACCCATCTACGACGATGCCGCCAACATCATCCAGGCGCAGCTGCTCTTCCTGGAGTCCGTCGATCCCGAGAAGGACATCCAGATCTACATCAACTCGCCCGGCGGTTCGGTTTCGGCCGGACTGGGCATCTACGACACCATGCAGCTGGTCGCTTCCGACGTCGCCACGATCTGTACGGGCCTCGCTGCGTCGATGGGCGCCGTGCTGCTCACGGCCGGGGCTCCCGGCAAACGGTCGGCGCTGCCCCATTCGCGGGTGATGATCCATCAGCCTCTGGGCGGAGCTCAGGGCCAGGCTTCCGACATCGAGATCACGGCCCGCGAGATCATGAAAACCAAGCGCGAGCTCTACGGCATCCTGGCCGCCCATTCGGGTGTTTCGGTCAAGAAGATCGAGAAGGACGCCGACCGCGACTACTGGCTCTCGGCCGCCGAGGCCCGCGACTACGGCCTCATCGACGAAGTGCTCACCAAACGCGAAAAACAATGACGCAGAACCGACGCAACGGCCGCCGCGCAGGCGGCGACAACACGATCGACCGCTGTTCCTTCTGCGGTGCCCGGCGCGACGAGGTCGGCTTCATGTTCCAGGGCGCAGACGGAGCCAACATCTGCGACAAGTGCATCGAAAACGGCCATAAGATCCTTGTCGACAGCGAGATGACCGCCCGCAGGCAGTCCGCCGCTCCGTTCCGCCGCGAAGACCTGCTGAAACCGGCTCAGATCAAGGATTTTCTGGACCAGTATGTCATCGGACAGGACGCTGCCAAGCGTTATCTTTCCGTGGCGGTGTACAACCATTACAAGCGGCTGCTTCATGCGCCCGGCGAAAACGAGGTCGAGATCGACAAGTCTAACGTGGTGCTCGTCGGTCCGACGGGCACCGGCAAAACCTTGATGGCCCGCACGATCGCCAAGCTGCTGAAGGTGCCTTTCACCATTGTCGACGCTACGGTCCTCACCGAGGCCGGCTACGTCGGCGAGGATGTCGAGAGCATCCTTTCGCGTCTGCTGCAGGTGGCCGACTACAACGTGGCGCTGGCCGAGCGCGGCATTGTCTTCATCGACGAGATCGACAAGATCGCGCGCAAGGGCGACAATCCCTCCATCACGCGCGACGTCTCGGGCGAGGGCGTGCAGCAGGCGCTGCTCAAACTGCTGGAGGGCACCGTGGTCAACGTCCCGCCCCAAGGCGGGCGCAAGCATCCCGACCAGAAGTTCATCCAGGTCGACACGCGCAACATCCTCTTCATCTGCGGCGGTGCGTTCGACGGCATCGAGCGCAAGATCGCCCAGCGGCTCAACACCCGCGCCGTGGGCTACGGCCGCGCCGTCGCCGAGCGGATCGACCGTTCGAACCTGATGCAGTATGTCACCCCGCAGGACCTCAAGGCGTTCGGACTCATTCCCGAGCTCGTGGGACGTCTGCCGGTGCTCACTTACATGCAGCCTTTGGAGCGCGACGCCCTGCGGCGGATTCTCACCGAGCCCCGGAACGCCATCGTCAAGCAGTACGAGCGTCTGTTCGAGCTCGACGGTGTGAAGCTGAAGTTCGACGACGAGGCGCTGGACTTCATCGTCGACAAGGCCGTCGAATTCAAGCTCGGCGCCCGCGGTCTGCGGTCGATCTGCGAGACCGTGATGATGGATGCCATGTTCGACCTGCCCTCGGGCGATGCGCCCCGTTTCACCGTCACGGGGCCCTATGCTTCGGAGAAGATCGACCGGGCGAATATTTGTGCTTTCCGTCAGGTCGGATAAACGCGGTTTTTTGCTATCTTTGAATGCTTCCGCCCCGGCAATGCTCAAATAAATTCGGCATTGCCCTCGCTTATGCGTATTTTGGCATTCGCCGAAGATACTTCCGCTCGACAAAATGCAAGCAAGCTTGCTTTTGCCCTCGCTTATGCGTATCTTGGCATGCGCCGAAGATACTTCCGCTCGACAAAATGCAAGCAGGCTTGCTTTTGCCCTCGCTTATGCGTATCTTTGTTAGCCGCTTCGTCCGCACCGCCTTGCGGTCCGCTGAGTGCCGCGGGGGAGGTTCGTGCGAAGACCGATATGAAAAGATAAAACAACTCGAATAGCCTATGTCTACAAATTCCAAACTTACGCGCGTCGCCGACAACATCCGTATCTTGTCGGCCGCCATGGTCGAGAAGGCCAAGTCGGGACATCCGGGCGGTGCCATGGGCGGTGCCGATTTCATCACCGTACTCTACACCGAGTTCCTGCGTTACGATCCCGAGCGTATGGACTATCCTTTCCGCGACCGTTTCTTCCTCGATCCCGGTCACATGTCGCCGATGCTCTACTCTACGTTGGCGCTTGCCGGCCATTATTCGGTCGACGACCTGCAGTCGCTCAGACAGTGGGGCAGCGTCACGCCCGGACATCCCGAGGTCGACGTCATGCGCGGTGTGGAGAATACGTCGGGTCCTCTGGGTCAGGGCCATGCCATGGCTCTGGGCGCCGCCATCGCCGAGCGCTTCCTGGCTGCCCGCTTCGGCGAGTGGACGGCTCACAAGACCTACGCCTATATCTCCGACGGTGCCGTCGAGGAGGAGATTTCGCAGGGCGTCGGCCGCATCGCCGGCCACCTGGGCCTTGCGAATTTCATCATGTACTACGATTCCAACAACATCCAGCTCTCGACCAAGGTCGACGAGGTCGACACGGAGAATGTCGCTCAGAAGTACGAAGCATGGGGTTGGAACGTGCTGTCGGTCGACGGACACGACATCGACGGCCTCCGTGCGGCTCTCGTGGCCGCCAACGCCGAAACCGAGCGGCCGACCCTCATCATCGGCCGTACGACCATGGGCAAGGGTGCCGTGGCCGCCGACGGTTCGTGCTACGAGGACAAGGTTTCGACCCACGGCCAGCCGTTGTCGGCCGCCGGAGCCGATCTGGCCGCCACGGTCCGCAACCTCGGGGGCGATCCCGACGAGCCTTTCGCTTTCTTCGAGGAGAGCCGCGAGATTTTCGGTGCCCGCCGCGAAGCGCTCAAGGCATGGGCTGCCGAGCAGGCCAAGGTCGAGAAGAGCTGGCGCCAGGAGCATAAGGAGCTGGCCCGCAAGCTCGACGGCTTCTTCAAGGGCGAGCTTCCCGAGATCGACTACAAGTGCGTCGAGATGAAACCCGACGTCGCCACGCGCGCCGCGTCGGCCACGACTCTGGGGCTCTATGCCGAGAAGATCGAGAACATGATCGTCGCTTCGGCCGACCTCTCCAACTCCGACAAGACCGACGGCTTCCTCAAGAAGACCAAGGCTTTCGCCAAGGGCGATTTCTCCGGCAAATTCTTCCAGGCCGGCGTCTCCGAGCTCACCATGGCCTGCGTTATGAACGGTATGGCCCTGCACGGCGGCGTCATTCCCGCCTGCGGCACTTTCTTCGTCTTCTCCGATTACATGAAGCCCGCCGTGCGTCTGGCGGCCCTCATGCGGCTGCATGTCGTCTATGTCTGGACCCACGATTCGTTCCGCGTCGGCGAGGACGGACCTACGCACCAGCCCATCGAGCACGAGGCGCAGATCCGATTGATGGAGCATCTGCGCAACCACCACGGCGAGCGCTCGATGGTCGTTCTGCGGCCGGCCGACGGCGAAGAGACCCTTATGGCCTGGAAAACCGCCGTCGAGGAGCACCGCCCCGTGGCATTGGTGCTGTCGCGTCAGAATATCAAGAACTTGCCCACGTTGGGCCGTACGCGTCGGGAGGAGGCCGCGCAGGTCGTCAAGGGCGGTTACGTCGTTATGGATGCCGCCAAACCCGCTGCTGTCCTCGTCGCTTCCGGTTCGGAGGTCGCTACGTTGGTCGAGGGTGCCGAGTTGCTGGCCAAGGAGGGCATCGCCGTCCGCGTTGTCAACGTGCCTTCGGAGGGTCTTTTCCGCGACCAGCCCAAGTCGTACCAGGAGAGTGTCCTGCCTGTCGGCATCGCGCGTTACGGACTCACTTCCGGCCTGCCCGTCAATCTGTTGGGGCTCGTCGGCGAGAACGGCATGATCCACGGCCTCGACCACTTCGGTTTTTCGGCGCCCTACAAGGTTCTCGACGAGAAGTTCGGTTTCAACGGTGAAACCGTCGCCGCCGAAGTCAAGAAACTGCTGAAGAAGTAGTTTCCGGCGGCAACATCTTCACGTGGCCGGCGAGGGTTTTTCCGGCGGCAAGGTCTTCGCGTGGCCGGCGAGGCTTTTCCGGCGGCAACGTCCTACCAAGGAGCCGCCGAAGTCAAGAAACTGCTGAAGAAGTAGTTTCCGGCGGCAAGGTCTTCGCGTGGCCGGCGAGGGTTTTCCCGGCGGCAAGGTCTTCGCGTGGCCGGCGAGGCTTTTCCGGCGGCAACGTCTTCGCGTGGCCGGCGAGGGTTTTCCCGGCGGCAACGTCTTCGCGTGGCCGTCGAGGCTTTTCCGGCGGCAACGTCCTACCAAGGAGCCGCCGGAAGCAAGAAACTGTCGAACCGATAGTCTCCGGTCTCTATGCCAATGACCGCCCCGGAATTTTCCGGGGCGGTTTCGTATGGAGCGGATCGTCGGTTCTTGTGCCGCCGGGATTCCTCCGGATTGCGGCTCGAGCCCGAACTGCGAAACGACCGCCGCAGAGGCGACCGGTAGGAAAATTCCTTTTTATTTTGTATTTTTGTCGATTGGAAAAATCAAAATCACAAAATACGATGACTCAGGAGGAACTTTTCAAGAAACTGGTTGCCCATTGCAAGGAATACGGCTTCGTATTCCCGTCGAGCGAGATCTACGACGGTCTGGGCGCCGTCTACGACTACGGCCAGAACGGCGTGGAGCTGAAGAACAACATCAAGCGCTATTGGTGGGATTCGATGGTCAAGCTCCACGAGAACATCGTGGGTCTCGATGCCGCCATCTTCATGCATCCGCGCACGTGGGAGGCTTCGGGCCATGTCGGAGCGTTCAACGATCCGCTCATCGACAACCGCGATTCCAAGAAGCGCTACCGCGCCGACGTCCTTGTCGAGGAGTGGCTCGCCAAGCAGGACGAGAAGATCGAGAAGGAGGTCGAGAAGGCCCGCAAGCGCTTCGGCGAGTCGTTCGACGAGGCCAAGTACCGCGAAACTTCGCCCCGCGTGCAGGAGACTATCGCCAAACGCGACGCCGTGCACAAGCGTTTTGCCGATGCGCTCAACGCCAACGACCTCAATGAGCTGCGGCAGATCATCCTCGACTGCGAGATCGTGTGCCCCGTTTCCGGTACGCGCAATTGGACCGAGGTGCGGCAGTTCAACCTGATGTTCTCCACGCAGATGGGTTCCACGGCCGACGGCGCCAGCACCATCTACCTGCGCCCCGAGACGGCGCAGGGCATCTTCGTCAACTTTCTCAACGTGCAGAAGACCGGCCGCATGAAGCTGCCGTTCGGCATTGCGCAGATCGGCAAGGCGTTCCGCAACGAGATCGTCGCCCGCCAGTTCATCTTCCGCATGCGCGAGTTCGAGCAGATGGAGATGCAGTTCTTCGTGCGCCCCGGCACCGAAATGGAGTGGTGGAACGAATGGAAGAACACCCGCATGGCCTGGCACCGCGCCCTGGGCTTCGGCGACGACAACTACCGGTTCCACGACCACGACAAGCTGGCCCACTATGCCAACGCCGCCACCGACGTGGAGTACAACTTCCCGTTCGGCTTCAAGGAGGTGGAGGGCATCCACTCGCGCACCGACTTCGACCTGGGCAACCACCAGAAGTTTTCGGGCAAGAAAATCCAGTATTTCGACCCCGAGACGGGCGAAAGCTACGTGCCCTATGTCGTCGAGACGTCGATCGGCGTCGACCGCATGTTCCTGCAGGTCATGTCGGCGGCCTACACCGAGGAGCAGCTCGACGGCGGCGATTCGCGCGTGGTGCTGCGTCTGCCTGCGGCTCTGGCTCCCGTCAAGGCGGCCATCCTGCCGCTCGTGAAGAAAGACGGCATGCCCGAGATCGCGCAGAAGATCGTCGACGAGCTGAAGTACGATTTCAATGTGGTCTACGACGAGAAGGATTCGGTCGGCAAGCGTTACCGCCGCCAGGATGCCGTCGGTACGCCGTTCTGCATCACCGTCGACGGCCAGACCGCCGAGGACGGCACCGTCACGGTGCGCCACCGCGATTCGATGGAGCAGGAGCGCGTCAAGATCGAGGCTCTGCATGCCATGGTCGAGGAGGAGTGCTCGTACCGGAAGTTGTTCAAGAAACTGAACCTTTAATTGAAGTGAAAATGGAAAGGTCGAAGATGAAAGTCCGTCTGCCGGAACATTTCATTTTCAACCTTTCACTTCTTGCTTTCTCGAAGTGTCGCGCATTCTGGCCATAGACTACGGTACCAAGCGTACGGGAATCGCCGTGAGCGACCCCCTGCGGCTGATCGCGGGCGGACTCGTGACGGTCGAGACGCGGCAGCTCGAAAAGTGGCTCGCAGACTATTTTGCCCGCGAGAACGTTGGTACCATTGTGTTGGGCAAACCCGCCCGGATGGACGGCACGCCCTCCGAGACGTGGCGTTTCATCGAGCCGCTCGCGGCGCGGCTGCGGCAGGCATGGCCCGACAAGGAGGTGGTTTTCCACGACGAGCGCTTCACTTCGGTGCTGGCCCACCGGGCGATGCTCGAAAGCGGCATCGGTAAGATGGCCCGCCGCGATAAGGCGTTGGTGGACAAGATTTCCGCCACGATCATTTTACAAAGTTACATGGAGTTCAACCAATGATTTATCCGATTGTCATCTATGGCGACGAGGTGCTGCGCAAGCCCTGCGAGCCGGTCGCTGCCGATTTTCCCGATCTGAAAAAGCTCGTCGACGACATGTTTCTCACCCTCGGCGAAGCCGGAGGCGTGGGGCTGGCCGCTCCGCAGATCGGCAAGAGCCTGCGTCTTTTCATCGTCGACTGCACCCCGTGGGCCGAGGACGACCCGTCGTGCGCCGACTTCAAGCAGGCGTTCGTCAATGCCGAGATCTACGCCTATTCCGAACAGACGAAAACTTACAACGAGGGCTGCCTGTCGTTTCCGGGGCTCTATGCCGATGTGCCGCGTTCGCTGTCGATCCGCGTGCGCTACCTCGACGAGGAGCTGAAGCCCCACGACGAGGAGTTCACGGGCTACAAGGCCTGGGTCATCCAGCATGAGTACGACCATATCGAGGGGCGCGTTTTCGTCGACCGCGTCGCTCCCTTGCGCCGCAACCTGCTCAAAGGCAAGTTGCTCAACCTGGCCAAAGGAAAATATCGTTGCAGCTACAAGACCCGGTAGCCGAAAGGCGGTCGGGCGGCAAGCCGGTAAGCGCTTAGCGGCCGGAGCGCCTGCCGGTTCGGCCGAATACCGGGGCAGTCGTTTGCGCCTGTCCCAAAAATGAAAGCGGTTCCCGTAGAGGGAGCCGCTTTTCATATTGCCGTTGCCGGAGCGTCAGAACTTGTAGGTTGCGCCGACGCTGATGATGATCGGATTTTTCCAGTATTTGTGGGTCTGCACCATCCACTTGAATCCGGCCGAGATGTCCCAGTTGCGCGTGATGTTGAAGTCGGTGCCGGCGCCGAGGTTGATGCCGCACGACCAGTCGCCGATGTCGTTGGCGCTCAGACCCACCTGCGGATAGAGCGTCCAGAAGCGCGCCGGGTGGAAGAGGTACTGCATGTCGGCGCTGATGTCCACCGAGCAGTATTTCTTGCAGAGGAACGTCACGGCCGGCTGGATGCGCCATCTGTCCGTGAAGGAGTAGCGGGCCAGGGCGCCCACGCCGAAGATGGCGCCGTCGGCTCCGGTATTGGTATAGACGCCGATCTGCGGGCCGAGTGCCCATTTGCCCTTGTCCTGGGCCGAGACGGCTCCCACGGCGAAAAGTGCGGCCATAGCCGTCAGAAGAATCTTTTTCATTTCCGGTTATTTTAATTTTACAAAAGTGAGCTTTTGTCCGTTTGCTTGTCAAATATATGCAAAAATCCCTTGTCTGCCAAGCAAATTCAACGAAGCGGGGTATTTTGATAACAAACCGACCACATCGCAACACTCGTGCCGCTTCGGGCGTTTCGGAGTCCCGAAAACGAAACGTCAGGGCCGAAAAACAGGATATTCCGTCATCGCAGGCGGTTTTCCCGCTTCGCATGTCCGGTTCGGTTGTTCCGGGTGTGCGTTTCTGTCGCTTGCCGTCTCCGGATCCGCCCGGACCGGGGTTCGGTGTTCTCCGGGGGCGTCGGTCCGGACGGACAAAAGCCGCATAAGTCAGAAAAACAACTCGTGTAGATGCTGGACGCAGCGCACGGAAAGAGCGTAGGAGCGGTTGTCCGTTCGGAAAGGCTCGACGTAGCTCTGTTTGAAACCCAGGAAACTGGCGTTCGGATGGCCCGATGCGTAGGGGGACGAGGACCACGCAAAGCCGCCGACGCCGACATTTTCCAAGGCTCCCGAGTCGCGGTTGCGGTCGCCCGCAGCAGATGTCGGGAAACAATCGCTGGAATGGATGGCGCGGAGAGGGAACAAGTTCAATTCTGAATTGTTTTGTTCTCGGCTCCGCAGCAAACTGGGATGTACAGCCGACGGCATAGCGGTCGGGAGACAGGAGTGCCGGCCCCGGTTGTCGGGGTTTTCCGGATTGCCGGGGCGCTGTCGTGCAGTCTTTGTTCGCGAACGCAGCTTGCGGATAGCGAGCTCGGCGACAGCTGAATAGCAGCGAGCCTTCGCGTCGGGAGACTATGGTTCGCGCAACTCTGCGAGTTGCCGAAACCGACAAAGACCGTGTAAGACGATTCCTGAATATGCCCGCCGCCATAATGCCGCCGGCGGATTGCTGAATCTACTTTGCCTCGCTGATGCGAGCCGTGGCCCGCATCATTCCGGGCGGAAGTTGCTGGGGCAAAGTTAGGAATTATAATCGTACTTTGTGCCTTGTCCCGAAACATTGTCCGGCTTCGATAGTGCGGTCCGGGGCCCGAATGAGACCCGATTAAAAACAAGTTCCGGTTCTCTGAATAAGGTTCGGTTCCATGTTCTCTGGCCGTAAAAAAGCGCCGCCCGGCCGTGAAGGCCGGGCGGCGGATAGCGGGCGGAAACGGTCCCCTTCGCAGAGGCCCCCTCCGGGAACTACTTCTGGTTGAGGGCTGCGTGGGCGGCGGCCAGGCGTGCGATGGGCACGCGGAAAGGCGAACAGCTCACGTAGTTGAGTCCGGCGTAGTGGCAGAACTCCACCGACGAGGGTTCGCCGCCGTGTTCGCCGCAGATGCCGCACTTGAGGTTCTCGCGCGTGCCGCGGCCCTTGAACACCGCTTCGCGGATGAGCTGGCCCACACCGTTGCGGTCCAGAATCTGGAACGGGTCGTTCTTCAGAATGCCCTTTTCGAGGTAGACGGGCAGGAACTTCGAGATGTCGTCGCGCGAGAAGCCCAGCGTCATCTGCGTCAGGTCGTTGGTGCCGAACGAGAAGAACTGCGCCACTTCGGCGATCTGGTTGGCCGTCACGGCGGCGCGCGGCACCTCGATCATCGTGCCGACCATGTATTCGATCTTGTCGTTGCGTTCGCTGAAGACCTGCTCGGCCGTCCGGTCGATGATGTTCTTCTGGTAGCGCAGCTCCTTGTGGTTGCCCACCAGCGGCACCATGATCTCCACATGGACGGGCACTCCCGCGGCCTTGACATTCATCGCAGCCTCGATGATGGCGCGGGTCTGCATTTCGGTGATCTCGGGATAGGTGTTGCCCAGACGGCAGCCGCGGTGGCCCAGCATCGGGTTGAACTCGGCCAGCGACTTCACCTTGGCCACGATCTTCGAGAGCGGTTCGTGCATCTCCTCGGCCATCTCTTTCTGGCCCTTCTCATCGTGGGGTACGAACTCGTGCAAGGGGGGATCGAGCAGACGGACCGTCACCGGGTAGCCGTTCATCGCCTTGAACAGCCCCTCGAAGTCGCCGCGCTGGATGGGCAGCAGCTTGGCCAGCGCCACGCGGCGTCCGGCTTCGTCGTCGGCCAGAATCATCTCGCGGATGGCCTTGATGCGGTCGCCCTCGAAGAACATGTGCTCCGTGCGGCAGAGTCCGATGCCTTCGGCACCGAATTCGAACGCCTGCGCAGCGTCTTTCGGCGTGTCGGCATTGGCGCGCACTTTCAGCACCGAATATTTGCCGGTCAGCTCCATCAGTTTGCCGAAGTCGCCGCTCAGATCGGCGGCCTTGGTGGCTACCTGTCCCAGGTAGACTTCGCCCGTCGAGCCGTTGAGCGAAATCCAGTCGCCCTCCTTCACCGTGAAGCCGTTCACCTTGATGGTGCGGGCCTTGTAGTCGATTTCCAGCTCACCGGCGCCCGATACGCAGCATTTGCCCATGCCGCGCGCCACGACGGCGGCGTGCGACGTCATGCCGCCGCGGGCCGTCAGAATGCCGGCGGCGTCGAGCATGCCCTTGAGGTCCTCGGGCGAGGTCTCGATACGCACCAGCACGGCTTTCTGTCCCGTCTTGGCCAGCACTTTCTCCGCATCGTCGGCAAAGAACACCACGGGACCCGTCGCCGCTCCGGGCGAGGCGGGCAGACCCTTGGTGATGACCTGCGCCGACGAGATGGCTTTCTTGTCGAATACCGGGTGCAGGAGTTCGTCGAGCTTGGCCGGTTCGCAGCGCAGCACGGCGGTCTTTTCGTCGATCAGCCCCTCGCGCAGCATCTCCATGGCGATGCGCACCATCGCCGCGCCCGTGCGTTTGCCGTTGCGGCACTGGAGCATCCACAGCTTGCCGTCCTGGATCGTGAACTCGATGTCCTGCATGTCGGTGAAGTACTGTTCCAGGTGGTGCTGGATCTCGTTGAGCTCCTTGTAGACTTCGGGCATCACTTCTTCGAGCGAGGGATATTTCGACTTGCGCTCCTCCTCGCTGATGTTCTGGGCCTTGGCCCAGCGCTTCGAGCCCTCGACGGTGATCTGCTGCGGGGTGCGGATGCCGGCTACGACGTCCTCGCCCTGGGCGTTGATCAGATATTCGCCGTTGAAGATGTTTTCACCCGTCGCGGCGTCGCGCGAGAAAGCCACGCCCGTGGCCGAATTCTCGCCCATGTTGCCGAAGACCATGGCCTGCACCGACACGGCCGTGCCCCATTCGGCGGGGATGTTGTTGAGCTTGCGGTAGAGGATGGCGCGTTCGTTCATCCACGAGCCGAAGACGGCGCAGATGGCGCCCCAGAGCTGGTCCCACGGATCGGTCGGGAACTCCTCGCCGGTCTGTTTCTTGACGGCAGCCTTGAAGTTTTTCACCAGCTCCTTCAGATCGTCGGTCGTCAGATCGGTGTCGTTCTTCACGCCGCGTTTCTTCTTCTGTTCGTCGATGATCTCCTCGAACGGGTCGTGGTCTTCTTTCGACACGGGTTTCATGCCCAGTACCACGTCGCCGTACATCTGCACGAAGCGGCGGTAGGAGTCCCACGCGAAGCGCGGATTGCCCGTGCGCTTGGCCACGGCCTCCACGGCCTGGTCGTTCATGCCCAGGTTGAGGATCGTGTCCATCATGCCGGGCATCGAGGCGCGGGCGCCCGAGCGGACCGAAACCAGCAGCGGCATCTCCTTGTCGCCGAAGCGCATGCCCGTCAGGCACTCGATGTTCTTCATCGCTTTCTCCACTTCGGGGCGCAGCATCTCGATGACGGCCTGCTTGCCGTGCTGGTAGTATTCGGTGCACACCTCCGTGGTGATGGTGAAGCCCGGAGGTACGGGAATGCCGATCAGGTTCATTTCTGCCAGGTTGGCACCTTTGCCGCCGAGCAGTTCACGCATCTTGCCGTTTCCTTCGGCTTCCTTGTTGCCGAAGGTGTAGACTCGTTTGACGTCTGCCATAAGTTTTTCTTTTTATGTTGTGAATTTTGTTTTCGTGCCGCTTTTTTCCGCCCCGGTCAAGCCCGCATCATCCGACACCTCGGCGTCTGCCAGCTCCGCGTCCGGCTCGTCGGAAAACTTCTTGCGCAGCTTTCCTTCGTTTCGGTGTAACCCCAAGCAACCTTGGTCTGCGCCCGGCGTAAGGAAATACCCCGTTTTTCGTGAGACGGATGGCGAATTTAGCGAAATTATTTTGCTTTTCCAAATTTGCAGGCTCCATTGTGCGCTCTTCGCGCCGCTTTTGGGGCCGATCGGGACCGAACGGCGTATGCCGGTCGGGAACAGCGTGAGGCGATGCTTCGGCAGGAGTGCAGGCCTTTACGGGGATTACTCAATGTAGACGTACACCGGCAGGGCGTAGCTCGTTCCGCCGCAGTAGCGGCGGCGGTCGTAGGCGGGGAGCGGCCGGGTTCCGGCGGGGTCGAGCAGGAAACGCCGGATGTAGACGTCGCCCGTCCGTACGCGCAGCGCCGTGTCGACGGCTATGCGGTCGCGCATGATCCAGCCGGTACGACCGCGGATGTTGCCCCGGCCGGCTTTTTCGGCGCGGGCATGAACATCGCGCAGTCCGTATTGGGCGGTTTCGCGGGCCGGCAGGCGGCCCATGACGATCAGTTTGACACCGGGCCGTTCGTCGCGCAGCTCCCCGACCACCCAGCGGAACATGCGCTGCTCGCTGCACAGCACCAGGCCCACGGTGTCGCTCCGGAACCGCTGTCTCGGCCCGCGGCCTGCGGGGCGGCGCAGGATGCCCTCGACATAGAGGTAGCGGCGGCCCGTTTCGACGTAGCGGGGGAAGAACATGTCGGCATAGTAGAGCAGTGCGAAATCCATGCCGTCCAGTGAGTTGAGCGTGCGGTGCAGGTAGGTGTAGTCGCCCTGACAGGCGGCGGCGATGTCGCGTACGACCTGTTCGTTCTCGACGCTCCACAGCGCCACGACGGGCAGCCCCAGCGAATCGATCAGTGCGGCCGTCCGGGCTGTTTTGCGGCGGTAGCGCGCAGTATTCCAGCGCAGCGGGCCCTGCGGCGTGTAGTCGCTGTCGTCGTAGAAAGGCGACGGGACGGTGTCGTAGAGGTGGTCGGCGTCGAGGTAGGCGATGCCGAACGGACGGAGTCTTTCCGGCCTGCCCGATTCCCGGGGCTGTTCTTCGGCGTAGTGGGCCGGTTGTTGGGTTTGTCCGGGGTGCTGTGTCTCGCTCCGGGCCGCGGCGGGGTGTCCGCCGAGGAGGACGAGCAGAAAGAAGGCCGCCTTGATAGGTTTCATGGCGGCGGAATCAGAGCGGTTTTTCGGGAAGAAAGAGACGAGGAGAACAGCCCAGATATTTTGCAATCAAATTGATATGATTCAAGTTGTATTTTGACGGGCTTTTGGGACTTTCGACCTGGCTGATGAAACTGTCGCTGACCCCGATTCCGAAAGCTAACATGGATTGCGACACGTCCTGGGCCATTCGCGCCTGGCGGACGGCTGCACTCACATAAAGATCGAAATCGCTTTTTGCTTTCACCTGCGTCTTGTTTAGGACGTTGTAAAGCTAAAAAAGATGCCAAAGGAAAAGTTTAGTTATAACTTCAATTCGTTAAGCTATATCTAAAAATACGATCTTTTTTGAATGTCAGGGCCGGAGAACGGGATGTCTGTACGGATTTTCGGGTCGGAGCCTGCGGGGCACGCTTGCGGGCCTCCGCGGGGCGAGGCTCCGGCCCGCATGGGGTTTGCGATTTTGGGAGGTCATCGACTGCGGGCGTTTTGTGGGGCAGGGCTCCGGCCCGCATGTTGGGTGGTCATCGTGAGGGGCCGGGTTCCGGCCCGCATGGGTTTTGCGATTTCAGGAGGTCGTCAAGCGGCGTTCGGCACGCTGCCGGCAGGTAACGAAACAGCCGGATAACAACCACGAAACAACCCGAAACAGGAAACCGACCGTTTCGCCTTCCGTATTTTCTCATGTTTGGCTTCCCACCCGGAAAAAGCGGCCCGGCAGATGCTTGGACGCAGCGCACGGATAAGGCGTAGGCACGGTTGGTACCGTTGAACGGACCCACGTTGCCCGCATTGAAGAGTATCCGGCTCGCGTTGTTGTGGCCCGAGGCGAGAGGCGACGACGACAAAGCCGTGCCCTCGACGCCGATGCCGCCCAAGGCTCCCGTCGCAGTGTGGCGGTAGCCCGAAGCAGGCGCAAGGGACGATCGCTGGGATGGATGGTGCGGAGAGGGCGGACCAATGGTTTTGCAAGGAACCGTGCGGCTCCGAGAGCCGTACGGGCCGCAGCCTTGGCCGGCGGAGTTCCGCAAGCGTGCTCCGCAGACTGCGCCCGAAATTCCGTACGAGGTTGACAGCGACGGCAAATCGTCCGTCCGGGTCGGCTGCGGGGGCAAGCTGTTCCCGGGTGCAAGGTAGCAGATGACAGGCCCGTTGTCAATTGTCATTGGCCATAAGCTCCGCGCCAGGCTGGGATGTACAACCGGCGTTCCGGTCACGGGACTCGGCCGGATGCCGGTGGATCGTTGAATCCGCCGACCGCTCCGGTACGACGTTTCCGCTATGCCGCGTGCGACACTGCAAGTGCGCGAAAACGTGCGTGAAAGGAACCGTGGTCCCTACCGTTCCGGGTCGTCAGGGCCGCTTTTACAGGGTGGAGAGTAAAGGGAAAAGTCCGTTCCGGCCCCGTCACTCGGCGATCACGCCCGAACCGACGAGCTCGTCGCCGTCGTACCATGCCGCAAACTGGCCCGGAGCGATGCCGCGCTGGGGCGTGTCGAACAGCAGGAAGATCCCTTCGGGCCGGGCGTAGAGGGTGGCTCCCTGCAAGGGTTGACGGTAGCGGATGCGCACTTGGAAACGGGCCTTCCCGCCGGTCGGAATCGCCCGCGCGGGGTCGATCCAGTGGACCTCCTGCGGTTCGATGCGCAGCGCCGGGCGCCAGAGTCCCGGGTGTGCGTCGCCCTCGCCGACATAGATGGCATTGGCGTCGACGTCGGTCGCCAGAATGAAAAGCGACTCCTTGCGGCCGCCGATGCCGAGCCCCTTGCGCTGGCCGACGGTGTAGTAGTGGGCGCCGTTGTGGGTGCCGATCTTCTTGCCGTCGCGCACGGTGTAGCGCCACGGAGCCGCCAGCGCCGCCAGCTCTTCGGTCGTCGGCGCGCCCTCGGGCACGGCGGGCCGCAGGGCGAATTTGGGCCATGACGGGAGTATTTCGTGCACGTTGCCCGGTTTGGCGGCGAGTTTCTGTTGCAGGAAAACGGGCAGATCGACTTTCCCTACGAAGCAGATGCCCTGCGAATCTTTGCGCTTGGCCGTGGCCAGGTGTTGTTCCTCGGCGATGCGCCGCACCTCGGGCTTGAGGAGTCCGCCCACGGGAAACAGCGCATAGCGCAGCTGTTCCTGCGAGAGCTGGCACAGAAAGTAGCTCTGGTCCTTGTTGGGGTCGGTGCCGGCCAGCAGCTTGCAGCGCACGGTGCCGTCGGCGTCCGTCTCCTCGGCCTTGCGGCAGTAGTGACCCGTGGCCACGTAGTCGGCGCCGAGCTTGAGGGCTTCGTGCAGGAAGACGTCGAACTTGATTTCGCGGTTGCACAGCACGTCGGGATTGGGCGTGCGGCCGCGTTCGTATTCGGCGAACATGTAGTCGACCACCCGCGTGCGGTATTGGGCCGAGAGGTCGACCACGTGCAGCGGGATGTCCAGCCGCTTGGCCACCAGCTCGGCGAAGACGCGGTCGTCGTACCACGGGCAGTCGCCCTCCAGGGTGCCCGTCGTGTCGTGCCAGTTGACCATGAAAAGACCGATGACTTCGTGCCCCTCCTGCTGGAGAAGCCACGCGGCCACCGACGAGTCGACGCCGCCCGAGAGTCCTATCACCACGCGTGCCATGTCAGTCCAGTTCCAGGAGTCCGTCGGGGAGGATCATGCGGATGTTCCGGCCCTCGAAGTCGATGTGTGCGATGAATTCCTCGACGGCGGGAACCAGCACCCGGCGGCCGTCGATCTCCAGTTCGAACAGCGGGTTGGCGTCGCTGTCGTAGTAGTCGGCAAGCGTTCCGGCCACCGCCTGCGGCGGCGTATCCCCGTCCGGAGCGAGCGTTTCGGCTTCCACCGAGAAGCCGATCAGGTCCTCCAGGTAGAATTCGTCGTCGTCGCGGTCGTCGTTCAGTCCGATGCGGAATTCCAGTCCCAGCAGTTCGGTAGCCCGGCGCTCGGTGTCGAGGTCGGCGAATGCCGCCACGGCGCCCGTCGCACCGCGCCGTTCGAAGCGGTCGCACCACAGCGGCACCTCCAGGGCGTCGATGGTGACCAGGAGCGGCGTGGCCGCCGGGTCGAAATCGGCCGGAAAGGCGGGGTAGAGCGAGAGCATCACTCCGCCGTCGGTGCCGAAGAGTCTGTTGATTCTGCCTGCGGGAGAGGTCATTTCTGCTTTTGTTTTTGGGCGAATGCGGCATACGGGCGGGCCGTTGCGGGCCTCCGGCGTGGGAGACTGCGTCCGGCGCAACGCTGCGGATTGCAGCATTCGGTTCTGGGAGAACCTGCGGTCGGCGCAACGCTGCGCTGCCATATTCGGTGTTGGAGAACTTGCGGATCGCACAGCGGTGGCTGTAGCCCGCAAGGTTCGGTTCGAGGAAACAAAAACCGGCAAATCTCCCGCAGTGGGAAATTTGCCGGGATCGTTCTTGTCGTCCGGGCCTTATTCGGCTGCGGGCGCTTCGGTTTCGGCTTCGGGAGCAGCCTCTTCTGCAGCGGGAGCCTCTTCGGCGTTCTCGGCGGCAGCGGCTTCTTCAGCTTCCTTGGCGGCGGCTTCGGCAGCGGCCTTCTTCTCGGCGATGGCCTTCGCGCGCTCCTCGTTCACCTTGGCTTCAGCGGCCAGACGGGCTTTCTCGGCCGACTTGGCGTCGGTGGCGAGCTTGTTGCTCTTGGCCTCGATCTTGCCGTTCTTGGCGTCGAGCCACTTGTTGAAGCGGGCTTCGGCTTCGGCCTCGGTGAAAGCACCCTTGGCTACGCCGCCCAGCAGGTGTTTCTTGTAGAGGACTCCCTTGTAGGAGAGGATGGCCCGACAGGTGTCGGTAGGTTGTGCGCCTTTCTGTAACCAACCCAGGGCTTGCTCGAAGTTCAGGTCGATCGTAGCAGGATTCGTGTTGGGGTTGTAGGTGCCCAACTTCTCGATGAATTTACCATCACGTGGCGCTCTGCTATCTGCGGCAACGATGTGGTAGAAGGCGTAGCCTTTCTTACCGTGGCGTGCCAGACGAATTTTAACAGCCATTTTGCTATAAAATTGTTAATTTGGTTAATAAACGCTCACCCTTTCGGGCCGTTAAGCCTGCAAATGTAGACAAAATATTCTTCGCGGCAAAATAAATCGCGTAAAAAAGACGACGGTTGTCGGCGCAAGAGTTCCGCGCGGCCGTCGCCGGAGGGTGTGATTCCGTTGGGATTCGAACCCAAGACCCACAGCTTAGAAGGCTGTTGCTCTATCCAACTGAGCTACGGAACCATCGGTCAGCGGCTATGGTCGCCGCGTTGCGGGCACGAAGATACGAAAATTTTTTTGAAATACGTTCGGCCGGGCCGGTAAAGAGATTTCGGATGCGGTTTCGGAGGTCTCCGGGGCCCTTCGCTGCGATGAAGAAGTTTCGGGGCGCAGGATCGGCAAAAACAGTTTTTTCGGGCAACACCTATCTGCAAAAATAATCTTGCAAGAATCTTTTCTGCGGACCGCAGCCTCCCCTGGCGGAGGCCCGCAACCGTCCGGCTGTCGCCGGGCGGGCTCCGCAGGCTGCGCTCCGATAACAAGCGATGATCTCTTCCTTTTGCAGGGTGCCGGCGTATGTTGTAAAGTGCAGAACCTGTTGTCCGGGGAACGGGTCGAAACAGACCGGTTTATTCCGGTCCGCGGCAATCCTTACCGATAGAACGTTCCCCGCCACCGCGCCGTGTTGCCGGCGCCGTCGCGGACGTTGAGTTCTACGGTGTGGGTGCTGCGGGTGGCCGGCAGGTCGAAAACATGAACCAGGCGGCCGGTCATGGGGTAGCGGTCGCACGGAGTCCATCGGCCGTCGATCAGAAGCGTGTAGGAGGCGATGCCCGAGAAGTTGTCGGCTGCGGTGAAACTCAGCGAGGCGCTTTGCGACAGGTCGGCGCCCCGGTCGAACCGGGCTGTGATGCGCGGGGGCACGGTGTCGGCCACGATGAAGAGCGGATCGACGGTGTAGGTTGACGCCGTGACGGCTCCCTCCTTCCACGAGCCGCCCACGTAGGCGGCGGAGCCTTTGGCTGTGCGGCGGGCAAGGCGTGCGTGCGGCCGCAGGCGGATGGGGATGTCGGCCCGGACGGAGACCGTCATGGTGCGGCGCAGCGGCGTGGCATCGGGCAGCACCTTGTAGGCGGGCGAGAGCGCCACGATGCCCGTGTCGGTTCGGGGTGCTGCGACTTGTGCCGGACGGCAGCCGACGGCTTCGTGGAGCGCACCGGCCGGAATCCGGGCTGTCATGCGGTCGCCGACGCGGAGCGTTGCGGCAGCGGTGGGGCGCACGACTTCGGCCAGGCTGTCGATCTCGCCGCGGAACTCGCCGTCGCGGCCGCAGATGTCGAATTCGAGGTTCGAGCAGTTGCCGCTGTCGTCTTCGGCCTCGATGCGAATGCGGTGCGTCTCGCCGGGCAGCGTGCGGACGATGCCGCGGTCGGCCATGAGCGGATAGAAGCGGTCGGGCGTGCCGACGGGCTGCGCCAGGCGGATGGCTTCGGTGCGCACGGAGAGTTGCAGCGGGTAGTAGCTCACGGCGTCGCAATAGCGGTTCTGGTCGAAGGTGAAGCCGTCCATACGGTATTCGAAATAGGGTTCGTCGTCGAGCCATGCCGTCAGGCGCCAGATGCCGAAGCGGTTCTGCACGCCGTTGCGGCGGTCGGTGACTTCGATCACGAAGTATCCCTTGCGCCCCACCTCCACGGGGGCGTTGTGCGAAAGCCGGTAGCGGTGTGCGTCGAGCCGTACGGTGCTGCGGCTCGCTCCCTCGCGCCGGGCGCAGATGCCGTTGGGCAGGGTGTCGATTTCGATGTAGTGGACGGCGACGATCTGCGGCGGCAGCGAGTCGGCCGGGCGGATGATCCCCTCGCGCACGATGTTGTAGAGCTGCTGCGTGCGGGTGTCGCGGATTTCGAAATGCAGATGCGGACCCGACGACGAGCCGCTGTTGCCCGAGTAGCCGATCACGTCGCCCTGCCGCACGGGCCAGGTGCCGGGGCCGAAGAAGAGGTTGACGCTGTTTTTCTGTTGGGCGCGCCGTTCGCGGGCCACGTGGCGTTCGATGTCGTCGCGGAAACGCTGCAGATGGCCGTAGACGGCCGTCGTGCCGTTGCGCAGCGTGAGGTAGATGGCGCGTCCGTAGCCGCCCGGCGAGACGGCGATGCGCGAGACGTAGCCGTCGGCCACGGCGACCAGCGGCTTGCCCTCGACCCCTCCGGTGCGGATGTCGACGCCCGAATGGAAGTGTCCCGGGCGCATCTCGCCGAAGTTGGAGGAGCAGGTGCCGTCGACGCCGCGAATGGGGTAGACGTAGTCGGCAGGATCGAGCGTCTGAGCCTGCGTGCCGGCCGCCAGGGCCGTAAGGAGAAGGGTGGTCAGAATTCGTCGCATGGGTCGGTGTCGGCCACCATTGAGGCGACCGTTTCGTGTACGGTTTCGTAATCGTAGCCGAGTGCGAGTCCGTAGCGTATGAGTTTGTTTTTCAGTTCGTAGCGTGTCGAGTAGCGGATCGTGCGGGCTTTGCGTTCTAACTGCGTGCGCAGCCGGTCGCCCATGCCCGTGCGGTCGGTTTCGCCGAGCGCCGCTTCGATGTTTTCCTTGGCGATGCCTTTGCGTTGCAGCGCCGCGCGGATTTTGTATTCGCCCCAGCCGCTCAGCCGCATCTTCTCGCGCACGAAAGCCCCGGCGTAGCGCGCATCGTCGATGAAGCGGTCGTGCACCAGCCGGTCCAGCACTTCGGCGGCGGCGCGGTCGTCCAGCCCCCAGCCGCGCATGAGCCGCCGGGCGTCGCTCTCCGACTTTTCGGCGCGGGCGCAGAGCCGCATCAGCTGGGCCAGGGCCTGCTCGGGCGTCTTGGTGCGCGCGGGCTTTTTGGGGCCGGCGGGGTTCATCTCAGTCGGGCGCATAGCATGCGGGGTTTGCCGTTGATGTCTTCGCGCAGGCGGAGCGTATCGTAGCCTTCGCCGGAGAGCATCCCGGGCAGGGCGTCGCCTGCCAGGTGGTAGATTTCGAAGTAGAGTTTCCCGCCCGGTGCCAGCATCCGCCTCCCGGCCCGGGCAATGGCCCGATAGAAGAGCAGCGGGTCGTCGTCGGGTACGAAGAGCGCTTCGGCCGGTTCGTGGTCGCGGACGTTGGGGTGCATGGCGGCCCTGTCGGGCAGGGGAACGTAGGGCGGATTGGAGACCAGCAGGTCGAACCGCTCGGGAAAGCGGTCGGCCAGGTCGGTCAGAGCGTCGGCCCGGCGCAGGGTGACCCGGGCGCCCAGCGCGCGGCAGTTGCCGTCGGCCGTCTCCAGCGCCCGTTCCGAAAGATCGGCGGCGTAGAGTTCGGCGCCGGGGAGTTCGAGGGCCAGCGTGGCGGCGATGCAGCCGCTGCCGGTGCCGACGTCCAGTATGCGGCGGGCCTGCGGTTCGTCGGCGACGATCCAGGCGACCAGTTCTTCGGTTTCGGGCCGCGGAATGAGCACCCCCTCGCGTACGGCGAAGCGGCGCCCGAAGAAGTCGGCCGAGCCGGTGACATATTGTACGGGGCAGCCCGCCGCCAGCCGGGCGAGGTCTTCTTCGAAGCCGTCGATGGCGAGCGGCGCATCGGGATCGGCCAGCAGGGCCGAAACGGGGAGCTGCGCCGCTTCCGAAATATAGAAACGGGCGATGCTGCGGGCTTCGCGCGGGTCGTAGAGCGGCCCGAGCGTGGCGGCGATGCGGTCGAGTATGTTGCGGCGCGTGGTCATGGTTTCATCAGGTCGGCCAGGACGATCGCCACGGCGGCTTCGACGGCCACGGCACCGCGCAGCGCGATGCAGACGTCATGGCGGCCTCCGACCGTGAAAGATTCGACGCGGCCGGTCGTGCGGTCGAAGCTCCGTTGTTCGCGGGCGATGCTGGCCGTGGGCTTGAATGCGGTGCGGACGACCAGCGGGTTGCCGTTGGTCAGTCCGCCGACGATGCCGCCCGCGTGGTTGGTGGCGGTGCGGCCCGCAGCATCGAGCAGCGGGTCGTTGTGTTCGGAGCCGCGCATGCGGGCGGCGGCGAATCCGCTGCCGAACTCCACTCCCTTGATGCCCGGTACGGCGAACAGCAGGTGGGCGATGCGGCTTTCGACCGAGTCGAAGAACGGTTCGCCCCAACCCATGGGCAGGCCCTCGACGCGGCATTCGACCACTCCGCCGACCGAGTCGCCCTCGTCGGCCGCTGTGCGCAGCACGTCGTTGAAACGGGTGCTGTCGCTGCATCCTCCGATTTGGGTGACGGCCGTGGTGAAGCCGATCTCCGCAGGCAGCATCTTTTTGGCGACGACGCCTGCGGCGACGAGCGCCAGCGTAAGCCGGCCCGAGAAGTGGCCGCCGCCGCGCGGATCGTTGAAGCCGTCGAAGCGTTCGCGGGCCGTCCGGTCGGAATGCGAGGGGCGGTCGGGCAGGTCGGCATAGTCTTGCGAACGGGTGTTCTCGTTGGCGAAGACGATGGCGAGCGGCGCTCCGGTCGTATAGCCCCGATAAACGCCCGATACAAGTTGCGGCGCGTCGGTTTCGCGGCGCGGCGTGGTTCCGGGCGCACCGGCCCGCCGGCGGGCCAGATCGACGGCGAAATCCTCCTCCGAAAGCGGCATGCCGGCAGGCACGCCGTCGAGCACCAGACCGATCTGCGGCCCGTGCGACTCGCCCCACAGGGCGATGCGGAAATGCTCTCCGAAGCGGTTCATAGGCAGATATGCTGAAGGTCGCGGAAAAAATCGGGATAACTTTTGGCTACGCATTCGGCGCCTTCGATCGTGATGGGCCCGTCGGCACGCAGAGCGGCGACGGCCAGCGACATGGCCATGCGGTGGTCGCCGTGGCTGCTGACGACGGCAGGGCGGACAGCGCCGCCGCGGATGCGCATGACGTTCTCCTCCGAAAGGTCGACCTCGATGCCCAGCTTGCCGTACTCCTCGCGGATGGCTTCGGCCCGGTTGCTTTCCTTGTGGACAAGCCGCGATGTGCCGTGCAGGACGCTGACACCCTCGGCCGCGGCAGCCAGGGCGGCGAGCGCGGGGAAGAGGTCGGGGCAGTGGGTGGCGTCGAACTCGAAAGCCCGCAACTCCCTGCGGGCCGCCGTGACGGAGCGGGGTTCGTCGATGACCGACGCTCCGGCCCGTACGAGAGCCTGGCAGACGACCGTGTCGGCCTGCCGCGAGAGCACCGAGACGTTGCGGACGGTCACCTCGCCGGCCGTGGCGCCCGCCACCAGGAGCATGGCCGCGGCGCTCCAGTCGCCTTCGATGGCGAAGTCGGTGCCGCGGTAGCGCTGCCCGCCGGGGATATAGAATTCGGTGTAGTCGTTGTGGCATATCTCCACGCCGAAGCGGGCGGCCGTGTCGACGGTCATGTCGAGGTAGGGCGTCGAGACGGCATCGCGGACGCGGAGCGTGGTGTCTTCGGCGGCAAGGGGCAGCGCGAGCAGCAGTCCGGTGACGAATTGCGACGAGACGCTGCCGTCGACTTCGGCCGTGCCGCCGCGCAAAGGTCCGCACACTTCGAACGGCAGGCGCCCGTCGCAGTCGACGGCCCGGGCGCCCAATTGCCGCAGCGGATCGGTCATCATGGCCATGGGGCGCTGCATGAGCGACTTTTCGCCTTCGATGCGGAGCGTCTCGTGCCACAGGGCCGCAAGGGGCGTGAAAAGCCGTGCGGCAAGGCCCGATTCGCCGACGCGGAGCACGCCGCCGCGGGGACGGAGTCCGCCGCGGACGGAGAGCGTATGTTCGTCGATGCGCTCCACGCCGGCTCCCAGCGCCTCGATGCAGCGCAGGGCCGAGCGGGTGTCGTCGCAGAATTCGACGTTGTGCAGCATCGAAGTCTCCTCCGAAAGGAGCGATGCCGCCAGGGCGCGCTGGGCGTAACTCTTCGAACAGGGGGGCGTCAGCGCGCCTGCGACGCGCCCCGGAGGCAAGGTGATGTCCATTTTTCCGAATTAAGAATCAAGAGATGGAAAATGAAGAATCGGGTCTCCTGTTTGTGCCGTTCCGCATGCCGGCGAAGATTCGTTGCCGGAGCGGGCGGACCGGACGCGACCTGACCGGAACGGCCGCCGGTCCCGGATTCTTCATTTTCATTGCTCCCGCCCTCCGCGGTTCTTCATCTCCTGCGTGATGCGGTGGCTGCGCTTGAGTTCGAAGTTCTGACCCAGGTAGACCTTGCGCACCAGCGGGTCGGCGGCCAGCTCCTCGGCCGATCCGGTCTTCAGAATCTTGCCCTCGTAGAGCAGGTAGGTGCGGTCGGTGATGGCCAGCGTCTCGTCGACGTTGTGGTCGGTGATGATGACGCCGATGTTCTTGTGCTTGAGCGTCGCCACGATCGACTGGATGTCCTCCACGGCGATGGGGTCGACGCCGGCGAAAGGCTCGTCCAGCAGGATGAACGCCGGGTTGATGGCCACGGCGCGGGCGATCTCCGTGCGGCGGCGTTCGCCGCCCGAAAGCTGGATGCCCAGACTCCGGCGCACCTTCTGGAGCCGGAACTCCTCGATCAGCGCCTCGACGCGCTGGTTCTGGTACTCCTTGGTGTATTCGGTCATTTCGAGCACCGCGCGGATGTTCTCCTCGACCGTCAGCCGGCGGAACACCGACGCTTCCTGCGCCAGGTAGCCCACGCCCAGCTGGGCGCGGCGGTAGACGGGCAGCGACGTGAGCTCGGAGACCTCCTTTTCGTCGTTCTCCAGAAAGATGCGCCCTTCGTTGGGCTTGATGAGACCCACGATCATGTAGAACGTGGTGGTCTTGCCGGCTCCGTTGGGGCCCAGCAGACCGACGATTTCGCCCTGGTTGACGTCGATGGATACGTGGTCGACCACGGTGCGCGACTTGTATTTCTTTACGAGTTCGCTGGTGTAGAGACGCATAGGAGTCCTGAACTGAGTTATACGTTGTGCGGTCGGCCGTCGTCCCGCAGGGTCCCTGACGCTGCGGCGGGCTTTCGGCGGGCCGGCGTGCGGATCGGGGCTGCGGACATTTTCCCTGCCTGGCGCTCGTTGCGCACGGTTTCTTCGAAATTGATCGTGCGCGCGCTGTTTTTCGGCGGCAGCGGCTCCCGAAAGAGCCGCGAGTGCCGCCCGGATGCGCGGCGGAAACGGTTCCGGCGGCCTTCGGCGGGAAAATCCTTCCGATTTTTCGACAAAGTTATGTTTTTTTCCGAAAATCTTTTTATCTTTACATTGGATTTTAGGATTTATAAGTACAGATACGGCGAAATGAAACAGTTCGACTCTTCCCTGCTCCATGGAAAACTGAAGGAATACTTCGGTTTCACCTCGTTCAAGGGCAACCAGGAGGCGGTGATCCGCAATGTGCTGGAGGGCAAGGATACGTTCGTGCTGATGCCCACGGGCGGCGGCAAGTCGCTCTGCTACCAGCTGCCGGCCCTTCTGATGGAGGGTGTGGCCATCGTCATCTCGCCGCTGATCGCCCTGATGAAGAACCAGGTCGACTCGATGCGCACCTTCTCGGCCGAGTCGGGCATCGCCCACTTCCTCAATTCGTCGTTGAACAAGACCGCCGTGCAGCAGGTGCGTTCCGACGTGCTGGAGGGCAAGACCAAGCTGCTCTACTTCGCTCCCGAGTCGCTCACGAAGGAGGACAACGTCGCGTTCCTGCGCAAGATCAAGATTTCGTTCTACGCCATCGACGAGGCGCACTGCATCTCGGAGTGGGGCCACGACTTCCGCCCCGAATACCGGCGCATCCGTCCGATCATCAACGAGATAGGCGATGCTCCGCTCATCGCCCTCACCGCCACCGCCACCCCCAAGGTGCAGATGGACATCCAGAAGAACCTGGGCATGTCCGACGCCGCGGTCTTCAAATCGTCGTTCAACCGGGCCAACCTTTATTATGAGATCCGGCCCAAGCACGACGTCGACCGCGAGATCATCCGTTTCATCAAGCAGCACGACACCAAGAGCGGCATCATCTACTGTCTGAGCCGCAAGAAGGTCGAGGAGCTCACCGAGCTGCTGATCGCCAACGGCATCAAGGCCCGGGCCTACCATGCCGGCATGGATGCCGCTACGCGCGCCGGCAACCAGGACGATTTCCTCATGGAGCGCGTCGACGTCATCGTGGCGACCATCGCTTTCGGCATGGGCATCGACAAGCCCGACGTGCGCTACGTCATCCACTACGACATTCCCAAGTCGCTGGAGGGCTACTACCAGGAGACGGGCCGCGCCGGCCGCGACGGCGGCGAGGGCCATTGCCTTACGTTCTATAGTTACAAGGACATCCAGAAGCTCGAGAAGTTCATGCAGGGCAAGCCCGTCGCCGAACAGGAGATCGGCAAGCTGCTGCTGCTGGAGACGGTCTCCTATGCCGAAAGCTCGATGTGCCGCCGCAAGACGCTGCTCCACTACTTCGGCGAGGAGTATGCCGAGGAGAACTGCGGCAGCTGCGACAACTGCCGCAATCCCAAGCCGCAGGTCGATGCCAAGGCGGCGCTCAAGACCGTGCTCGAAGCGCTGAGCGACATAGGCGACAAGTTCAAGTCCGACTACCTGGTGGCGGTGCTCACCGGCAAGAATACAGCCTTGATCAAGAGCTACGGCCACAACAAGTCGAAGTGGTTCGGGGCCGGCGAAGGCCACGACGTCCGTTTCTGGGGCGCCGTCATCCGCCAGGCGCTGATCCTCGGGCTGATCGACAAGAACATCGAGAACTACGGGCTGATTTCGATCAACGCCAAGGGCGAGGAGTATATCACCCGGCCGTTCCCCGTGAGCGTGACCCTCGACCACGACTACGACCAGGAGGAGAAGGAGGCCGAAGCCGAGGTGCCGATGGGCAAGGGCGGTGCGGCCGACGAGGAGCTTTTCCTGATGCTCAAGGACCTGCGCAAGAAGGTGGCCAAGAAGCACGACCTGCCGCCTTTCGTCATCTTCCAGGACCCCTCGCTCGAAGACATGGCCGTGCAGTATCCGGTCTCCATCGAGGAGATGCAGAACATAACCGGCGTGGGTGTGGGCAAGGCCCGCAAGTTCGGCGAGGAGTTCGTGCGGCTCATCAAGGCCTACGTCGAGGAGAAGGAGATCATCCGGCCGCAGGACATGGTCGTCAAGGGTGTGGCCAGCAAGTCGGGCAACAAGATCTTCATCATCCAGTCGATCGACCGCAAGATGGATTTCGAGGACATCGCCCGGGCGCGCGATCTCGACTTCGACGAACTGCTGACCGAGATCGAGGGCATCGTCAATTCGGGTACGCGTCTCGACATTTCCTATTATATACGCGACTTCATGGACGAGGACAAGGCCGACGACATCTACCTTTACTTCAAGGAGGATGCCGAGAGCGATTCGCTCGACGCGGCCCTCGAGGAGCTCGGTTCGGACTACTCCGAGGAGGAGATCCGCCTGGTGCGCATCAAGTTCATGTGCGAGCAGGGGAATTAGAAACGCCCGGTTGCGGCTTCATGATCCGCCTTGTCCGTGCGAAGGCCGTGCGCTGCCTGCCGTTCGGGGATGCCGTGCGGCGAAGACCGGCCGCTTCGGGCCTTGAGCCGGAGTCGGCGGGGAGAGTCGGGCAGGCGGAGGTTTGCCGCCCGTGAGCATGATCCGGAATTGTGAATTGAAATGTTGGGCCTATGAACAAGAAAACTTTCGCTCTCGCTTTGGTCTTTTTATGTGCGACGCTCGGCTGGCTGGGCGTCAGTCTCTATTGGCGCTTCACGCGTCCCGCGTGCGTTTGCGGTTTCGATCTGCTGATCGCCGTGTTTTTCGTGTTGGCCGCTGCCGGCATGACGGTGCATGAGTTCCGCAAGAAGAAGCGCATCCACCTCGACGAGGCCAACAAGCACCAGATTCCTTGAGGTATGGGAAGATTGCGTCGTTTCCTGGTCTTCGCGGGCTTCGGCTTCTTTTTGCTGGCCGTCGTCTCGGCCGGCCGCGTCGTCTCGACCGGCGCTTCCGACAAATGGTATGTCCCGGTCGCTATCGCTTGCTCCGCGGCAGGAATGTTTTTCCAAGCCTGGTGGTTCGGCAGGCATCGTACGTCCGACCGTTCCAAGTTGTGAGTCATGAAAAAAACTTCGTTTTTCCAGGCTTTGCGGCTGGTTGCCATGATCGCCGCCGTGGCCGGTATCATCTACGCTCTGGAGTTCATGCGCGGCGGTTTCGCCGTGTGGTTCTGGGTCGCCCTGCTCGGCGTGGGGTTCGTCGGCCTGCTCTGGACCTTCCGTCTCACGCAGCAGCGGGTCGCCCGCGAGCGCAGGGCGCAGAAACAGCGCAGTAAAAAGCGTCGCCGATGACCGAAGTCAGAGCCAAGAAGGCGTTGGGGCAGCATTTCCTCGTCGATCTCAACATCGCGCGCAAGATTTGCGACGCTCTCTCGGGCGGTACGCCCGATGCTCCCGCCGCCGTCCTGGAGGTGGGGTGCGGCATGGGCGTGCTCACGCAGTTTCTCTTGCAGCGCAGCGACCTGACCGCCTACGGCGCCGAGATCGACACAGAGAGCGTCGACTACCTCCACGCGCATTACCCGGAGTTCGCGCCGCGGCTTCTCGCCGGCGATTTCCTCAAGATGGACTTGCGCCGAACGTTCTCCGAGGTGCCGGCGTTGAGGATCATCGGCAATTTTCCCTACAACATCTCGTCGCAGATCTTTTTCAAGATTCTCGAACACCGCGATTTCGTCCCCGAGTGCGTCGGCATGATCCAGAAGGAGGTCGCCGTGCGTCTGGCCGAGCCGCCCGGTTCGAAGGAGTACGGCATCCTGTCGGTGCTTCTGCAGGCGTGGTACGACATCGACTACCTTTTTACGGTCAACGAGTCGGTTTTCAATCCGCCGCCCAAGGTCAAGAGTGCCGTCATACGCCTGCGGCGCAACGGCGTCGAGCGTCTCGATTGCAACGAGCGGTTGTTCGTGCGCGTCGTCAAGGCGTCGTTCGGGCAGCGGCGCAAGATGATCCGCAATTCCCTGCGCTCCGCTTTCGGCGACTTCGGCGGGGCCGAACACCCGTTCTTCTCCCGGCGCGCCGAGCAGCTCTCCGTCGCCGAATTCGTCCGGTTGACCGATTGGGTGGAGCAGCACAGCCATTCTTGATTCGCAGTTGTTTTTTCGCGGTGCGCGCGGGGTTTCTTTGAAAAACCGTGCGCTTCGGCTTCCCCGCCTTTAAGGCGGGGATTGCGATTCTTTATGCCGCAGAGGCCGTTATATCCCGTTGCAGCTGTATGTTGAGCGGAGCGAAACATCCGTGCGCCCGGAATGACGGTTGAGTGTCGGTGCGGCCGTGTCTTATCATGCGGGGTCGTGACTTCGGCTGTGCCTTGGATGGGCGGCATCTCGGGGATGCCCGCACTTGAATGCAAAGTCGTGAATTCTCTCCTTATCCCAGGTTCATGTTGAAGATGCTTTGCTGCTCGGTCTGGCCGGCCTGCACGGGGAACACCAGCACGAAGCTGTTGCCGTGGAGCGTCTCGTCGAGGTGGGCGGGGATGCGGGCCATGCCTGCTTGGTAGGAGATGCGGTCGCGGCGGCTCATCACCACCCACAGGCAGTCGTCGCTCCGCAGTTCGGGCAGCAGAGCCGACGGGTTTTCCCATCCGGTTTCATGGATCACATATTGTGCGATGTCCTTGCGGCGCCGTTGGCCCCGCAGGTGTTGGATGGTCCGGGCGGGGGCGTGGAAGATCAGCTGCGCCCCCGTGTCGTGGGCCAGGTGGCGGATGCGCAGGAGCCAGGCCTGGAATCCGGCTTCGAGCTCCGCCTTGCGCGGCACGACCACCAGGTGGCGGCGGATGGTCGGAAAGGGCTGTGCCGGACGATAGATGAAGGTCGTTACGGCGCATTGGGCCAGCACCGACGAGAGCGTCTTGCCCAGCGCCGAAGCCACGCCCGTCTTGCCCGGAAGCGGGTGGCTGGCGCCCGGCGCGGCGCGGTGCATGCCCAGTACCAGGTCGGTGATGTTGCGTTCGCGCACGGCGCTGATGATGGCGTTCACGATGTTGACGTCGTAGCGCAGCAGTCCGTGCATGTGGATGTCGGCCGCGGCGGCCGCCGAGACGGCCGTTTCGAGCAGCGTCTGGGCGCGTTTCTTCAGCCCGGGGTCGTCGTCCTGGTTGTCGATGACGTTCAGCGCATAGAGACTGCGGTATTTCTGCTTGGTCAGCGCGATGCTCAGCCCCACGAGTTCGCCGATGTCTTCGGGCCGGGCGACCGGGATCAGCACGTGTTCGCCCGTGCCGGGTTCCTGCGTGCTCTGCGAGCCTTTGATGGCGATGTTGTGGGCGCCGCGCTGCGAGGCGAAGGTCGAGATGGTGCAGGTGGCCAGGATCATGAGGATCGTGCCGTTGAGCACCGCTTCGTTCAGCAGGCGGATCGGTTCGCCTTCGGGCGTGCGGTCCAGGATGACGTTGTAGCCCACCATCACGGCGGCCAGCGTGGCCGCCACATGGGCGCTGCTCAGTCCGAAGAGCAGGGTGCGCTGGTCGCGCGAGAGCCGGAACGTCTTCTGCGTCAGGCAGGCGGCTATGTATTTGGCCGCCGTGACCATGACGATCATGACGATGCTCACCTCGATGCTCTCCCAGCTCTTGAAGAAGGCGCGGTAGTCGATCAGCATGCCTACGCCGATCAGAAAGAAGGGGATGAAGATGGCGTTGCCGACGAATTCGATGCGGTTCATCAGCGGCGAGGTGCCGGGAATGAGGCGGTTCATGGCCAGTCCCGCGAGAAAGGCGCCGATGATGGGTTCGAGTCCGGCCAGCTGGGCCAGGTAGGCCCCCAGGAAGACCATGACCAGAACGAACACATATTGCGAGACGTTGTCGCTGCATCGCTTGAAGAACCAGCGCCCGATGATCGGGAAAAGCACCAGAATGGCCGCGACGCACCCCACGACCGAGATGCCGAACCGGTACCAGAAGCCGCTGTCGGCCTTGCCGGTGGAGAGCCCCACCACCACCGTCAGCACCATCAGAGCCAGGATGTCGGTGATGATCGTGCCGCCCACGGCGATCGTCACGGCCTTGTCGCGCGTGATGCCCAGGCGGCTGACGATGGGGTAGGCGATGAGCGTCTGCGAAGCGAAGAGTCCGGCCAGCAGGACCGACGAATGGACGGGGTAGCCGAGGATGAAGTGCCCGGCCGCGAAGCCGAACACCATCGGCACCGAGAAGGTGTAGAGCCCGAAAACGAGGCTGCGCCAGCCGTTGCGCCGGAAATCGTTCATGTCCATCTCCAGACCCGACAGGAACATGATGTACAGAAGACCCGCCGTGCCCGAAAGAATGATGCTGCTGTCGCGCAGCACCAGGTTGAACCCGTGGGGGCCGATGACCGCACCGGCGATGATGAGCCCCAGCAGGTAGGGTATCTTCAGCCGGTTGAGCAGCAGCGGGGCCCCCAGTACGATGGCCATGATAAGCATGAACTTGAGGATGGGGTCCTGCAGCGGCAGGGAAAGGTCGATGGCTGTGAGTAGGAACATGGGCGATCGGTAGGGAATTGTATATTACAAATATAGAAAAAATTGTGCAAAATTCCGCCCGCCCGGTCGTAAAATCTCGTGCCGGGCCGATTGCGGCCGGATTTTTGGAAAAATCGGCGGGTGTCGTTCCCGTGCCGGCGGGGTGCTGGTCCTCAGCGGACGAAACGCCGTCTCTTGTTGATGCAGTGTCGTTCTGTGCGTGCGAAGTGCTTTCGCCGCGGCGGCCGGGCCGTTGCCGGTATGGGTGCGCTGTCCGGTTTTCGGTGGGCAGGGCCGGCGTTTTGTGGCGGATCGGCGGCATAGAGTGCTGTTCGGCAAGCAGCCCGATGTTCGGGTCTTGGCAGCCGAACACCCGGCTTCGGCGACCCGATGTTCAGGTTCGGCGCCCCTCCCAATGTCCAGCCTCGGCGGCGGATCGTAAAGCGATCTTTGCTTGAGCCGGTTGCAGCGCTGGGCTTGCTTGAGCTTTGCCGGAGCGGGAAAAGCTGCAGGTATAATGAACGATTTTTGGTGCGGCAGGGTCCGAATTACCGAAAAAAATGTAACTTTGAATTTCCAAACGATTGACATGAACGACGAAAAGGTAAGCAAACGCCTCTTGGCGCCCGTTCTGGCGGGCTTTTTCATCATGGGATTCTGCGACATCGTGGCGCCCATCACCGGCCGCATCGCAGCCGAGTTTGCCGCCGGGCAGCAGGAAGCCGTCAGTTTCCTGCCCACGATGGTCTTCCTGTGGTTTCTGATCCTCTCGACGCCCGTCGCCGCGCTGATGAACCGCATCGGCCGCAAGGCCACGGCCCTGGCCGGCTACGCTTTCACGTGCGCCGGCCTGCTGGTGCCGTTCGTGGCGGGCGAGCATTGTTCGCTGGGGTGGTATTTCGCCGGTTTCGGGTTGCTGGGCATCGGCAACACCATCGTGCAGGTGGCCGTCAATCCGCTGTTGGCCACCATCGTGCCCGGCGAGCGCATGACCAGCTACCTCACCGTCGGCCAGATTTTCCGCAATACGTCGCTTCTGTTGCTGGCACCCATCGTCACAGGGCTTATCGCTGCCACCGGTTCGTGGCGCCTGCTGCTGCCGCTCTACGCCGTGCTCACGGTGGCCGGGGGCGTGTGGCTGCAGTTTACGACGGTGCCCGAGCCGCAGAGCGAGACCCGGGCCGCCGGCCTGGCCGATTGTTTCCGCCTGCTGCGCAATCCGTCGGTCTTGCTCGCCACGCTCGGCGTCGCCTGCTTCATCGCCGCCGACGTCGGCATCGGGTTCGTCTCGGTGCGGTTGATCGACAACCCCTCCTCCATTCTCACGACCACGGGTTTCTACGCCTGCCGCATCGTCGGTACGCTGGTCGGTGCGTGGGTGCTGGTGCGTTATTCCGACGTGAAGTACCTGCGTTGGAACATGGCCGCCGCGCTGGCGCTGGTCGTGCTGCTGCTTTTGGTGCGCAGCGAGGCGGCGATCTATGCGGGTGTCGGGCTCCTGGGCTTCGCCATGGCCTGCGTATTCGCCACGTTCTATGCCGTGGCCACCAAGGCCGAGGCCGACCATGCCAACGGCGTGGCCGGACTGATGATCATGGCCATCTCCGCCGGAGCCCTCTCGGGACCGGTGTGCGGTGCCCTCATCCGTGCATTCGGCAACCCGCACATGGGTCTGCTGTTCGTCGTCGCATGCGTGGGCTACATGCTGTGGGCGGCGTTCCGATTGAAAAATTGCAATTCCTAATTCAGCATTCACAATAACATGTTCCGCAAACTTCTTTTTTCGCTTCTTTTCGTTTCGGCCGCCGCAGCGGCTGCGGCCCAGCCTCTGAAAGTGGAATGGGGCGTCATGGCCGGTATCAACGTACCCGACTACAAGACCGACATGGAGATGGCCGACATCAAGAACAAGCTCGGCTGGCAGGCCGGTATCGTCACCTCGCTCAAAATCGGGTGGGTGTCGGTCGACCCGCAGATCTTCTACGTGCGCCAGGGCCTGCGCATCCGGCCCGAGGGCGGCGGCGAGCTGAACCTCAAGTCCAACTCGATCGATGTGCCCGTGCTGGTGTCGTTCCGGCCGGTGAGGTTCGTCCGCATCTTCGCGGGTCCGGTCTTCACGGCGATGAACAGCTGCAAGCAGAAGGTGGGGGCGGATCGTATCGATTTCGGCCGCATACGTCCCACGCTCTCCTATTCGGTCGGTGCCGGCGTCACGCTGTTCAAGCATCTGGCGGTCGACCTGCGTTACAACGGACGATTCAAGGCCAAGAGCGACGTGGTGCTGCCCGACGGACGCCAGCTCGACCGGCTGCGCACCTACAACGTGGCGCTCAACGTGGGTTATCTCTTTTAGCCTATGACCGGCGTCGGTAGGGAAATTCCCGTCGAAGGGGTCGACCCCCGCGAACTCTACGGGCCGCAGAACGTCTATCTCGACCAGATCAAGGCGCTGCACCCCTCGTTGAAGATCGTCGCCCGCGGGTCGACGATCAAGGTGCTGGGCTCCGAGGCCGAGACGGCGCAGTTCCGGCGGCGCTTCGAGGGCTTCGCGGCCTATTATCTCAAGTACGGCCACGTCTCGTCGCAGGTTGTCGACCAGTGTTTTTCGGGACTCTCCGCCGCCCGCGAGGAGCCCGTCGACCAGGACGTCATCGTCTACGGCAACAACGGCAACGTCGTGCGTGCCCGTACGGTCAACCAGCAGCGGCTGGTGAAACTTTTCGAGAAGAACGACCTGCTCTTCGCCGTGGGGCCCGCCGGTTCGGGCAAGACCTACACGGCCATCGCTCTGGCCGTGCGGGCACTGAAGGAACGGCAGGTGCGGCGCATCATCCTCACGCGTCCGGCCGTCGAGGCGGGCGAGAAGCTGGGCTTCCTGCCCGGCGACATGAAAGAGAAACTCGATCCCTATCTCCAGCCGCTCTACGATGCGCTCAACGACATGATTCCGCCGGCGCGGCTCGTCAAGCTCATGGAGGAGGGCGCCGTGCAGATCGCGCCGCTGGCCTACATGCGCGGCCGTACGCTCGACAACGCGTTCGTCATCCTCGACGAGGCGCAGAACACCACCTTGTCGCAGATCAAGATGTTCCTCACGCGCATGGGCCGCAACGCGCGTTTCATCGTCACGGGCGACGTTACGCAGATTGACCTGCCGCACAAGAGCGACAGCGGTCTGGTGCGGGCCATGGAGATCCTGCGCCCGGTCGGGGGCATCGGTATCGTGGAGTTCGACCGGCGCGACATCGTGCGCCACGAGCTGGTCAAGCAGATTGTCGAGGCGTTCGACCGCTCGGCGTCAAACGAATGATTTACGGGCAACGGACCGCCGACGGTCCGCCGAAGAAAACCTTTAAAACAGCACTGCTATGGATAGAAATCTGACCGCGCTGAAACCTGCGCTCGTCTGGAAACATTTTGCCGAGATCGTCCGCATCCCGCGGCCCTCGTCGCACGAGGAGAAAATCCGCGAATACGTTCTCGGGGTCGCCCGGGCCCTGGGCCTGGAGTGCCGCGAGGACCAGGCGCACAACATCTACGTGCGCAAGCCTGCGTCGCCCGGCATGGAAAACCGCAAGGGAGTCGTTCTCCAGGCCCACCTCGACATGGTGCCGCAGAAGAACAACGACAAGGATTTCGACTTCCTCACGGACCCCATCGATGCCTACATCGACGGCGATTGGGTGACGGCCGACGGTACGACGCTGGGTGCCGACAACGGCATCGGCGCGGCGGCCATTCTGGCTGTGCTGGAGGACGACACGCTGGTCCACGGACCCCTCGAAGCGCTCTTCACGGCGACCGAGGAGACCGGCATGGACGGAGCTTTCGGCCTGAAGGCGGGCCTTCTGCAGGGCGACATCCTGCTGAACCTCGATTCCGAAACCGAGGGCGAGCTCTATGTGGGGTGTGCCGGCGGCATGGACGCCAACATGACGTTCGACTACGCGGCGGCAGCCGTTCCGGCCGGCGACTACAAGGCCGTGCGTCTGACGGTCAAAGGGCTGAAAGGCGGCCATTCGGGCATCCAGATCGTTGCCCAGCGTGCCAACGCCAACAAGCTGCTGTTCCGTTTGCTCAATGCTGAGGCTGCGAAGCGGGGCCTGCTTCTCGCTTCGGTCGACGGCGGCGGCCTGCGCAACGCCATTCCGCGCGAGACCGAAGCGGTGGTTCTGGTCCCTGCGGCCGAATATGCCGCCTTTGCCGAGGCCGTGAAAAGCTATGAAAAGACCGTAGTCGCCGAGTTCGCCGGCATCGAGGATTCGGTGTCGGTCCGTGCGGAGCTGTGCGATGCGCCTGCCGCGATCATTCCGGCCGACGTGGCGTCGAAGCTCATCCGCGCCGTGGCGGGTTGTCCCGACGGCGTGGTCCGCATGTCGGTGGCGATGCCCGGTCTGGTGCAGACGTCGTCCAACCTGGCCCGCGTGGTCTCCGACGGCACGACGGTGCGCTTGCAGGCCTTGCTGCGCAGCTCGGTGCGCAGCGAGAAGGAGGCGTTGGGCGAGGCGATCGCCGCGGTCTTCGCACTCGCCGGCGCCCGGACCGAGCTCACGGGCAGCTACGACGGCTGGAATCCCGACATGTCGTCGCCCATTCTCAAGGCGATGACCGCTTCCTACGAACAGCTCTACGGCCGCAAACCCGCCGTCACGGCCATTCATGCCGGTCTGGAGTGCGGCATCATCGGCAGCAACTACCCGGGTCTGGACATGATTTCGTTCGGCCCGACGATCTGCTATCCCCATTCGCCCGACGAGAAGGTCGAGATCGCCTCGGTGGCCAAGTTCTACGACTTCCTGGTGCGTACGCTGGCCAACATTCCTCAGAAATAGCGGTGGAGCACCTCGACAACAAGTGGTTCGTGATCGTCAATCCCGTGGCCGGCGGCGGCCGCGGGCTCGATCACTTTCCGCAGGTATCCAAGCACTTGCGCGACGCACGCATCCTTTGCGAACCGGTCTTCACGGAGCATAAGTTCCATGCCACGGAACTCACCGTCACGGCCGTGCGCGAGGGATACCGCCGCATCATCGTCGTGGGCGGCGACGGCACGCTGCACGAGGTTGTCAACGGGCTTTTCATCCAGCAGGAGGTGCGCCCCGACGAGGTGCTCGTGGCCGTCATCGCCGTAGGTACGGGCAACGACTGGGTGCGTACGTTCGGTATCTCGAACCGCTATCGCGACGCCGTGGAGGCGATCCGCGAGGGCTATTCGTTCTTGCAGGACGTGGGGGTGGTCTCCTACGAGGAGGCGCACTACCGGCAGAGCCGCTACATAGCCAACGTCGCGGGCGTGGGTTTCGACGCGCAGGTGATCCGCAAGCTAACGCACCTGAAGAAAAAGGGCCGCAAGAGCCGTTGGCGCTATACCTGGTGCCTGGTGAGGTCGTTCTTCCGCTACAAGTCGACGGGCATCAAGGTGTGGGTCGACGACAAGCTGGTCTACAACGACCTGCTTCTCTCGATCGCCATCGGCATCTGCAAGTACAACGGCGGCGGCATCCAGCAGCTGCCCGAGGCGGTGGCCGACGACGGCATGCTCGACCTGTCGCTTGTCCGGCCCATCCACTTCTGGCATGTGCTTTTCCGCTTCCACTACCTTTTCAACGGCGGCATTTACCGCATCCGTCACATCCTCCAGGCGCGCGGCAGCCGCATCCGCATCGAGTCGTCGCCCGAAGTATCGGTCGAGGCCGACGGCGAATTGCTGGGCGAGACGCCGCTGGAGTTTTCCGTGCTGCACAAGGCGATCCGCATCGTCGTGGGCGCCGATTTCTACCGGGCCCACAAGGAGGCGGTGGAGGGGGATTAATTCACATTGCACAATTCTGAATTGACACCTTTTTCGGGGGGGGATAGTCTGCCAGCGGTTTCTGCGTTTGTTCCGGTTTGCCGCGGCGGGCGATCTTCCTCGCAATGACAGGCGGTCGGAGATTCGGGCAGAAGTCTGGGGGCCCGTCCTGAGGGTGAAATTGCGGACCGCACGGGAGTCTCGGAAGCCTCGCAAAACGAGCAAGGACGGAACCTTTCGAGGTTCCGTCCTTTTGCATCACGGCCCGCAGGCCGTTATTTCCGGTTCGCCGACTGCGGTCAGTCGACCTCGACGATGTCGATCTCGGTCACCGTCCAGTTGAAGAGGTCGTTGGCGCACTGGCTCTCCATGCGGCGGATGCGCGAGGTGTCGGTCGTGTCGGCCAGCACGGCGTTGAAGAACTGCGTCATGGTCTGATAGGCGCTGTTCACCTTGTAGGCGAAGCAGTTGTAGAACTGGCGCTGCTGCTCGTGGTCCAGCCCTGCGGGCAGCACGCCCTGTGCCACCAGGTAGGGATAGGGGTAGATATGGCGCATATTGCGGGCATCGGCGTTGAGTTCGTCGACAATGGCCGTCACGACCACCATGTCCACCGTGTCGTTGACGCCCGGCATGCCGATGAAGGTCGTGTAGACGGGATAGGCCGTCTCCAGGTCGGTGGCCACGCCGTCGGTGAAGACAACGTATTCGTCGTCCGACAAGTCGTTGAGATAGGTCATCTGACGGTAGTCGCGCAGGGCTTCGCGCATGGCCTTGCGTTCTTCGTGGTTCCACTGGCGGCGCTGCGAGCAACCGATGAATCCCATGGCCGCAACGGCCAGCAGGGAAGCGCTGAGGAGAATTTTTTTCATTGTTTACCTCGGTTTTGGTTTTACTTTGCGGGGCTACGCAATCCGTATGCCAAATTGCAGGCGAAAGGCCGGATGCAGAAGGCGAGAAACGAAATTATATTCGTAAATTTGCCGTATGGACATCCTGGAATTCCGCGATTACTGCCTCTCGCTGCCGATGACGGAGGAGAGCACGCCGTTCGATGAAACGACGCTGGTCTACAAGGTCGGCGGCAAGATGTATGCCTGTGCCGACATGGTCGATTTCGATCATTTCGCCGTGAAGTGCGACCCCGACGAGGCGCTGCGCCTGCGCGAACAATATGCCGAGGTGAGTACGGCGCGCCATTTCAACAAACAGCATTGGAACGGCGTCCGCACCGACGGCGACCTGCCCGACGCTTTCCTGCGCGGGCAGATCCGCAACTCCTACCTGCTGGTGCTGCGGCAGAACGTCACGCCCAAGGCCCTGCGCGAGGAGATTCTCGCCTATGTCCGGCAGCACGGACTGCCCGAATAACGATTTTCGCTCTACAAAACAGCGGCCCGTCCTCCGAGGATGGGCCGCTTCGTTCATTGGGCTGCCGCCTGCCGCCGCCAGCGCATGTATCCGGCCACGGCCAGCACCGAGTAGAGGGCGTAGAGCCCGGCGGTGACGGGGATGCCCTTGTAGAGGTAGAGTCCGACGGTCACCGCGTCGACCGCGAGCCAGACGAGCCATTGCTCGATCCATCTGCGCGAAAGCATCCAGTAGGCCAGGATGCAGAGCGCCGTGGTGAAGCTGTCCCAGAAGGGAACCGTGCTGTCGGTGAAGCGTACGAGCACCCAGTAGATGGCGGCATGCAGCAGCGCGTAGGCCGCAGCCAAAGCCGGCAGGAGCCGCAGGGGCGTATGGCCGACGGTCCGGGTCTCCGATCCGCTGCCGGGGGCGTTGTGCCACACGAGCCAGCCGTAGAGCCCCGCCAGCACATAGTAGGCCTGCATCGCGCAGTCGGCATAGAGCCCTGAGCGGTAGTAGAGCCATCCGTGCACGACGGGCATCACGAGGCCCACGATCCACAGCCGGATGTCGGCGCGGTATTCGAGCCAGAGGTAGAGCAGCCCCAGCGCTGCGCCGGCAATCTGCAACAGAAGTTCGGTATCCACTTCGGAAGGTGAAAGGTGAAAAGTTTAAGGTGAAAGGTGCAAGTCTTTTTGTCATTCTGAACGAAGTGAAGAAGCTGTTTCCGGATAACGGGATTCTTCGCTCACGCCCGGAATGACAAAGGGTTAGAATCGGACCGTCACGTTGGCCAGCACGTGCAGCGGCGCCTGCGGAAAGTAGTAGGCTTTGTCGATGCGCCGGGGCGTCTCCCCGCTCCATGTGTCCATGTAGGAGTAGCCGTAGCCGTTGCTCTCGTAGCGCTGGTCGAAAAGGTTGCAGAGCGTCACGCCGAAGCGCACGTTGCGCGTGCGGCCTGTGCGCAGGGTATAGCCCAGTTCGAGGTTGGTCACGCAATAGGCGTCGAGGGTCAGGGCTTCGTTTTCGTTGTTGGTGAAGTATTGCTTGCTGACGTAGCTGGTGCGGACGACGGCTTCGAAACCCTTGTAACGGAAGCCGGCATAGCCGCCGGCGATCCAGTCGGGCGAGTAGGCGATGGTCATGGTGCCCAGCTCCTCTCCGTAGGTGGGGCTGTCGGCCAGCAGGTCGACGTAGCGGCGGATCTTGTTGCTGCTCCACGTTGCGTTGGCGCCGATCGTGAGCCAGCGCAGGGGCCGCCACGCCGCCGAGAGCTCCACGCCGCAGCGGTAGCTGTCGGGGACGTTGACGTTCAGCGCTTCGCTGCCGTCGTTGACCATGCCCGTGGGCACCAGCTGGTCGCGGTAAAGCATGTAGTAGAAATTCGCGCCGACGTCGATCTTCGGAGCCCGGTAGGTGTAGCCCGCTTCGAAGTCGTAGAGCGTTTCGGAGCGGGGTTGCGTGCTGTCGTCCGAGAACATGTAGCGGTCGGTGAAGTCGCTGCGCGTGGGCTCCTTCTGTGCCATGGCGAACGAGGCGTAGAGCGAATGGCGCTTGGCGAAGGTGTAGCTGAGGCCCGCGTGCGGATTGAAGAAGTGATATTGTTCGTCGACGTCGATCGGCTGCATGGCCCCCGTCTTTTTGTCGTAGTTGTCGTTTACGCCCCAGGCCTTGTAGCCCACGTAGCGGTATTGCAGGTCGGCGAAGAGGTTCAGCCCCTCGGCCGCCTTCCAGTCGGCTCTGACGAACAGGTTGGCGTCGTGCTTGTCCACGTCGTTGTCGTACCAGCGGCCGGCGTACTCCTCGGGCCGCAGTCCGTCCACCCAGACCAGCGTACCCCAGTGGGGAGAGCCGTAGTAGCTGTACGAGCCGCCGAAAGTGAGGCCCAGCCGCTGCGAGGCGTAGTGCGCCGCGAGGTTGGCGCCGGCCAGGTGGTTGCGCATACGCTTCTCGCGGATCAGATCGGCTTTTTCGCCGCCGGCAAGTCCGCGGATGTTGAGGTATTCGCCCAGCTTCTTGCTGTCCTTGTATTGCTTGTAGAAGCCGTCGCCGTAGGTATAGAATCCGGTGGCGTTCATCGACCAGGCGTCGTTGAAACGGTGGCTCAGCAGCAGTTGGTTGTTGATCTGGAGGTAGTTGTCGGTGTGGTCGTCATAGTAGCCGACGTGCGTGCCGTCGGCCAGCACGAAGGGCCCGTCCGAGGTCGCATATTGCCCCTCGGTGTGGTAGCGGCGGCCGTAGAGTTCCATGTCGGCTTTCGTCACACCCGTGTAGGTGAGGTAGGTCTTGGCCTTGCCGCCGAACGAGAGCAGTTTGAGCATCGTGCTGCCGTTGTAGTAGCCCGCCTGGAACATGTAGGATTTCAGGTCGGTGGCGCCGCGGTCGATGTACCCGTCCGAACCGATGTGGGTGAGCCGGGCGTCGAGCGCCCAATGGCCGCCCAGAAGCCCCGACGAGATTCCCACCGCCTGCTTATTGGTGTTGTACGAACCGTAGGAGAGCGAGGCCGAACCGCCGAATTCGGTGGAGAGCGCCTCGGTGGTCATGCTGACTGCACCGCCGAAAGCGCCTGTGCCGTTGGTCGAGACGCCGGCGCCGCGCTGCACCTGCATGTTGCCCACCGCCGAGATCAGGTCGGGCGTGTCGTACCAGTACATCGCGTGCGAATCGGGGTTGTTCATCGCCACGCCGTTGATCGTCACGTTGAGCCGTGTGGCGTCGGTGCCGCGCAGGCGCATCGACGTGCCGCCGATGCCGATGCCCGTTTCGTTGGTGGCGATCATCGAGGGCGTGAGGGCCAGGACCGTCGGGATGTCGGTTCCGTAGCTGTGGCGGGCGATCTCGTCGTGGGAGAGCTGCGCGAAAGCTACGGGCGTCGATGCGGTGGCCCGCGTGGCCGTCACCTCGATCTCCTGCAGGCGGTACATGCGCAGCGAATCTTCCGGATGCGCTGCTGCGTCTTCGACGCCTTGCTGCGCCGTGGTTGCGCTGCTGCGAAGTTGCCCGTTGCGGGAATCCGTGTCGGTTCCGGCATTGGCGGCCTGGCACAATGCGAGCGCCGCGATGGGTAGAAGTAACCTTTTCATGTTGAAACTTTTTGAAAGTTAAAGAACAGAAAAGGGGTATGTGTGTTGATTTACGCTTTTCCCGGTCTCGGCATTACCCGTCTCCGGTTCAATGGGTATAATCTCAGCCTGATAGTAAGGCACCCCTTCGAAATGTCGGGGCAAAGATAGAGCTAAGAATTCACAATTCAAAATTCATCATGATGAATCAACCGTGTCGTTCATCATGAGGTTTCTTATGCAGGTTGCCGGATCGGAGCCCTGCTGCGCGGGGAGCTTAAGGTTTTGGGGGCTTGGTGTTGGGCCCGTATGGTTTCGGGGTGTGCCCGCTTGAAGAAGATTCTTCGCTTCATACAAAAGATCCTTCGCTGCGCTCAGGATGACGAACTGGGGCGAGAAAATGTTTTAACCGGACGATTTCTGCGCGTGATTTGTCGAAAACGTTCGCTGTCGCGCAGGTTTTCTCGCCTCGGCATAGCCCGAACAAGTTCGGCTCTGCTCTCGGCTTAACGAAAACGTTCGCTGTCGCGCAGGTTTTCTCGCCTCGGCAAATCTCAAGCACGGCTTGGCTCTGCGCTCGGCTTGACCAAGACCTTTGTCACCGAAGCCCCTGTTGCTAAAACGAGGGAAGCCGGCCCCGAAGGGTCGGCTTCCGAAAAAGGAGTTGCATCCGTTCGATGCCGGGATTGCGGCGGCGGACTTGCGCCCGGGGAGCGGGCTCCCTTTCCGCCGTTGCCCGGAGCACCGGTTAATAGCCCGGGTTCTGATCGGCCTCGGACATGGCAGCATTGGCGTCGATGGCTGCCTGCGGGATGGGCCACAGGAGCTTCTCGCCGATCGTCGCCGCAGCATTGCCTTTGAGCTGCGGGTTGTAGAGGTCGTTGTACTCCACGAGCTTGCCCGTGCGGCGGAGGTCCATGCGGCGGTAGCCGTTGCCGAACATCTCGCAGGCCGATTCCTTCAGAATCTTGTCGATGTCGATCGAGGTCTCGTCCGAGAGACCGGCACGCTTGCGCACCGAGTTCAGACGGGCCAGTGCCTTGTCGGACTGGTTGTCTTTGAGATAGGCCTCGGCAGCCACGAAGAAGATTTCGGGCAGCGTGATGACATGCAGGTCGCGCAGGCTGTGGCCGGCGTCGTAGTTGCGGTTGGCGGCCGTGCAGTCGTCGAACTTGCGGCAGGGTGTCGTCGACCACGATTTGAGATGCGTGTCGGGATGGTTGAAGTCGTAGGTCGGCGTGATTTTGTAATCGGCCCACGTGTCCATGATCGAAGTCTTTTCGTCCTGACGGATCACGAAAGTCTGGGTACGGTTGGCCGCATCCTCGGCACGCCATGCGGCGATCGAAGCGTCGTCGCTCTCCCACCAGGCGGGATAGTAGACGCCCACGGGTTTGCCGTCGGCCTTTTCGCCGTTGTCATAGAATGCGTAGTAGTCGCCCAAGGCCTTGCCGTCGCTGTCTTTGAACATCGTCAGGCTGGGGTCCCATACTTTCGTTACCAGCATCACCGGCATGAAGGTGGCGAAGTAGCGCTTGTCTTCCTTCGTGAAGTTCTTCAGTGCGTGGAGCGTGGGGATGAAAGAGGAACTGCCGTTCTTCATGCCCTCTTCCTTGCCGCCGTAGTAGTTGGAGAAGAAGCTCTGCCAGCGGTTGCCGGCCTGCTGGTCGTGGACCGAAGAGCTGTTCGAGTACTCGACGTCGAAGATGAACTCGGCATCGTCGTCGCCCGAATGGTCGGCTTTCCACAGATCGGCGAATTCGGCGGTGAGTTCACGGCCGTTGATCACCAGGTCGGCCTGTTCGGCGGCTTTCTTGAAGTAGGCGGGCTCGTTGAGGTCCCAGGCAGCCGAGAGGTAGGTCTTGGCCAGGAGGGCGCGGGCGGCTTCGATGCTGGCTTCGCCGCCGCCCTTGGTGGCGGTCGATGCGGCGAGCTTGTTGTTGTCGATGACTCCGGTGAGCTCCGCGATGATGTAGTCGTAGACCTCGGCGGCCGTAGCGCGCGGATACCCCGTTACGGAGTTGGCAGCGTACTCCTTGACTATAGGAACACCTCCGAAGTTGTTGACCATCAGGTAGTAGTAGAATGCGGCAACGAAGCGGCCCTCGTCGATGGCCTTGGTCTTTGCGTCGGCCGATACGTTGGCGTCGGCAGCATAGAACTTGATGGCATAGGCTGCGCGGATACCGTCGTAGCAGGCATTGTAGAAGCTCTTGACCGTGCCGTTTTCAGGCGTGAAGGCATCCCAGCGGTGCAATGCGGTGTTGCACTGCTGGCGTCCGTTGCAATAGAGGTCGGTTCCGGCATTGAAGTAGGCCGTGACGTCGGTGCTGTTGAAGATGGCGTCCAGCGTGCCGTAGGCGTCGTAGACCAGCGACTGGAAGCCGGCGGGCGTCGAGAAGTACTCCTTGTCGGTGACGGCACCCTTGTTCTCCGCCGTCAGGAAGTCCTCACAGCTTGTGAGCGACACCATGCCGAGCAGAGCGACTGCATATAATAATTTTTTCATATTCTAAGATTCTTGTTCGTTGACGATTAGAACTTCAGGTTGGCGCCGATCTGGTAGGTCACCGAGGCGGGACCGCCGTTGACCAGCGTAGCGCTCGCCCATTCGGGGTCGAAGCCCTCGTAATCGGTCCAGCAGAAAGGATTCAGCACGTTGACGTAGAGACGCAGCTGCTTGATGTGGGCCTTCTGCATCCAGCGCTTCGGGAAGGTGTAGCCCAGGCAGATGTTCTTCACCTTCACGAACGAAGTGTCGTGATACTGGTAGCCTTCGCCCTTGGCGCTGCCCTTCGAACCGTACCAGCCGCCGCCCGAGGTGCTGGAGTTGTTGGGGTAGGGGTATTTGCCGGGTTTGGCCTCGGTGAGGGTGACGATGTCGCCCGTGGCGGGGTCGAGAACCGGCGTGCCGGCAGGGATGTAGTAGTCCATCACGATCTTCTGACGGCCGCGGTCGTTGTAGTCGGTGTACTGCTCGTGGATGTACGAACGCGACCACTGGCCCTGCTTGGTGTAGATCGTGAAGCCGAAGTCGAAGCCGTAGAACGCCATCGACGAGGTGATGCTGCCCATCCACTTGGGATCCTTGCAGCCGTAGATCTGCTTGTCTTCGTCGCTGATCTTGCCGTCGTTGTTCCAGTCGTGTACGCCCATCGTACCTTCGTAGAGACCGAATTTCTCGTAAGCCTCCTTGAGGGTGTAGTGGACGTCGCCGTCCTTGGTGTGCATCGTCACGCCGTCGGCCGTCACGACATCGGTGTGCTTGTAGTCGCGCAACACGTTGAGGCGCTCGCCGAGGAACCAGTTGTTGGCCACGTCGTCACCGTTGGGCAGCTCCTTGATCTTGCTCCAGTTGCGCGAGAAGTTGACGCCCAGGTCCCAGGTGAAGTTCTGCAGGCGGAGAACGCCGAAGTTGAAGCCCAGCTCGATACCGGCGTTGCGGACCGAGCCGATGTTGGTCGTGATGGAGGTCTCGCCGGTCTCGACGGGCACGGTGGCCTTCATGATCTGGCCGTCCGACAGACGGCGGTAGACGTCGGCGGTCAGACCCAGGCGGCCGTTGAATGCCGAGAAGTCGACACCGAAGTTGAACTCCTTGATCTCCTCCCACTGCAGGCCGAGGTCGATCAGACCGTTGGGGTAGTAGCCCTGGAACTCTTCGCCGCCGATGACCACATAGTTGGGACCGGCAGCCGACGACATCGTTACGTAGTCGTTGACGTTGTTGTTACCCGTCACACCGTAGGCTGCGCGCAGCTTCAGGTTGTCGAGCCACGAAGCGCTCTTCAGGAAGTTCTCCTCCGACATGCGCCATGCCACGGCGGCCGAGGGGAAGAAGCCCCAGCGGTTGCCTTCGGCGAAACGCGACGAACCGTCGGCACGCATCGTCACCGTAGCCATGTACTTGCCCTTGTAGGAGTAGTTGAGACGTGCGGCTACCGAAACGAGCGACGATTCGGTGTAGGTCGACGCGATCGACTTGCCGTCGGTGCCGGCCTTGGCCAATGCGTGGTAGGAGAGTTTGTCGTCCGAGATGTTGCGGCCGCTCATGGTGTAGGTCTCCTTGTTCGAAGCGTACATCGAGAAGAGACCCATGGCACCGAAGGTGTGGTCGCCCCAGGTCTTGTTGTAGTCGACCTGGTTGTCCCACGTCCAGTCGAAGCGGTCGGTGTTGACCACTTTGGCTTCGTTGTACTTCTTTTTCTGGAACCAACTCGAACCCAAGGGGAATTCATCCGTCACGCCTGTGCCGAAGAAGATGCCCTGGCGGCCGTGGTAGAAGTTGGGCGAGAAGGTCGTCGTGAACTTCAGACCGTCGTAGAGGTTGAAACGCAGGTAGGCGCTGCCGAATACGTGGAACTTGCGCGTCTGGTTTTCGTAGGCATTGGGCAGGATGAAGTCGATCAGCGGGTTGGGCGTCGAGGTGAACGACACGCCGTTGCCGGGTTTGCCGGGCACTTCGTAGAGCTTGCCGTTCTCATCCCAGGGCGAGAGGATCGGGGCGAACCAGAAGGCGTTGTTGTAGGGCGAGTAGGCGTTCGAACCGTCGGTGGTGAAGTCGTCCTGCACGTCGTAGGCCAGGTTGACCGACATGCCGGCCTCCACGACCTTGTTGAGCTTGCTGTCGAACGCACCCTTAATGTTGAAACGCTCGTAGTCGTTCTTCTTGAATACGTTCTCCTCGCTCTGATAGCCGAAGCCCAGACGATACGAGGTCGATTCGCTCGAACCCGAAGCGCTGATGTAGTGGTTCTGCTGGGCGGCGGTGCGCAGCACCTCGTCGGCCCAGTTGAAAGTCTTGTTCTGCATGTAGAGCGGGTAGAGCGGCGAAGTCCGGTGGTCGCCGCCGACAGCGCCCTGGAATACGATGGTCTCGCGGCCGCCGATGGCGAACTGGGGATGGCCTTCGGGATCGATACCGTCCTTATAGGTCGTCTTGTCGAGCTCGGTGTAGCGGGCGAAGCGGTAGTCCATCCACTCCTGGGTGTCCATGAAGTCCGGCATGCGTGCGCGCTGGCGGATACCGTAGTAACCGTCGTACGAAACGGTCACCTGCTGAGCCTTGCTGGCACCCTTGGCACCCTTGGTGGTGATCATCACCACGCCGGCCGAAGCGCGCGAACCGTAGATGGCCGTCGACGACGCGTCCTTGAGGATGTCGACGCGCTCGATGTCCTCGGGGTTGAGGAAGTCCATCGACGAGCATACGATACCGTCGATGACGTAGAGCGGCGCGGATGCGTTGTTGATCGAGGCCTGGCCGCGGATCTGGATGTCGAAGCCTCCGTTGGCGCGGCTGTTGGTCTGCGTGACGCTCACGCCCGGCACGGCGCCCTGAAGGGCATCCTCCAGACGGGTCGTACCGCGGCCTGCGATCTCGCCGGCAGCGACCGAACCCACCGAACCGGTCAGGTCGGTTTTCTTGCTTATACCGTAACCTACCACCACGACGTCATCCAGCTGCGTGGCGTCTTCATGCAGGACGATGTCGATGCTGGTGCGTCCGGCGACGTTGACCCGCTCGTCCTTCATGCCGATGAACGAAACGAGCAGCACGTTCTTGGCAGGATCGGGCACGTTGAGTGCGAACTGACCGTTCACGTCGGTACTCGTACCGAGGTTGGTGCCTTCGATAATGACGGAAGCGCCGATAACGGGCTGTCCGTCAGTACCCTTGACCCCCCCCCTCAGGTTTTGGGCCGATGCGGTGGCCGCAAAGCCCAAGCCTAACGCCAGGGTTAGAACCAGTTTGAGAGAAAAGTTTTTCATTTAAGAAAAATTTGGTTGATAAATTTAGGTTGTGAGAGATTCTCTTGCTGTTCGCCGGCCGGCGGTTTCCGCACCGCTTTCCGGCAAACGGTACACAAAGATAACCGATTCTTTCATTTGGCAAACAGGGGGTGGCCGAGAAAATGGTCTCCGCGATTATTTTTACTACTTTTTTGAATAAAAATCCAACTTTCGGAGTGTGTTATTTAAATTTTTTTTAATCATTCTTTTGTTTTCAATACTGAAAAAAAATGATTTGCGGTGGCATGTATCGTTGTGCCGGCAGTGCGGAATTCGGAGTTGACCGGGCTTTGCGGCCTGCTTCCTTTCCGAAGGACAGGGTTGCGGAGGGCTTGCACCGTGCCGCTGGGGATCCGGACCCTTTGGTTCCGGCGAACAATCCGCGTTTTGCACCGCATTTCGGAGAGGGTGAGGCCAACGTTCGTCGGTTCCGTTACTGGCGACCTGAAAGCCGCAAGCCGCGAACTATAACGTTCGCGGCTTGCGGCTGATGTGCATTAATAAGGATAGGAGTTGTTTGTGCTTCTTATTTTTTCCAGAGTGCGGACATCTCCTCCAGCGTCTTGCCTTTGGTTTCGGGCACCCAACGCCATACGAAGAGGGCCGATAGCAGCGCCATCAAGGCGTAGATGCAGTAGGTGCCGCCCACGCTCCAGGCGCTCAGCGAGGGGAACGTCGATGAGACGAGGAAGTTGGAAATCCATTGCGCAGCCACGGCGATGGCCACGGCCTGCGAACGGATGGTGTTGGGGAAGATCTCGGCGATGAGCACCCAGCAGATCGGGCCCCACGACATCATGAACGACGCGGTGTAGATGATGATGAAGACGAGCGCCGCCACGCCGATCGTGTCGGTGAACGAGAGCGCCGCCAGTGCAATCATGCCCACCATCATGCCGGCCGAACCGATGATGAGCAGCGGTTTGCGGCCCAGCTTGTCGACCGTGAAGATGGCCACGACCGTGAAGATGATGTTCACGATGCCCATCACCACGGTCTGGATCATCGATGCGTCGCCCGAAGCTCCCATGTTTTCGAAGATGCGCGGTGCGTAGTAGAGCACCACGTTGATGCCCACGGCCTGCTGGAAGAACGACAGCAGCACGCCGATCGCCACCACCGCAACGCCGTAGGCGAAGATGTGCTCGCGCTGTTCGTGGACCGTGGCTTTGATTTCGTCCAGAATCGAGCGGGCTTCCGTGGCTCCGTTGATATGGGCCAGCACCGAGTAGGCCTTTTCGTCGCGCCCGCGGAGCGCCAGAAAACGCGGCGTCTCGGGAATGAAGAAGACCAGCACTCCGAAAAGACCTGCCGGGTAAGCCTCGCTGACGAACATGCGGCGCCAGCCAATGGCGTTCATGGTGCTCTGGATCGCTTCGGCCGTATCGCCCAGCGAGTTGCGGATCAGATAGTTGGCGAAGTAGACCACCAGCATGCCGAAGATGATGGCGAACTGGTTGCACGAGACGAGCGTGCCGCGGATCTTGGCGGGCGAGATTTCGGCTATGTACATCGGGCAGACGGCCGAGGCCAGGCCCACGCCCACGCCGCCCAAGATGCGGTAGAAGTTGAATACCAGCAGCAGCGTTTTCGTGGGTGCGCCGTAGGGCAGGATGCCGCTTTCGGGCCACCACGAGCCGAGGGCCGAGATGAAGAAGAGCGTGGCGGCGATGAGCAGCGAGCGTTTGCGGCCGAAGCGCGAGGCCAGCAAGCCCGAGATCGCGCCGCCGATCACGCAGCCCAGCAGGGCGCTCGACGCCGTGAATCCGTGCCACCCCGAGGTGTAGAGGTCGCCCAGACCGCTGCGGAAGAAGTTTTCGAGGGCTTTTTCGGCCCCCGACACCACGGCGGTGTCGTAGCCGAAGAGCAGTCCGCCGATGATCGCCACCAGTACGATGGAGAACAGGTAGATGCGGCTGCCGTGTTCATTGGTCGAAGTCATAGGTTGGAAGGTTGGTTTGAGAAATGCCGGCCGGCGCGTTCGGGCGCCGGCCGGCAGCAGGGGTGCTACATATACATGTTCAGGATGGCTTCGTAGAGCTCCTGCTTGCCGCTGTGCTGCACGGGTTCGTGGGTGCGGGCATAGTCGGCCACCTGCTCCAGCGTCAGCTTGCCTTCTTCGAAAGCCTTGCCTTCGCCCTTGTCGTAGGAGGCGTAGCGTTCGGCGAGCATCTTCTGGTAGGGCGAGTTGTCCAGCAGGTCGGCCGCGATCAGCAGCGCCCGGGCCATCACGTCCATCGCGGCGATGTGGGCGATGAAGAGGTCTTCGGGGTCGGTCGAGTTGCGGCGCGTCTTGGCGTCGAAGTTGGTGCCGCCGCCCTGCAGGCCGCCGCCGCGCACGATCACCATCATGGCCTGCACCATCTCGTAGAGGTCGATGGGGAACTGGTCGGTGTCCCAGCCGTTCTGGTAGTCGCCGCGGTTGGCGTCGATCGAGCCCAGCATGCCGGCGTCGACGGCGCACTGCAGCTCGTGTTCGAAGGTGTGGCCGGCCAGCGTGGCGTGGTTCACCTCGATGTTGACCTTGAAATCCTTGTCCAGTCCGTGGGCGCGCAGGAAGCCGATGACCGTCTCGGTGTCGACGTCGTACTGGTGCTTCATGGGCTCCATGGGCTTGGGTTCGATCAGGAAGTTGCCCTTGAAGCCCTTCGAGCGGGCGTAGTCGCGGGCCATGGTCAGCATTGTTGCCATGTGTTCCTTTTCTCGCTTCATGTCGGTGTTGAGCAGCGACATGTAGCCTTCGCGGCCGCCCCAGAATACGTAGTTTTCACCGCCCAGTTCGATGGTGGCGTCGATGGCGTTCTTGATCTGCAGCATCGCGCGGGCCGCCGTGTCGAAGTCGGGGTTGGTCGAGGCGCCGTTCATATAGCGGGCATTGCCGAAGACGTTGGCCGTGCCCCACAGCAGCTTGATGCCCGTCTCGGCCTGCTTTTGCTTGGCATAGGCCACGATTTCGCGCAGGTTCTGTTCGTATTTGACGGGATCGGGGTCCTCGTCCACCAGGTCCACGTCGTGGAAGCAGTAGTATTCGATGCCCATCTTCTGCATGAACTCGAATCCGGCGTCCATCTTCGCCTTGGCGCGTTCGATGGGGCAGGCCGACTCGTTCCAGGGGAACGTCTTCGTGCCGCCGCCGAACTGGTCGGCGCCCTCGGCGCAGAGGGTGTGCCACCACGCCATCGAGAAGCGCAGCCAATCTTTCATCTTGCGGCCCTTGACCGTGCGTTCGGGTTCGTAGTAGCGGAATGCCATCGGGTTTTTCGAGGACGCGCCTTCGAATGCGATCTTGCCCACGGTCGGGAAATAGGTTTTTGCCATTGTCGTTAGGTTTTTGGTTTATATTATTATGCTTTTGTTCTGTTTTTTGCGGACGCAGCCTGCGCGAGGCACGTTGCGGGCCTCCGCAGGGGGAGGCTGCGGCCCGCGCGGCTCACAGAGCCGCATTTATCGTTGCAAGTGTTCTTCCAGCGCCTTTTTCCAGCGTTCGTAGGCGGCTTCCAGCGCATCGCGGTCGGCAGCTTCGGGTTCGATGACTTCCAGCTTGCGGAGCGAGGCGAAGGCTTCGTCGCGCGAGCGGTAGAGCCCGGCTCCGAGCGCTGCGCCGCGGGCCGCACCCAAGGCGCCGTCGGTGTCGAACAGTTCGATGCGCGCGCCCGTCAGCGTCGCCAGCGTGCGGCGGAAGAGCGGCGAGAGGAACAGGTTGGCGCGTCCGGCGCGGATGACGTCGGGCCGCAGTCCCAGCGTGCGCATGATGTCGATGCCGTAGCGGAACGAGTAGGCGATGCCCTCCTGTGCCGCGCGCAGCAGGTGCGCCGTCGTGTGGCGGTTGAGGTCGATGCCTTCGACCGAGGCGCCCGTGCAGCGGTTTTCGAGCATGCGTTCGGCGCCGTTGCCGAAAGGCAGCATCAGCACTCCGTCGCAGCCCGCCGGGGCCTGCTCCGCCAGTTCGTTCATTTCAGCGTAGCTTATCTTTTCCTGGGCGATGTGGCGGCGCACCCACGAGTTGAGGATGCCTGTGCCGTTGATGCACAGCAGAATGCCGTAGCGCGGGTCGGCCGCCGTGTGGTTGACATGCACGAAGGTGTTCACGCGCGATTTGGGGTCGGCTTTCGGGGTGTCGACCACGCCGTAGACCACGCCGCTCGTGCCGCCCGTCGCGGCGATCTCGCCCGCCTCCATGACGTTGAGCGAGAAGGCGTTGTTGGGCTGGTCGCCGGCTCGGTAGCTGATCGGGGTGCCGGCCGGGATGCCCAGGAGCGTCTCGGTTGCCGCATTCGTGCGGGCGCCGATGCCGATCGAGACGCCGGCGTCGGGAATCATTCGGTGGGGAATGCCGTAGCAGTCGGCCACGAAGTCGGCGCGGCGCTCCTCCTTGAAGTCCCACAGAATCTGTTCCGAGAGTCCGCTGACGGTGGTCGATATTTCGCCCGAGAGGCGGTAGGCCAGGTAGTCGCCCGGCAGCATGAAGCGGTCGATGCGGTCGAAAAGCTCCGGTTCGTTGCGCTTGACCCATGCCAGCTTCGAGGCCGTGAAGTTGCCCGGCGAGTTGAGCGCGTGCTCCAGGCAGAAGTCGCGGCCGATGCGTTCCAGCGCTTCGGCGCCGATCTCCACGGCGCGCGAGTCGCACCAGATGATCGCCTTGCGCAGCGGCCGGCCGCTCTTGTCCACGCAGACCAGCCCGTGCATCTGGTAGGTGATGCCGATGGCGCGCACGTCGTTCATGGGGTGTTCGGCGGCTATCTTGCGGATGCCTTCCGTGGCGTAGTGCCACCACATTTCGGGGTCCTGTTCGGCCCAGCCCGACTGCGGAGCGTCGATGCGCATCTCCTGCGCAGGGTTGGTCGACGAAGCGACGCAGGCGCCCGTCCCGATGTCGAGCAGCGAGACCTTGACCGACGAGGAGCCGATGTCTATACCTAAGGTTTTCATGTGTATGCGGGTGTTTTTCAGTATCGCCAGTTGTTGATGAATCCCAGGCGCAATTTCTCCTTGAGCGCCCGTTTGTAGGCCGTCTTGTCGAAGGTGTAGTAGCGTGCCGGCTTGTGCGACACGCCCTTTTCGCGCTCGTCGGTGGGGATGAGGAACCCCGAGCCGAGGATTTTCTTGCGGAAGTTGCGGTTGTCGATCTCGATGCCCAGCACCGCCGCGTAAAGATTCTGAAGCTGGCGGATGGTGAACTTGCGGGGCAGCAGCTCGAACGCCACGGGCGACTGCAGCATCTCGCGGCACAGGTGGCCCAGCGCCGTCGAAAGAATCTGCTTGTGGTCCATGGCCAGATGCTGGATCGACTCGACCTCGACCCACTGGGCCCGTTTCTCGGCGGTGTAGGCGATCATGCGGCGGTCGAGTTTGACCAGCGCATAGTAGCCCACCGTCACCACGCGTTCGGTGCGGATGCCGTGGTAGCGGTTGATCCACTCCAGCTCCTCGCCCGTCACGCGGCCGGGGTCGGAGAAGATCTCCATCTGCTTGAGGTAGATTTCCCGCAGGCCCGTCGCTTCGGCCAGCACGCGGCTTGCCGCCCGGGGCAGCGTCTCGTTCTCCTGGATCATCGCGCCGGGGAGTTTCATCCGGTCGAGATGTGTTTCGGGATTGTAGTCGCGGCGTTCGATAAGCAGGACCTTCAGCGACCGGCCGTCGAATCCGAAGACGGCGCAGTCGACCGAAAGCGATTGGTTCGTCTGTACGGACATGGTCGGGTGTTTGCGGTCGGGTTGTGCATGTAAAATTAGGCATTCCGGCCCGGAAAAACAATCATTAGGGTAGGTTTTACGCTAACTGTTCCGCGCTGTGTTTCTTGCCGTTTCGGCCCGTCGTTCCGGCTTTGTTGCGTCTACTTTCGGTCTGCTGTCGTTTTTCTTGCTGCCCGTTTGGCTTTTGGGAGCCTTTTTGTCCGATCTTCCTTATCGTATATTTTACGCTAACTATTCCGGTGCCGCGTCTGCGGAGTGCATGCCCGGCGACGGCCGGATGGTTGCGGACATACGTCGGGGGAGGCTGCGGCCCGTCCGTTTGAAAGGCGGAAGGGCCGCAACGAATGCAGCTCAACCGGATTTGGTCTCGGTGCGAACGAAAAAAGGCCCGCTTCCAAATGCGGAGCGGGCCCGGTTGAGCAGCGGGTCGGAGCGTCAGTATGTTCCGAACCGATAGACGGTTTTCTGGCAGTAGAGTTCGCCGGGCCGCAGCAGCGGCGAGGGGAATTCGGGCCGGTTCACGGCGTCGGGGTGGTTCTGGCACTCGATCGCCACGCCGGCATGGTCGGCGTAGCGGCCGCCCGATTTGGTTTCGGGGCATCCGCCGGCGAGCCAGTTGCCCGTATAGATCATCACGCCGGGCTGCGAGGTCAGCACTTCGACCTGCCGGCCCGAGTGCGGGTCGCGCAGGCAGCCTGCTTCGCCCAGAATGCCGGGTTTCCAGCCCTCGATGACGAACGGATGGTCGTAGCCCCGGAAGTCGCGGATATGGTTGAATTCCGAGCCGATGCCGGGGCGGAAAGGGCGGAACTCCGTGAAGTCCTGCGGCGTGCCTGCGACGTCGAGCAGGCGTCCGGTGGGAATCTGCCGCTCGGTCATCTCCAGCGCCCGGGTGCTGGAGAGCCGCAGTTCGTGGTCGAGGACCGTGCCGCTCGCCTCGCCCGAAAGGTTGAAGTAGACGTGGTTGGTCAGGTTGACCGGGGTCGTGCGGTCGGTGCGGGCCAGGTAGGTGATCTCCAGCGAACAGTCGTCGTCGAAGTCGAAGATCGCCTCTACGCTCAGTTCGCCCGGGTAGCCCTGGTCGCCGTCTTCCGAAAGGAGGTCCATCACTACGCGGTTGGTCTCCACGCGGCTTTCCCACACGCGGTTGGCGAAGTTCTTCGTGCCGCCGTGGAGGTGGTTGGGGCCGTTGTTGACTTCGAGCGCATACTCTTCGCCCTCGATGGTCATGCGGCCGCAGGCGATGCGGTTGGCCACGCGCCCCACCGTCTTGCCGCTTGCGGCGCCGTCGAAGAAGTAGCCTTCGGGGCGTTTGTAGCCCAGCGCCACGTCGGCCATGCGCCCCTCGCGGTCGGGTACGACGATGCTCACGATGGCGGCGCCGTAGTTGGTGAGTTTCACTTCGGCGCCCTGTGCGTTGCGCATGGTGTAGAGGACGATGGCCTCGCCCTCGGGTGTCATGCCCCACAGGTGCTGTTCGATCTCCATCATTCGGCGGGTTTCAGCGTTTGCAGGATGCGGTCGATGCGGCGCAGGCACTCCTCTTTGCCGATGAACGCCGTCACGTCGTACATGCCGGGGCCTTTGCCGGCTCCCACGAGCGCCAGGCGCAGCGTGTTCATCACCTGGCCCATGCCGTAGCCCTTCTCCTCGATCCAGGCGTGGACGATGCGTTCGGTGTTTTCCAGCGAGAAGTCGTCGATCGCGGTCAGCACGTCGCGCAGTTCGCGCAGGATGGCCGGGTTGTCGCCTTTCCAGTATTTGCGGGTCTGCTTCTCCTCGTATTCGGCCGGCGCCACGAAGAAGAACGACGTGAGGTCCCACAGATCGGTGATGAACGCGGCGCGTTCCTTCATGATGCCTGCCGCACGGCCTGCCAGGGCGTCCGGCACTTCGATGCCGTGTTCGCGCAGGATCGGCTGGTAGAGCGCGGCCAGCTCGGCGTCGTTCTTGCGGTGCATGTATTGTGCGTTGAACCACTTGGCCTTGTCGGGCTGGAAGCGGGCGCCCGATTTCGAGACGCGCTCCAGCGAGAAGCTGTCGATGAGCTCCTGCATGGAGAACAGCTCCTGCTCCGTGCCGGGGTTCCAGCCCAGGAGGGCCAGCATGTTGATGAACGCCTCGGGGAGGTAGCCGTCCTCGCGGTAGCCGCGGGCCGTTTCGCCCGTGGCGGGCGACTTCCAGAAGAGCGGGAAAACCGGGAAGCCCATCTTGTCGCCGTCGCGCTTCGAGAGCTTGCCGCCGCCCGTGGGTTTGAGCAGCAGCGGCAGGTGGGCGAAGGCGGGCTGCGTGCCGCTCCAGCCGAACGCCTTGTAGAGCAGGTAGTGGAGCGGCAGCGAGGGGAGCCACTCCTCGCCGCGGATGACGTGCGAGACCTCCATCAGGTGGTCGTCGACGATGTTGGCCAGGTGGTAGGTGGGCAGCGCGTCGGCCGACTTGTAGAGCACCTTGTCGTCGAGCGTCGAGGTGTTGACCTCCACGTGGCCGCGGATCAGGTCGTCCATCTTCACCACTTCGTCTACGGGCATCTTGAAGCGGATGACCCACTGGTCGCCGCGGTCGATGCGCGCCTTGACTTCGTCGGCCGGCAGCGCCAGCGAGGTGGCCAGTTTGCCGCGCACCTCGTGGTTGTAGGCGAAAGCTTCGCCTCGGGCTTCGGCTTCCTTGCGCAGGGCGTCGAGCTCCTCGGCCGAATCGAACGCATAGTAGGCCCAGCCCGCCTCGACGAGTTGCAGGGCGTATTTCAGATAGATTTCGCGCCGCTCGCTCTGACGGTAGGGAGCGTGGGGGCCGCCGACACCGACGCCTTCGTCGATCTCGATGCCGCACCACTTGAGCGATTCCATGATGTAGTCTTCGGCTCCCGGTACGAAACGCTGCGAATCGGTGTCTTCGATGCGCAGGATCATCGTGCCCCCGTGCTGGCGGGCGAAGAGGTAGTTGTAGAGCGCCGTGCGGACGCCGCCGATGTGCAGCGGCCCCGTGGGACTGGGCGCGAAACGTACTCTGACAGGTCTTTCCATTTATTTAAGGTGAAAAGTGGAAGGTTAAAGGCGAAATGTTCAGGGCCGGACTTTGCGAACGGGCGGGAGCCGGTTCCGGTTTCAACCGGGCGGGTACTGCCAACGCTGCTGGTCCGAAGCCGTTCGGGGCAAGGTCGGTCGCTGCCCCGTTCGGGACGCGTGAGGTCAAGCCCCCGCGAGGAAATTGGGGACGGACTGCAAGCCTCTGCCGGACGCGTGCAAAGCCCTGGCTTCCGATTGTTATTTGATCCGGTATTCGATCCGCATGGTGATGCGGGCCTTCTTGTTGCGCGACGAGGTGTTGAACGAACCGCCGGCCGCGAACTCCTCGTTGGAATTGGCGCCCGTGATCTGGAAGACGCCCATGCGGGCCGAGGCCACACGGCCGATTCTGGCTCCGGCGTTGTCGGCGATTTTCTCAGCGCGCGTGCGTGCGTCGGCCGATGCGGTTTCGATGAGCCCCATCTTCACGTCGTCGAGCTTGGTGTAGTAGTAGTCGGGCGCGTAGGCTTCGATGGAGACCCCCTGGGCGATGAGCGACGAAATCTCGCGCGAAATGGTCTCGACCTTTTCCACCTCTTTGGATTCGACGGTGAAGCGCTGACGCAGCGCATAGCCCGAGAAACGCTGGCCGGCCCAGTTGCCGTTGGCGTTGTAGACGGGCGAGAACTGCTTCTCCACGTTGACGAACTCGAAGACCACGGCGTCGGCGGGCAGGCCTTTCGCGGCGAGATACTGCTGCACCTTGGCCTTGCTGGCCTCGATCTGGGCATAGCCCGTGGCGGCGTCCTGCGCCTCGGCGGTCAGCGTGCCGGTCCAGACGATGAGGTCGGAGGTGAACTCGGTTTCGCCCAGTCCCGTCACGACGATGGTGTCCTGCGAACGATACTTGTAGGTGTAGGCGCGGGCCAGCACCCAGGCGCAGAGCAGAGCCGTCACGGCGGCTGCGGCAACGACGATGTACTTTTTCATGATGTGCGTTTTAAACGGTTATACGTTGAACAGGAAGTGCATGATGTCGCCGTCCTGTACGATATATTCTTTCCCCTCGATGCCGATCTTGCCTGCGTCGCGGCACGCCTTTTCCGAGCCCAGGGTCACGTAGTCGTCGTACTTGATCACTTCGGCGCGGATGAAGCCCCGCTCGAAGTCGGTGTGGATGACGCCGGCCGTCTGCGGTGCCTTCATCCCCCTGGAGTAGGTCCAGGCGCGGGTCTCGTCGGCTCCGGTGGTGAAGAACGTTTCGAGGTTCAGCAATTTGTAGGCCGATTTGATCAGACGCGCCACGCCCGACTCCTTCAGACCGAGGTCTTCGAGGAACATCTGCCGTTCTTCGTAGCTCTCCAGTTCGGCGATGTCGGCTTCGGTCGCCGCGGCGATGACCAGCATTTCGGCTTTCTCGCCTGCGATCGCGGCCCGCACCGCTTCGGTGTGGGCGTTGCCCGTGGCGGCGCTCTTTTCGTCGACGTTGCAGACGTAGAGCACCGGTTTGTCGGTCAGCAGGTTGAGGTCGGCGACCAGCTTGCGGTCCTCTTTCTCCAGCTCGACCGTGCGGGCCGAAAGCCCCTGCTCCAGCGCCGCCTTGTATTGCAGCAGCAGCTCCACCTGCCGTTTGGCGTTCTTGTCGCCGCCTACGGCCGCCTGCTTCTGGATCTTGCCCAGCCGGGCTTCGACGGTCTCCAGGTCCTTGAGCTGGAGTTCCGTGTCGATGATCCCCTTGTCGCGCACCGGGTCGACCGAGCCGTCGACATGGGTGATGTTGCCGTTCTCGAAGCAGCGCAGCACGTGGATGATGGCGTGCGTGTTGCGGATGTTGCCCAGGAACTTGTTGCCCAGACCTTCGCCCTTGGAGGCGCCTTTGACCAGTCCGGCGATGTCCACGATCTCGATGGTCGTCGGCACCACCCGCTTGGGGTTGTCGATCTCGGCCAGCCGTACGAGCCGTTCGTCGGGCACGGTGATCACGCCCACGTTGGGTTCGATGGTGCAGAACGGGAAGTTGGCCGCCTGCGCCTTGGCGTTCGACAGGCAGTTGAAAAGGGTCGATTTGCCGACGTTGGGCAATCCTACGATGCCGCATTGAAGAGCCATATCCGTTTGGTGTTTTTCGTTTCGATGGGCAAAGATACGAATAAGCCGAGCGGAATGCCAAATTTATTTGAGCATTCCTGAGGCGGAATTTAGCAAATAGCAGCTTTTTTGTTGCCAGGCCGGGGTTGTTGCGCAAAGCGCAAGCAGGGTAACAAGGAGATACATATTGAACGAATGGCGGTTCGTTGCCGCGCCGGTTTTCTTGCTTCGGCAACCCTCGAACAAGTCCGGTTTTGCCCCCGGCCTGTTGAAAACGTACATTTTCTGACTCCATTGTTTGACGAAAAACACATATTTCAATATCTTTGTGCCGGATGAATCGCCGGCGGAACGCACAGGGTGCGACCCGGCCGGAGCGATCCGTTCCGCAAGCCCCTCCGCGCCGGTGGATTGCCGGATGTGCGGTCGTCGGAACCGTTTCCGGCGCGGTGATTGCGTTGTCTGCGGAAATTTCACGAAGAACGATGGATCTGAAAGAGATAAAGAGCGAGTTGCGCAAACTTTCCGAACTGGTCGGCGGCTGGTCCGGACAGCGGCCCGTTTCGCAGCTCGAGCACGATCTGGTGCTTGAGAAGTTGCGCGCCGTCTACGAGGCCCTGCGTTTCGGTCCCGAGGTGACGGGAGGACGCTTCCATGCGTATATTCCCGCTGCGGCCACAGCGCCGGAGAGACCCGTGCAGGGTCGTCCGCGCCGGCGTGCACGGCCCATGGCCGAGGAGTCCGCCATCGAAATGGTCGATCTGAGCGAGGTGCTCTCGCTCGACGACTCCGCCGAACCCGAGTATCCGGCCGCTTCGCCGGAGGCTGCCGGTTCCGGCTCGGTTTCTTCCGGGTTCATGGCTTCCGCCGAGTCCGCCGGCCCGTTTTACGCCGATTCGGACGACGGGGACCCCGAGATCATCGAGTTCGACGACGAGCCCGATCCGGTCCCGGCTCCTCGGCCGGCTCCGCGCCGCAAGCCGGTAACCTATCCCGCACCGGAGGCTGCGGAAGAACCCGTTGCCGATCCTGTTGCGGAAGCGGTGCCCGAAGCAGCGCCCGTCCGCCCGGTTTCCGCCCCTGCGCCCGAGGTGCCGCAGCCCTCGGAACAAGAGCAGCCCTCGGAACAAGAGCAGCCGGAGGAGAAGCCGCAGGCCGTCGAGCCCCAGTCGCTGTTCGGCCCCGACGAGGAGGCTCTGCGCCATCGTCACAAGCAGCGCGTCATCATGTCGCTTTACGACAGCGAACCCAAACCGTCGGAGGCTGCGGCAGTGCGGCCGGCGCCGAGTGCGCCGAAACCTGCCGCCCGGATCGATTCCGCTGCCCTGCGCGAAACGGAGACGGACGATGAATTCCGCACCGACGACACCGGTATGGTGCTTCTCGATGCCTTGACCGAACAGCCCGTCGGCGCCGCTCCCGAACCGGAGGAGCCCGAAGGTCCCGAAATTCTGGAGTTGGACGACGAGCCGGTGCCCGCCGCTCCGGCAGCACCTCCTGCACCTGCGGCTCCCCGCAAGCCCGAAGCGCCGGCCGCAGAGCCTGCGGGCCAGGTCCTGGGCGAGGTCATCAACCACGATGTCCGCACGCTCGGCCAGACGATGGCCGCGCCGAACAAGAGTTTCGCCGCACCCATCACCGACCTGCGCCAGGCCATCGGCATCAACGACAAGTTTTTGATGATCCGCGATCTTTTCGGCGGCAACAGCGTGCTTTTCGACGCCACGATCACGGCGCTCAACAACCAGCGGAGTCTCGACGACTGCATGATCTACATCGCCGAGCACTTCGCCTGGAACCCCGATTCGGAGAGCGCACGGCTGGTCATGGAGCTGCTCGAACGCAAATTCGCCTGACGCATGGCCAAGCTCTACATCGTCCCTACGCCTATCGGCAATCTCGACGACATTACCTTGCGGGCCATCGCCGTGCTGCGCGAGGCCGATTTCATCCTCGCCGAAGATACGCGTACTACATCGTTTCTGCTGCGCCACCTCGGCATCGAGAAGAAACTCCGTTCCCATCATAAGTTCAACGAGCACGCCACCGTGCAGTCGGTCGCCGAGACCATCGCGGCCGGCCGGTGCGTGGCCCTGGTTTCCGATGCCGGAACGCCCGGCATCTCCGATCCCGGCTTTCTGCTCGTGCGCACCTGCATCGAGCAGGGCATCGAGGTCGAGACGCTGCCCGGTGCCACGGCTGCCATTCCCGCGCTGGTGCAGAGCGGCTTTCCGTGCGACCGTTTCTGCTTCGAGGGGTTCCTTCCGCAGAAGAAGGGCCGCAACAAGCATCTGCAAGCCTTGGCCGACGAGGAGCGTACCATGATCTTCTACGAGTCGCCCTATCGCGTGGTGAAGTGTCTGGAGCAGTTGGCCGAGCTCTTCGGCCCCGAGCGGCGGGTGTCGGTTTCGCGCGAGCTGACCAAAAAATTCGAGCAGACCGTGCGCGGCACCTTGGCCGAGGTGCTCGACCACTTCCGCGCCGCGGAGCCCAAGGGCGAATTCGTCATCGTGGTGGCCGGACGCCCCAAGCCGGGCCGCCGGAGCGAGTACCCGGAGGAAGCGGACGGGCCGCAGGAAAACCGAAAACAGTAAGGATGTTATGGAAAATACGAACAAAAGCGGCGCCGGCCGCATGAAACACTCTTTCGCGGCGTGGGTCGGCGATCTGCACGCCTTTCTGCGCGACCGGTTCAGCCTCGACGAGGACAAGGCCCGGCGCGAGGAGGTGATCGCCTCCATTTCGAAGGGCGTGGAGTTCCGCGGCGTCAACCTGTGGGTGCTGATCTTCGCCACGATGATCGCGTCGCTGGGCCTGAACGTCAATTCGGCCGCCGTCATCATCGGCGCCATGCTCGTTTCGCCCATCATGGGTCCCATCATGGGTGTGGGTCTGGCACTGGGCATCAACGACTTCGATCTGATGAAACGGTCGTTGCGCAACCTGGGGCTCATGTTCGTCGTGGCGATCGTCACATCGACGGTCTTTTTCCTCCTCTCGCCCCTTTCGTCCAACAGCAGCGAGCTGCTGGCCCGCACCACGCCCACAACCTACGACGTGCTGATCGCCCTCTTCGGCGGTCTGGCCGGCATGGTGGCCCAGTCGCGCCAGGACCGTACCTCGACGGTCATTCCCGGCGTCGCCATCGCCACGGCCCTCATCCCGCCCCTCTGCACCGCCGGTTTCGGCATCGCCACCGGGCAGCTGCGCTTTTTTCTCGGGGCGTTCTACCTTTTCTTCATCAATTCGGTATTCATCGCTTTGGCGACCTATGCCGTCGTGCGGTTCCTCAAATACGAGAAGCAGGCTTTCGTCGACAAGTCGCGCGAGCGCACCGTGAAGCGGATCATGCTGGCTATTTCGCTGGTCACTTTCATCCCCAGCGTCATCATCGGTTTCCGCATGGTGAGCGTCTCGCTCTTCGAGGCCAAGGCCGACAAGTACATCGCCCAGGTCTTCGATTTCCCGCACACGCGCGTCATCGAGGCCAACCGGGAGTTCGGCCGGCGCGGCGAACCCGCCTGCATCGAGCTGCTGCTTGTGGGCGAACCGCTGGGCGACCAGATCATCGAGAACGCCCGCGCCCAGCTGCGCAATTTCGGACTGGAGAAGACCGAACTCATCGTGCGGCAGGCCAACTCGACCGACAAGGTCGACGTCGTCTCGTTGCAGCAGAGCTATTCCGAGCTGCTCGACGAGAAGAACCGTCGCATCGAGCGGATGAAGACGCTGCTCGACCGCTATGAGGTGACCAACGTCGACGTCGAGGACATTTCGCGCGAGGCGGGCACCATGATGCACAACATCGGTTCCATGTCGCTGTCCAAGGGCATCACTTTCGATGTCGACGGCACACCGCGCGACACGGCCGTCGTCTGCGTGGTCACGCCCTGCGATCCGCTCCATCCGATCGACTCCGTCACCCTCTCGCGCTGGCTGCGCATCCGCACCAAGGTTGACAACGTCAAACTCTTCATCGAACCCTGATCGTGGCTTCCGTGCGGCCCTCCAAGCTGAATTTCGCACAGCGTGCGTGGCTCGAATTCCTGTGGGCGAACATGCGGCTTTTCGCCGTGATGCCCTACTGGTTCAAGTTTTACGTCGTCGAAAACGTGCTTTTCTTTCTGCTCTGCCATGTGCTGCGCTACCGTTCGAAGGTCGTGCGCACCAATTTGCGCAGCGCGTTTCCGGAAAAGAGCGAGGACGAACTGCGGCTTGTCCGGCGCCGGTTCTACCGCACGCTGGCCGAGATTTTCGTCGACACGGTCGACCTGGCCCACCGCAGCGAACGCAAAGCCCATGAAATGCTCGTCATCGAGGGGCTCGACGAACACCGCGGCCGGGTCTGCGGCCGCGACTGGATCGCCATGCTGGCCCACTTCGGGTGTTGGGAATATTGTTCCTACTGGGGTCTCTACGAGCCCTCGCAGAAGGTCGTTGCGGTCTATCATCCGCTGCACGATCCCGTCATGGAACGCCTCTACCAGCGCCTGCGCAATTCGTCGTATGCCACCACCGTGGCCATGAAGGAGTGCGTGCGCTTCTACCTCCGCCACCGCGATGAGGGGCTCGACGGCCGGAACATGGCCCTGGGACTCATCGCCGACCAGGCTCCGCCCCGGCTGCGCGCCGGCGTGCCGTGGTTCTCGTTTCTCAACCAGGATACGGTCTTTTTCGACGGCGGCGAGAAACTGGCCCTGAAGTTCGGGCTTCCCGTCTACTTCGTGCGCATGGAGCGGCTCCGGCGGGGGCGTTACCGCATGGCTTTCGAACTGCTCTACGACGGTTCGGAGCCGGTCGCCGAAAACGAGATCACGGAGCGTTACGTGCGGCGTCTCGAAACGATGATCCGCGAGCGGCCCGAACTTTGGATGTGGTCGCACAAACGCTGGAAACACAAACGCGTCCGATAGCATGCTCCTCACCAAGATCGTCATACTCAACTGGAACGGGGCGAAGCACCTGCGGCACTATCTGCCGGGCGTCGTCGCCGCGGCACCCGAGGGGGTGGGCGTGGTGGTCGCCGACAACGGTTCGACCGACGATTCGGTGGAGATGCTGCGGCGGGATTTCCCGTCGGTCGAGGTGCTGCGGCTCGACCGCAACTACGGCTTCGCCGGCGGTTACAACCGGGCGCTGCGGCAGATCGAGGCCGAGTGCTACGTGTTGCTCAATTCCGATGTCGGGACGCCGGCCGGCTGGCTCGAACCGCTGCTCGCGTGCCTTGAGCGCAACCCCGATGTTGCGGCCGTGGCGCCCAAGCTGCTCGCCGATGCCGACCGCGCGCGGTTCGAATATGCCGGGGCGTCGGGCGGCTATATGGATTTTCTGGGCTATCCTTTCTGCCGCGGGCGGATGCTCCGCATCGTCGAGCGCGACGAGGGCCAGTATGACGACGAGCGCGACGTGTTCTGGATCACGGGCGCCGCTTTCTGTTGCCGGGCCGCGGTGTTCCATGCGCTGGGCGGTTTCGATGACGATTTTTTCGCCCACATGGAGGAGATCGACCTTTGCTGGCGCATGCAGCTGGCGGGGTGGCGCGTGCGGATCGTGCCGCAGAGCGCTGTCTGGCATCTCGGCGGCGGGACGCTCCCCGTAGATTCGCCGAACAAGATTTTCTTCAACCATCGCAACAACCTGGCGATGCTTTTCAAGTGCGCCGCACCCGGCCAGCGGCTCGTCGTGGCGCTTGTGCGGCCTGCGCTCGATCTGCTGGCGGCCTTATCCTATCTGGCGCAGGGGCATTGGTCGTGTTTCTGCGCGGTGTTCCGTGCATGGCGCGATTTTCTGAAGTGGCACCCGGCCTTGAGGGCCAAGCGGCGTGCCGTTCGCGGTTCGCGTGCGGGAAGCGCCTGCGGAATCTATCGCGGTTCGCTGCTTCTGCGTTATTTCTTCGGCCGCCGGACCTTCGGCAACATGATGTAGCGCCGTATTGCGGCGGGTCTGTCTTGCAATCCCTTCCGAAAGGATCAATATCAGTTTGTGAATTCTCCGTTGCCCGGCTCACGTTTCGCGCGATCGTCTCCGGCCGGGCAATGATGGTTCATCTCCTCCGCCTTTGCTTTGCCATTCGGACCGCCGCCGTGAAACCTCAAATAAAGTTGCTGCCGCTACGGTATTCCGTAGCGGCAGCTTGCATTTTCCGGTCTTGATCCGACTTGTCCGTAACCCGGGCTGACCGGGTTTCAGGTCAACCGTGGGCCCGACTGCCCGTAGTCCGGCCGGAGAGTTAGTCCTTGTTGATCTTGGCCCACGAGTCCTTGAGCGTCACCGTGCGGTTGAAGACGGGACGCTGGGGCGTGGAGTCGGTGTCGGGGCAGAAGTAGCCCACACGCTCGAACTGCACGGCCTGTCCGACGGGGATGTCGCGCAGCGAGGGTTCGAGGTAACCGGTGACCTTGACCATCGATTCGGGATTGAGATTGTCTTCCCAGGTTTGTCCCTCCTCCACGTCGTCGGGGTTCTCCTTGGTGAAGAGCGGGTTGAACAGGCGGATTTCGGCCTCGACGGCATCCTTGACCGACACCCAGTGGATCACGCCCTTGACGCGGCGTCCGTCGCTCGACGAACCGCCGCCCGAGAGGGGGTCGTAGGTGCAGCGCAGTTCGACGATGTTGCCTTGGGCATCCTTCACCACCTCCTCGCACTTGATAAGATAGGAGTAGCGCAGGCGCACCTCGCCGCCCGGCTGGAGACGGAAGAACTTCTTGGGCGGGTTCTCCATGAAGTCGTCGCGCTCGATGTAGATCTCGCGCGAGAAGGGTACCTTGCGCGTGCCGGCCGCTTCGTTTTCGGGGTTGTTCACCGCTTCGAAAAGCTCGGTCTTGTGCTCGTCGTAGTTGGTGATGACGACCTTGAGGGGGTTGAGCACCGCCATGCGGCGTTCGGCGACCTTGTTGAGGTCTTCGCGGACGCAGTATTCGAGTTTGGCCAGGTCGATGACGTTGTCGCGCTTGGCCACGCCCACCATCTCGGCGAAGTTGCGCACCGAAGCGGGCGTGTAGCCCTTGCGGCGCAGGGCGCAGATGGTCGGCATGCGGGGGTCGTCCCAGCCCATGACGGCGCCCTCCTGCACAAGTTTCAGCAGCTTGCGCTTCGACATCATGGTGTAGGTGAGGTTCAGACGCGCGAATTCGTACTGGTGCGAGGGGAAGATGTCGAGCGCCTCGATGAACCAGTCGTAGAGCGGACGGTGGACGTCGAACTCCAGCGTGCAGATCGAGTGGGTGATCTTCTCGATCGAGTCGCTCTGGCCGTGGGCGTAGTCGTACATCGGGTAGATGCACCATTTGCTGCCCGTGCGGTGGTGCTCGGCGTGGATGATGCGGTACATGATCGGGTCGCGGAAGAGCATGTTGGGGTGGGCCATGTCGATCTTGGCGCGCAGGACCTTCGAGCCGTCGGCGAATTCGCCGTTCTTCATGCGGACGAAGAGGTCGAGGTTCTCCTCGACCGTGCGGTTGCGCCACGGCGACTCCTTGCCCGGAACCGACACCGTGCCGCGGTTCTCGCGGATTTGCTCCTGCGTCTGGTCGTCGACGTAGGCCAGGCCTTTGCGGATGAGCTCGAGGGCCCATTCGTAGAGCTGGTCGAAGTAGTCCGACGCGTAACGCTCCGTGGCCCAGTCGAAGCCCAGCCAGCGGATGTCGCGCTTGATGGAGTCGACGTATTCGACGTCCTCCTTCACGGGGTTGGTGTCGTCGAAGCGCAGGTTGCACTTGCCGCCGTATTTCTTGGCCAGGCCGAAGTTGATGCAGATGCTCTTGGCGTGGCCGATGTGGAGGTATCCGTTGGGTTCGGGCGGGAAACGGGTCTGCACGCGTTTTTCGCCCTTGGCGATGGACTCTTCGATGATCTCTTCGAGGAAGTTGAGGGACTTCTCCCGGATGTCGCTGTTCTCTGTTGCCATACGGTATGGAAATTTAATGTTTTTTGCGGAAGATTTTGTCGATGTCGACCTTCAGCCGCACGACCTGCTGCGTGCCTGTGCCCGCTCCGTCGTAGTGGAAGACCATGCCGGCCTCCACGCTGAGCGTGCCCTGGAAGAACGACCGTTCGTAGCCCACCCACGTGCGGTTGTAGATGTGCTCGGTGGTGGCGTAGAAACTCTCGCCGGCATAGAGGCCCTCTTCGGCGTAGGTCAGCCCGGCGGCGGGATCGGAGACGTAGTTGCGCAGGGGCTGAAGGTTCGCGCCGGCGTAGAGGTTGTTTTCGAGCTTGAGGCCCCATTTGCGGAGGACGATGTCCAACTGTCCGCCGCAGGGCGTGCGCCAGCTGTTGTCGACGCTCCGGCCCCGCTGGGGCGCGAAAAGGAAATTGGCGCGGATGTCGAAGTCGAAGAAAGCGTCGAACTTCCATCCTGCGTAGGGATTCAGCAGGAGGTTGTCGGTGACGTTCTTGTTGCCGATGCGGCCGGCGAAATGGAAGAGCGAGAAGGCGTAGCCTGCGTAAAATCCGCGCTCGGCGGCGTAGCGGCCGGCCGAGAGGATGCGGAACATCTCGCGCGAGCGGTGCGAATACATTCCTTCCCAGTCGAGGGCCAGTTCGACGTAGCTGCCGGGATGGGCCGTGGAGACGTAACGTCCCAGGAATCCCGCGAGACGGTTCTGGTAGAACCGCGTGGAGTCGCTGAAGAAGGCGCGCGAATAGCGGCCCGCCAGCTCGCTGCGGTCGAAGATGCCGGCGACGGCCCGCACGCTGCGCGTGTCGAAACGGTAGTGGAAAAGGGGCTTGACGTCGGTCAGGAACTTGCTCTTGTCGCCGAAGTTCTGCAGGAGGTCGACGCCGAAGACCAGGCGGTTTTTCGCAGCCCACTCCAGCCCCGCGCGCGGCGTGAGCCGGGCGGAAAAGAGCGTCTGCGACCGGTCGAACGCGTTGCCGGCATACTCGCGGTTGTCGAAGCGCGTTTCGAAGCCGACGCCCGCGAGGAACTCCTGGGCGCATGCCCCGCAGACGGAGACGAGGCAGAACCACGATAGAACGAACTTTTTGAAAGCCATGCCGACGAAGCGATTTGAACCCCCAAAAGTAGGCAAAAATTTTTTTATTTGTTACATTTGGCCCCGAAAACAGACTCCCGAAAACCGTCATGCGCAAAATCACGAACGAAGAACTGGGCCGTCCGACGCCCGAGGAATATGCCGCCCGGCCCAAAATGCCCGTCACGGTGGTGCTCGACAACGTGCGCTCGGCGCAGAACGTCGGCGCCTTTTTCCGCACGGGCGATGCCTTTGCGGTGGAACGCATCGCCCTGTGCGGCATCACGGCGACGCCCCCGGCGCGCGAGATTCACAAAACGGCGCTGGGAGCGGAGCTGACCGTGCCGTGGAGCTATCATGCCGCTACGGCGGAGTGTGTGGAGCAGCTGCGGGCTGCGGGATATGAAATCCTTGCGGTGGAGCAGGTCGAGGGCGCGGCGATGCTCGGAGCGTTCGGGCCGCAGCCGGGCAAACGCTATGCGCTGGTCTTCGGCAACGAGGTGGCCGGCGTGGAGCAGGAGGTCGTGGACCGCTGCGACGGCGCCATCGAGATTCCCCAGGCGGGGGTCAAGCACTCGATCAACGTGTCGGTCTCGGGCGGCGTGGTGCTGTGGCACTTCTTTTCGCGGTTGCAGCCTTGATGAACTTGCGCTCGTTCGTCGCGGGCGGCGAATATGGTGCGTCTCGCAGGTGGCGGGCCGTGCCGGAACATGTTGCCGCCCCGAACTTCCGGGTTGTACCGAAGCAGGAAAGGGCTTATGCCGGCCGTCGGCATGCAACGCTGCCGCTGCCGGGAATTCCGGCAGCACGGCAAGGCGGCTACGCTGCGAACGCTTAATTGGGAATTGTGAATTAACTTTCTATCTTTGCCCCCGATTCCGAAACCTAACTCGAACAAGATGTCAGTAGAAAGTACGGTAAGAGCCGTGACGACGTATCGTCTCACGGAGATGAAGCAGCGCGGCGAGAAGATCGCCATGCTCACTTCCTATGATTATTCGATGGCCAGGATCGTCGACGCTGCGGGCATCGACGTGATTCTGGTGGGCGATTCGGCCGCCAACGTCATGGCCGGCTACGAAACGACCCTTCCCATAACGCTCGACATGATGATCTACCACGCCCGTTCGGTGGTGCGTGCCGTGGAGCGGGCGCTGGTGGTGGTCGACCTGCCGTTCGGCACCTACCAGGGCAATTCGAAGGTGGCGCTCGACTCGGCCGTGCGCATCATGAAGGAGACCGAGGCCGACGCCGTGAAGATGGAGGGCGGCGAGGAGATTCTCGAATCGGTGCAGCGCATCCTCTCGGCCGGCATTCCTGTCATGGGGCACCTCGGTCTTACGCCTCAGTCGATCCACAAGTTCGGCACCTATACGGTCCGTGCCAAGGAGGAGGCCGAAGCCGAGAAACTCGTGCGCGACGCCCGTCTGCTCAGCGACGCGGGGTGTTTCGCCTGCGTGCTGGAGAAGATCCCCGCTGCGCTGGCCGCCCGCGTGTCGAAAGAGATCCGGATCCCGACCATCGGCATCGGCGCCGGAAGTGCGTGCGACGGCCAGGTGCTCGTCATCCACGACATGCTGGGCATCAACAAGGGCTTCTCGCCGCGGTTCCTGCGTCGCTACGCCGATCTGCATACGGTCATGACCGACGCCGTGACGGGCTATATCCGCGATGTCAAGGAGGGCGATTTCCCCAACGAAAAGGAACAATACTGATATTCAGTTCAGCAATCGACGCCGCAGTTCATTAAAACTGCGGCGTTTTTTATGATGATGAGTATTCGTTATTGCAAGATGCTAAGACCGAGGCGCCCGACGAACGCAGCATGCGCCTGCAGGCGAGCTCTGTTTTGCAGGGAGGAGGGCAACAAGCACAGCACGGTTAAGAGCCTCCTTTTCGATACGGATTCTTCGTCGCTTGGCTCCTCAGAATGACAAAACGAAACCAATCGCAGAAACAAGGGACAATCCCGACATATGATTCCTTTTTTTTCGGGGCGGCTCGCGCCGGAAGGCGCGACCCCCGCAGCCGCCCCGAAGAAAGTTTTGCGAACGAAACGCTTTACTTTGCACTTCAAATCGCGCCTCCCGACCGGCCCGGGGACGCTCGGGAACATCTGCTGACCGTTCGAAGAGTGCTCGGCGGCCGTCTTGCCAGGGCCCGATTGGAGGGAAAGCTGATAAAAATCGATCGAAACGATGCGCGGTTTTAGGCCGTTCGGAAAAAAATGCTTACTTTTGCGGGCAACAAAATCCGCGTCCCTATGTCGTTCATCAATGAAAGGGTGCAGCCCGAAGGTCTTACCTTCGACGATGTGTTGCTCGTACCCGCCTATTCGGAAGTGTTGCCGCGCGAGGTCCGTCTCGAGACCCGTTTTTCGCGTAATATCCGCCTGAACATCCCCATCGTTTCGGCCGCCATGGACACCGTGACGGAAGCTCCGCTTGCCATCGCCCTGGCCCGAGAGGGAGGTATCGGCGTGATCCACAAGAACATGTCCATCGCCGAGCAGGCGGCCCATGTGCGCCGTGTCAAGCGCGCCGAGAACGGCATGATCTACGATCCGGTCACCATTTCGCGCAACGATACGGTGGGCGATGCTCTGCGGCTCATGCACGAGAACCGGATCGGCGGCATTCCGGTGGTCGACGCCGGGCGCAGGCTGATCGGCATCGTCACCAACCGCGACCTGCGCTTCCAGCGCGACATGAACCGTTCGATCGACGAGGTCATGACGCCCGGCGACCGGCTCATCACCACCCGCAAGACCGAGCTGGAGCACGCGTCCGAAGTGCTGCTCGACAACAAGATCGAGAAACTCCCCGTGGTGGACGACGAAGGCCGCCTGGTGGGGTTGATTACCTATAAGGACATCACCAAGGTGCAGGACCATCCCAATGCCTGCAAGGATGCCAAGGGCCGTTTGCGCGTGGCTGCCGGCGTGGGCATCACGCCCGACGTCATGGAGCGCGTGGCCGCCCTCGTGGCCGAGGATGTCGACGCCGTGGTGCTCGACTCGGCGCACGGACACTCCAAGAACATCGTCACGGCCTTGAAGCAGATCAAGGCCGCCTATCCGGCGCTCGACGTCGTGGTGGGCAATATCGCCACGGCCGAAGCGGCGCGTTTCCTGGTCGAGGCCGGTGCCGACGGCATCAAGGTGGGCATCGGTCCGGGTTCGATCTGCACCACGCGCATCATCGCCGGCGTCGGCGTGCCCCAGTTGTCGGCCATCTACGCCGCCTCGACCGTCGCTCGCGAGGCCGGCGTGCCTGTCATCGCCGACGGAGGTCTGCGCTATTCGGGCGACATCGTCAAGGCGCTGGCCGCGGGCGGCGACTGCGTGATGATCGGTTCGATGTTCGCCGGCACGGAGGAGGCTCCGGGCGAGACGATCATCTACAACGGCCGCAAGTTCAAGTCCTACCGCGGCATGGGCTCGATCGACGCCATGAAGGCCGGTTCGGCCGACCGCTACTTCCAGAAAGGTTGCGAGGGCAACATCAACAAGCTCGTGCCCGAGGGCATCGTGGCGCGCGTGCCGTTCAAGGGCATGCTCAACGAAACGGTTTACCAGCTGGTGGGCGGCATCCGCTCGGGCATGGGCTACTGCGGCGCTGCCGACATCCGGGCGTTGCAGCAGGCGCAGTTCATCCGCATCTCGGCTTCGGGCATGCAGGAGAGCCATCCGCACGACGTGACCATCACGCGCGAGGCGCCCAACTATTCGAGCGAACGGTAGGAATCGGTATGATGAACAGTGAAATAGCCGCCTGCGGGCTCTTCTGCGGGGCCTGTCCGCAGAAAAGCAGGGGGAAGTGCCCCGGCTGCCGCGACAACGAAAAGGCCGTGTGGTGCAAGGTGCGCAAATGTTGTCTGGAGCACGGTTGGCAGAGTTGCGCCGACTGCACGACGACGACTTCCGACAAGTGCAAGGTGTTCAACAACTTCTACGCGAAGCTCTTTTCTTTCATCTTCCGTTCCGACCGGCAGGGGTGCGTCGGCCGCATCCGCGAGGTGGGTTACGAGGCGTTCGCTGAGGAGATGCGGCTGGCCGGGCGCATGAACCGGCCCGTGACGAAGAAATAGACACGCGGAGCATGGCCGGAGGCGCCGGACCGCATCCGGCGGCGGGTTCCGAACCGGATTTTTCGGAACCGGCGATAGTTAGCTGAAAAAACAAACGACGATCATAGATGGAAAAGATCCTTATCCTCGACTTCGGGTCGCAGTATACGCAGCTCATCGCACGGCGCGTACGCGAACTGAACGTCTATTGCGAGATTCACCCGTTCAACAAGATTCCGGTGCTCGACGCGTCGGTGCGGGGCGTGATTCTCTCGGGCAGCCCGTTTTCGGTGCGCGATGCCGGGGCCCCGAATCCCGACTTGGGGCAGATCAAGGGGCGGCTGCCGCTGCTGGGCGTCTGCTACGGGGCGCAGTACCTCTCGGCGGCTTACGGCGGCGAGGTGCAGCCTGCACCCAGCCGCGAATACGGCCGCGCCATGCTGACGGTGGGCGATGCCTCCGATCCGCTGATGGCCGGACTGCCTGCCACGACGCAGGTGTGGATGTCGCACGGCGACACCATCACGGCGGTGCCGGCCGGCTATCGTCTGATCGCCGGGACGGAGGACGTGCGCGTGGCGGCATTCCGTGTCGAGAGCGAGCAGACGTGGGGCATCCAGTTCCATCCCGAGGTCTACCATTCGACCGACGGCACGCAGCTGCTGAAGAATTTCGTGGTCGGCATCTGCGGATGCGCCCAAAGCTGGACTTCGGAGAGCTTCGTCGAGACTACCGTGCGCGAGTTGCGCGAGAAACTGGGCAACGATAAAGTCGTGCTGGGCCTCTCGGGCGGCGTCGACTCGTCGGTGGCCGCCGTGCTGCTTCACAAGGCCGTCGGGCGGAACCTTTACTGTATCTTCGTCGATTCGGGCCTGCTGCGCAAGAACGAATTCGAGGAGGTGCTCGCATCCTACGAGGATATGGGTCTCAACGTCAAGGGCGTGAAGGCCGGGACCAAGTTCCTGGGCGACCTGGCGGGTGTGAGCGACCCCGAGCGCAAGCGCAAGATCATCGGCCGCGACTTCGTGGAGGTCTTCAACGAGGAGGCGCAGCGGATCGCCGACGTGAAGTGGCTGGCGCAGGGCACGATCTACCCCGACGTCATCGAATCGTGCTCGGTCAACGGTCCTTCGGCCACCATCAAGTCGCACCACAACGTGGGCGGTCTGCCCGAGAAGATGAACCTGAAGATCGTGGAGCCGCTGCGGCTGCTGTTCAAGGACGAAGTGCGCCGCGTGGGGCGTTCGCTGGGCATCTCCGACCAGCTGATCGGCCGCCATCCTTTCCCGGGGCCGGGCCTTGCGATCCGTATTCTGGGCGACATCACGCCCGAGAAGGTCGAAATTTTGCAGAACGTCGACAGAATCTACATCGACTCCCTGCGGGCCGCCGGTCTCTACGACAAGGTGTGGCAGGCGGGGGCGATCCTGCTGCCCGTCAAGAGCGTGGGCGTCATGGGCGACGAACGCACCTACGAAAGTTGCGTGGCACTGCGCGCCGTGACCTCCACCGACGGCATGACGGCCGACTGGGTGCACCTGCCCTACGAATTTCTGGCCGACGTGTCGAACGAGATCATCAACAAGGTGCGCGGCGTCAACCGCGTAGTCTACGACATCTCCTCCAAACCGCCCGCAACCATCGAGTGGGAGTAACCGTCTTGATGAGGTGAAAGGTCGAAGGTGGAAGGTGGGTCCAAGGGCCCTTGTTTTCAGCGGGTGTCGGGCAGGGGCGATGATGGTGCGCCGTACGCACCATTGCCGGAAATCTGCCCGGGCATAAAACTTATCTCTTCATGAATTTCGCAGCGATCGATTTCGAGACGGCCAACCGCCACCGGTCGAGCATCTGTTCGGTGGGCGTGGTCGTCGTGCGCAACGGCGAGGTGGCGGAGAAAGTCTATCGGCTGGTCCGGCCGCGCCCGAATTTCTACAGCCGTTTCAACACGGAGGTGCACGGTCTGACCGGCGCCGATACCGACGAGGCGCCCGAGTTCGAGGATATGTGGCCCGAGATCGACGCACTGATCGACGGGCTGCCGCTCGTGGCACACAACGCGCCGTTCGACGAGGGGTGCCTGCGGGCCGCGTTCGACCTTTACAGCCTGCCTTACCCCGGCTATCTCTTTTTCTGCACCTGCCAGGCGTCGCGCCGCTACTTCGGGCGGCAGCTGCCCAATCATCAGCTGCATACCGTGGCGGCCGCCTGCGGTTATGATCTGCAGAACCATCATCATGCTTTGGCCGACGCGGAGGCCTGCGCGCAGATCGCGCTGAAACTTTTCCGGTAGCGGTCGGACGATGCCGGTCCGGCGATGCAGTGATCCGGCGAAAAGTCGGGTGTCCAAGTCCGGATCGGCTCCCGTATGCTGTCGCAATGCACTGAGAAGCATAGGGCCCGTTGCGGTTTGTGCAGTAGTGCTGTGTCCGGCAGATTCCCGGCTGCGGATCGTGTGTCCGAATTCTCCGTATCGAGAATTCCTCCATTGTGAATTTTGAATCGATTCCTCTGCGGGGTCTTGACTCTGAATCCCGCTCGGCATAGTCTGCAAGCGGTCTCTTCCCTCGCTTAATTGCAGAATTGTGAATTTTGAATTGTGCATTGAGAATTGCCTGCTCGCTTGATCGCAAAGTCGCAAATCCGCATTACAGCCCCACTTCCATCTGGAAGGTGAATGCCCAGCGCGTGTAGTCGTTCTTGACGGCGCGGGTGCGGTGGTTGTAGGAGAGGTCGGCCTGGAACTTGATTGCATGGCCGACAAGGTAGTGCGAAACGCCCAGCGTCGTCTGGCTGCGCCGTTCGTAACCGGCGCGCGGCTGCACCTTGCTGCGGGGAAAGAGCATCGAATTGCGCAGCGCCACTTCCCATCTTTTGCGGATGATGTAACCGGCCTGGACGTTGCAGCCCCAGCCGGTGTAGATCCAGGTGCGGGCTTCGTCGTCGAAGAGCGGGCGGCCGCAGGTCCGCCCCATGAAGTCGGCGCAGAACGAGAATCCGCGGTATTTCAGCAGGAAGTCGGCGTACCAGTTGCTGAGATTGCGGCTTGCGCCGTCGGGCAGCAGGTCGCCGCGCTGCCCTTGCGTGCGTAGGGCCTTGTGGTTGTAGGAGAACGCTCCGGCGAACATGATCCGGACCTGTTCCTCGTGGGCCAGATCGCCCTCCGAGACCTCGCCTTTCTGTTTGAAGCGCCCCAGCGGATAGAACTCCAGCCGTCGTGTGTAGACCAGTCCGCCGTTGGTCGAACGGCCCCAGTTGCGGCCTTCGCCCAGCGTGACGGAGGATTTGGCCGTGAAGGTGAAGCCTTCGTCGCGGGGCAGGTCGTACTGAACGAAGATGCCGAAGTCGCGGTCGGAGCCGAATTCGCCGTTGACGATGCTGCGGTCGACGAACTGGAGCAGTCCCGACGAGGTGATCTGCGCGCGGCTGCCCTGTATCTTGGTCTGTCCGAGTCCGAAGCTCCAGGCGGCCGAGGGCCGGTAGTAGAGGATGGCGTCGGCGACGATGTCGGAGTTGCTGCGGGCGTTGGCGGCGTGGCCCGTGAATCCCAGCTGGATGTAGTAGACCAGCTTGGGCGAGTAGACGTAGCCGTTGAACTTGACTTGCAGCCGCTTGATGCGCGCCTCGATCTCGCGGAAGGTGAAATCGCGGTCGAAGGAGAGCCCGACGAGGCTCTGCATCCGCAGACGCATGGTCAGCGCGAAACTTTCGCCCGGGGAGCGGTAGGTGATGCCTTTGCCGATTTCGATCGCGAACGCCGGAGTGCGGCGTACGGAGTCGGGTTGCGGGGCTGCGGCCGTCGGCCGGGCGCTGAGCAGTGCGCCGAGCAGCAGCAGGGCGCAGCAGGCGGAACGTAGGTCTGTTTGCATGGCCGTAACAATGCAACTACCATGCAAATCATGGTTTTTCTTAATCTGCGCGCGGCCGGTTTTTGATGGTTTTCGGGCAGTGGCTTGTTTTTAGGAAAGTGCAGGCAGCGGTTAAAACAAACAAGGTCTGCGACCTTGCGCCCGGGGCCGGCTTGGAAAAAGCGCGAATCGGGCAGCGCAAAAGAATCGTGTAAAATGACAGACCCCGAAATCCGACTCGATTTTCGCAGCATCCGGAAACCGCCGGGTGACGGAATGGGAAGTATGGAGGGATATGGTGAATCGCGGATCACTCCACATAGAGTACCAACCCCTTGAGGTATTCGCCCTCGGGGTGGTAGATGTTGATGGGGTGGTCGGCCGGCTGGGTGAGCTGGTGGAGGATACGCACCTTGCGTCCGGCGATGGCGGCGGCGGAGAAGACCGTGGTGCGGAACAGCTCCTTCGACACGGCCTGCGAACAGGAGAAGGTGAAGAGGATGCCGCCGGGGCGGATCTGGGCCAGTGCGCGGGCGTTGAGGCGCTTGTAGCCCTGCATGGCGTTGCCGAGGACCTTGTGGTGCTTGGCGAAAGCCGGCGGGTCGAGGATGATGAGGTCGTATTTGTCGCCGATGTCGCGCAGGTATTCCACAGCGTCGGCGGCCGCTTCGGTGTGCGCGGCGCCGTCGCCGAAATTCAGACGCATGTTCTCGGTGGCCAGGGTCACGGCCCGCTCCGACGAATCGACCGAGCAGACCTCCCGGGCGCCGCCCGAGAGGGCATAGACCGAAAAACCGCCCGTGTAGCAGAACGTGTTGAGCACGGTGCGCCCCTTGGCGTAGCGTTTCACCAGTTCGCGGTTTTCGCGCTGGTCGAGGAAGAACCCGGTTTTCTGCCCCTTTTCCCAGTTGACCATGAACTTCTCGCCGTTCTCGAGTACGACGTGCGACGCATGGTCGGAGGTGCCCCACAGATAGCCGTCGACGGCTCCGAGGTCGGCCTTGTAGGGGAGCGTCTGCGACGACTTGTCGTAGATGGCCGCAATGCGGTCACCGTAGGTGGTGCGGATGGCTTCGGCGATTTCGCGCCGTGCGCGGTACATGCCCACCGAATGGCACTGGACCACGGCCGTGGAGCCGTAGATGTCGACCACGAGCCCCGGCAGCGAGTCGCCCTCGCCGTGGATCAGGCGGTAGCAGGTGGTCCGGGGGTTGTCCGTGAGGCCCAGCGTGCGGCGCACGTCGTGGGCGACGGCCACGCGGCGGTTCCACCAAGCCTGGTCGATCGGCTCGCGCTCGAACGACAGCACGCGCACGGCGATCGAGCCGATCTGGTAGTGCCCCTGGGCGATGAAGTCGCCCGAACGGGTGAAGACCTCGACCAGAGCGCCCTCGGCGATTTGGGATTCCTCCTCGGCCTCGATGCGGTCGATGGCGCCCGAAAAGATCCAGGGATGGCGCCGGGCGAGCGACTCCTCCTTGCCCTTGCGCAGGTAGACTTGCGGTATCATGAACGGAATTTTTTGATTTTCGGAGTGCGGAGCAGCTTTTCGTAGATGCGCGTGCAGACCCAGGCGTCGGTGGCGGCGTAGAGCTGTTGTTTGCCGGTGAGGGTCGCGGCCTCCCAGTTGCTCAGGCGCTGGGCTTTGGAGACGCGCTGTCCCAGCACGATGGCCGAGAGCTTGCGCAGGCTCTTCTCCTCGATGCCCCACTGGGGCGCGATGCTCTGGAGGTCGACGAAGCCGCCGTCGCGGAAGTGGCGTATCTGGCGCAGCGACCGCAGATCGCCGGCGACGTCGGCGCCGATCTTGGGCAGGCTGCGGTTTTCGAGCAGCCGCAGGATGGGCTTGGCCAGAGGTATCTTGTTGAGCCGGAACAGGTAGCAGCGCTCCGGCGAGGAGAGTTGCAGGAGCGAGACGCGGTGGGTCACTCCCGGGCGGAACGACGGGCGGGTCTCGGTGTCGAACCCGACGAGCGGCTGTTCCGAAAGGTACCGGCAGGCGTCGTCGATGTCGCGTTCGTGTTCGATGATGCGTATTTCGCCGCGGAACTCGATGGCCGGAAGCAGGGCCGTCTGTTCGTTGCTGATCTTATCGATGAATGTGTTTTCGGTGGACATGGATGCGGAAATTCCTGCGAATTTACGGAATTATTCTCAAAATTCCCTCTTTGTCGGCCTCGATTTTACCCTCGTCGAGGAGCCGCCGGACGGTTTCGGCGATCCGTTCGGGTGCCGCGGCGGTCTTGCCGGTCAGCGTGCGGACGTCGGCCGGGCCCTCGGCGAGAAGTTGCAGGAGCGAGGCCGAAAGTTCGTCGCGCTGCCGGCCGGCCCGGCGTTTCTCCAGACAGAGGTCGCAGACGCCGCACGGCTTGGGCTCCTCGCCGCCGAAATAGGTTTCGAGTTGCAGACTGCGGCATTGCGTGCGGTTGTCGGCGTAGGCGATCATGTGCTCGAAGCGTTCGCGCATGAGGTCGTGGCGCTGCCGGTAGGTCTCGGGCGAGATGTAGAGGTCGGCCCGGGGCAGGCGCTCCTCGTCGAAGTAGAGGATGGGCGAGCGGTTGGAGGGGATGTAGCGGATGACGCGCAGCTGCCACAGGCGTTTGAGCAGCTCCTTGACATGCTCGACGGAGTAGCCGCTCCAGGCGGCGATTTCGCCCTCGTCGATGGGTCGGAACTCGGTGAAGACCCCGTTGTAGAGGCGCAGCAGCGTGCGGATGAAGTGGTCGAGGTCCTCGCGCCGCACGCGCAGGCGGTAGAGGTCGTCGCGGCCGACGCAGAAGAGGATGCGTGCCGGATTCTCCTGCGCGTCGGTGAGGGTGAGGTAGCCGTTCTGCTGGAGCAGTTTCAGAGCGCTGGCCACGGTGCCGGAGTAGAGGTGCTGCCGGGAGCAGAAGTCGTGGATGTTGAAGAGAAACGACGCTCCGGCACCGTCGCCGACACCCACTTGGAGGTAGGACCCGATCTGTTCGTAGATCTCCTTGACCTTTTCGAGCGGCGGGAACTCCTGTTCGAAGCGTTTGACGATGCGGTCGCTGTCGTCCGAGGAGACCAGCAGCAGGGCGTAGGCGCGGGCGCCGTCGCGGCCGGCCCGGCCGGCCTCCTGGTAGTAGCTTTCGAGCGAGTCGCACATGGAGTAGTGGACGACGAAGCGCACGTCGGGCTTGTCGATGCCCATGCCGAAAGCGTTGGTGGCGACCATGATGCGGACCTTGCCGCTGATCCACTCCTCCTGGCGCAGGGCGCGCTCGGCGTGGGGTACTCCGCCGTGGTAGGCCCGGGCGGCGATCCCCTCGTCGCTCAGCAGCGAGGCGATCTGTTCGGTGCCCTCGCGGGTGCGCATGTAGACGATGCCCGACCCGGGGACATTGTGCACCAGGCGCAGGAGCTGGGCGTTCTTGTCGTCGGTGCGGCGGACGCTGTAGGAGAGGTTGGGGCGCGCGAAACTGCTGCGCAGGATGCGGGGTTCGTCGAAACGCAGGCGGTGCATGATGTCGTCGGCGACGAGCTGCGTGGCCGAGGCCGTGAGGGCCAGAACGGGAACGCCGGGGAGCTTCTCGCGCAGCTCGGCGATGCGCAGGTAGGCGGGCCGGAAGTCGTAGCCCCATTGCGAGATGCAGTGGGCCTCGTCGACGGCGAGCAGCTGCACGTTCATGCGCACGACGCGCAGCCGGAACGCTTCCGAAGTCAGCCGCTCGGGAGCCACGTAGAGGAACTTGACGTCGCCGTAGACGCAGTTGTCCAGGGCGATGTCGATCTGCCGGGGCGAGAGTCCGGAGTGGATGGCCACGGTCGCGATGCGCCGGGCCCGCAGGCGGTCGACCTGGTCCTTCATCAGGGCGATGAGCGGCGTGACGACGATGCAGAGACCCTCGCGGGCGAGCGTGGGAACCTGGTAGGTGAGCGACTTGCCGCCGCCCGTGGGCATGAGCGCGAGGGTGTCGCGGCCCGCCAGCACCGACCGGATGATCTCGGCCTGCACGGGGCGGAATTCGTCGAAGCCCCAGTAGCGCCGCAGCACGTCGTATATTTTCTCCTCGCCGGGTAGCATACGACAAAATTAAGAATTAAAAATGAAAAAAGAAGAATTCCGGCGGCTGCCCGAGCGTATGCTCCGCAAGCAACGGTACCGATTCCCGATAGTATATCCTTGCAAGAAACACCATCCGCATACGTCCTTGCAAGGGGCGCAGCGACGAAGCACTAAGCACAGCGAAGCGGAATTCTTTCAAGTTGCCCGGCTGGGGGCGGGCGCGCAAAGCGCTGGCCGGGCAATGAAAATATACATAGTATGCAGATTTTCAACTACTTGTTCGCCTGCGCGTCGCCGCGAGGCATTGCAGATGGCGTGGCGGTCCTAACGGGCGGATTTTCGGGTTTTCGGTCCGGAAATTGGAGTTGCGGGATATTTTATGTAATTTTGCGGCCGGTCGGTGTCCGGTCGACAGACGGGACCGTCCGCAGGAAAAATGAGTTGCCGACGATACATATCCTTTTTGCTGCTTGCCGTCTACCTGCTGGCGACGGGAGGTGCGGCGTTCCGGTCGCTCTCGTGCAGCTGCATGGACAAGGGACATCGCGCCGAACATGTGCACGCGCATTGCGGCCATGCGGCCGGCGCGTGCGATGAAGCGGAGACGCTGCGCGCGACGTGTGCCTGCGACCGCCATTCCACCGACATCGAACTCTATACTACGGCGGCGGACGATGCACGGCCCTGCAAGTGCGCGGTGCTGGCGTTGCCCCATTGCATGGCTGCCGCGCAGGCGGCCAGACTTGCGGCCCCGAAATTCCGCAAGGTGCGGATGGTCGCTCCTCCTGTCCCGATTCCGCAGGCTCCGTGTCTTCTCGTTGCGGATTTGAGGGCACCTCCGGTATCGGTTTAGAACTGCGAAGGACGGGCGCGCGGGAGGCGCAGTGCCGTCCGAAGAGATGTTTTAACCGATAACGGAATACCATGAAAATCAGAACAATCGTTTTTACCGTTTCAGCCCTGGCTCTCGGTGCCGCCGTACAGGCGCAGGAGGTGCGGGGCGTGGTGCGCGACGCCGAAGGGCAGCCGCTCGTCGGTGCGTCGGTCTACTGGGCCGGCACGACCGTGGGCACCAGCACGGACGCTGAAGGCGTCTACCATATTCACCGGGTGAAGAACTACGACAACCTGGTGGCTTCTTATCTTGGATACATGAACGATACGCTGCGCGTGGCTTCGGGCGCCGAACGTGCGGAGTTCGCCCTGCGCAGCGAGGGCGTGGAACTCGACGACGTGGTGATCGAGGGCAACCTGAGCGGCAACTACGTCAAGCACGACGGCATCATGAAGGGCGAGATGATCTCTTTCGCCGGGCTGTGCAAGATGGCCTGCTGCAACCTGGCCGAGTCGTTCGAGAATTCGGCGTCGGTGACGGTGGGCTACAGCGATGCCATTTCGGGCGCCCGGCAGATCAAGATGCTGGGTCTGGCCGGCACCTACACGCAGATTCTCGACGAGAACCGCCCCATCATGCGCGGACTTTCGGCCCCCTACGGACTGAGCTACACGCCGGGCATGTGGCTCAACTCGATCCAGGTGTCGAAGGGCGTATCGTCGGTGACGGCGGGCCACGAAGCCATCACGGGGCAGATCAACCTGGAGCACCGCAAGCCGACGGACAACGAACGGCTGTTCGTCAATCTTTATCTGGACGACGAACTGCGTCCCGAGGCGAACATTTCGACGGCCTTTCCTGTGTCGCGCGACAAGAAACTGACCTCCGTGATCCTGCTGCACGGTTCGATGGATACCGACGTGCGCAAGATGGACCACAACCACGACGGCTTCCGCGACCTGCCCAAGGCCGCCCAGATCAACGTGGCCAACAAGTGGCTCTATGCGGCCGACAACGGCACGCAGATACGCTGGGGCTGGAAATTCGTGCAGGAGAACCGCCTGGGCGGCATGATGGGCTATAAGAACAAGGCCGCCATGCGCGAGGCGATGTCCGAGCACTGGGATTGGCAGCGGACCGGCACGGCCATGCCGCTCTACGGTTCGCACATCCGCAACCGCGGGGCCAACGGCTACTTCAAGATCGGCACGCCCGTGGGCCCGGCGGTCTACGACGAGGAGGAGCAGGACGAGATGCGCTCGAACCTGGCGCTGGTGGTGGATTTCGACCACTTCGACGAAGACGCCTACTTCGGACTCAACGACTACGACGGCAACGAGAACACGCTGTCGGCCAACCTGATGTATGCGCACTACTTCACCTACCGCTCGTCGCTCAACGTGGGTGTGCAGGGCCACTTCTCGCGTATTCGGGAACACCTGCTGAACCGGACGCCGTGGCTTGCGCAGACGCCCGAGGTCTATTACGATCTCGACCGCAACGAAAACGAGGCGGGCGCCTATGCGGAGTACACCTATACTCTCGGAGATAAATTCTCGCTGGTGGCCGGCGTGCGCGGCGACTACAACAGCTACTACGACAAGTTCTATTTCACGCCGCGCGGCCATGTGAAGTGGAACATTACCCGCACCACGGTACTGCGCGCTTCGGCAGGTCTGGGCTATCGCTCGACCAACGTCATCACGGACAATATCGGCATCCTGGCGACGGGGCGCCGCATCGTGCTGCCGGACTATCGGGAGAAAGTATGCTCGGGCCGCGCGTTCGACCGCATGGAGAAGGCGCTGACCGTGGGCGGCAGTCTGACGCAGAGTTTCTCGGTGCTGGGCACGGACAACATGACGCTGAGCTTCGACTACTTCCGCACGCAGTTCTACAATTCGGTGGTGGCCGATCAGGAGTACGACGCGGAGACGATCCGCATCTACGACACCCACGGCCGCTCCTACACCGACACCTACCAGGTCGATTTTTCGTGGACTCCGGCCGAGCGGCTCGACATCTTCGCGACGTTCCGCTACACCGACAGCGAGATGACGATCAACCGTCCGGACGGCACGACGGCGCGCGTGGAACGTCCTCTGGTGAGTCAGTACAAGACGCTTTTCAACATCCAGTATGCCACCAAGTTCCGCCGATGGGTGTTCGATGCGACGGCCCAGCTCAACGGTCCGTCGCGCATCCCGACGCAGAACGGCATCCTGGCCGACGACAGCCACTCGCCGAGCTATCCGATGTTCTTCGCGCAGGTGAGCCGCAAGCTGGGCAAGTTCGACATCTATGTGGGCTGCGAGAACATCGCCGACTACCGGCAGAAAGACCCGATCCTGCATGCGTCGGATCCCTACTCCTACGAGTTCAACTCCATGAACGTGTGGGGGCCGCTGATGGGCCGCAAGTTCTACATCGGCATGCGGTGGAACCTTTATTAAGGTGAAAAGTGAGGGGTGAAAAGTGAAAGGTGAGGGGTGAAAAGCGGAGGGTGAAAAGGTCATCCCGAACCCTCTTTCTTGCCATTCGGAACGAAGCGAAGAATCTGCCGTTCGGAACTCTGATCAGCCGGTTTGAGGCGCAGAGCGGCGGAGAATCCGGAAAACAATAACTGACAATTAATTTAAATAACCATGAAAAAACTTGCAATGCTTTGCCTGGCCCTTTTGATGGGTGCGGGCGTGACGATGGCTGCCAAACCTGCGGCCGAAAAGAAGACGGTGACCACGGTGTTCGTGACGGACATCGACTGCGACCACTGCGTGAAGAAGATCATGAACAATGTGCCGTCGCTCGGCAAGGGAATCAAGGACGTGGAGGTCGACCTGCCGACCAAGGAGGTGACGGTGACCTACGACGCGTCGAAAAACAACGACGAGAACATCATCAAGGGTTTCGCTTCCATCAAGGTGAAGGCCGAGCCCAAAAAGGCCGCGACGAAGTAGCTGCGTCGGCCGCGAAAAGCGAACAGGGACCTCACATCGAGGTCCCTGTTTTTTGTGCAATAGGTTGTTCGGGATGTTGCGCACCCGACATGGCGGCTGTGCAGGCCGGACCCAAAACGGAAATGGCGGCCGTACAGGTCTGAGCTCGGGCCGGAATCGGCATCCGGACGGGCCGAGGTTGGCCCAGTAGGCACCGGACGCGAGGCCTACTCCATGGGCTGGATGCGTATCTCGGTGGAGTTGAGGGCCCGGATTTCGCGGACGAGCCGTTCGATGTCGGTCTGCTCGTCGACCTGCCCGTAGTGGTAGGGGTAGAAGATGCGGGGTTTCATGGCCCGGACCGCCTCGACGGCCTGGTCGACGGTCATCGTATAGGGCTGGTTGACGGGCAGGAACGCGATGTCGATGTCGCGCAGGGCCTTCATTTCGGGAGTCGGCTCCGTGTCGCCGGCGATGTAGATGCGCAGGCCGCCGACGGTCAGCAGATAACCGCAGTCCTCGCGCATCTTGGGGTGGAACTTGAGGTGTCCGTCGGTGGTGTTGTAGGCGGCTACGGCTTCGATCTTGACGTAGTCGCGCGGCGTGGCGATGCTTCCGGGGCGCATGACGTGGCACTCCATGTCGAAACCCTCGGCCACGGTGCGGTCGCAGAGGATGTCGGTCTTCGAGGTCGCGAGACGTTCGATCGCCGCCCGGTCGAAGTGGTCGTCGTGCGAGTGGGTTACGAGGATCAGGTCGGCCTTGGGCTGGGCAGAATAGTCGGCCAGCGAACCGACGGGGTCGATGTAGATGCGCCGGCCCGGGCCCGCATCGACGGCCAGCGACGCATGCTTGAAAAAGGTGATGGTCACCTCGCTGCCGTCGCGCGCGGTGAACGTATCGGCGGGGTAGGCGGGCGTCTTCGAGCGGCCGCAACCGAGAAACGAGAACAGGGACATAACGATAGGTAAGACTTTGTATGGCATCATTCGGGGCTGAATCGTGAAGCGAAAGCACCGGATATGCCGGGTGCAAAAATACAAAATTTTGTAAGCCGGGCGCAAGCTCGAATCTTCGGGCATTGCCGGGGCGGATGTTTATTTAAGATGAAGCCAAAGATACGAAAAGTCGGGTGCGGAAGCAAGCGCCAGCTTGATTATGCCGCGACGGAGTAGCTTCATCCGAAGTCAAAGATACGAAATATTTTTGTGCCGCAAGCGCAAAAAAAGAAGTTTTTTCGGTTGCGGAATGTGAAATTTTTCGTACTTTTGCGAGCTATGTTTAACTAATTAACTGTTTACGACAATGCCGAAAATGAAAACCAATGCCGCGGCGAAGAAGCGTTTTACCTTCACCGGCACAGGAAAGATCAAGCGTAAACACGCTTATCACAGTCACATCCTGACCAAAAAGACGACGAAACAGAAGCGCAACCTCTGCTATTCGGGTACCGTTTCTGCGGCCGACGAGGCCAAAATCAAGAACCTGCTCGTCAAATAATACGGGCGGAATTTATCAACCGGAGCGAATCAGCCCCGAAGAACGCGGGAGAACCGCGTCGCTGACAGCTCTCAAAAACATTTCAGACTATGCCACGTTCAGTCAATGCCGTTGCGTCCCGCGCACGTAGAAAGAAAGTTCTGAAACTTGCCAAAGGCAATTTCGGTTCCCGGGGAAACGTTTGGACCGTAGCGAAAAACACGGTCGAGAAGGGTTTGCAGTTTGCTTACGCACACCGCCAGCTCAAGAAGCGGACGTTCCGTTCGCTGTGGATCACGCGTATCAACGCCGCCGTCCGCGCGCAGGGAATGACCTATTCGCAGTTTATCGGCAAGCTCAACACCAAGGGTATCGCCTTGAACCGCAAGGTTCTGGCCGACCTGGCGATGAACGAGCCGAAGGCATTCGAAGCAATAGTTAAAGCAGTTAAATAAGCGGGCGACCGCTTGGCCGGCCGGGGCGACGAAAGTCGCCCCGGCTGTTTTTTGTCCGTGGCTCTGCAAGGGTTTTCTGCCGCGCGAGTGCGAAACGGCGGGCGGGGTTCGGGATAAGAGTGTCGGTTGCAAGTGTCGGAGGTGCGGTGTTCGCTGGAGTAGGGCGATATATAGGGATGCCGCGTTGCCGGTTGCACACGCCGGGGAGTGTCGGCTGGCGTGACGGTGAAAACCGGCGGGTGAAGCGGGGTGCTGCATCGGATCGGCCGGGGAAGTTCGGCTTATTACGTTCGGTGCGTTTTTTGACGAACTAATTTTTATTTTTGGTTTCGTCGAAGATACTCTGTCTCGGTATAATCGAGTCGGCGTTTGTTTTTGCGCTCGATTTTTCTTATCTTTAGCTTGTACCGAAGATACTGCTCCTCGGCAAGATCCGGATTAACGGCTGGATGGTCCGTTATCCGCAGAAGCATCCTTGCCAGCGAGTTTTTCGGTTGTTTCGCAAAGGATTTCGGGGTCGAGCTGCAAGGTATGTCGCCGGTTTATGCCGGAACGGGTTGCAGCCGGCATGGCTTTTAGACCCTATCCGGCAGTAAGAAGTGGTGCAAGGTGGTTTTGCAGGTAGGCACTTGGGTTGTTCCGATTGTGCCGGGGCGGGAAAAACCTGCTCGAAAGTGAACCTCGATAAGTTTTACGCTGAGCCGGAGTGAGCAAGGCGGGAATAATCAATAAGTAAAGACGTACGATTATGGAGTGGAATTTTGTTTGGCGACTCTGTGTGGCAGGATTGTGCGGAACGATCATCGGGCTGGACCGCGAATACCGAGTCAAGGATGCGGGTTTCCGGACCCATTTTCTGGTGGCGCTGGGCAGCGCGCTGATGATGGTCGTGTCGCAATACGGTTTCGGAGAGCTGCTCGCTGCGCACGGCGACCTGCGTTTCGATCCGGGGCGCATTGCGGCCCAGGTGGTCAGCGGCATCGGTTTCATCGGCGCCGGAACGATCATCCTGCATCGTCAGCTGGTGCGCGGGCTGACCACCGCGGCGAGCCTTTGGGCTACGGCCGGAATCGGTTTGGCGGCCGGCGCCCACATGTATGTGTTGGCCGGAGCCGCAACGGTGCTGACGCTGTTCGGACTCGAGGCGTTGACCCTATTTTTCGGCGGGCTGGGTCGCAAGCGCACCCTCCTCGTCTATTCGTCGGCCCATCGTGCGGCGGTCGAGGCCATGTTCGACAAGTTGAAGACTTCCAGGTATACGGTTATCTCCTACGAAGTCGAAGCCCGGAAGATCGACGGCGAAGTGCGTTACCGCGCAACGCTCGTGATCCGGGCCAAAGGGGCGGCGGAAGAGAACGAGTTCGTCGATCTCCTGCGCGCGACGCCCGACATCACGGTCGAGCGGATCGTCTGAGCATTCGGATGGCCGCTGCGGGGTGGAGCCGCGTTAGAACCAGCGGAAAACCTCGGTCAGTGCCGTGTCCCTCGCCATGTCGTTGGGATTGGTTCCCGGAACGTTCTCGGGGATTTCCTCGCCCAGTTTTGCGAACAACTCGCTCCAGAACGGCGGCATCGAACCGTCGGCCGCTCTGAAATTCATGGGCCGGGCCGGGAAGATGCGGCTGCCGTCAGGAGCAAGGTAGCTTTCCCACACCAGTTCGCTGCAATACAGCTTTCCGTTATCGGGCTGGAACGAATAGTCGTAATGCTGTCCCAAGAATGTCCGGGCCCGGGCGATGGCGGCAGCAACGCCTGCGGTGTCCTTCAACCTCTTGGCCACGACCAGGGGCCGTCCGTCCGGTCGGGCCGATTTGTTCAGAAATTCTTGCAGCGCTGTCATACGCACGCCGCCGTCGGAGGTCGCTTCCAGCACCGAGTCGGCCCGGTCGCCGATGACGGCGATTCCCACATGGGTGAATTGCAGTTCGCAGTCGTTGCCCGTGGCTGCCTTGATTGCGCCGCCCATGGCTGATTCGCGGCCCGCCTGGAACAGCAGGTCGCCCGTGCGCAGCGGTTGTCCGCTGCGGGCGCACGCAGACAAGCCGAAAAATACACCTATATATATTAAAGACTTCATCATATCGATTCCTTGTGTGCGAATTCGCGGTCGATCCACAATGTGTCCCGGCGGCCGACGAAGCGGAGCAGGGTATAGTTGGGGCCGGCTGGGCCCCATCATCGGCATCCCGCAGGAGCGGCAAAGTTTCTGTCCCATGCTCATTTTTTATCGATAGCCGATTGCGGGTTCTCCGACGTCGTTGCGTCGTATGGTGCCCCGATCGCATGGCTAAAGATAGCGCAAATCCGACGCAATGCCAAATATATTCGAGCATTGCCGTGGCGCAGCATCTGCGATGGAGTTAAATATAGTAAAAATTTTTCATAACTAACTTGCTGACTTATAGCCGGGTGTAAAAAAGTGCGGAAAAATGTCAAAAAAAAGTCGCTGAAATATTTGGAAATAACATTCCGCAAGCCTTATCTTTGCACCCGCTTCGAGAGAGAAAGCAATGCTCCGGAGCAACGACAGGTTCTGAAAAAGTTTTGAAAAAAGTTCCGTAAATTTTTGGAGTTTCCGAAATTTGACTTACCTTTGCATCCGCTTTGACAATGACATCCCGTCGGCGATGAAGCGAAAAAGGTTCTGAAAAAGTTTTCGAAAAAATCTTCCGAAAAGATTTGGTGGTTTCAAAAAAGGTTTTTACCTTTGCACCACTTTCCGCTCTGCGAAAGCAGCGGACGGAACAGCGGAGGGCGACCTCCCGAAACGAACAGAAATCGTTCTTTATAGCAATATATCGAACAGCGTTCTTTGAAGTATTTGAGCAGCTAAAGTTTTCCCACTCTCTTCGGAGAGTGATTTCAAACAATACCTTTGAGATTAGAGCTAAAGATTTAAAACAAAACATTTATTTACAATGGAGAGTTTGATCCTGGCTCAGGATGAACGCTAGCGGCAGGCTTAACACATGCAAGTCGAGGGGCAGCGAGTAGATTGCTTGCAATCTACGTCGGCGACCGGCGCACGGGTGCGTAACGCGTATGCAACCTACCCATTACAGGGGGATAACACTGAGAAATCGGTACTAATACCCCATAACATCCAGGGAGGCATCTTCTTGGGTTGAAAACTCCGGTGGTAATGGATGGGCATGCGTTGTATTAGTTAGTTGGTGGGGTAACGGCTCACCAAGACAACGATACATAGGGGGACTGAGAGGTTAACCCCCCACATTGGTACTGAGACACGGACCAAACTCCTACGGGAGGCAGCAGTGAGGAATATTGGTCAATGGACGCAAGTCTGAACCAGCCATGCCGCGTGCAGGAAGACGGCTCTATGAGTTGTAAACTGCTTTTGTACGAGGGTAAATCCCGATACGTGTATCGGGTTGAAAGTATCGTACGAATAAGGATCGGCTAACTCCGTGCCAGCAGCCGCGGTAATACGGAGGATTCAAGCGTTATCCGGATTTATTGGGTTTAAAGGGTGCGTAGGCGGTTGGATAAGTTAGAGGTGAAATCCCGGGGCTCAACTTCGGAATTGCCTCTGATACTGTTCGGCTAGAGAGTAGTTGCGGTAGGCGGAATGTATGGTGTAGCGGTGAAATGCATAGAGATCATACAGAACACCGATTGCGAAGGCAGCTTACCAAGCTACTTCTGACGTTGAGGCACGAA